>Ga0209166_10001897_pt1 | contig 16600 bp, 13 predicted proteins | sample Coa_R1_3_FD_187151 | JGI IMG/M metagenome (GOLD analysis project Ga0209166, IMG submission 187151) | Surface soil microbial communities from Centralia Pennsylvania, which are recovering from an underground coalmine fire - Coalmine... | ecosystem: Environmental > Terrestrial > Soil >... | reverse complement strand
GGGGGGTGGGTTGCCGGGGGGTGGGTTGCCGGGCTGCAGGGCGCCGGCCGCTATCTGCCCGGTGACCCAGTCGATCCATTCGATCTGCGAGGAGTAGAAGCGCTGCCCGAACTCGATGACCAGGCGGCTGGCCCGCTGCGGCTGGCTGGCTGACCAGTCGACGTTCTCGATGGTCTGCTCGATCTGGGCCAGGTGGCGGACGTATTCGGCCCGGTCGCGGGCCAGCAGCGCCAGCGCTTCCCCGGTGGGCAGGGCCCACATGCAGAACACGCGGAGCTGCGCGGGGTTGCGGATGGAGTAGTCCGGCTCGCTGTCGCGCAGCCAGGACTGCAGTTCGGCCAGTCCTTCCGGGGTGGTCTGGTAGATGCGGCGGCCGCGCGGGCCCTCGCCGGTCTGCCGGATCAGGCCATTGGCCAGGAGTTTGGCCAGCTCCGGATAGATCTGGCTGTGCTGGGCCGGCCAGACGTTCGCCATCGAGACGCTGAACAGGCGGGCCAGGTCGTAGCCGCTTCTGGGCTCACCGGCGAGCAGGTTGATCAGGGCATGACGTAGAGACATACATAAATTTTCACATGTAGCTCTTGACATGTCAAAGGCAGAAGTGTTCAACTACACATGTCTGAATTTACATGTAGGAGTTGACATGAAGACTATGGCACCTGAGACCATCCAGGCACGGCGCTGGGCCACCCTCGCGGTGCTCTGCCTGTCCCTGCTCCTGGTGGTGGTGGACAGCTCGATCGTGAACGTGGCGCTGCCCACCCTTTCCCGCGCGCTGCACGCCTCAACCACCTCCCTGCAATGGATCACGGACGCCTACACGCTGGCCGTGGCTGGGCTGCTGCTCACCCTGGGCAGCATGGGCGACCGGATCGGCCGCCACCGCCTGCTCGCGGCCGGGCTGGCCACCTTCGGCCTGGGATCGGCACTGGCCGGCCTGTCCGGCTCAGCCGGCCAGCTCATCGCCTTCCGGGTGCTCATGGGCATCGGGGCGGCCGCCATCATGCCGGCCACGCTGTCGATCCTCACCAATGTGTTCACCAACCCGGCCGAGCGGGCCAAGGCGATCGGCGCCTGGGCGGCGGTGGCGGGTCTGGGCGTGGCGATCGGCCCCAGCACGGGCGGCTGGTTGCTGGAGCACTTCGCCTGGGGATCGATCTTCATGGTCAACCTGCCCATCGTGGCTGTTGCACTGGTCGCCGGCCGTTTCGTGGTCCCGCCCTCGGCCAGCCCGCACCCCAAGCCCCTCGACCCGGCCGGCGCGGTGCTGTCGGTCGCGGGCCTGCTGGCCGTGGTCTACGCGATCATCGAAGCCCCCGGGCACGGCTGGCTGAGCGCCAGCACACTGGGCACCGCCGGGGCCGGCCTGGTCATCCTCGCCGCCTGGGCAGTGGTCGAGCTGCGCAGCTCGCACCCGATGGTGGACCTGCACGTCTTCGCCAACGCAAGGTTCAGCGCGGCCAGCTTCTCGGTCACCATGATCTTCTTCGCGCTGTTCGGCTGGCTGTTCCTGTTCACCCAGCAGATGCAGTTCGTGCTCGGCTACAGCGCCCTGCAGGCCGGGGCGCGCACCCTGCCCTTCGCCTTGGCCATGGGGGTCACCTCCGCCACGTCGGCCAGGCTGACCGCCCGGATCGGCACCAAGCTGGCCGTCGCCGCCGGGCTGGCGTTCATGGCCGCCGGATTCGGCCTCATGGCCACCTCCACCGTGCACACCGGCTACCCGTTCCTGGCCCTGGCCAGCGTGATCCTCGCGATCGGCATGGGGCTGGCCATGGCGCCCGCCACCGAATCCATCATGGGCTCGCTGCCCCCCGCACAGGCCGGCGTGGGCTCGGCGGTCAACGACACCACCCGGGAAATCGGCGGAGCCATCGGCGTCGCGGTGATGGGATCAGCCGCTTCCTCGGTGTTCGCCAGCCATCTGCACGCCAGCCTGGCCCACCTGCCCGCCCGGTACGCCCACGCCGCCAGCTCCCTGGCCAACGTGCTGACCGCCGCCCGCCAGGCACATGGCCCGGCCGGCCAGACCCTGGCCCACGCCGCCCAGCACGCCTTCGTCACCGGCTCCAACACCGCCTTGCTCGCCGCCATCGCCGCAGCCCTGCTCGGTTCGCTGGCCGCCGTCATCTTCCTGCCAGCCAGGGCCGGGCAGAGCGTCACCCACACCATCACCACGCCAGCCACCCGGCCCGCCCCGGCCACGCAGCCCGCACCCGGCCCGCGCGAACTGGCCACGACCGGCCGGCCAGCCTGACCAGCCAGGCCACAACCCAAACCAATCCCTGGCCGCCGGCCCCATGGGGGCCGGCGGCTCATGCCACGAAGATGCAGAACGGGTGCCCAGCAAGGTCGGCGAAGACGTAGAGCGGCTCGCCGGGATCATCGGTCCGGTCGAGCACGAGTTCCGCGCCCAGAGCCTCCGCGCGCTCCCGCTGCCGTCGCAGCTCCGCGGCGCCCGGCACGGTGAGGTCAAGGTGCAGCTGCATGGGGATCCCCGGCTCCGGCCAGGTGGTGCGCGGCAGTGAATCCACCCGCTGGAACGCTAGTTTGCGCGCTCCATGGGAATCCACCAGAACCAGCCAGTCCGCATCGTCTGGTGACCCATCGGCGGGTGGCTCGTCCCCGGGACGGTACCGCAGTCCCAGCAGCTCCCGGTAGAACTCCGCAAGCCGCCGGACATCGGTGGCATCCAGGACGGTATGCAGCAACCGCGGGTACTCGGCCATCGGCCTCCCTCAGTGTCCCTTCGCCACCCAGTAACGGACGTACCCACCGTAGATGACCAGGCCGGCGAAGATCACCATCATGAGCCACACCGCCCACCGGATGCTCCGCTTCCGGTCCGGTACCGGCAGGTCGTTCTGCATGATCCAGGCGGCACGTTCGCGGATCACCGGCGGCCATGGCCAGTGGGGCAGGTACCGGTGGGGGTCCTGTTCTCCGTACGCGATCGCGTCCCTGGTCCGGTCCACCGCCCGCTCGATGAAGTGAAGCTGGATGGTATTGCCGGCCGGGGCATACACGCGGTGCACGACCAGGCCGGCCAGAATGCCGATCAGCAGTGGCTGCCACGGGTAGCCCGCCAGGTAGGTGCCCAGCCAGGCCACCCGGTGCGGAAAGTGCACCGGGTTGTGCAGCACGTGGTGCCCGATCACGGCATGCCACAGATCCGGCAGGCCGTAGTTGATCAGCCAGACACCCCCGGCCACGATGGGAAACGCGACGACCACGATCAGGATGGGTGAGATCACCACATACCAGGCCGGTGCGCGCCAGCGGGTCTTCCGCCAGTTCGCCAGCAGGGACTTGACCAGCAGGGTGGCCAGCAGCGCCTCGTACACGTTGCGGAAATCGTGCCGGTCGGCCGTCCAGCCGTGGAACGTGAACAGGTGATCCCATTGCGGCTTGAGGTTCAGGAACGTGTGGCTGCCTATGTACCACCTCCGCTCCACGAACAGGTAGTACAGGGCGGAGATGACCAGGGCACCGGCGTTCGCGGCCAGGAACGACCAGATGAGTTGCTGGAGCCAGCGCAGCCTGATCCGCCTGCCGTTCACCAGGATGCGCTTGGGGGGCACCAGTTCTTCGGCCGCGGCTGTCATAGCTTCCTCCCCGATCCAGGCGAACGCGTTCTGCCCGGGTAGCGCCGGTCCAGCGACGCCACGACCATGGTGCCGGCGCCCACCTGCGGCCGATGATGCGGTAGTGAACCACATCAGCACAGACCGGGACAACCGGCACCGGCACCGGTCAAATGCAACGGGCCGGCTCTCACCTGCCGAGAAGGCGCCGGCCCGGCCTGATACCCACCCGGGCGCTGCGGCGCCGTCACACTTCAGGCCGCCCTCAGCTGAGCGGGCGGGCCCTGGGGCACCTCCGCATCGCTGTGCCGGCGGGGCCGCGGTGCCCGCTCGGCGCGGTGGAACACCAGCCACAGGATCGCCAGCGTGGTGGCGAACAGCGGCAGCCAGGCGATCCGTTCCGCCACCCACAGGGCGCTGGTGGGTGGCGTGTGCAGGCCGGGAAGCCGGCCGATGAGCAGGCCGCCCATGGTGACCGTGAGGAACGCGGTCTGGTGCCAGAGGAACAGGGTCATCGCCGACAGGTTGACGGTGGCGACGGCCGCCCAGGCTACCGGGCGGCGCATCCACCGGGCCAGCCAGTCCCGCACCAGCAGCGCCAGGCCGGCCTGGGCGATGCCGAAGGTCACGACGGCGAGCGTGGGCGGGTTCAGGTTCGAGATTCTGGAGCCGTTCACCCCGACCATGCTGGCCGGGTATCCGGCCCACAGCACCAGCGCCGCGGTGGCCGCGATGCCGCCGGAAAGCATCAGGGCCGGAAGCTTGCGGCTGGCGAACGAACCTCGCGCCCAGGCGATGCCGAGCAGATACGGGACCAGCCAGCCCGCCACCAGGTTGATGTAACCAACCCAGGCGGGACCGCCGAGCGCGAAACGTACCGCATCGACGATGGCGACGACGGTCAGCGGGATCAGCGCCGCGGCCGCTCCGAAGCGGCGTACCGACGATACGGCCAGCGGGGTCAGCATGGTCAGGCCGGCGTACACACCCAGGAACCAAAGCGGGTCGAGCACCAGCACCAGGATCGTGTGCAGCGTCGGGGACGCGACGCCGCCCAGGTACAGGCCCGTGCCGAGCAGCGCCCAGACGGCCGCGAGGGCTGCCACCGGGCGGGACAGCCGGGCCAGGCGCTTGCCCAGCCAGGCGCGGTAGCCGCCGCGGTAGCCGCGCACCGCCGAGTAGCCGCCGACGAAGAAGAAGATCGCCAGCGTCTGGAAGATCCAGGAGACCGGCGTGAGCGCTGGCATGCTGCTCAGTGGGCTCGCGTCGTGCAGTCTGCCGTTCGTGAGCACCAGCGCGGTGACCAGCCAGTGGCCAAGGATGACGCCCATGATGGCCAGGGCGCGAAGGGCATCGACCGTGCGGTCACGGTCAGTGGGGGTGGCCGCGTCGACCCGGGCGGCGAATCCCTCCGTAATGGAGCGAATTCGGTGAATCATCGCCCTGCCTCCCTCACCTTGGCGGGGTCACCCAGGGCGATGTAAGCCAGGTTGCGCAGGGAGGTGCTCCCCGGCAGGAAGTAGCTGCTGTGCCCGCCGTTGCCGGCGGCGAACAGCCGGGCGCCGAACGCCGGGGCCATCGGGTCCTGGCCGAAGCCGAGCCCGAGGAAATGGATGTGCGGCACGTTGCGGATCCAGTCGCCGGTGCCCCGGCCGGCCCACACGCGGGCGGTGGTGTGCAGCGCCTGCACCGAGGAAGCGTCCATGCCCGGGCTCCCGATCACCGCGATGTCGGTGACCGGCAGGTGTGGCGCGGCCAGGCCGCACACCACCGTTCCGTAGCTGTGGCAGATCAGGGCGACCTGACGGCCGTGGCGGGCGAGGTCGTCCACGAACGGCCGGAGCGCCTGGGCGCCCTGCCCCGCGTTGCCCGACGTCAGGACCGCTGTGCTGAGCGTGCTCGGCGTGTTGTAGCCGAGCCAGGCGATCACCGCGAGGTGAGCGCCGGGGTTCAGCGCGCGCACCTGGGCGGCCAGGGCCTGGGCCGAGCCCGCCGGGGAGGCCGTGCCCCGGGAGCCGAACGTGGCCAGGGACGTGTCGGAGCCGGGCACCAGGACGGCCACGCGCGTGGCCTGGGCCAGGTTGCCGATGACCTCGACGGCCAGGCCGTGGCCCCTGGGGTTGAAGTCGATGAAGTGCTCGCCGCGCATACCGGCGAGCGAACTCGCCAGGCTCTGGTTGCCCGCCCGGCTGGCGGCGCGGGCGGCGCGGGAGATCATGCGTGAGTCGGCCGCGTACCGCGCCGCCAGGGCCTGGGCGGTCAGCGCGGGGAAGGGCTGCGGCTGGTCAACGGGAGCGCTCGGGAAGGCGAAGGCCGTTGTCGCCGTCAGGGCGGCCATGGCCGCCGTGACGGCGATGATCTTGCGGCGGAGTCTCATCGGAGAGTCCCTTCCTGTCCAGCTAGATGGGCTGCTGGCCAGGAAGCTACGGACCCGGCCGGGTGGCCGGCGTCACCCTGCGGAGCCCACTGTGGGGCTGCCCCGCAGGTATCAGAGGGGGCAGCCGGGATGCCCCGGCGGCCTGGTTTCCCTAACCCGGCCCCTACTCGGGTACGACCTGCTGGATCACCCTCCAGGGTCACGAAAAGCACACGGTGCCGCCCTACGCTGATGGCATGAGCTCTGATCTCCGGAGCCGGACCACCGATCTCAGGAGCCGGACCACCGCGATGATCGTGGCCGGGGTCACCGAGCCCCCGGCCCCGCGGTCACCGCGGCTGCGGCGCGGCCGGGTTGACCTGGTGTTCGCCACCGACGTGATACTCGCCGTCATCATCTTCGGCTTCACCGAAAGCTACCTGTCGAACCACAAGCATCAGCTCGGCACGAGCGACGCTTTTCTGCTGTTCCTGCTGTCGGTTCTGGTCAGCGCACCGCTGATCTTGCGCACATCCTTCCCGCTCACCTCGTGGTCGGCGTCGGCCGTCGCCCTGATCTTGGGCAGTGCGGTGCTCGGGCCGGGTACTACCTCCACGGCCGCCTACATCCCGGGCGGGGTCGTGGTCTACGTCCTGTGCCTGTACGCGGTCGCGATCCGCTGCAAACCCTGGGTAGTGATCACTGCCGGGCTGGTCACGGTGATCGGCGGTGCCCTGATCGAGTCACAGTCGACCGCCGTCGCCATCATCGCGGCGGCGGTCCCGGTGTTCGCCGGGGTCATCGTCCGCTCCCGGCGTGGCAGCCGCGAGCAGCTGGAGGTAGCCGAACGCCGGCACGAAGGGGAACGCGCGCTGCTCGAGGAGCGGCAGCGGATCGCCCGTGAGCTTCACGACGTCGTCGCGCACCACATGTCGGTGATCGCGATCCAGGCCGAGGCCGGCCCGTACAAGGCCGCCAACCCGCCGCCGGAGCTGGTCGAGAGCTTCGGCGAGATCCGGGCCAGCGCGCTGAGCGGCCTCAACGAGCTGCGTCGCGTGCTGGGTGTGCTGCGCAGCGACCAGCCGGACACCGCACCCCAGCCCGGCCTGGAGGATCTGCCGGATCTGCTCGAGTCGGCCCGGGCGGGCGGGGTGACGGTCACGTCGGACGTCACCGGCACCCCCCGTTCCCTGCCGGAGGGAGTGAACCTGTCCGCCTACCGGATCGTGCAGGAGGCGCTCAGCAACGCCATGCGGCACGCGCCAGGCTCGACGGTCCAGGTGAAGCTGTTCTATGGCGTGGCCGCCCTGGTCATCGAGATCCGCAACAACGGCCTCGGCAACGGTGCCGAGGCGAGCCGGGCCACCTTGGGCGGGCTGGGCAGCGGCCATGGCATCATCGGCATGCGTGAGCGTGCCGCCATGTTCGGTGGGCACCTCGAGGCAGGCCCGACACCGGGCGGGGAGTTCCTGGTGACCGCCTCGCTTCCGCTGGCCGAACGCGCCGAGGAGACAACATGACCATCCGCGTGATGGTGGCCGACGATCAGGGAATGGTGCGGTCCGGCTTCTCGGTCCTGCTGAACGCCCAGCCGGACATCGAGGTCATCGCCGAGGCGGTGAACGGCCAGGAGGCCATCACTCAGGCCGCCGAGCTGCACCCGGACGTGATCCTCATGGACGTCCGGATGCCGGTGATGGACGGCCTGCAGGCCACCCGGGAGATCACGGCGATGCCCGACCCGCCCAAGATCCTCGTGCTGACCACCTTCGACCTCGACGACTACGTGTACGAGGCGCTGCGTTCAGGTGCCAGCGGCTTCCTGCTCAAGGACGCCTCCGCCACCGAACTGGCCAACGCGGTACGGCTGGTGGCGGCCGGCGACGCGCTGCTCGCCCCGGGCGTGACCCGGCGCCTGATCGCCGAGTTCGCCCGGATGGGTGCGCCCCGCAGCCCGGGCCGCAAGCAACTCGACGGGCTCACCGAGCGGGAGTCCGAGGTGCTCGCGCTGGTGGCCCGCGGCATGTCCAACGCCGAAATCGCAGGCCACCTGGTCGTCGCGGAGCAGACCATCAAGACCCACGTGGGGCGCATCCTGATGAAGCTCGGCTTGCGCGACCGCACCCAGGCCGTCGTGGTCGCCTACGAGAGCGGCCTCGTGCACCCCGGCGGCTGAGCAGGTGAGCCGCAGGCGGGACGTCACGTTCATCATCGTGTCATCGGCCGCGCTGACCGCCTACAACAACGTGATCGGCGCGCAGCCGTGGCACCATCGCTGGTACACACCGGCCAACGCGTGCGCGGCCGCCGGCGCGCTGGCGGCCGCGAGGGCGAGCGGACTGACCCCGGCCGACCTCGGTCTCGGCCGCGGCGCATGGCGGCCCGGGCGGCTGGGATCCACCTTGGCCGCCGCCACCGTGGCCGGGTACCTGACGGCCGCTGTCCTGCCCGCCACGCGCCGGTTTCTTGACGATAAACGGGTGACGCACCTGGACCGCCGTGGCCTGCTCTACCAGGTCGCCTACCGCATTCCCATCGGGACCGTGCTCTGGGAAGAGATCGCTTTCCGCGGCGTCCTGCAGGCGGCCCTGCGCCGGGTGCTGCCCGAGCCCGCCACGATCGCCGTGGCCAGCGGCGTGTTCGGCGTCTGGCACATCCGCCCGGCCGTGGGGGCGCTGCGGATCAACGGGCTGGCCGGTGACCGCCGTCAGATGACCGCGCGGGTAACCGCCGTCGTCGCGGTGACCGCCGCAGGCGGGGCGCTGTTCTCCTGGCTACGGGCCCGTTCGGGCAGCCTGACCACGCCCGTGCTGCTTCACCTGACCACCAACTGCGCCGGGCTGCTCGCCGCCTGGGCGCTCGCCAGAATCCGGGCCGCCAGCCGCGGATGTCAGGCCAGCGGCGCGACCCGGACCCCGGACAGAAGTGGGGGTTCTGGACAGTTTTGCGGGGGGAATGCGATGCTGACACTGCCTTGGGCTCGTTGTAAGGATGGTGTGCCATGCGCAACCGCGGCGCGCGCTTTGAATGCCTGCGGATGCGGCCGCATGACCACATCGGCTGGGTTTTCGCCGGCCCGGCCGAGTTCGCCGCGCTGGCCCGGCCGTTCCTGGCCGAGGGCGCCGAGCGCCACGAGAAGCTCATGTACGTGGCCGAAGATCCCGGATCCGCGGCGCTGGCCTCGCTGGATGGCCTGGCCGGGCTGGACGGGTTCCAGGTGAGGAGCATTGCCGAGGTCTACGGCACCTCGGGGATCGTGGATTTGGCCCGCCAGCGGGCCACGTTCTCGGCCGCTCTTGCCGATGCCTTCGCCCAGGGGTACACCGGGATCCGGGTCGCCGCCGACAATACGTCCCTGGTCACCGACGATAAGCGGCTGAAGGCGTGGATCGAGTGGGAGATCGCGGCCGACCGGTTCATCGCCGAGAACGCGGTGACCGGCCTGTGCGCCTTCAACCGGGACAAGATCGACGTGAACCGGCTGCGGCACCTGGCCACGCTGCACCCACTGTCCTCGGCCGCCAGCCCAGTACCCCAGTTCCGCCTGTTCGCCGGCGAGGGCGAGCTGTGCATAGAGGGCGAGGTCGACTCCTTCGCGGTCAGCCAGCTATGGCTGGCCCTGGACGTCCTGCCGGCCAAGACTGCCGTGCGGGTTGACCTGAGCAGCGCCAGGCTGCGCGGCGGCAAGGCGATCACAGCCCTGTCGGGCCTGGCCGGCACCGGGGTGACCGTCACGATCCAGGGTCAGCGCGCGGCCATCCACGAGCTGCGGGCGGCCGGGCTGGTGGCCGGCGAACACCTTGCCGTCCGCGAGTCCCCGCACCCTGGGCACGATCTGGACCTGTGACCGGCGCCCATGTGCACGGACGAGACCCCGGCCGCCCCGACATCCCAGGTGCTGCACGATTTCGACCCCGGGATCGTGTTCGATCTCGTACCCGCCGACTCGGTCACCGTGACCACGCTGATGGACAACGTGACCGACATTTTCATGCCCGACCAGGGCCCGGCTCACCGGGCGCATCCGGGCACGATACGCGGCCGGTGGCCCGTTGCCACCATGGACGGCGGACAGGCCCCGGCCACGCTGCTGGCCGAGCACGGGTTCTCCGTACTGGTGACGGTCTCCAGCAACGGCTCGCAGCACCAGATCCTGTACGACGCCGGAACCAGCCCGGACGGGGTCACCGAGAACATGCGGCGGCTGGACATCGACCCGTCCGGCATCGAGGCGATCGTGTGCAGTCACGGCCACTTCGACCACACGACCGGGCTCGACGGCCTGATCCGGGCGCTGGGTGGCACGGTGAACCTGCCGGTGCTCATCCACCCGCACTTCTGGCGGCGCCGCCGGATGACCATCCCCGGACGCGAGCCCCGGGAGATCCCCACCACCAGCCGTCATGCCCTCACCGGTGCCGGGTTCGAGGTGATCGAGGAGCGGCAGCCCAGCTTCCTGTTCCGCGACTGTGTCCTGGTGACCGGCGAGGTGGCCCGCACCACCGGTTATGAGCCGGGCTTCCCGCCCCAGCAGGCCTGGCTACAGGGGGCCTGGCAGCCGGACCCGCTCGTGCTCGACGACCAGGCGCTCATCATCGACATCAGGGACAAGGGCCTGCTGGTCATCACCGGATGCGGGCACGCCGGGGTCATCAACATATGCCGCTACGCGCAGAAGCTGACCGGCGGCCGTCCCATCTACGCCGTGCTCGGCGGGTTCCATCTCAACGGGCCAGTGTTCGAGCCGCTCATCGGCCGGATCCTCGACGACCTGGATACTCTGGCCCCGCAGGTCATCGTGCCCGCGCACTGCACCGGATGGCGAGCGCAGCACGCTCTCGCCCGGCGGTTCCCCGCCGCCTTCATCCCCGACGCGGTGGGCACCCGGTTCGAACTGTGACCCGGTTCGGCGCGGCGCGGGCCGGCCCATGACTGACGGAAGGTGGCAGTGCCCGGGTCCGAGATGACGTTCCAGCTCCTTGACGGCGCGCAGGCCGCCGAGCACACCGGTGAGCTGCACGAGATTTACGCGGAGGTCTACGCCGGCCCGCCGTACCTGCACGACGACGACGCCGCGCAGTTCGCGCACCGGTTCCTGGTGCAGCGCCGCCAGCCCGGCTTCGCCCTGGCCGAGGCGCGCAGCGGCGGCTACCTGGTCGGCTACGCCACCGGGATGCCGCTGCGGCCGGCCACGTCCTGGTGGCGGGAGCTGACCACCGCGCTGCCCGAGGATGTCACCGCCGAGCACCCGGGCCGCACCTTCGCCCTGACCGAACTGCTGGTCCGCGCCTCCTGGCGGCGCCAGGGCATCGGGCGGGCCCTGCACGACCTCGTCCTCAGCAGCCGGCCGGAGGAACGCGCCACGCTCACCGTGCTGCCCACGGCCACCCCGGCGCAAAGCGCCTTCCAGCGGTGGGGCTGGCGCAAGGTCGCCCGCACCCGCGCTCCCCGGCAAGGCTCGCCCGTGGCCGACGTCCTGCTCATCGACCTCCCGGCACCCCGGGTGTTACGCGGAACCCGAAGCCGGCGGCGATTGGCTGAATGATCCAGAATTGACGGAGCGGACCGGCCTCGCAGGCGACGCGGCCGGGCAGGCAATACGGATGGAGGATCATGCAGGTACAGCTCACGGTGAACGGCAGCCCACAGCAGCACGACATCGAGCCAAGGCTGCTGCTCGTCCAGTACCTGCGCGATGTCCTCGGCCTGACCGGCACGAACATCGGCTGCGACACGACCTCCTGCGGCGCCTGCACGGTCCTGCTGGACGGCGAGTCGGTCAAGTCGTGCACGGTTCTCACCGTGGCGGCCGACGGCGCGGACATCACGACGATCGAGGGGATGACCCGGCCCGACGGCTCGCTGCACCCCATCCAGGAGGCCTTCCGTGAGCATCACGCGCTGCAATGCGGATACTGCACGCCCGGCATGGTGATGGCCATCGCCTCGCTGCTGCGCGAGCACCCCGAGCCAACCGAAGCGGACGTGCGCGACGGCCTCGAAGGCAACCTGTGCCGCTGCACCGGCTATCACAACATCGTGCGTGCGGCGCTTGCGGCGGCCCAAGCCACCGAGGCTCGCTGAGGATGCCCGCACAGCCGCAGCGGCCCGCACCCGGCGGTCCCGATGAGGTGCGCAAGGCCCTTGCGGACGTCAGCTATCTCGCCGACGAGGGCCTGTCGACGGTCGTCTATCTCGCCCTGAGGCTGCGGCGCCCGCTGCTGCTGGAGGGCGAGGCCGGGGTGGGCAAGACCGAACTGGCCAAGGCGCTGGCCCGGTGGAGCGGCGGCGAACTGCTGCGCATCCAGTGCTACGAGGGAATCGACGCCGCCCAGGCGGTCTACGAATGGGACTACTCCCGCCAGCTCCTGCACGTGCGAACCGCCGAGGCCCGCGCGCAGGCCAGCGGCGGCGCCGTGCCTGACAGCCTTGAGGACGAGCTGTACACCGAGCGCTTCCTGGTCCGCCGCCCGGTGCTCGCCGCCATCACCGCGCCCGCGACCGGTCCGGCCCCGGTGCTCCTGGTCGACGAGGTGGACCGGGCCGACGACGAGTTCGAGGCGTTCCTGCTGGAGATGCTCTCCGACTACGCGGTGACCGTTCCCGAGCTCGGCACCTTCCGCGCCGCCGTGCCGCCGATCGTGGTGATCACCTCGAACCGGACGCGAGACCTGCATGACGCTCTGAAGCGGCGGTGCCTCTACCACTGGGTTGAGCACCCCGGCTTCGAGCAGGAGGCGCGGATCGTCGCGCTGCGCGCCCCCGAGGCGGGGATCGTGCTGGCCCGCGAGGTGGCCAGCGCGGTGGAGCGGATCAGGCAACTGGGCCTGTACAAGCCGCCCGGCGTCGCCGAGTCCATCGACTGGGCCCGGTCGATCGCCGCCCTGGGCCGCACCAGCCTGGACGAGCAGGCCGTTGCGCTCACCCTGGGCGCGGTCGTCAAATATCACGAAGACGCCGAGCTGATCCGGGCCAACGGCATGGCCGGCCTGGCTGCGGCCGCCGCACGGCAACGGCCGGCCAGCGAGTGAAGGGGCGAGGGAGGCGGGTGGGGGGGATGCCTGAGGCCACGACCGGATCCGCCGCACCGGAACGCCTGGCGGTCGCCTTTGCCCACGTGCTGCGCGAGTCGGGCATCGGCGTTTCGCCGGACGCGACCGTGACGTTCGCGCAGGCGCTGGCCGCCGTGGGCCTGGGAAGCCGGCCGGGCGTCTACTGGGCGGGCCGGGCCACGCTGGTCAACCGCCGCGAGGACGTCGTGGCCTATGACCGTGCCTTCAGCGCGTTCTGGCTGGACCGCCGGGCGGTCCAGGCCGCGACCGCGACGCGGCAGGTGGCGGCCGTCAGCGACGACGGCGAGCGGCCAGCGGACGGGCCACCCACCGGCACCCCGGACGGTGAGCGGGTGCTGACCGTGCGGTACAGCCGCCGGGAGGTGCTGCGGACCAAGGATTTCGCCGCGTACACGGCGGCCGAGCTGGCCGAGACGCAGGCGCTCATGGCGTCGATCAGCCTGCGCGGTGCCAGCCGCCGCAGCCGCAGACGGCGTCGCGGGCGGCCCGCAGACCGCTGGCCCGACCTGCGGCGTTCGCTGCGGCGAGGGCTGGCCGACGGCGGTGAGCTGGTGCTGCGGGAGCGGCTGCGGCGCAGCGAGCGGCCCCGGCGTGTGGTGCTGCTGTGCGACGTGAGCGGTTCCATGGATGTCTATGCCAGGGCGCTGCTCCGGTTCCTGCACGTCGCCGTGGCCGGGCGCGCCGGGGTGGAGGCGTTCACGATCGGGACCAGGCTCACCCGGATCACCCGGGAGCTGCGGCGGCCCGATCCGGACACCGCGCTGGCCCGGGCGGCGCTCGCCGTCACCGACTGGTCCGGCGGCACCCGGCTCGGCAGCGAACTGCGCGAGTTCAACACCCGCTGGGGAGCGCCCGGCATGGCCAGGGGCGCCGTGGTGGTGATTCTCTCCGACGGCTGGGACCGTGGTGAGCCGGACCTGCTGGCCCGGGAGATGCGGCGCCTTTCGCTCATGGCACACAAGGTCATCTGGGTGAACCCGCTCAAGGCGGCCCCTGGCTATGCCCCGCTGGCCCGGGGAATGGCCGCCGCCCTGCCCTACGTCGACGACTTCCTGGAGGGACACTCCGTCGCCTCCCTCCAGGCCTTGGCCGAGGTGGTAGCGGGCTCGCCGGGGACCGCAGAGCTTAGCCGGCTGCCAATCTCTGGATAGACTGCTGATCATGCCTGGATCCCTGTTGGGTAATAGCGTCCGCCGGGTCGAAGATCCCGACCTGCTGACCGGCAAGGGCACCTACGTCGGCAACCTGAAGATCGAGGGCCTGGCCTGTGCCGCGTTCGTAAGGTCGCCGCTCGCCCACGCCCGCCTGGTCGCCATCGACACCGAAGAGGCCAGCCGCGCACCGGGCGTGCTCGGTGTCTTCACCGCCGCCGACCTGGGTATCCGGCCTTTCCACAGCTTCTTTGTGCTCAACGAGGCCTGCGCACGGCCGCCGCTGGCCGAGGGGAAGGTGCGCTTCGTGGGGGACGCGGTCGCCGTCGTGATCGCCGAGACCGAGACGGCCGCCGTGGACGCGGCCGAGCTGGTCAACGTCGACTACGAGCCGCTCCAGGCGGTCGTGGATCCGGAGCAGGCGCTGGCCGACGGTGCGCCGTTGCAGTTCGAGGAGCTCGGCACCAACCTGGTGGCCAGCTCGGCCGGCCCGCCGCAGCCCGATCCGCTGGCCGGGGCGGCGACCGTGGTCCGGGCCTGCCTGGAGAACCAGCGGATCGCCGTGGTGCCCCTGGAGGGCGACGCCGTGGCGGCCGTCCCTGGAGACGACGGCGACGGTCACGACCTGACCGTCTACGTGTCCACCCAGATGCCGCACACGTTCGCCAGCAAGGTGGCCACCAACCTGGATCTCGACCTGGATACCGTGCGGGTCGTCACCCCGCACGTCGGCGGGGCGTTCGGTGGGAAGGCCGGGATGAGCGCCGAGCACGCCGTGGTCATCGCCGCCGCCCGCAAGCTCGGGCGGCCGGTGCGCTGGGTGCAGACCAGGTCCGACAACCTGATGAGCATGCCGCACGGCCGCGGCCAGGTGCAGTGGATCGAGATGGGCTTCGACACCGGCGGTCACCTTACCGGCATGCACTGCCGGATCCTGGGTGACGCCGGGGCGTACGCCGGGTTCGGCGGAGCCCTGGCGACCGGGCCGACCCGGATGATGGCCCAGGGCGTCTACCAGATACCGGCGATCCGCTACGACGCGGCGGTGGCGGTCACGAACACGACACCGATGGGCGCGTTCCGCGGCGCGGGCCGGCCGGAGGCCGCCGAGTTCCTCGAGCGGATGATGGACATCGCCGCCTGCCAGCTCGGCATCGACCCGGTCGAGCTGCGCAGGCGGAACCTGCGGCCCGCGTTCACCAGCCCGGTCGAGACCGTGATGGGGGCCACCTACGACACCGGCGACTACACCAAGGCGCTGGACGAGGCGCTCCGGCTGGCCGGCTACGAGGACCTGCGGGCGCAGCAGGCGGCCCGGCGGGCCTCGGGCGACCGGCTGCAGCTCGGCATCGGCGTCAGCGTGTATGTGGAGATAACGGCCGGGGCTGGCGGGCAGGAACTCGGCATCGTGGAGGTGCACCGGGACGGCTCGGCGACCATCCGGGTCGGCACCTCCGCACACGGCCAGGGACACGCGACCGCATTTTCCATGATCGTTTCGGAGACACTCGGCATCCCGATCGAGCAGATCCGCTTCGTCCAGTCCGACACGGCGGCCGTCCCGCGCGGCGGCGGCACCGGCGGCTCCCGGTCGCTCCAGCTCGGCGGCAGCGCGGTGCTCCGGGCGGCCGAGCAGGTGCTGCGGCAGGCCCGGTCGCTGGCCGCGACCGAACTGGAGGCCGCGACCGAGGACATCGTCGTGCACGACGACGGCCGGCTCGGCGTGGCTGGCGTGCCCTCCAGCGGCCTGACCTGGGCGGAACTCGCAACTCTGGCCGAGGACGGGAATCGCCGCCCGAATGGCCAGGCGGCGGGCGCCGCACCCAGCCCGCTGGCGGCCGAACTGGACTTCAAGCAGGAGGGCGCAACGTTCCCGTTCGGCGCCCACGTGTCGGTGGTCGAGGTGGACACCGAAACCGGCAAGGTCCGCCCGCTGCGTCATATCGCCGTGGACGACTGCGGGCGCATCCTCAACCCGCTGCTGGTCACCGGCCAGCAGCACGGCGGAATCGCCCAGGGGATGGCCCAGGCCCTGTGGGAGCAGATGATCTTTGACGAAGAGGGCAACCCGGTCACCGCCAGCCTGGCCGACTACGCCATGCCGAGCGCCGCCGAACTGCCGTCCTTCGACACCGCCAACACTCAGACCCCCACCTTCAACAACCCGCTGGGCGCCAAGGGAATCGGCGAGTCGGGCACGATCGGGTCCATGCCCGCGGTGCACAACGCGGTGGTCGACGCCGTCTCCCACCTCGGCGTCCGGCACATCGCCATGCCCTGCACTCCGCAGCGGGTCTGGCAGGCCATCAGGGCCGCGGCCGAAGGTGGCCCCGGTGCCGCCGCGGGCGGCCGCCCGCTGTGGCGCGATCCCCCGCCGTTCTTCGACCGGCTTCCGGTCTCCGGCGACCGCGGCAACTCACCGGACGAGGACGTGCC
>Ga0209166_10001894_pt1 | contig 16611 bp, 11 predicted proteins | sample Coa_R1_3_FD_187151 | JGI IMG/M metagenome (GOLD analysis project Ga0209166, IMG submission 187151) | Surface soil microbial communities from Centralia Pennsylvania, which are recovering from an underground coalmine fire - Coalmine... | ecosystem: Environmental > Terrestrial > Soil >... | reverse complement strand
TAAAAATCTCTATCACAATAATCGCGACGGAACTTTTACCGACGTCGCTTATCCCGCCGGGTTGGGTGATGTGGGCTGGCTGTTCACAACCTTTGGCGCCAAATTCCTCGACTATGACAACGACGGCTGGAAGGATATTTTCCTCGCCAACGGGCAAGTGTTCCCGCAAATCGATAAATATCAAACGGGCATCACTTACGCCGAGCGCAACCTGCTGTTTCACAATCGCGGACTTGTAGCGCCGACCTTCAGGTCGGCAAATGAAAAAGAAAAAAGTGCCGGCCTGAAGGTCGGCGCTGCAGAAATCAAGTTTGATGAAGTGGGGCGGCGCTCGGGCCCGGGGCTTGCCATCCAAAAAGTGAGCCGGGGTTTGGCGACGGCGGATTATGACAATGACGGCGACCTGGAGATCGCCGTGACCAACATGAATGACTCGCCCGACTTGTTGCGCCACGAACGCAAGAACAAAAACCACTCGATTCTCGTAAAGACTATTGGGGTGCGAAGTAACCGCGACGGGATTGGAACTGAAATCAAGGTCGTTGCGGGTCATCTCACCCAATACGATTCGGTGCGAAGCGGGGCGAGCTATCTTTCGTCAAGCGATTTGCGGGTTCACTTCGGATTGGGCACGGCCACCAAAATCGACCGGATGGAATTGCACTGGCCGAGCGGGCAAACTGATATTGTTCCCAATCCACCGGTTGATCGCGTGCTGGTGGTTCAGGAAGGGAAAGGGCTCATTCACAGTGAGCCATTTCGAAAAGCAAGGTGAATGAAAAAAGGGTAAAGGTTATAAGGATGAAATCTATTGGGCCAATCGTCCGCAGTATTTTTGGTTTGCGCGTTACCCTCTATTTTTTCACTTTATTCTTCGCTCTCATTGGTTCATTCGCGCCAGCGCTTCATGCGGATGAGTTCAGCCAGATCTCACATCACGCGGCTCGTTTGTTTTCCTACGGGACGCTGGTTATTGACTCGCGCACAGGAGACCTCTACATCGAGGGGTGGGATGAGCCTCGGGTTGAGATTGAAGCGGAAAAAGTTGTGCGAGCCGGTACTGAGGCCAAAGCCAAGCCGCTTTATGGCCTGATTCAGGTGCGCTTGGAAGGCGGCGACAAAGAAGTGCGGCTGACCACAATTTATCCTTCGCGAAAATTGTGGCGGCCTTTTCGCGATGAGTCGAGGCTCAGCGTCAATTATCGCATCCGCATGCCTTACGACTCCAATCTCAAAATCAAATGTGTGGATGGTGACGTGCGCATTCAGGGCATTGTGGGGCGTGAGCAGTTGCTGGTGAATTATGGCGACGTGGAGATTGATGTCCCTCACGTTTACGGTCTTCGATCCCTCCGCGCCCACGCGTGGCTGGGGTACGTCCAAAGCGATCTTCAGGGCCTGGATACAAACAGCGCGGGCTTTCGCCAAAAAGTTTGGTTCTGGAATGCCGGGGGCACGCAGGATATCGACGTCAAAGTGCGGATGGGCGGCGTCTTTATTTATCGCGAAGGCGATTAGCAAGGCATCGGCTTGCCGCAAAATAATAATGAATGTCGTGCTTACCGCCCGATGATGCCCGCGTCTAACCGGAAGACGAGCAGGCATCGGAAATCGCTAACAACGAAAAACCTTGTAATGGTGTGACGGAAAAATATGGGAGGAAGATATGAATAGGAACCGCATCACTTTTCTGTTCGCAGGATTGGTTGTTTTGCTCGCAGCCGTGTCCATCCCGGCCCGGGCGGATCGCGAGATCGAGAAAACCTTGAAACTCGATCCGGGCGGCCGGTTTGTTCTTGACGCTGACGCGGGCAGCGTGACCATTACGGGCACCAGCGAAGCGGGGGCCAAAGTGATTATTACATCCAACCGCGATGACCTTGCCAGTCTGTTTAATTTTAATTTTGAGGATGGCCCTGGGACGGCGCGCGTGACGGCGCGAAAGACTTTTCACGATTTTTGGCTCAAAAATCTCTCCTTGCATTTCGAAATCAGGGTGCCCACCACAACTCAACTGGAGCTGAAGACAGGCGGCGGGAGCATCAAGGTCTATGGCATCAAGGGCGATTCCGATTTGAAAACTTCCGGCGGCTCGGTGAACGTTTCCGATCTGGCAGGGAGGCTGAACGTGGCAACTTCGGGCGGTGGCATCTCCCTGCGGGAAGTAACCGGCGACGCCAGAGTGGGAACTTCCGGCGGCAGCATTGAGGTGGCCTCGCTCAGCGGGTCGCTCCACGGCAATACCAGTGGCGGCCCCATCCACATCTCGCGCGTGGAAGGTGACGTTGATGCTGAGACTTCAGGCGGCTCCATCCATATTGAGGGCGCGGGAGGTCGCGTGATCGCCAAAACTTCCGGCGGCTCGATTGAAGTGAGCTTCGATCGTGGAAATGCAAAGGGCGGGGAACTTGAAACTTCCGGAGGGTCAGTGCATGCGACGCTCGATCCGCGTGTGAACTTGACCGTGGACGCATCCGCTTCGGGCGGCGGCGTTAGAAGTGATCTGCCGATCTCGCGGGTGGGTCGGGTCTCAACCTCCAGCCTCCGGGGGTCATTGGGATCGGGCGGCGCAGAGCTTCGGATGCATACGAGCGGCGGATCAATCCAAATCGCAGCCCGATGAGGCGCCCTTCGCACACCACCGGAATCTGCGCAGGCGAAGTCTCTCCGCGGTAATGCGTCCGCCTCTGGCAGGACCAGGACAATTTGTTTGAAGGGCCTAAGTGCCAGTCTGATTCCCATTTCGGCTCGGTTCCTGGTTCTTCCATTTTTCTGAGCAAAGTTTCCCGTCCAGTGAGTTTTGCTCTTGGCACGATGGCATGGTGTGTTGCACTTCCCCAAGGGCCGAAATTCCGCCCCGGCATTCTTCAATTGCGTTACTCCTCCCCACGTCGAAAAATTCTCAACCAAGGCATGATTTCGATGCGGTGCATTCCCTTGCTTCAAATGGATGGGAGCCTCTTCAGAGCAAATGAGCTTCCTAAGTTCGGGGACGGTGCGATTTGACTTTATCATATAAGGCCTGTTATAAGAGGTATTTACGGGGTATGTTGCAATGAGGACCAATGGGTCTGGTGTACGATATAAGTTATTGATAATGAAAGAGTTGGTTGAGAAAGGAGAATTAAATGCCAGCTTCGTCAAGTAAAAGGCGCGCTCGCCGAACTCGCTCCGCCAATGGGAATGGTAATGGGTCTGGACGAACTCGCTCCCGCAAGAGTGTAGCGGCGAAATCCATTCGAGGCTGGGCGGCAACAGCTCCGACCAGCGCCATGCCAGTTCGATCCGCGGCTGAGATGGATCGAAGCGACCCTCAGTTCAAAGCGGCGCTCAAATCCTTTGGTGCGGCAACGCGTTTTTTCCACAAGCAAAACTACAAGAAGGCTCAGGAGCTTTTTGAAGAAGTGGTTGGCAGTCCGGCTCGCGAACTTGCCGAGCGCGCGAGGGTTCATCTTGTCCTGTGCGAACAGAAATTAGAGCGGCCTGCTCCTGCTCCCAAAACCGCCGGGGAATATTACGACCTGGGAGTGGCGGAACTGAACGCCCGCCATCTCGATGTAGCCATAGAGTACTTGAACAAGGCGGACAAATCCGCTCCCAACCACGAGCACATTAAATACGCTCTGGCCGCGGCACACGCCGTCCAACGCAATGCCGATGTCGCGCTGGAACATTTGAAAGCCGCCATCGCTCTGCGTCCCGGGAACCGCTTCCAGGTTCGCTTTGATGATGACTTCCAACCCCTGGCATCCGATCCTCGATTTAAGCGCCTCATCCATGCGGAGGCGGACCAGAATTCCTGATTATTCTCCTGCGAGCCCTTGCCACGGACGATAGAATGTCCGGGGGCGAATCTTAATTATGAAAGTCGTGAGCATTGGCGGGGGGACAGGCTTGTCAGCCCTTTTGCGAGGGCTCAAGTTCCACCTGGCCGAGCCCTCGCGCCCGGCCAGGTTCAAGCCCGCCGTATCCCGCCTCACGGCTGTCGTCACCGTCACTGACGAAGGCGGAAGCTCAGGACGCTTGCGCCGCGAATTCCAGATCCCTCCTCCCGGCGATATTCGAAATTGCATGGTGGCTTTGGCGGAGGACGAGAAACTTTTTACCCGCCTTTTCAATTACCGTTTCAAGAACGGGCGCAACCTTGCGGGCCACAGTTTTGGAAATCTTTTTCTGGCGGCGCTCACCAACCTCACTCATGATTTCGCCAAGGCCGTGCGCGTCTCAAGCGAAGTGCTGGCCATCCGCGGAGAGATTTTTCCCTCCACACTTTCCGACGTGCGCCTGAAAGCCCGCCTGCACGACGGCCGTATTCTGATTGGGGAGACTAACATCGCCAAAACAGACGTGGCCATTCGCCGATTGCAGATCGTCCCCGCGCGTTGCCGGCCGCTGCCGGAAACGCTGGCCGCCATTGAGGAAGCGGACCTCATCACGCTGGGCCCCGGCTCGCTTTATACTTCGCTCATCCCGAACCTGCTGGTGCACGGCATCCCGGAACAGATCGCGCGCTCGAAAGCTCTGAAGGTTTACGTGGCCAATTTGATGACCCAGCCGGGCGAGACTCGTGGCTATACTGCCGCTGACCACGTGCGCGCGCTCAGTGAGCACGCGGGCGGAAAACTTTTTGACCACGTGGTGATGAACGCCCAACCCATTTCTCCGGCCCTGCGCAAAAGGTATCTTGTCGAGGAAGCCGAGCCCGTGGTAATCGACCTCCGGGAGATTCGCTCGCTCGGCGTTGATCCGATCTGCGCCAACCTGCTCGATGAGAACCGCGTTGCCCGCCACGATTCGACCCGGCTGGCCCAGCTCTTGCTCGACCTTGCCGCGCAACATTCCGGCCGAAAACGACCGTATCGGCACGGAGCGTCGACGTCCGGCAAATAGTAGAGGCAGACCACATAAAAAGACTTAAACAGCCACCAAATCAGGCCACCGGTATTCACCTTTTTCCCAGTAACAAATAATGCCCTAGTCGTTACTTACCTTTTACAGCACTTTTTTGCTTGACAACGCAATGTCTGCTGCGTAGTATCCCCGCGTCATATCTCCAATCATAATTAAGCAACCGGTTACCGGCCTGATATAAAGCTGGCGAACGCAGTCGAATTCCGGGCATCCGCGTAGGGGGGGCCAGGCTTTCAAATGGCGGGACATCATGATGTTCATGCCGCGCGCTGGTCACGTTAATCGTACAGGGTGGCAGGTGTTTCCTGTGGCCGCACGTTCCATGTGGATTGATTAAAGGATTCGAAATTTTATTCAACGAATCGCGGAAATCTAGGCGCGACGTCCGTGTAATAGATTTGAAGGCTCAAGAAGTAATCCGCGCCTAATCCAGTTATGCCCTTATTAAAGGCAGGCGAAACAGGCCCGCAGGTGACGGCATTGCAGCAACAGTTACAGCAACGCGGATTCGACCCCGGCCCAATCGACGGCAACTTTGGGCCATCGACAGACGCGGCCGTCCGCGCATTCCAGCAGAGCGTTGGACTGCTTGCCGACGGCGAGGCCGGCGCGAACACACTGGCTGCCTTGACGATGCCCTCCGTCACTTCCAACGTCACGCTGGACGTTGTCGCGCCCATGTTCCCTGGTGCGCCGCGAGTGAACATCCAGTTTCACCTTCCGTATGTTTTGAAGGCGCTTCTCGACGCGACGCTGGCGGACAAGAGCATGGTGCTGATGGCGCTCTCTACCATCCGGGCGGAGACGGGAAGTTTTCTGCCGATTGATGAGGGCATTTCGAAATACAACACGAGTCCCGACGGGCATCCATTCGATAAATACGATAACCGCGCCAGCCTCGGCAACACGGGACCGCCGGACGGAGCGCTTTTCAAGGGGCGCGGATTTATTCAGTTGACCGGCCGCGCCAACTACCAGCAAATCGGCAACGCCATCGGATTGAGCGATCAGCTCATCCAGAATCCCGACCTGGCGAATGACCCTGATGTCGCCGCGCAGATCCTGGCGGCGTTCCTCGGCAATAAGCAGGACCAGATTCGTCAGGCTTTGGACGCGGATGATTTGGCCACCGCCCGGAAACTCGTGAACGGCGGCACTCACGGCCTGGCGGATTTTACCGACGCGTTCCAGCGCGGCCAGACTCTTGTCCCCGATGACGTGCAGGTGCAGGTGGCTTAGACGGACTTTTAAGACGAAAGCGCACCAATCAGTCGAAGGGGATTGCGCTGGGTTTTCGTTGGGCAAATCTCAATGCCGGGCTGATGACAGCAGCTTAGGGGGAAACATGGACCGCAGTTTAGTCCGCAACATTGTCGCAAAAACCCTCGCACTTTGCTTTCTCCTTGGTTCGGCCACCGCTTCGCTTCGTGCCCAGCATAGCGCATCGCAGACTTTGCTTCAAAAAGAGGCGCAATTGCAGGCGGCGATTGACTTGCTCGCGAAGAGCAAGGCGCAGCTTCCTTCCGGCGTCAGCCAAACGCTCCGCGACGCCTTTGATAGCGAGATCAAGACCAAACAGGCTGACCTCGCCTCCCTCAAAGCTGCGGCCAAAGGGGCGGCCCAATTAGAAAGCAATATTACCAAGCTCACGGCGCTTGAAGCCCAACTCAAAGACCAATCGAGCCCGGACTTCCTAAAGGCACTCCACGCTGAAATTCAAAACAAACAGAGTGAGCTTGCGAAACTGCTCGCCCTAACAGCTCCGTCGGCGCCAGATCCTCCTGCCCCAACTACACCGGTGGTGGGGGTGCATGACTTCGTCCCCGCGCCCCCTGCCATTGCTTCCGTGGCTACATCGATTCCAGATCCTCCTGCCACGACTACAGCGGCGGCTGCGGCGCATGATCCGGTCCCCGCGCCATCTGCCCATGCCCCCGAAGTTCCTGCGGCGGTTGCCCGTGCCGCCGTGCCTCCTGTGGCGCAAGACCAACAGGCTACCTCGTCGCCGGCGGTGACCGTTAGTGTTTCCCCGACGGCGGTTAGCGTACAGACGCGTGCGAATCAACAGTTCACTGCCACGGTGACCGGCGCGAACGACACTACTGTGACTTGGAGCGTAAACAATTCGAACGGCGGCAACACAAAGGTCGGGAAGATCGACACCACGGGCCTGTATACAGCTCCCGATACTGCACCGAATCCTTCTACTGTGAGCATTACTGCCACCAGCGAGGCCGATTCCACCCAAAGTGCCAGCGCTAGCGTTACTGTAACCGGGGGTGGCGGGCCAACAACGGATTCTTGCACTGGTACTCGACAGGCGGTCGACTGCCGAAGCAATTTCGAGGCGAGTGCTTACGCAGGTTTGGCGATCGATACTTTTGCTGTCGGAGAGGTCAACAAGTACTTGAATCCAAACGATTCCAACAAAGTAAAGTTGAGGGGCGTCGGCGGGTTCGATTTCGCATACCGGCTCTTTGGAGGACCTTGCTCACCGGATGACGTCAGAGCTGGCGCCACCAAGGCGCCAAATTGCAATGACAAAAAAGACAGTTCAGCCTTTCATTCTCAACTTTGGGTGTATGGCGAAACCGTGCATGGCGTTCGCAGTGCCGACGTTGATTGTAAGGCTAATCCCAACCTGTCGGTATGTAAGATCTTTCAGGACAATCCGGCTTTCACTCCAGACCAGACTCTATACATACTCCGGAATGCCACGAGTCTCGAAGCCTTCGCGGGGCTGCGGTTCGAGTTTTTGACACTGAATCCAACAAGTAAACATCCAGCGAATCTCTATCTGAAAAGCCAGGCAGGATTCCTTACAGTTGCAGGTGCGGGAAAGCTAACGCCAGACCATACAAGCCTTGCCTTGGGTGCCATTGCCACGAGTGGTCGATTTCGAGAAAGCTATCTGGACTTTGGCTACGGGCGCACCAAATTGTTTGCAAAAAACAGCAACAGTCGGTGGAAGATTCAAGCCTATCTCACATGGGACGCTTTTCCCGGAATCGTAGGTAAATACCTCCGTCCGTTTGCCGAGATGGACGTTGACACCGACCTCGGCCCCGGTGCGGACAGCGTGCAATCGTACTACGGTGTCAATTTCGACGTTGACTGTATATTTCGATTCACCAACGCGGATTGCAATGGTCAGTAGTCGCTGAGATGGACGCAATAGCCTATGCTTGCCGCCTGAACCCAAGCGTGATTCAGGTTGGGATGGATTCACGGAGTAATTAGCTACAGCCTGTGCCATTCTGGCCGTAGCCACCGGCCGCCTAGTTCTTTGAACACTTGAACAGCAGTTGAGGTGACCAAATGTCAGATACCAACGTCCCCGAGACTCCGCCTCCCCCAGGGCCGGCCAGCTCCGACCCCAATAAACAATGCAGTTCTAAGCCGAATTCTGCCGAGTCCATGAGCCCCGAAGTGCGCCAAGGCCTAGTCGAAGAGGGAAGTCAAATGGCAAATACATGCGCAGTTCAGATTGCTGAGGACCTCGCCGGGCAAATTGGAACGGTGTTCGAACCTCTAGGGGCCGCAACGAAACCAAAAGAGGGCGAGGGCAACAAAAAGGAAGATGGCAGATCGGCTGAATCTAAGGCAGGTGCGAGGAAACCGAAACTGGTCGAGTACCTCACAAGTCAAATTGACGCCGCGCTCAAGAATCCGCCACAATCAGAGCCACCTGAAGATAAGGCCGCGAAACTTGTTCAGATTTTAGCTAAAAAGTGGAACTCAAACCCTTTCGCAATTGGCATTCTGCGAGAGTACATAGAGTCTCCGCACAACACGCCCGCCTTCGCCAAGCAATTGAAAACAGCGCTCGTTGAAGATACAAATCTTTCGTTGGAAATCTACGGCGCCATGGGATGGCAAGTACCCTTTCCCTTTGTTTATGCTAGGGAGCGAGAAGAGATAGGCGATTCACGCAAGGCAAGGAAGGTTGCTGACTTGGGAGACAAATATGTCGGCTTGGCCTTTTCTGGCGGGGGGATCCGCAGTGCTACCTTCAATTTAGGAGTTTTGCAGGCGCTTGCAAAGCTCAAGATCCTGCCTTGCGTCGACTATTTATCTACCGTGTCTGGTGGAGGCTACATTGGGGGCTGGTTGCTTGCCTGGCTTAAACGCGAACCCCTTGAAAGTGTCATGGAGGGGCTCGACCCCGACGGGAGGATTCACGAATGCAAGCCCACGCCGCAGATTGAATTCCTGCGCGACTACAGCAACTATTTGACCCCCCAGGTGGGTTTTCTGACGGCCGACACGTGGACGGCGGTGGCCACCGTGACGCGCAATCTTTTGCTAAATCTGGCAATCCTGGTTTCTGCCGCGATTGCCCTACTTCTTGTCCCTTATATCTTGGTGCGACTCGCGCAGAGCTTCAGTGGTTGCGCGACCTTCGTTGTGTCTCAAGTTCTGCTCCTTCTTGCTCTTGGGACCTTCGCCTATCATTTTCAGCAAGTAACGCTCGCCGGAAAGAGAGAACAGAGGTCTTCCAAGATTCAGGGACGGATCATAGCTTTCATAACGAAAGGGCGGTGGCTTTCCAAGACTCAGGGACGAATTATTGGTTCCATTTGCCCGTTCTGGTTCACTGGAGTGTATCTCGAGACGTGCTGGATCGGGGCACAGGCGAAAAGTGCAATCAATCCCTTTTGGAATCATTTCGAAATTATCACTCTTGATCCTTGGTTGGGTGCACTAGTGATTCTCTATTGGTTTGTGGTGGGCTTGGTCCTGGTAGCAGAGTACTCCGAAAGAGTTGGGGAATCGTCTCGCCAGGCCCAATGGGGGATCTTTGTTAGCTCACTCCTTAGTTATCTGATCTTATCATTTATCGTTGTCACCTGGGTCCTCTGTGAGCTACACCAAGCATGGCCTCAAGACGGGTCCGCCATGATTAGTTTGGGCGTACCGATTGCCCTGCTCGTGTACCTGCTGGCCGCTGCGGTGCAGGTGGGGTTGACGGGCATGTTACTACAAAACGAAGCGCGGGAATGGACGGCGCGACTGGGTGCCTGGGTGATGATTTTGGGTCTGGCGTGGGCGGCGCTTTTTGGGCTCGTATTTTACGGTCCCCCGGGAGCGATGTGGCTCGGGGCGTGGGTCGGAGGGACGGTGACGGTGGCCTGGGTTGTGCATACGGTGACCGGCGTCTTGAGCGCCTTCAGCGGGCGCACCGGCCAGAGCAACTCTAGTAACTGGCTTGACAAATTGGTAGTAACAGCGCCGCCCGTCTTTGCCCTTGGCCTGATGATGCTGCTCTCATTGGGAATTTACCGGGTGATTGCCGCACCACCGCTTGGTTCTTCGCGAGACGCGGCTCCGGTGCATGTCGCAGTTTCGTGGAATGACAAGCAGTCTGCGGGCTTCTTCGCCGTCTCCGAACCAGCCAAACAAAAGCCAACATTCAGCAAGTTGGCAAGGGATTGCGCCGAATTAATCAAGAAGAGCACTTATTGGACGAAGAATAAAGGTTGGGACTTCGTTCTGGGCTCCGTGCTTTTTGCTGCCTTCGCTAGTTTGCTTTCATTGCGCGTGGATATCAACGAATTCTCCATGCAGACGTTTTATCGGAACCGCCTGGTACGATGTTACTTGGGCGCCTCACGGGAGCCCGCTTGTCGCAGGCCCAATCCCTTCACCGGGTTTGACCCAAAAGACGACCTTCTCCTTCATACCCTTTCATGTCAGGGGTCCCAAAAAGAATGCGGAAAAAAATACGACGGGCCTTATCCGATTCTGAACGCCACGCTGAACCTGAACCACGGACGCAGGCTCGCTTGGCAGGAGAGGAGGGCGGAATCATTTACTTTCACGCCCCTTTTCTGCGGGGGAACAATCGAGGATGACACGGCCTACCTGAAAACTAAAGATTATGCGTATCCGCCGGATGGCGTTTATCTCGGGACTGCGGTGGCAACCTGCGGGGCGGCAGTGTCGCCCCTAGTCGGCTTCCATTATTCGACTGCGGCCGGATTCCTGATGACCGTATTCAATGCCCGGCTTGGCCAATGGATGGCGAACCCATCTTCGAAAAAGACTTGGAACCGATTCGGCCCTCGGTTCGGACTGTATCGTCTAGTCAAGGAACTCTTCGGCCTTACGGATGATGATAGCCCCTATGTGTATCTCTCCGATGGGGGGCAATTCGAAAATTTGGGAATTTACGAGTTGGTGCGGCGCAGAGTGAAATACATCATCGCCTGTGACGCCGGTGCCGACCCGAATCTTGAGTTTTCAGACCTCGGAAATGCTATTCGCAAGTGTCGCTCCGACTTCGGCGCCGAGATTGATATTCGAGTCGAGAACATTTCCCGTGATCCGGATACGATCTTCAGCCGCGCTCATTGTGCTGTCGGCAAGATCCGGTATTGCGACGGCGAGAAAGGTGTACTCGTTTATCTAAAGGCCTCCTTGACGGAAACTGACCCGACGGACGTGCTGGAGTATCACGCGGAGCACGCGGAGTTTCCCCACCAGTCCACGGCCGATCAGTGGTTCGATGAATCGCAATTTGAAAGCTATCGAAAACTCGGATACCACATCGCTCTAACGACTTTCGAGCCAGCCTACCCTCCTCGCGAAGACCACAATGCTCCACTGACTCCCGCACCACCCGGCCCTCCTTGCCAGAGTGACAAGGAGAAATTCTTTAAAGTTCTGGAGGAGGCCTGGTATCCTCCGAGTCCAGCGATCGCGAAAAACTTCACCAAACACGCTCAAGTATTTGAGGAGATCATGGAGAGAGTCCGGCAGGACAAGACTCTTGGCATCCTCGATGACAAGTTGTATGCCGATTTCAGTTCGATGCCCAAGAAGCCTCCGCAGACAGGCGAACAGAGCCGGAATGCCTTCTATATATGCACTTCATTAATTCAGCTAATGGAGGACGTTTATCTTGATCTTAATCTCGAACTTAAAGCGAACCTGGAGCATCCTCATAATGCTGGATGGATAAAGATCTTCAAGGGTTGGGCCAAATCAAGCGATTTTCAGGAGGCGTGGAGGGTCAATCATGAGACTTACGGCAAATCCTTTCAGAGATTTTGTGAAAATGTGCTTAAGTTCCCCCGGTTCGGTTCCTGACCATCAGGCAAGTTCGACGACGTAAGCGCTCTAGCCTGCAGGAAGATCGCTGCATTCACCCTTCGAAAAGATTTCAATGTTAATTGATTATGACTCGACGACTGGAGGATTTTATGTCGAATCCAAACCATGCCTGCATCGCAGTACGCGAAATCAAGAGAACGGGCCTTGAAAAGACTTACGCGCTGCCGCAAGCGACCACCTATTACTCCCCTGCGCCCGGCAGGGGAAGGGAGTGAAAACAGTAGACGATAGACGGTGGGCACAGGCGACCGGCAGGATCACATTGCATATTCCAAGGCCAGACGCTGGGGATTGATCGGATGGGCGAAACAGATTGTGCCCGTCTTTATGGACAGCGTCTCCGAAGCGGTGGACTATGAGATTAATCTCATTCCGGGATGCAAGTACCATCGCCTTCAGGTTTCCCCTCTGCCAGCAGCGGAAAACGATATGGATGATGTGACGCCGAAGAATCTTGTCGGTTTGCAGGAGACTGCAAGACAATATGTCGCGAAGATCACGGCTGAGTTGGACGCAATTTGCGCTGAATTAAAAGACGGCCGAGGTAGCGATATGCCGGGGGTGGGAGTGGTAAGCGACAGGTGACAACCCAGTAGCGCTGACCCATCGTCATCGGGTGAACGTCTTGATATTCAGCAACGGCCTTAAATAAGGGAAAAACCGTAAATCTCAAGAGCGAGGTATTCGCTGATCGAAAAGCCCACGGCAGCACAATCGTGCCATGGATGCCTATATACGGTTGTGGTATCGGAGGAAAAGAGTAATGGTAAGGATCTAATCCCAAAATCAACTACCCAAAAGGGAAAAGGAGAAAAAATATGAAACATGCTGCCAAAGTTCACGCTCGGCGACCGAAACGCGGAGGACGAGTTTCGCCTCACATTGGAATTCATCCTGGAGTCGATCCTGGACTTCATCCGCTTTCACATCCACCATTACAAGCCGGCCAGGTGCGCGCCCGGCCGCCCGTCAATAGGTCACAAGCTCACCCAGGAGTTTACCCGCTATCACCGTTGACGCATCGCACGCAACAATTCCAGCCGCTACCCTCTCCGCTCGGAGAGCCTCCGTATCACTACGACATTGAGACCGCCATTCCCGGCATGGGAAAGCAAGCAGCCAAGGACCGCAAGATAATCTTCCATACCGCGGGAGACACGGGTGGCATCAAGAATGCGGTGTATCAGTCGGATGTTGCGGCCGCCATGAAGGGTGATTTGAATCTTGGGCCCGGCAAGGCTCCAAGCTTTTTCTATCACCTCGGCGACGTGGTCTACTTCAACGGGCAAGTGGGCGATTATTATTCCCAGTTCTACGAGCCGTACGATCACTATACGCCGCCGATTATTTCCATCCCGGGAAATCACGATGGAGATCCAATCGACAGCACGCAAGCGTCTCTTGACGGCTGGGTGCGCTATTTCATGACGTCAACTCCACAGGTGCAGCCGGAGTCACAGGACGCCCCGCGCGTGACGATGTCGCTGCCCAACGTGTATTTCACGCTCCTTTGCCCTTACGTCACCATTATTGGGATGTATACGAATGTGCCGGACCACGGGTCAATCGATACCCAGCAGCAGCAATGGCTGACCAACGAATTCGCCACTGCGCCCAAGAACAAGGCGCTGATTCTCGCGTTGCACCATCCCATTTATTCTTTCGACGATCATCATAGCGGCAGTCCGAACATGGCGGATGTGGTGCAACACGCCATCAACGATTCGCGGCGCGTTCCGAATATGGTTCTCACCGCGCACGTACACAACTATCAGAGGATTGAGAAAAGCCTCGTTGCGGGCGGCGTTACTCCGTTTCTTGTGATCGGAGCGGGCGGCTACTACCATCTGCACAATTTGAACGTGGGCGTGGGCCCGGGCACCGTGGATCCGCAGACCCAGGCCAAGCTCGTGGCCGCCAACGACCGCCAGCATAGCTATGTCACGCTTACTGTGGATGCAAATAATATTTCGGGCACGCTGAGTACCATCGCCACGCCCAAGGCGGCCGCTGAAAATGGTGTCGACCCATTTTCTTATCCGGCGGCGGCAATTGAGCTGCCCGCGGGAGTGATGGTAAGCCTTTGAGGAAAGAGCGCGCACCCACGGTCAGGTGCATATTTCGAATGGCTTGCGAAGGTGGATTCCCGCGTTCACGGGAATGAAAACGAGGGACGCCCGTCATTCCCACGCAAGTGTGAATCCAACTTCCGCTTTCGCGGGAATGACTGCATTTGCGGCGCCCCGTGTCTCGCACATGACATTCGTACCAACCGGTTGGAACCGGTTGGTACTGTTGACAAAGTCATTTTGGCAAAGTAGGCTTTCGCCATTAACGCGCTTGGAAAACAAACGCGAATAAAAGGAGTAGACTCATTTTGGCGTAGCGCCGCCTTTCAAGGCGGCACATGCCGGTCCCGCAGGCGCGGGACCGGCGCTACAAGACCAAAAAAGCCACTCGCGAATTAAGGAGACAAAATGAAAAGGTTTCTTGTTGTAAGTTTACTTCTTCTTTTGGCATTGCCGGGCAGCGTCGTGAAGATGAAGGCGCAGGCCAAGGATGAAGCCGGCATCAGAAAAACTTTTGCCGAATTTGCTGAGGCGTGGGCAAAAGATGATGCGAAAGGCATGGCCTCGTATTGGGCCGCGGACGGCGACCTGATCAATCCGGAGGGCAAACGCGCCAACGGCCGGGCGGAGATTGAGGCATTGCTTGCCGGTGAGCATTCCACGATGTTCAAAGGCACCCACATCACATTCAGCAAGGGAACCATCCACTTCGTGAAGCGTGATGTCGCGGTTTTTACCACGGACTACGAGGTTCCTGGCGCGCATGGGCCTGACGGCAACGAAATGACCGCGAAGGGTATTCTCACCGCCGTCATGGTAAAGAAGAGCGGCAAATGGTGGACGCTCTCCGCCCGGCCCATGGCGCCCGTAACACCTCCGCAACAGTAAGGATGCTGGCTGCGGGACGCTTGACGTCCCGTAGGTTCTCAGTCTGGGAAGCATAGTGCGCGGATCCGTCGGAAGTCGGAGGTTTCGTCCGTCAGTGGATGGACGTTCCGCCGATGGGTCCGCGGCTTGATATTCAAAGGCAGCATTCAATCGTGGAAAAAGCCTCTGACTTCACGAGATTTGACCTCGAGTGTTTTCGCGCCCACACCCTCCCTCATCAATAAACCCCACTTGCCAAGCGGCGGTAATAGATATAGATTGAATCTCAAAAATACGCAGCGCGGAGTTAGGATTCAGGGGTTGGTGTGAAATGGAACAACAAGGATTTACGGCACTGATATTGGCGGCGGGCAAAGCGACGCGCTTTAAGTCTGAGCACTCGAAGATGCTGCATTATCTGGCGGGGCGGCCACTGGGCGAATACGTTTTGCGGACGGCGCAGGCGGCTTTGCCGGAGCGGGCGTACATGGTAATTGGGCATGAAGCGGCGGAAGTTCGCAAAGCGTTTGCGCGCCCCGGGATCGCTTTCATCGAGCAGGCGGAACAACACGGCACCGGACATGCTCTGATGGTGGCGCGCGCCGAGCTCGGAACCTGCTCCAGCGCCCATGTGCTGGTGCTGGTGGGTGACGCCCCTTTGCTTCGCCCGGAAACGTTGCGCGATTTCCTTCGCGCCCACGCTGCGAGCCGCGCCGCGGCCACGGTGCTCACCACGACCGTGGATGACCCGCACGGATACGGACGCGTGATTCGCCTTGGGCCCGCCAAAAACAATCGCGTGCGCGCCATCGTGGAAGAACGCGTGGCCACGCCGGCGCAGCGCAAAATCAGGGAAATTAATTCCGGCATCATCTGTTTTTCCCGACCGCAACTCCTGAAGCATCTGGGAGAGCTTACCAACGACAATGCGCAAAAAGAATATCTGCTCACCGACCTCATTCAAATATTCAACGGCCACGGCGAAAAAGTGATGGCGTTTTCAGTGGCCGATGCCCGCGAAGTGCTGGGGATAAACGATCGCGTGGAGCTGGCCGAGATGGAACGCACGCTGCGCCGGCAGAAGGTGACGGCACTGGCGCGCGAGGGCGTGACGGTGGTTGATCCGGATGCGACGTATATTGATGACGCCGTAACGGTGGGCCGCGACACGGTGATTGAGCCGGGCGTGAGCCTGCTGGGCGCAACGCGCGTGGGATCGGGCTGCACTCTGCGCCCTCATTCCACCATCACGGATTCGGTTCTCGGTGACCGCGTTTTGGTGCGTCCGTGCTGCGTGATTACGGGCTGCGAAATCTCCTCAGACGTCATCCTGGGCCCGTTTGCCCACCTGCGCGACGGCGCTGTGATTGAGCAGGACGCGCGCATCGGCAACTTTGTGGAGGTCAAGAGGTCGCGCGTGGGCCGCGGGAGCAAAGCCTGGCACCTGACCTATCTGGGTGACGCAACGCTTGGCGAACGGGTGAATATCGGCGCGGGCACCGTGACCTGCAATTACGATGGCGAGAAAAAGAATCCGACAATTATCGAAGAAGGCAGTTTTATCGGCAGTGGAACCATGCTGGTGGCGCCGCTGATTGTTGGCCGAGGGTCCTACGTGGGCGCGGGTTCAACTATCACGGAGAGCGTT
>Ga0209166_10001893_pt1 | contig 16619 bp, 11 predicted proteins | sample Coa_R1_3_FD_187151 | JGI IMG/M metagenome (GOLD analysis project Ga0209166, IMG submission 187151) | Surface soil microbial communities from Centralia Pennsylvania, which are recovering from an underground coalmine fire - Coalmine... | ecosystem: Environmental > Terrestrial > Soil >... | reverse complement strand
GGCTTCGCTCGGGATGACAAATTTAAACCTGCGGTAAACGCAAATGAACATCGATCAATGAACGTTATCAAGGCGACCCGGGATTTCGAGCGCTGGCTGGCCAAGCAAATTCCGCTGGTACGGCGCGACGTGGCGCTGAAGCACCAGCACATGGCGGAGTCGCCCTTCGCGTTTTTCCGCGCCACGTTTTATCGCTGGCTGCAACTATGGCACGAAGCCTGCGGCGATCTGGTGAAAGCGCCAAAGGTGCTGGCGGTCGGCGATTTGCACATCGAAAATTTCGGTACCTGGCGGGACCTGGAAGGGCGGCTGATCTGGGGCGTGAACGATCTGGACGAAGCGTGGCCGGGCCCGTACACGCTGGACCTCATCCGGCTGACCACCAGCGCGTACCTGGCAATTGCGGCGGAGCACCTGGGGCTGAGCAAGCGCGAAGCGGCGGAGGCGATCGAAGAAGGATATCGCGATGCGCTGGCTTCCGGCGGGCGCGCGTTCGTGCTGGCGGAACACAATCAGTGGCTGCGGCTGATGGCGCTGGGCAAGCTGCGCGATCCGGTGCATTTCTGGGCCAAGATGACGCAAAATCCGCCGTATACCGCGAAGGCGCCGGCGGAAGCGCGGCGCTTGCTGGAGGAATCCCTTCCGCAGCCGCGGCCGGCGTATGTGCTGAAGCGGCGAGTGGCCGGACTGGGCAGCCTGGGGCATCCGCGGATTCTGGCGCTTTCGGCGTGGAAGGGCGCGTACGTGGCGCGGGAAGCCAAGGCGATTCGCACGTCGGCGTGGGCCTGGTATCGCGAAGATGCGTCGGCGGATCTATACGGCCCAAAACTGGTGGTGAGCGCGATTCGCGTGCAGGACCCGTGCGTACGATTCCACGGGCACTGGCTGGTTAGGCGGCTGGCCCCGGATTGCTCGCGGATTGAGATCGCTTCCCTGCCGGAGGGACGCGATGAGGCGCGTTTGCTCTATTGCATGGGCTGGGAAACGGCGAACATGCATTTCGGCAGCAAGCGGGCGATTCCGCAGATCAAGCGGGATTTGGCGGTGCGGCGGGGGCGCTGGCTGCATAAGGCGGCGAAGGCAATGACCAAGGCGACCATGGAAGATTGGGAGGAGTGGCGGCGCGGCTGGAAGCGGGCGTTTTAGGGAGGGCGTTGGCGAGGATGCGGGATTCACGTTCCAAGTATCTGCTTCGACGGTACATAGCAAGCCATTGCGAAGAGTGGCGTTCCCAGGCATTGGACGCTTACCCGGCAGGAGGGCCAGCCGCAAAACTTTGCGACGGCTTTTGCGCGCTGTCCCAAGACTGGACCAGCGGTCAGTAGATGCAAGCGCGGAATGCGCGTAGCTTCCCTGTGACGGGGATGAAGACGCAAGCGCGACGCAGGAATCACTTTACAGGCCGTCCGGGCGCAACAGGAATTGCCGGTGCGCTTCGGAGAAATGCCAACCCAGCGGGCCGTTCCCACGCCGGCACGCACCGCGCCGCACAATCCCAAAATTCCTCTAAGTCCCTGGAGGTGAATTGATGCTGGATACGGAAGCCTTCCGCGAATTCAAGCAGGGCCTGGCGTTTTTGCGCGACGATTACGCAGTAAAGGCGCTGCCGCACATGCGGCGCGCCGCGGAGCTGGACAAAAACAATCCTTATTACATGTCCTACCTGGGAGTGGTGCTGGCGCGTTCCGAAGAGAAGTGGGGAGAGGCGGAAAGACTGTGCGACGCCGCGGTACGCATGAAGCGGAATCAGGCGCAACTGTATTTGAACCTGGCGGAAGTATATTCGGCGGCCGGGCGGCGCGAAGAAGCGCTGGAAGTGCTGGAGGCGGGATTGAAATATGCGCGGCGGGATATCCGCTTGACGATTGCAAAGAATCGATTAGTGCCGCGGAAAACGCCGGTGCTCGGATTCCTTTCGCGGCAGCATCCGGTGAACCGGCAGTTGGGCCGAATCCGGCATCGCGCGCTGCAAGCCTTCGGGCAGGGCTAACAGGCGCAGGCCCCACGGCAGGGCCGATAGCTTAGGGCTTTCCTCCACCCCCAAACACAAAGAGAGGGCGTTCCGGTTTTGCCGGGGCGCCTTTTCTTTTCCAGGACAACTTTTTAGCTCGCTCGGAAGAGCAATTATCCGTTGGGGGCTGGCGGGTCGAAGGAATAGGTGTGCTGCGGGCCGGTTTCGAGGAGGATCTTTACGCCGATGCCGGTGAGGCCGTTGGGGAGAGCGTCCTTGCGCACAACTTCGGCGAGATATTCGCGGGTGGTGGCGCCGGGATCGTTGGAGTACGGCATGATGAGGAACAGGCGCATGCCGACTTCATAACCGGTTTCGCTGCTCTGGAAATAGACGCCGGTGCGCGAAACGCTGATGGTGCCGCGCATATCGTCGAAATGGCGGCGCTCCGGATCGGAAGGGCGAATGCGCATGAGCTGCGTGAATTTGCAGCGGCGGCTGGCGCGGCGCTCGGAGTTGCCGCGTTTGGCGGAAACCGGATCTTGCGGGATCTTATTCATCCACTCCTGAACCGACATAACTTTTCCCGACCTCGGCTGCTTCAGCGAAGGGGTGTCCGCTTGGGGAAGCCTAAGGCCAGGGCCATAAGAAACCTATAGAGGAAGCGTACCCCATGGCGATGGAACGTTCCGTAGCGATAGTAGTACGGAAGTAACGGAAAAAAAAGAGCGGAAGGCGAGGGTGGAAAAGAAAAGAGCCAAAATCCAGCGAGTATCGAAGTGAAATTGGAGACTGATTTGGTACCGGAACGGGACTTGGAAGGCCGGCGGGAGAGCGAAACGGGCGCGGTAAGCGTTGGCAGCAAAGGAGATATCGGAAAAAAGGATGAGAAAGCACTGAGGCGCGGCGGTTGCGGAATTGCAGCGAGAAATACAACGAGCCAGATCGGTGTATGGCGCAGCAACCGAAACAGAGAAAATCACACCCATTGAGGAGCGTGTCCAGCCATGAGTGCAAGCGCACAGAGAAGTCTGGCGGCAGAAATAACAGGGGTGGGGAATGGCCGCGCAAACCGGGCGGCGCGAGAAGTAGCGAACGAAGCGTTCGAAAAGGAGGCGATTAAGGTAGCGCCGGAGGACAAACTCAAAGTGGCGGTGGCGGCGGAGAATCGGCTGCTGCGCGAGACGCTGGCGCGGATGTTGAAGAAAAAAGGCAACATCGAAGTGAGCGGAGAGAAACTGGACACGGCATCCCACGGAGATTGGCTGACGCAAACGAAGGCGGACGTATTGCTGCTGACGTCGTGCGGAACGCTGCACGAGGATTTGCAGACGATCGCGCAGGTGCGCGAAGCGGCGCCAGCGATGCGCATTCTACTGCTGGGCAGGGCCAAGAATGAGGTGGAATTCCTGCAATGCGTGCGGGCAGGAATCAGCGGATATTTGCTGCATGACGCGTCGTCACAGGAGGTAATCGAGGGAGTGGCGGCGGTGCATGCGGGCGAGGCGATTTGTCCACGCAGGTTGTGCACCGCGCTGTTTCGGTATATGGAAGGTGAAGGCGCGTTGACGGCGTGCGGGAGCCCGCGGCGCAGGCTGGGGTTGACGCGGCGAGAGCAGCAACTGGTGCCGTTGATCGCGAAGGGACTAACCAACAAAGAGATCGCGAACCACTTTTCGCTCTCCGAGCAAACGGTGAAGAACCACGTATATCGAATGAAACAGAAGACCGGGGCGGAAGACCGGCTGGACATCGTGCAACTGTATCGGGTGCAGGGATTTCTGGTTTAGGGTGGCGTCCAGCTAAAACTCGCCGAACGACGAACTGAGCCCAAACGGAGCTCTCCTAAGCCCTATGAGCCATTACCGGAAGGGAGAGGCTCATTGGTCCGAATCTACAATGTCACATCTGACAAACCAGCGAACCAGAATCCCGTCTTGAGCCGATTCCCTTGTGCGATTTGCGCATTCGTCAGTGGTTTGAAATGGCCGACGCGACGAAGAGGCCATAGACGAGGTTGCCGGAAGCGAAACCGGCGCGCATGGCCCGGAACGCTTTCAGATAAGAGACAAACTCCACGCCGTATTTCGCCGCGAGCGTCCAAAACGCCTGGTCTTTAATGATGTCGAGACACAAGTCCCAGGTCTTGGCGCAATTCTCGTTCAAAATTTCGCGGTGCATGATTCGCAGGCCGTTCGAAGTCAGGAAACGCTCATAGTCATCCATGATCCGAAGTTCCACCAGCATGCCTTTGTGAATGGGATCGATAAATTCCTTGGTCTCCGCGCGAGTGAGATTCTTTTTTTGGAACCAGTCTGTGATTGCGAAGATGCCGCCGGGTTTCAGGAGTTTAGCGGCAGAAGCAAAGAACTGCTCGTGGCGCTCGAAGTGGGAAATGGATTCGACGGCCCAGAGAAGATCGAATTGCTTCTGAAAGTCCATCGTTTCGGCGTCCATAAGCAGAAACTGCACATCGAGTTGTTCCCTGGCCGCAGCGCTGATCGCCATTTGCACTTGCACCGGGGAAATGGTTATGCCTGTGACGGTGGCGGCATAGTGTCTGGCCAGGTAAAGACTAGTGGCACCGAACCCGCAGCCAATGTCAAGAATATCCGAGCCACGCTTGACGTTGGCCATCTGAGCGAGATGCTCGATAAGCTGAAGCTGCGCTTTCTCTTTTGATTCATCGCCACGAATCCAATATCCGTGATGCAGATGCTCTCCCCAAAGCGAGCGGTAGTAGGGACTAACGATGTCGTAGTGTTCGACAATTCTATGCTTATCGTTGGAACGAGGCATGGCAGACGCTGGCTTCGCTGAGACGTTTCCAGACTCTTGTATCATGGCGTTGCCATTGTACCTTTGGAGAAACTGGGTGCAAATCGGCGCAATGCAGCGTTCCTAACACTTCCTTTCTCCGACGAGCGCGCTTGCCCGGCAGGACAAAGTTAGTTCACTAGATTGCAGTGTGGCGATCGAATGCATGACGCTCACCTGAAGAACTGGCCAGCCGGCCCGTATATTGCGCCGTCAATCGGATGGCTCGAAAGCGATGGCCAGTCCTTCCAATTAAAACGTGAGGCGACGGAGCAGGATGACTTTGCGCGGGGGTTTGTGCGATGCTGCGAGTTCCAAAGTGCGCGAGGATGGCCAGGAATGCTGAAAAAATTCAAGGATTTGAACGAGCGGGAAATACTGGCGCTGGCGATTTCGTCGGAGGAAGAGGACGGGCGTGTTTATGGGGAATTTGCGGATGCGCTGCGGGAATCGTACCCGGCGACGGCGCAGATGTTCGAGGGCATGCGAGAGGAGGAGGCGGGGCATCGGGATCGGCTGATCGAAATGTTCCGGCGGAGATTTGGCGAGCACATCCCGCTGATCCGGCGGGAGAACGTGAAAGGGTTTCTGCGACGGAATCCGACCTGGCTGGTGCGGCCGCTGGGGGTGAACGTGGCCAGAAAGCAAGCGGAAGTGATGGAGATGGAGGCGCAGCGCTTCTACCTGAAGGCGATCACGCGCACGACGGACGCATCGACCCGGGAACTTCTGAATAAGCTGGCTGACGAAGAACGCAAGCATACCCAGACGGCCGGCAACTTGGAAGAAAAGCACTTGACGCAGAGCGCGAAAGCGGAAGAAGACGCTTCCCACCAGAAATTGTTTCTGCTGCAAGTGGTGCAGCCAGGACTTTTGGGCCTCATGGACGGGTCGATCTCTACGCTGGCGCCGCTATTCGCGGCGGCTTTTGCAACCCACCAGAGCTGGGACGCGTTTCGGGTGGGACTGGCAGCTTCGATCGGCGCGGGCATTTCCATGGGCTTCTCGGAGTCTCAATCGGATGACGGGTCGCTGACAGGCCGCGGATCACCCTGGCTGCGGGGAGCCATAACCGGTCTGATGACCGCAGCGGGCGGGCTGGGGCATACGCTGCCGTTTCTCATTGGCAATTTTCATGTAGCAACGCTACTGGCCATCGTTGTGGTGTGCGTCGAACTGGTGGCAATCGCTTACATCCGGCACCGCTATATGGACACGCCATTTTTGCAGGCTGCATTTCAGGTGGTTGTAGGAGGTTTCCTGGTGTTCTTGGCGGGGTACCTGATCGGCAGCTCGTAGAAAACCGGCGAACAATCAGGCCAAGCAGAAAGTGCTGCAGAACGAAACATTAGGCTTGCGTGGAGTGCCCGGGGCTGGATTCCCTTGCGACGATTCGTTTAGCTCACGCCCGAAGAAAGTCCCTCCGGAGAGAAGACGATCCACGGCGAAGATCAAATCACGGGCGGCTTGCGATTTTTGGACATAACCGTGAGCGCCGGCGGCGCGAATATCGGCGATGAGGGCGCACGATTCGTGCATGGTAAAAATCAGAATGCGCACATCGGTGCTGAGAGCAACGATGCGGGAGGCGGCTTCAAGGCCGCTCATTTGGGGCATAGTGATATCCAGAATGATGAGGTCGGGACGCAAACGGGAGACGGCCTGCACGGCTTCCTCCCCATTGGCAACTTCTCCACAGATTTCCCATTCCGGACGTTGGGCTAGGATGGTTCGCACGCCCTGGCGCACCACCTCGTGATCGTCGACAATAAGAATTCTGAGCGACATCGCTTCTCCCAATGTTGCATAGCGGGACGGAGATTGCTAGCGAAGAAAATTGGCGGCTTGGCAAGGCACCGAAACACGAATAATGGCGCCGCCTTCCGAGAGCAAAGAGAGAGCCACCCAGTTGCCGGACGCGCTCGTTCATACCGCGCAACCCAACACCCATGGTGCCGAGCGGTTCCCCGGATGTGCTCGAAACATCGACGGGAAGACCTTTTCCGAAATCTTTGACTTCCAGGTGCAGCGAGCCATCCCGAAGATCGACGCGAATCTCCGCAGCGGCACTGCCGGAATGGCGGTGAACATTGGTGAGGCTTTCCTGGAGCGCACGGAAGGCCGTTAATTCCACTTCGCGCGGAAGGCGGCCAAGATCAGAGGAGACATCCACCCGGACATCGATACCGCTGCGCTTGGAAAAGCCTTCGACGTACCAGCGGATAGCGGAGCCCAGGCCCATTTCTTCCAGCATGGGCGGATAAAGCAAATACGACATGGTGCGCAATTCTTTGATGGACTGCTCGACTAGATTGAGGCAATTGGCTAACTGCCTGCAGGCGAAATCACCCTGCACGGCGCGGCTGGACGCCAGGGAATCCAGTCCCATTTTCAGAACGGCAAGGTACTGGCCGACGGAGTCATGCAGGTCCCTTCCGAGGCGGCGGCGCTCTTCATCCTGAGTGCGCAGGAGGTGCGCAGAAAGCTCGCGCAGAGAAAGCTCCGAATCACACAGCTTGCGCTGGGCTTCGCGGCGTTCGGCTACTTCCTTCTCCAACTCTTCCTTGGCGTGGCGGAGGGCTTGGAAAAGAGCCTTCTCCGTTTCAAGGGCCTCGGCCTTTTGCTGCAATTGAGCGATGTTGCGGAGGCGGTCCTGCTCGGAGCCGAGAGCGGCATAGTTTTCGCCGGGAATGACGGAGGAATGCTCGCAGCAGATCTTGAGAAAGGGCTCGGCGTGCGATTCCCGGTGAAAACCGGCAAGCGGGTAGGCGCAGCGCAAGGAAAACGAATGGGTCTGGGCCAGCTCATTCCAAAGCTGCTCCAGTCTGATGGCGGCGTCGGGATGGCCGCCAGCCCACAAGAGCGAGACCATTTCACCGAAAGCGACCACGCGACGGGTGTCGCCTTCCGCCGCCGCAGAAGCGCGGGCAAGGATTTCGCCAAAGACGCCGAGAAACAGTGCGGAATCGGGTTGGCCATCACGCATGAAGGTGGTGAGCGCGGCAGCAGCGTCCAAAGCGACATAGCGGCCGAATCGAGCGGGTTTTGCGGTGTCCAGGCCACGCAAATGGAGCCGCTGGGCTAGCGCGTCGAGGTGCGCCTGGGTGGCAATTACGACTGCGGAATCGCCGGCGCCTAACGCGGTGCCGACAAACTTGCTTAAGGCATCCAGGAGGAAGTTATCGTCGGAATAGAACTGCACATCATGGGCGCCGCCTTTGACGTCGCGCCAGGGGCCGGAAGGCTGAACCGGGGCGGATACCCTTGCGCTCATGCTGGAAACAGTAGTGCTCATATGCTGACCTGGAGTACCGGAATAGCTCCGCGGCAGTGAATGGACCTGTGGCGGAGACCGAATAAGCCAAAGCAAGTTCTCACGAGAGTCCGCATTCGGGTAATAGGGTAAAACCTGTAGTAGCGGAAGTTGCATTTGGGAAGGGACCATTAGGATAAAGGAATCCGCGGCTGCTTCCGAGAAAGCAGCCGCGGCACCATGCGGTAGGGTGAGATTGTTCTAGTAGGGCCCGATGTTCCAGGGACCGGCGGCTGGGCGAGCGACTCCGTTCTTGTCAAAGGCCAGAGGCGCGAGGTCATCAACCGCTATGTCAGAAAGGTTGATACCGTTGCCCTCCCCGACAGTGGCCAGAAGGGCCAGAGAGGGATCCGTCGTCGTTTCGCTGGAAACCACGTCCAAGTTGACGGTGTCGGACGTAGTAGAGTCCGTACTGACCGTGCCCCCACCAGACAAGGTGGTGGAAGAGAAATAGGTAGTCGAGGCGGCGCTGAGGAGCTTAGAAGCGTAATCGCAATGGCAAGTGCTTTGCCACTTGGACAAAATATAACTGTAGGTGCCCTTCCAACCGAAGGTGTTGCGATCTCCGATGTCGGCGAAGAGATCGTTATAGACATTGTTGTTTACGCCGGTGGAGGTGAAGGTAGTGCCGCGCTGGACGCTGATATCGCCCACGCCTCCGCTCAGGATGTTGTTGACGGCGGTAAACTGCAATTGATTGTCGGCGTAGATGGCGCAGCCGGAGCGGTGGCCACCGGCATTGATGGAGTTGTTGTAGGCTGAGTTTCCGGTGGCGGAACCACCGGTCAAGCTGGTGGAGGAAGCGGAGAACCATACGGAGTTAATGGTGCGAGTGGACGGAGTCACGAAAGTATTGTTGTAAACGGCTACGTGTTGGATGGAGTCCTGAAGGAAAATGTGACCGGTGACGTTGACCCCGAAGTCGCCGTCGAAAGTGTTGCTGTAAATTGCGCCGCTGGTGACCGTGCCGCCATTCTGGCCCCAGAGATGAACGCCGTCGTGGTGGTAGGTGTTGGTGGAGGAATCCCAATTGGCGAAATCATGAAAATGGTTGTTGTGAATGCTGAAGCCGCCGATTTTGCCGACCGCGCCGGAAGCGACGCCGTGATCGACGTGATAGATGTTGGAATTCTCGAGAGTGAAATTATTGCCGTCGCCCGCGATGGCCCAAGAGGCGTCATGGCAAGTGATATGATTCACGGTCATATAGTTAGCCAGATGCCAGTAGACGCAGTTAACCGAGTGCGTGGCCGCCAGATCGGACGAAGAAGTGCGCACGTAGAGATTTTGGATGATGAGATTTTGCACGGTGCAGGAAATGCAATTGGCCGCGTGAATGGCGATCGATTGCTGACGATAGGTGCGGCCCGTGCCATTGGCGGTGTTTTGGATGACGCCATTGGAGCCGCCATCGACAATGATGTGGCTAACGTTGTCCATGTGAATGGCACCGTTTCCCGACCAGTAGGGAGCCGAAAGAACAGCTCCGGTCAAAAACTTGATAATGATGGGACTGCTGGCGGTACCGCTGCCGTGAACGATCAGGAGTTCTTGACCAGCCTTGCCGGTGAAAGTGCCGCAAAGATAGATGGTGGTGCCGGCGCTGATTTGATTGGAAGCGGTGCCCCAGCTTGTGCTGTTGCTGAACCAGGCGGTGGACAGAGCGTTGCTACAACTACTGCCACCGGTGGTATGCGTGGAAGTGCCCGAGATATAGAACACCTTGGCGCTGGCGGAAGCCACACCGAGCAAAGACGCCGCAACCAAAGCACAAACAGAAATAACCCTGCGTAAAAACATTCTTTACCCCCCCTTTATCACCGACCTATTTTTTGAACACGGTACTCGACTAAACAGCCGCCGCGGTTCCGACATGCAGCGCCACCTAAAAAAGGGGCGCCAGCCGCAGCGTTACTCCGACCGAAGAATGGCCAAGGAAGGTGAGCGAAATCCCAGCAAGAGAAAACCAGACCAGAGCCGCGCAAACAACGCTACATCATCGACTTATGTAGTTTTCCTGAACTGCGCCGTTCAGGATGGCGAGATTGTGTGTCAGGGGACCTACAGGATGCTAGCTGTACGAGGGTACAGAATCGGGACTAAGTGCCGCCCCCGTCTTTACTGGATATTAACATTACACGTCGCGATAGAGGCGGGCTTAATCGGAGTGCGCAGGAATGGGTGCGTGGGCTGCGCCGCGGGCACGCCGGCCCTGCAACCAGGTCTGAATGCGATCCATATAGATGTAAACGACCGGGGTGGTGAAAAGGGTAAGCATCTGGCTCAGGATCAATCCGCCGACGATGGTGATTCCGAGGGGCCGGCGCAGTTCCGAGCCGACGCCATTGCCCAGAGCCAGGGGAAGGGCGCCGAGCAGCGCGGCCATGGTGGTCATCATGATAGGACGGAAGCGCAGCAGGCAGGCCTGGTAGATGGCCTCGACGGTCGTCTTGCCCTCCAGACGCTCGGCCTGCACGGCAAAATCGATCATCAGGATAGCGTTTTTCTTTACGATGCCAATCAAGAGGATGATGCCGATGAGCGCGATGATGCTGAGATCGGATTTGGCCAGCCGTACTGCGAGGAGCGCGCCGATGCCTGCGGACGGAAGGGTGGAAAGAATGGTGATGGGATGAATGAAGCTTTCATAAAGAATGCCCAGCACGATATAGACGGCGAAAAGCGCGGTGATAATGAGCACGGGCTGATTGGCCAGGGAGTCCTGGAAGGCCTGCGCGGTGCCCTGAAAAGTGGCGTGGACGGTTGCGGGAACGCCCAACTCGCGCTGTGCCTCCAGGATATGTTGCACCGCGGGACCAAGGGAAGCGCCGGGCGCAAGATTGAAAGACAAAGTGATGGACGGAAAAAGGCCCTGATGATTAACGGAAAGCGGAGTATTGGAATAATCGTAGTGCGCGAAAGCGCTCAGGGGAACCAGCTTTCCGGAGTGAGAGGGGACGTAAATGGTCTGTAGCGCGTCGGGGCTTTGCTGCGCTTCCGGGGCGACTTCCATCACGACATGATACTGATTCAATCCTTTGTAGATATTCGAGACCTGGCGCTGGCCGAAAGCGTCGCCTAGCGTATTGTCGATGTCCTGCAGGTTCACGCCCAGCCGGCTGGCGGTGTCGCGGTCAATGACCACGTTGCTGGCCAAGCCGCGCATTTGCTGGTCGGAATTGACGTCGCGCAACTCGGAGATTTTGGAGATGCGCTGCTGAATGATGGGGGCCCAGTGGGTGAGGTCGCTCAGATTATCGGCCTGCATGGTGTATTGATATTGCGCTCCGCCGAAGCGGCCGCCGACGGTCAAGTCCTGAACGGCTTGCAGATAGAGCGCAGCTCCGGGAACATGCGAACTCGCGCGGCGAATGCGCCCGATCACCTGGTCGGCGCTGAGCTTGCGTTCCTCGAGAGGCTTTAGCTGGGCGAACATGCGGGCGGTGCTGCCGCCACTGCCACCGCCGGTAAAGGAGGTGACGGAATCGACGGCCGGATCTTTCCTGACGATATCGGTAAACACGCGCATCTTCTGGGACATAGCGGCGAAAGAAAGATCCTGGTCTCCCTGGATCATGCCGTTAATGCGGCCGGTGTCCTGCTGCGGGAAGAAACCCTTGGGAGTGGCCCAAAAAAGGTAAACGTTCAGGCAAACGGTGCCGATGGTGAGCAGCAGGATCAGAAATTGATGGCGCAAGACCCAGCGCAAGCCCACGTCGTAGGTGCGCAGCATGCCATTGAAGATATTCTCCGAAACCCGATAGACGCGGCCGTGCCGGCCGGTATCGTGCTTCAGGAATCGGGCGCACATCATGGGGGTGGCGGTCAGCGAAACGAAAAGAGAAACGGCGATGGCCACGCTGAGCACCACCGCGAATTCGCGAAACAAACGCCCGACGATACCGCCCATCAGCAAAATAGGAATGAACACGGCCACCAGCGAGGCGCTCATGGAGAGGACCGTAAAGGTGATCTCGCTGGCGCCCTGGATGGTGGCTTCCATGGGCGCCATGCCCGCCTCGATATGGCGGGTGATGTTTTCGATGACCACGATAGCGTCGTCCACCACGAAGCCGGTGCAAATGGTCAAGGCCATCAGGGAAAGATTGTCCAGCGTGTAGTTGCAGAGATACATGACCCCGAAGGTGCCGATCAGAGAAAGCGGGACCGCGACGCTGGGAATGATGGTGGCCCAGTAACTGCGCAGGAAAGCGAAGACCACCAGGATCACCAGGGAGATGGAAATGAGCAGGGTGATCTCGACGTCGTGCACCGACGCGCGAATCGTGGTAGTTCGGTCGATAGCCACGTTCAGGTGCAATGACGGGGAGATGGATGCTCGCAGGCGTGGCAATAGAGCGAAAATGCGATCGACGGTTTCGATCATGTTGGCGCCGGGCTGGCGGAAGACGGCCAACATCACCGAACGCTGATTGTCGGTGAGCCCCAGATTGCGGGTATCTTCGACGGAGTCAGTAACCTCCGCGACATCGCGGAGGCGAACGGGGGCGCCCGCGTGGCCCGCTACAATCAACGGCTGATATTCGTAAGCCTTGAAGAGCTGATCGGTGTCGGCGATGCTGCGCATTTTTGTGGCATCGGAAACCGAGCCTTTAGCGAGATTGGCGTTGGCCGCTTGCAGCGAACGCCGAATTGTTTCCAGGCTGATGCCGTAGGCGTTGACCTGGTTGGGATTCACTTCCACACGGACGGCTGGGCGAGAGCTGCCCCAGGTGAAGACCTGGCCTACGCCCTCTACCTGGGCCAGTTTCTGGGCCAGGATGGAGTCGGCAGCATCGTAAATCTCCGCGGGCGGAATATTTTCCGAAGTAAGGGAGAGCAACAGGATGGGAGCGTCGGCAGGATTGGCCTTGCGATAATTTGGCTGGCCGGGAAGGTCGGCCGGCAACTGACTGCGGGCGGCATTGATGGCGGCTTGCACGTCGCGGGCGGCGGCATTGATGTCTCGATTCAAATCAAACTGCAGCGTGATTCCGGTGGAACCGAGACCGCTGGATGAGGTCATCTGCGTGACGCCGGCGATACGGCCGAACTGGCGTTCCAACGGAGTAGCTACAGCGGAGGCCATGGTTTCCGGGCTGGCGCCGGGAAGGCCGGCCCCCACGGAAATAGTGGGGAAATCCACCTGCGGCAACGGCGCAACCGGAAGAAAGCGAAAGGCCACCAGTCCGGAAAGCAGAATGGCCAAGGTGATGAGCGAGGTGGCCACCGGCCGGCGAATAAATGGAAGGGAGAAACTGGAGGAGACGTTCATGGCTCAGTCTCCGTGTGCTGCGGCAGGATCCTCAGCAGGATTGCCGAAATGAAATTGGAAGCGATGAGCCACCCAGTCGAATGCAAGATAAACCACTGGGGTGGTATAGAGCGTAAGAACCTGGCTAAGAATCAGACCGCCGACGATGGTGATACCCAAAGGACGGCGAAGTTCGGAGCCCACGCCGGTACCGAGAGCCAGCGGCAAACCACCGAGTAGCGCGGCCATGGTGGTCATCATGATCGGCCGGAAGCGTAGGAGACAGGCTTCGTAGATGGCATCGAGCGGGGTCTTGCCTTCCCTGCGTTCGGCTTCCAGCGCGAAGTCGATCATCATAATGGCGTTCTTCTTGACGATGCCGATCAGCAAGATGATGCCGATCAGAGCGATGATGCTGAATTCCGTGCGGCACAACAGCAGGGCCAGGATAGCGCCCACGCCGGCAGAGGGTAGCGTCGAAAGAATGGTGATGGGATGAATATAGCTTTCGTAGAGTACACCCAGGACGATGTACACAGTCACCAGGGCCGCCAAAATCAAAAGCGGTTCATTCGAGAGCGAGCGTAGGAAAGCCGCGGCGGTTCCCTGGAAAGTGGCTTGAATGCTGGGGGGCATGCCGATCTGATCCTTGGCGGCGTTAATGGCGTTGACGGCCTCGCCGAGCGAGGCATCGGGAGCCAGGTTGAACGAAAGTGTGACCACCGGAAACTGACCCTGATGATTGATGGTCAGAGGGGTACCGCTCGATTCAATTCGGGTAAAGGCGCTGAGCGGAATTTGGGTGGTCGCGATCGAGCTGAGCGGCACGGTGGTCGCGGTGATCGAGGCTCCGGAACCAGAGGAAGGGGCTTGCCCGGCCGAGGAGTGCACGTAAATATTCTTGAGATCTTCCGGATTTTGCTGGAACTGTGGATCGACTTCGAGGACGACATGATACTGATTTAGCTGCGTAAAAATGGTGGAGACCAGCCGCTGGCCGAAAGCGTCGTAGAGCGTGTTATCGATGTCGGCTGGAAGAATTCCGAGGCGCGAAGCGGTGTCGCGATCGATGGTGAGCACGGCCAGCAAGCCTTGGGTCTGCTGGTCGCTGGCCACATCGCGCAATTCGGGCAAAGCCTTCAGCTTGTCCATGAAACGGGGAACCCAATAGCCGAGCTCCTTGGCATCGACGTCCTCCAGGCTGTATTGAAATTGGGTCCGGCTGACGCGATCCTCGACGGTGAGATCTTGTACCGGCTGCATAAACAAGGATATGCCGTCCACCTTAGCTAACTCGGGCTGCAGGCGGCGAATCAGGTCGGAGGCGGAGATCTTGCGTTGATCGAGGGGCTTGAGATTGATCTGAATACGGCCGCTGTTGAGGGTGGTATTGATGCCATCAATCCCGATAAACGACGACATACTCTCTACCGCCGGATCTTTCAGGATAACGCCAGCCAGGGCGCGCTGCCGGCTGACCATGGCGGCGAAAGAAACATCCTGTGGACCTTCGGAAACTCCGAGGATGACGCCAGTGTCTTGAACCGGGAAAAATCCCTTGGGCACGTAGATGTAAAGAAGAATGGTGCCAACCAGGGTGGCGGCGGTAACCAGCAGGGTGGTGGTCCGGAAGCGCAACACAAATTGCAAGGTGCGGCCGTAAAACGCAATGATGGAGTTAAAAGCGTGCTCCGATTTGCGGTAGAACCAGCTCTGATCTTCTTCTTTTTGGTGGCGCAAAAGCTTGGCAGCCATCATCGGGGTCAGGGTCAGCGATACGAAGGCGGAGACAATAATGGTGACCGCCAGGGTCACGGCAAATTCGCGGAACAGGCGGCCGACAATGTCGCCCATGAACAATAAGGGAATCAGCACGGCGATCAGGGAGACGGTCAGCGAAAGAATGGTAAAGCCGATCTGCTCGGAGCCTTTGAGCGCGGCTTGCAGGGGCGAATCGCCTTCTTCGATGTAGCGCGAAATGTTTTCGATCATGACGATGGCATCGTCAACCACGAAGCCGGTGGAAATGGTGAGGGCCATGAGGGAAAGGTTGTTGAGGCTGTAGCCCAGCAGGTACATGACGCCGAAGGTGCCCACAATCGAGAGCGGAACGGCAAAGCTGGGAATGACGGTGGCGCGCACGCTGCGCAAGAACACAAAGATGACCAACACCACGAGCACGATGGTCAACATCAACGAGAATTGCACGTCGGAAACGGAAGCGCGAATGGTGGTGGTGCGATCGGTCAGGATTTCCACTTGCACGGCGGACGGCAGCGCCGCCTGCAACTGCGGGAGCAATTTCTTCACGCGATCCACCACGGCAATGATGTTGGCGCCGGGCTGGCGCTGGATATTCAAAATGACCGCCGGAGTCTGATTGGCCCAGGCGGCTTGCTGCACGTTCTCCACGCCTTCCAGAACGGTGGCCACATCCGTGAGCCGGACGGGAGCGCCATTGCGGTAGGCAATGATCAGCGGCTTGTAACTGTCGCTGGAAATCAGCTGATCGTTGGCGCCGATGGTGTAAGCCTGGTGTGCCCCGTCGAAAGTTCCTTTGGCCTGATCGACGTTGGCCTGGGTCAGTGCGGTGCGAAGATCCTCGAGGCTCAAGCCATAGGAAGCGAGCGCAGTGGGATTGGCCTGGATACGCACGGCGGGGCGCTGGCCGCCGCTGATGCTAACCAAGCCGACCCCGGTGAGTTGCGAAATTTTCTGCGCCAGAGTGGTATCGGTGAGATCTTCCACCTTAGACAGCGGCAGAGACTTGGAAGTAATGGCCAGCGTGAGGATGGGCGCGTCGGCCGGATTGATCTTGCTATAAATGGGAGGATTGGGCAGGCCCTGCGGCAAAAGATTGGAAGCGCCATTGATGGAGGCTTGCACTTCCTGTTCGGCAACGTCGATGTTGAGATCAAGATCAAACTGCAGCGTGATGATCGAGCTGCCATAGGAGCTTGTCGAAGTCATCTGATTCAGGCCGGGAACCTGGCCAAACTGGCGCTCCAGCGGCGCGGTCACCGAGGAAGCCATAACGTCCGGACTGGCGCCCGGATAAAAGGTCTGCACCTGAATGGTTGGGTAATCGACTTGGGGTAACGCCGAAACGGGCAACTGCCGGTAAGCCACGAAGCCCACCAACAAGATCCCCACCATCAGCAGTGTGGTGGCGACCGGCCGCAAAATAAACGGCCGCGATGGACTCATTGGGGCTTCCCTGTGGAATGCCCGGATTGCGGTGCTTGCGGCCGCCGCCGCGCATTGAAGTTAGCCGGCCGAGCGTT
>Ga0209166_10001891_pt1 | contig 16624 bp, 13 predicted proteins | sample Coa_R1_3_FD_187151 | JGI IMG/M metagenome (GOLD analysis project Ga0209166, IMG submission 187151) | Surface soil microbial communities from Centralia Pennsylvania, which are recovering from an underground coalmine fire - Coalmine... | ecosystem: Environmental > Terrestrial > Soil >... | reverse complement strand
ATTCTGGGGCACGGTCGTTGCCTGTCACCCTTACAGCATGCCGTCCCGATGTTGCGGCCACGGTACGCGGAGGTAAGCGTCCCGTGTCGGCTGCTAAATATTTCGCTGGCCGGCCGCTGGCTGGCTGGCCGGCCGCTGGCTGGCTGGCCGGCCGGCCGCTGGCTGTGGCCACGGCGGGGAGGCGGCCAGGGCTGCTAAACGCGCATGCGGGGCGCCGCCCGGGTTTGCTACCCTGAGGGCATGCGTTCCGCTCGGCCGCTCCTTACCTAGCCGCGCCGACCGATCCGTCGTTGGCGCGGCTGCCCCTCGTGACCGGGGGGCTTTTTAGTTGCCGGAGCAGGACCGACTCATGGGTGAGGAAAAGTCATGACAGCCACCGACAGTGCCGAGCGGGCACAGCAGCACTATGACCCGCGCGATGTCCAGGAGAAGTGGCAATCGCGCTGGGCCGCAATGGACCTGTTCCGGGCCAGCGACGACCCGGGCGACCCCAGGCCGCGCACCTATCTGCTGGACATGTTCCCCTACCCCTCCGGGGACCTGCACATGGGGCACGCGGAGGCGTACGCGATCGCGGATGCGATAGCGCGCTACTACTTCGAACGCGGTCACAACGTGCTGCACCCCATTGGCTGGGATGCCTTCGGGCTGCCCGCGGAGAACGCCGCGATCAGGAAGAACTCGCATCCGGCCGACTGGACCTACGCCAACATCGAGGTGCAGGCCGCCTCGTTCCGGCGCTACGCGGTGTCGTTCGACTGGTCACGCCGGCTGCAGACCTGCGACCCGGAGTACTACCGCTGGAACCAGTGGCTGTTCCTGCGCTTCTACGAGCGGGGCCTGGCCTACCGCAAGGGCGGCTATGTCAACTGGTGCCCGGTGGACCAGACGGTACTGGCCAACGAGCAGGTCATCGCCGGAAAGTGTGAGCGGTGCGGGTCCGAGGTCACCCGGCGGCTGCTGACCCAGTGGTACTTCAAGATCACCGAGTACGCGGACCGGCTGCTGGCCGACATGGAGCCGCTGGCCGGCAAGTGGCCCGACCGGGTGCTGCTGATGCAGCGCAACTGGATCGGCAGGTCCGAGGGCGCGGAGATCGAGTTCCCCATCGAGGGCCGGGACGAGCCGGTCACGGTGTTCACCACCCGCCCGGACACGCTGTACGGGGCCACGTTCTTCGTCATCGCGGCCGACTCGCCGCTGGCGGCGGAGGTGTGCGCGGCCGGGCAACGGGAGGCGCTGGAGAAGTACCTGACCCAGGTGCGCAAGCTGACCGACATCGAGCGGCAGTCGGCGGACCGGCCGAAGACCGGGGTCTTCCTGGGCAGGCACGCGGTCAACCCGGTGAACGGCGAGCGCATCCCCGTCTGGGCCGCCGACTACGTGCTGCCCGATTACGGCACCGGGGCGATCATGGCCGTTCCTGCGCACGACCAGCGTGACCTGGACTTCGCCCGCGCCTACGGCCTGCCGGTGGTGCCGGTGCTGGACACCGGCGAGCCGGACCCCGCGCAGACCGGCGTCGCCACCTCGGGGGACGGGACACTGATCAACTCCGGGCCGATCAACGGCCTGGACAAGGCGGCCGCGATCGCCAGGATCACCGAGATCCTGGCGGCGGAGGGCAGGGGCCGCGCGGCGGTGAACTTCCGGCTGCGCGACTGGCTGGTGTCCCGGCAGCGGTTCTGGGGCACGCCCATCCCGATCATCTACTGCGAGGGCTGCGGCGAGGTGCCCGTCCCCGACGAGCAACTGCCGGTGGTCCTGCCCGACCTGCGCGGCCAGGACCTGGCTCCGCGCGGCGTCTCACCGCTGGCGGCGGCGTCCGACTGGGTCAACACCGAGTGCCCCAAGTGCGGCGGGCCCGCCAAGCGCGACACCGACACCATGGACACGTTCGTGGACTCGTCCTGGTACTTCCTGCGGTATTGCTCACCCCGGTACGAGCATGGCCCGTTCGATGTGGAGGCGGTGCGCCGCTGGGCGCCGGTGGACCTGTACGTCGGCGGCGTCGAGCACGCGATCCTGCACCTGCTGTACGCGCGGTTCTTCATCAAGATCCTGCACGACATGGGCATGATCGACTTCACCGAGCCGTTCACCGCGCTGATCAACCAGGGTCAGGTGATCAACCGCGGGCGCGCCATGTCCAAGTCCCTGGGCAACGGTGTGGACCTGGCCGAACAGCTGGCCGCGCACGGCGTCGACGCTATCCGCCTGACGATGATCTTCGCCAGCCCGCCTGAGGACGACATCGACTGGGCGGACGTGAAGCCGGAGGCATCGGCGAAGTTCCTGGCCCGCGTGTGGCGTGTGGCGTCCGATGTGGGCGCGGCCGGCCGGGGCGCCGTGGGCGCGGCCGTTGCGGGCCCGGGCGTTGCGGGCACGTCCGCCGGGGCAGGGGACGAGGCGCTGCGCAAGGTCACCCATCGGACGATCGACGAGGTGACGCGGCTGGTAGAGGGCGCGCGGCTGAATGTTGCGGTGGCCCGGCTGATGGAGCTGACCAGCGCGGCCAGGAAGGCCATCGACTCTGGTCCTGGGGCGGGTGATCCCGCCGTCCGCGAGGCCGCGAACACGCTGGCCATCATGCTGTCGATCTTCGCGCCCTACACGGCCGAGGAAGCCTGGGAACTGCTGGGCAACGAGCCGTCGGTCGCCGTGGCGGGCTGGCCGGTGGCCGACCAGGCGCTGCTGGTCCAGGAGAAGGTGACCTGCGTGGTCCAGGTGGCCGGCAAGGTCCGCGACCGGCTGGAGGTCCCGGCCGACATCGGCGAGGACGACCTGCGCGAACTGGCGCTGGCAGCGCCCGGGGTGACCCGGGCGCTGGGAGGCGCGGAAGTACGCAAGATCATAGTGGTGCCGCCGAAACTGGTGAACATCGTCCCTGTGTGAGCCTGTGGGGTCCCGGGGCGAAGATGACCGGAGGCCATGGAGCAGCCTGAGCCGGCTCGGACGAGCAGGCTGCTTCACTCAAACGCGGCGGAGGACTGCGACGATCTTGCCGAGGATGGTGGCGTCGTCACCGGGGATCGGCGTGTAGGCGGGGTTGTGCGGCATCAGCCAGGCATGGTCGTCCGCGCGCTTGAACGTCTTGACGGTGGCCTCGCCATCGATCATCGCGGCAACGATGTCCCCGTTTTCCGCGACGGGCTGCTGCCGGACCACGACCCAGTCGCCGTCGGCGATGGCGGCGTTGATCATCGAGTCACCGACGACCTTCAGCAGGAACAGCGTCCCGTTGCCGACCAGTTGCTTGGGCAGCGGGAAGATGTCCTCGATGGCCTCCTCGGCGAGGATCGGGCCACCGGCGGCGATGCGGCCGACGAGTGGCACGTACGCGGCGTCCTGTGAGGCGATGTCGAAGGCGGCCACTTCCGGCTCCTCCGCCTCCGGGCGGACGGCGGGGTGCCCGGGCAGGCGCACCTCTACGGTGCGCGGGCGGCCGGCGTCCCGGCGCAGGTAACCCTTGCTCTGCAGCGTCGACAGCTGGTAGGAGACACTGGAGGTGCTGGTCAGGCCGACCGCCTCGCCGATCTCCCGCATCGACGGGGGATAGCCGCGCCGCTGCACCGAGTCCCTGATGACTTGCAGGACCTTCCGCTGCCGCCAGGTGAGCACATGGTTGGGGTCGGGGTGTTCGGGAATCTCGGCCACGACGAGGGGAACGCTTCCCTTGGGCTTGCGGCCTGGCTTGCCCTTGGGCCGGTCGCCGGGCCCGGTGCCAGTGCGATTCCCGGGCGGAGCGTCGGACGTGTCGCTCTCCACGCTGCGGCCCATGTGCCCACCTCCGGATTGTGCGCCTGATTTCAGTGCCGACGTTAGCGCTTGCCACGCTAGACATCAAACATCTGTTCGACGCGCCGCAAAAAATGTCGTACCGCCACGGTACAACGGAATCGCACGAGCATTCGAATCGATCTATAGTCGTATCGAACAGTAGTGCGATAGAACTCTCGTTCGAGCAGGGAGGCCCACGATGAGCGTGATGACCGCAGGGGAGCAGAAGCGCAGCGCCGGGGCAGCACGCGGACGGCGGCTCGTGACGGCCGTGCCGGGCCAGCCGAACGTCATGGCAGGGCCATGGCCTGGGGTGGGAGGGCAATATCAGGCGGCGCGGAGGGCTTCGGGCGGGGCTCAGCGGCCGGGCGCGGCCGCAGTGGCCCGGCCGCCGGCGGCCGGCCCTGCGCTGAGCCGGGCTTGGCAGACCGGCACCCGGAGGACTCGCACCCGGATCCGGCTTACCCGGCGCGGCCGGATAGTCGTCGCGGCGCTCGTCACCGCCAGCATGGTGCTGGTGGCCGCACTGGCCTGGCTGGCCGGCGCTGCCCGGGCGGACGCGGCGGGCGGTGGCGTGCCTTCCAGCGCCGTGTACCACAGCCTTCGGGCGGTGACCGTCCAGCCGGGCCAGAGCCTGTGGTCGATCGCGTCGCAGTACGAGCCCGGGGCCGACCCGCGCGATGTCATCCAGCAGATCATCGACCTGAACGCCCTGGGTGGCACGTCGATCCAGCCGGGCCAGCACCTGTGGCTGCCGCGCGGCTGAGCACGCGACACGCCGGGCGCGGCCGCCGGTGCGCCGACGGGTAACTGGAAAGCGGGGGAATCCCGCGTTGCGGCGTGGCGAGGGTTGCGTCGGCGTAGGTTCTGAGGTAGACACAACATGTAGTAGTTACACGGATGTGCTTCATCCACAAGTTGTGTTCGTAAGAACCTGCTCTGTGGCCAGTGCGGGAGGTGATCGCGTGTTCTGTCCGTATTGCAGGAACCCGGACAGCCGCGTCATGGACAGCCGCACCACCGACGATGGCGCCGCTATCCGCCGTCGGCGCGCCTGCCCGTCGTGCGGGCGCAGGTTCACCACGCAGGAGACGGTGATCCTTACCGTGGCCAAGCGGAGCGGCGCCACGGAGCCGTTCACCCGTGACAAGATCGTCAACGGGGTGCGGCGGGCCTGCCAGGGCAGGCCCGTCACCGAGGACCAGCTGGCCATCCTCGCACAGCAGGTCGAAGACGAGATGCGGTCACGCGGCTGCGCGGAGGTGTCTTCGCACGAGGTAGGCCTGGCGATCCTGCGCCCGCTGCAGGAACTGGATGAGGTTGCCTACATGCGTTTCGCCTCGGTCTACCGGGGGTTTGAGTCACTCGCCGACTTCGAGGAAGAGATCGCGGCGCTGCGTTCGGCACGCACGGGCGCCGGGCGGGACGACGACCGAGTGCTGACGCCCTGACCTGGGCAGACGGAAATATCGGACTGGGCCTGACCGTAGGCCCACGAGGGGTCCGGGCGGGCCCCGGAAGGGGGACGAGATGACCGAGACGGCGAGTGGTGCCGCGTCGCGTGGGGGGAAGGCGCACAAGAGGCTGACGATCCAGCGCATCTACACCCGCGAGGGAGTCCATCCCTACGACCAGGTCACCTGGGAGCGCCGCGATGTCGTCATGACCAACTGGCGTGACGGCACGGTCAACTTCGAGCAGCACGGGGTCGAGTTCCCCGACTTCTGGTCCGTGAACGCGGCCAACATCGTGACCACCAAATACTTCCGCGGCGCCGTCGGCACGCCGCAGCGGGAGTGGAGCCTCAAGCAGCTCGTCGACCGCGTCGTCGCCACCTATGTCGCAGCGGGCCTCAAGCACGGCTATTTCGCCACCCCCAAGGACGCGGAGATCTTCGACCACGAGCTCAAGCACGCACTGGTCCACCAGGTCTTCAGCTTCAACTCGCCGGTGTGGTTCAACGTCGGCACCACATCCCCGCAGCAGGTGTCCGCGTGTTTCATCCTCGCGGTGGACGACACGATGGACTCCATCCTGGAGTGGTACAAGGAGGAAGGCCTGATCTTCAAGGGCGGGTCGGGCTCCGGTGTGAACCTTTCCCGGATCCGGTCGAGCAAGGAACTGCTCACCTCGGGCGGCACCGCCAGCGGGCCGGTCTCCTTCATGCGCGGCGCGGACGCCTCAGCCGGCACGATCAAGTCGGGTGGTGCCACCCGACGTGCCGCGAAAATGGTCGTCCTCGACGTGGACCACCCCGATGTCGAGGAATTCATCGAGACCAAGGCGCGCGAAGAGGAGAAGATCCGGGTCCTGCGCGATGCCGGCTTCGACATGGACCTCGGTGGCAAGGACATCACCAGCGTCCAGTACCAGAACGCCAACAACTCGGTCCGGGTGTCCGACGAGTTCATGCGGGCCGTCGAGAACGGCGGCAATTTCGGCCTGGCGGCCCGGATGACCGGGGAGATCCTCGAGACGGTGGATGCGAAGGGCCTGTTCCGCAAGATGGCACAGGCCGCCTGGGAATGCGCCGACCCGGGAATCCAGTACGACGACACCATTAATAGTTGGCATACATGTCCGGAAACGGGCCGCATTACGGCAAGTAATCCGTGCAGTGAATACGTCCACCTCGACAATTCGTCGTGCAATCTCGCCAGCATCAACCTGCTCAGGTTCCTGAGCCCCGAGGACACGTTCGACGTCGAGCGGTTCGAGCGGATCACCGAACTGGTGATCACGGCGATGGACATCTCCATCTGCTTCGCCGACTTCCCGACGCAGAAGATCACCGAGACGACCCGCGCGTACCGCCAGCTCGGCATCGGCTACGCCAACCTCGGCGCACTGCTGATGGCGACCGGGCATGCCTACGACTCCGAGGGCGGCCGGTCGATCGCCGCCGCCATCACGTCGCTGATGACGGGCACCGCCTACCGCCGGTCCGCGGAACTCGCCGCGGTGGTCGGCCCCTACGACGGCTACGAGCGCAACGCCTCCGCCCACAAGCGGGTGATGCGCAAGCACGCCGACGCCTGCGGCCAGATCAAGACCCTCGGCGGCATGGACGAGACCATCCACGCCGCGGCGAACGCCGCCTGGCAGGAGGCCCTCAAGCTAGGCGAGACAAATGGGTACAGAAACGCCCAAGCCAGCCTGTTGGCCCCAACTGGCACCATAGGGCTCATGATGGACTGTGACACCACCGGTGTCGAGCCGGACCTGGCGCTGGTCAAGTTCAAGAAGCTCGTCGGCGGCGGCTCCATGCAGATCGTCAACCAGACCGTGCCCCGCGCCCTGAAGAACCTGGGCTACCAGCCGGAGCAGATCGAGGCGATCACCGAGTACATCGCCGAGCACGGCCACGTCGTGGACGCGCCGGGGCTGCGGCCCGAGCACTACGAGGTGTTCGACTGCGCCATGGGCGAGCGTGCCATCAGCCCCATGGGCCATGTGCGGATGATGGCCGCCGTGCAGCCCGGGCTGAGCGGCGCCATCAGCAAGTGTGTGGTGGGGGAGACGCTTGTCGCCTCGTCGGAGGGGCTGCTCCGAATTGGCGCGCTTCACCAGGGTGAGCCTGAGGACAGCTTCCGCGAGGAGCACCTTGTGATCTCCTCACTGGATGGTGATCGCAAGACCGACGCCTTCTACTACGGCGGCAGGCGGCCGGTCCGCCGAGTCACGCTCCGCTCGGGTCATACCATCACAGGGACCCTGCCGCACCGGTTGCTCGTTGCGGGCGGCAATGGTCTTCAGTGGAAAGCGCTGGCCGACATCGCCGCAGGCGACGCAGTGGCGTTGCAACACGGGGCAGAACTCTGGTCGTTCACCGCTGCGAGCCTTCGCGGCATCAGCGTTTCGCCACTGTATGGCTGCCAGAAGCAGGTCGCCCTTCCCGAGCAGATGTCCGAAGAACTCGCGTTCCTGCTGGGTGCGTATGCCTCGGAAGGGCACATAACTCGCAGCAACTGGACGATCACCATCACCAATTCAGTGCCTGAGGTCCTGGAGCACGTGCGGCGCGCCTGGGAGTCGGTGTTCGGGCTCCGGTCGAGAATCACGGCAGACCCGGGGAAGTGCCCTGCCGTGGTGGTCTCGTCGAAGACTGTGGTTGAGTTCCTGACCGCGCTCGGCTGCGGGTCGCGTGCATCGGACAAGCGCATTCCCGATGCAGTGCTGCGCTCGCCGCGGGAGATGGTGCTGGCGTATCTGCAAGGCCTGGCGCTCGACGCTTACGTCACCACCAGCACGGCACCGAAGTGGGCAATCTGCCTGGATAGCCGGGGCCTCCTCGATGACCTGCAAGCGGTCACCACGAACCTCGGCGTCCTGACCGGGCGCGTGACCAAGCACAACAGCGTCAACGGCAAGGACTACGACGAGGTTTACGCTGCAGGACTCCAGGGACAACTCATGGCGAGCCTGGTTCCCTTCCTTGAGCCAGACAAGGCCGCCGCGGCTGCCGAGTACTTGCGCATGGACCTCAAGTCGGGCACGGCCGATCTCGTTCCCGGGATAACGGGCCGCGAGCTCTATCAGCTGATCCCGCCTGGCCGGCATGGCAAGGACCACGTGCTCAGTTGGCGGAACCAGTTCACATTCCTGCTGGACCCCCGCACGCAACACGTCACCCGATCCACCATCGAGCGTGTCTCCACACTGCCCGGTGTGAAGCTGCCCGGCTGGCTGCACCAGGTTCTCGACGGCAACCTGCACTTCTCGCCCGTGGCATCGGTAGCCGCCGTGGGCGAGGCCGAGGTGTTCGATCTCTCGGTGCCGGAGACGCATGCCTTCGTGGCCAACGGCATCGTCAACCACAACACGGTGAACATGCCGGAGAGCGCCACCGTCGAGGACATCGAGAAGATCTACTTCGAGGGCTGGAAGCTCGGGCTCAAGGCCCTGGCCATCTACCGGGACAACTGTAAGGTGGGCCAGCCGCTGTCGGACGCCAGGAAGAAGCCCGAGAAGGCGGCGGCCGAAGAACCCGCGCGCGAGGTGCGGCCGGTGCGCCGTCGGCTGCCCCGGCAGCGCCCCGCCAGCGTGACCCGGTTCTCCGTGTCGGGCGCGGAAGGGTACATGACCGTCTCCAAGTACCCAGACGACGGCGTCGGAGAGGTGTTCCTCAAGCTGGGCAAGCAGGGTTCCACGCTGGCCGGCGTCATGGACGCGTTCTCGATGGCGATCTCGATCAGCCTGCAGTACGGCGTCCCGCTGGAGAAGTGGGTCGAGAAGTTCACCAACATGCGCTTCGAGCCCGCCGGGGTCACCGACGACCCGGACATCCGTATCGCAAGCTCGGTGATGGACTACGTGTTCCGCCGCCTGGCGCTGGACCACCTGCCGTATGAGACCCGTTCCGAACTGGGCATCCTGTCTGCCGCCGAACGGGCCGCCCAGCTCGCCGGGGAAGACCCCGGCGCGGTTGCCGCCGAGGACATGGACCCGGCCGAGATGGCGCAGTCCGCCCCACGCGAACGGCAGCCGGAGCAGTCCGCGCAGAAGGAGCCCGCTGGCTCGCCGCGCCCCGCCGCGCCCGGCCGTCCCGGGCAGCCATCGGCTGACTCAGGGAACGCCCAGGCACAGGCGCCGCACAGTTCGATCGAGTTGCTGGAATCGCATCAGGGACGCACCGCGGACGCGCCGCTGTGCCTCATCTGCGGTACCAAGATGCGCCCCGCCGGAAGCTGCTACGTCTGCGAAGGCTGCGGCGCCACCAGCGGCTGCAGTTAATTTCGAGTAGCTCAAACGCGTGATTTACCAGCTCAGGAGGGGTTCCGCCGGGATGGCGGAACCCCTCCTGGGTGCTAGGCGGGCGCCGCTCATTGCATCCGATGCATCGACATCGAATCCCAGCGATGCGGTATGCATAAACAAGCGATCACGCAGTCGCTGATGCTAATATGCTTTTATGCGCACCACGATTGACATACCTCCAACCCTGATGCGAGCGGCGAAGGCGCGTGCCGCCGAGCACGGCGAGAGTCTCAAGGATCTCGTCAATCGGGCGGTAGCGCATGAAGTAGGCCTCCCCTCCGCGCCCAAGAGGAAGACTGGGCGCGTGACGCTGCCGTTGATCGGGCGTGACACCGCGCCGACGGTCCTTGTCACCAATGAAGACATAGAGGACGCGTTCGGCGCCGAGGACATTGAGAGGTACGCCGCCCAGTGAAGCTGGTAGACGTTGGCGTCTGGCTGGCTGCCGTCTGGGGTCGACACATCCACCATCCGGTTGCGGCGGACTGGTTCGGCAAGGAGGCGGACGACATCCTCTTCTGCCGGGTTACGCAGATGGGACTGCTCCGGCTGCTTTCCAACCCCGCCATCATGGGTGACGATGCCATCGATCGCAGCCAGGCGTGGAGAACCTTCGACCAGCTCTGGGCTGACGAACGCGTTCTATGGGCGGATGAGCCAGCCGAACTGGACGCGGTCTGGCGCGCGATCTCCGCGCGGAATGACAAGAGCCACAAGCTGTGGACCGATGACTACCTGGCAGCCTTCGCCCAGGCGAGCGACGCCACGCTGGTAACTCTCGACCGCAAGCTGCCCGGCCGCTACCCCTCGGTTCGGGTCGAGCTGCTGCTCCCCTAACCCTGCCCGGCGTTTTCACAGAGAGTCGGCTTCCCTGCGACTTGGCCCGGTTGCCCCAGGGAGGGAATACTGCACCTCTGAATAAGTGCGCTGCCCCAGTATCGTGTATCACGACAAGAGAAGAGTTCCCAGCTCAGGAGGGGTGCAGCTCAACGTCCGCGCTCCCGGTGAGCTTACAGCTAACCAGCAGAACGCCCACGAAACTACCGGCAGGGCGCCCATGCCCAAGCGTTGCCTGCGGTACCCGGGGCGCCGCCGCGCGAGGTTCTTCGGCTCCTACGTGACCGACCTGGTGTTTCGTGACGTCCGGCAGATTTCCGACATCGAGCGGCCGGCCGAGATGCGCCGCTTGCAGCTTCGGAGCGTGACGAAGCACCGGTAGCTGGTGTTTGGGGACGGCACGTCCACCATCCGGTCGCGGCGGACTGGTTCGGCAAGGAGGCGGATGACATCGTCTTCTGCCGGGTTACGCAGACGGGGCTGCTCCGGCTGCGGCCGCGGCCGCCACGGCACTGTGGCTGCGTCGGAATGCGGCCGAGCGCCAGCCGAACCCGTTGCGAATGGTGGCGCTAGGAGGCTCAGCCGCCGAACTCCCGGTCAGCGACCGCCAGGCCGTGATGCAGCGCGTCGAAGACCTGATCCAGTTCCGCCTCCGAGATCACCAGCGGCGGCGCAATGAACAGCGACGTCTGCTCGCCGCTGGTGGCGATCAGGGCGCCGGCTTCCAGCGCCTTCGCGGCCACCCGGCTCGCGAGCGGTTCGGCCTCCTCACCTCGCCAATCCCGCCAGTCGGGGCCGTGCAGTTCCACGGTCCAGTGCAAGCCGCGGCCGTCCACCCGCGCGACGCTCGGATGCTGGCCGGCCAGCTCGGTGAACTTGGCGAACATATAGTCGTCCAGCCCGAGCGCACGCTCGTATATCCGGTCGCGGCTGGAGACGCGCAGGTGAGCCCGCAGCGCCGCCATGGCAATGGGATGCGCGCGGTAGGTCGAGTAACTCTGCCAGCTGGAACCGCTGAGCCGGTCGAGTATCTCGTTGGACAGGACCACGGCGCCGGCCGGGGCGCCGCCCGCGCTCATGCACTTGCCCAGTGTCACCAGATCGGGCCGCGACGCCCCGCGCTGGAACTGGAACCAGCCGCCGACCCGGCCGAAGCCGGTCACGGTCTCATCCGCGATCCAGTGGGCGCCGCCCTCCCGCGCCAGCGCCGCCACCTGGTCCTGATACCGGGGCGAGTGGTAGATTCCGCCCTGGCTGTAATCGAGCAGGACGGCGGCGCTGTCCGCCAGCTTCTTCCGCGCGCTGGCCACCCAGTCCTGGCCGGCCGCCGGATCCGGCTGGCCAGTGACCCTCGCGCCGCGGGGCGCGGGCAGCTCGTGCACCGTGGCGAGGCGTGGCGGCGCGAACACGCCCTTGGCCGAGGAGAGCCCGCCGTGCCACTGCGGCTGCACGGTGAGCTCGCGGGACAGGCCGGCGCCGCCGTGGTAGGCGCGCTCCCGGGTGGCCAGCGGAGCGCGTCCCGTCAGCGCCTGGCACAGCGCAAGGGCGGCGTCGTTGGCCTCGCTGGCGCTGATGAAGAACCGGACGGCGCCTGCCCAGTCCTCACCGGCGAACGCGATGCCGATCAGATCCTCGGCCGCCTCGTCCCGTTCGGCCCAGCGCCATCCCTCGTTGAGGACCGGCGCGCTGGCGGCCCGGTGGATCGCTTCACTGATCTCCGGGTGACAGTGCCCCAGCGGAGCGGCGGTGTTGCTCGCGTCGATCACCTGTCGGCCGTCGGCCAGCTCGAACCATGCCCCGTGGCCGCCGACCACGCGAAGATCGGAGGACTCGCCAGCCGTAAGGCCGGTGGAGAGCAGTCGCCCGCGTCCGGTCATGACAGGGGCTTGCCGGCGATCCCCCACCGAGTGGCGGGGATTGCCTGCAGCACCACCCAGATCTGTGACCGCGCCTCCTCCCCGAATACCTGACAGGCCGCGTCGGTGAGGGCCGCGATCAGCCGGTCATTGACGGCAGGGTCATCGAACCTGCGCTCGGTGGCCTTGACCTCTATCAGTGGCATCGTTCCGCCTCTCTCGCCGTCGTCATACGAGGCCACCGGCGCCCGCGGGGACATCCTCGACGGTGTGCACCGCCAGGCCCGGGCGCCGCAAGCTCCGCAGCGCGTCCGTCTCCTGCTCGGCGCTGGCAAGCTCGGCGGCGAGCCGCACCGGGACGGTCATCAGCTCCGGCGGCGGGGTCTCCCCGTCGCGTGCCCCCCGCGCCCTGGCCAGGACCCTGCCGGACGGTGAGATGACCTGGCTCTCGCCGAGCAGGGTACCCGACGGGTTGGTGCCGCACTGGTTGGCCATCACCCACCATTGGGCGTTGCTCAGCGCATGTGCCGGGTAGAGGGTGCGCCACCATTCCCGGGCACCCGTCTCGTAGGCGCATGGCTGGATGACCAGCGTGGCGCCGGCGGTGCGCAGGCCGCGCGCAACCTCGGGGAAATCCCCGTCGAAACAGACGGTCAGCCCCACCGTTCCGAATTCGTCGGCCGGGCATACCGTAAGCCGGTCGCCGGGCGCGAAGATGTCCGCCTCGCCGAGCGGCTGGTACAGATGGGCCTTGCGGTGCCATGCCCGCAGGCGGCCGCCCGGGTCGAAGAGCAGGGCCGTGTTGTACAGGGCACCACCATGGCGCTCGGGCACGGAGCCGGCCGCGAGCCATATGCCAGCCGCCCGGGCGCACTCGGCCAGGGCCACCCGCCGCGGCCCGTCCAGCGGCTCCGCCGCATCCGCCGCGATCTCGTCCAGCGACCCCCAGTCGAACCCGCACGGCCACAGCTCTGGCAGCACGACAAGGTCCGCCCCGCGGTCGGCCAGAGCGGCGACGTGGGCCATAGCCGCTTCGAGATTCTCATCCGGTCGGCCCGGCCGCGGCAGCCACTGGGCGATGCCGATCACAGCCTCATCACGCACTGGCACGCCCCGCTGCCACCGCGGCGGGCAGTTCCCGGGCGACCCGTGCCTTCGCCACGAGGTAGTACAGCGGGATGATCACGGCAAGGCCCACGAGCCAGGAGATGTCGGCTCCGCCGAGGCCCTTGGCGACGGGCCCTTCGTAGAGAGTGGTGTTCACGAACGGGATCTGAATGCCCACGCCGATGAGGTAGATGAGGAGCGTGGACCAGTTCACCCGGCCGTACACGCCGCCGGACGGATCGAAGAACGACGGGACGTCATAGTTGCCGTGGCGGATGAGGTAGAAGTCCACCAGGTTGATCGCGGTCCAGGGGATCAGCACGTAGAGCAGGAACAGGATGAAGTTCACGTAGCTTGTCAGGAACGTGCTCTGGTAGGCCAGCGCGCCGATCAGCGAGACCGCCACGATTGCCACCGAGACCACGGCGCGCGTCCTGGCCCGGGGCAGCCAGTGGTAGCGGAACGTCTGGCCAACGGTGATCGAGCAGAGCATCCCTCCGTAGAGGTTGATCGAGTTCGTGTCGATGATGCCGAGCGCGAAGACCAGCATGATGAGCCAGCCAGCACCCACCGTCAGGTGGTCGAGCGCGCCGATCTGGTTGGGATCGGCGGACGCCAGCCCGACAAGCGCACCGACGATCATGGGGATCACGGTGCCGAGGACGACCCCCCAGTAGGAGTACCAGAACGTGGCCCGGACGCTTTCGCCGGCGGGCATATAGCGCGAGTAGTCCGAGACATACGGCGCGTAGGCGATCTGCCACAGGATCCCTGTGGTCGCCACGGCGCCCAGGAACCCGCTCCAGGAGAACGTGCCGGCGCTGAAGAACCCCGCCGGCAGGCCGCGGGCCACGATGATGATCACCGCGAGCAGCATCGTCCCGCCGAAGACCGCGGTGGCCCACCGGTTCACCGCGTGGATCATGTCGTAGCCGAACACGGTGATGAGCAGGCTGCCCACCGCGCAGATGACGATGCCCCAGTCGGTGCTGACGCCATGGACCAGCTGGTTGACCGACTGCCCGCCGAGGATCAGGTTCGAGGCGAAGAAGCCGACATACATGAACACCGCGATGGCGATCACGAGCACCGCTCCCGCCATCCCGTACTGCCCGCGGCTCTGGATCATCTGCGGCACGCCGAGCCGTGGCCCCTGGGCCGAATGCAGGGCCATGAAAAGGGCGCCGACCAGGTTCCCGAGAAGGATCGCCACCACGCTGTAGCCAAACGGCAGCTTGAACGCCACCGGCGCCAGCGCTCCGGTCACAAAGGTGAGCGGCATGATGTTCGAGCTGAACCAGATCGTGAACAGGTCGCGGGGCCTGCCATGCCGTTCGCTGGCTGGAATGGCAGCGATCGTGTACTGCTCGACCGTGGCCGCGCCGGATTTCCCGCCTTCGCTCATGTCGGATCTCCCTCGGCAGCAGGTGCAGCGATCGTAGATTCAAGCCTTCATGTAGTGCAAGAGCCTTTCACTGAACGAGATCATCCCGGTTGGCTGCCCCCGTCCGGCGAGAGCTGGTTCCACCGATCCCCGTTCGGCGGCCGACCACGTAGCCGAGCAGGCCAAGAGCCACCATCGTCCCCAGCGGGATGAGCTGGGAAAGCTCATAAGCCAGCCGCTGCCCGGCGAACCCGCTGGGCAGGGACGAGTCGGGCGAGGCGGTGCCGATTCCGGGATAGATCACGGCCAGCGATCAGCGTCGAGACGGCGCCCGAGAGCAGGTTGACCGCGATCGGCGTGCCAAGGCGCTGCGAGAAGTGCCCCAGCCATCGGGGGGCTGAGCCGTCGAAGCCCGCGACAGCCTGGGTGCGGTCGGAGCCGATCAGCCACACCACGCCGGCCGACAACAACCCGAAGATCACGCCGATGGCGCCGATGTCGGCGAGGACCTTGCCCGCACCGGTAAGGACAACCCCGGAACTGCTCACGTGGCCGCCGTACACGACGAACACCGTCTTCATCGCGTCCACGAAGCCGCCCACGCTGGAAATCTGGGTCGGCGGCAGGACCAGCAGTATGGCGAGGATCGGCAGGCCATAGAAGAGCACGGTCCCGAAACCGGACCTGAGCACCGCGAAGGGCACGTCCCGCCGGGGGTTCGTCATTTCCTCGGAAGCGTTGCTGGGCAGCTCGAACCCCTGCAAGTCGAAGATCAGTATCGGTGCGGCCAGCAGGAACACCGGCCACGTGGGCTTGAACGCGCCGACGCCAAAGCCGTGCACCCCGTGCTCGGCGGCATAGATGACCACGGTGAGCGTGAAGAAGGCCATCAGCGCCACGCGCACCATGGCCCCGATGGTGGCGACCCACTTGCCGAACTTGAGCGCCATGATGACCGAGCCGATGCCAGCCCAGACGAAGACGAGGCCGAAGATGTATTTGCCGGCCAGCGAGAGGTTCAGGAAGAACAGGCTGAACGTGGTCATGGCGGTGATGGCGAGGGTGCCGGCCAGCCAGATGGGGTTGTCGACCCAGTACATGACCGCCACCACCGCGGCGGCCGGGCGGCCGAAGGCCATCTTCGTCCAGACGTACGGGCCGCCTTCCTCCGGGAAGGCGCTGCCGAGCTCAGCGGTCAGCAGTCCATAAGGGACGAGGAAGAAGACCGACATGACGGCAAGCCAGGTGAAGGCCTGTGCCCCGTAGCTCGACACCGCGCCCAGTGTGTCCAGCGTGATGAAGGCCGCAAGCATGAGGAACGCGGTGTCCAAACGGCCCACGCTGCGCCGCAGCTTGAGGCGTTCCGCGCTTGCCGCGGCGGTCGACAGGGCGTGCGCGGGCTCGGTCGCGCCCGGCGTGTCCTGTGACATCGGCGACCTTCCATTCCGCCCGGGGATCGGCGATGCGGGGGCTTCGCTGGCCCGGCGCCCGGTAGTGCGCGACTGTAGCCACATTCTCATTGACGTCAAGAGCCTCTCAGCTGGCGAAAGAGTCCTGTCCCGAAATGAATTTTCATGAGAAGAGATCGACTTGTGCTCAGTGAGATGGAACGTTAGTGTCGCCCCAGCCACGGAGCCGGGCCGGCCATCATGAAGGGCAGGATGATGCGCGACCCCAGGCATGATGTCCTCTTCGAGCCGGTGCGGATCGGGCCGGTCACCGCCAAGAACAGGTTCTTCCAGGTGCCCCACTGCACCGGTATGGGCTACCGCGATCCCAGCGCCGAGGCGGCCATGCGGCGGGTCAAGGCCGAGGGCGGCTGGGCGGTCGTGTGCACCGAGCAGGTGGAGGTTCACCCGACCTCGGACATCACCCCGTTCATCGAGTTGCGTCTCTGGGATGA
>Ga0209166_10001890_pt1 | contig 16624 bp, 7 predicted proteins | sample Coa_R1_3_FD_187151 | JGI IMG/M metagenome (GOLD analysis project Ga0209166, IMG submission 187151) | Surface soil microbial communities from Centralia Pennsylvania, which are recovering from an underground coalmine fire - Coalmine... | ecosystem: Environmental > Terrestrial > Soil > Unclassified... | reverse complement strand
AGCGAAGTGAACCAGCCGGTTATCCCGCGCCCGCCCGCTGGCCCGGTGCGTGGCGCCGTCCTTGCGCCCCTCCCCCTCGGCGACGAGCACCTCCACCTCACGGCCGACGAGCGCCTCGTTCTCCGCGCCCGCGATCTCCGCGACCAGTGCGGTGAGCCGCCCGTACCGTTCGGCGACGACGTCGGCGGGAACCTGGCCGTCCATGGCCGCGGCGGGCGTGCCCGGCCGCGGCGAGTACTGGAATGTGAAAGCCCCGGCGAACCGGGCCTGCCGCACGGTGTCGAGGGTGGCGGCGAAGTCCCGCTCGGTCTCGCCGGGGAAGCCCACGATGATGTCGGTGGTGATGGCCGCGTCCGGGATGGCCTCTCGCACCTGCTCGAGGATGCCCAGGTACCGCTCCTGGCGGTAGGAGCGGCGCATCGCCCGCAGCACCGCGTCCGAGCCCGACTGCAGCGGCATGTGCAGGCTCGGCATGACGTTGGGCGTCTCCGCCATCGCCGCGATCACGTCGGCGGTGAAGTCCCGCGGGTGCGGTGAGGTGAAGCGCACGCGCTCTAGCCCGCCGATCCCCCCACAGGCCCTCAGGAGTTTGCCGAACGCCTGCCGGTCACCGAATCCGGTTCCGTAGGAGTTGACGTTCTGCCCGAGCAAGGTCACTTCGAGGACTCCCTCGCTGGCGAGTGCCCGGACCTCGGCGAGCACATCGCCGGGGCGGCGGTCCTCCTCCCGGCCACGCAGGCTCGGCACGATGCAGAACGTGCAGGTGTTGTTGCAGCCGACGGAGATGGCCACCCACGCCGTGTACGGGGACTCGCGCCGGACGGGCAGCACCGAGGGAAACCGCTCCAGCGCTTCGGAGATCTCGACCTGTGCCTCGGCCTGCACCCGGGCCCGTTCCAGCAGCGCCGGGAGAGATCCGATGTTGTGGGTGCCGAACACCACGTCCACCCACGGGGCCCGCTCCGCGATCCCGGCCCGGTCCTTCTGCGCCAGGCAGCCGCCCACGGCGATCTGCATGCCCGGGTGCGACGCCTTCACCGGCAGCAGGTGGCCGAGGTTCCCGTACAGCCGGTTGTCGGCGTTCTCCCGCACCGCGCAGGTGTTGAAGACGACCACGTCGGGAACCGCGCTGCCGTCCGCGCGCCGGTAACCCGACTCCTCGAGCAGGCCGGCCAGGCGCTCGGAGTCGTGGAAGTTCATCTGGCACCCATAGGTGCGGATCTCGTAAGTGCGGGCCACGTTCATAACAAGAAACGAGGGTACGCTCCCCCCTCGGCATATCTGGAATCTCCCGTGGCCAGCCCGGCCGTTGGTGGACGATATTGCCATGACTGACAGCACTACCGCGCGGCCCCTCCCGTGCGGTACTTGGCCTTCGCCAATCACTGCGGCGGACGTCGCCGGCCAGTACCGCCAGGTCTGTTTTCCCGTGACGATCGATGGCGAGGTGTGGTGGCAGGAGACCCTGCCAGGGGAGCTGGGCCGGACCACGGTGATGCACCTGGGCACCGCGGGAAAGCCCAGGCAGGTGCTGTCTGCCCCGTGGGACGCCCGGACCCGGGTGCACGAGTACGGGGGCCGGTCCTATCTTCCGGTGCGCGCGGCGCGGCCGCGCGGCGGGGGGCCGTGGGCAGTCGTCTTCGCGAACTTCGCCGACCAGCGGCTCTACCTCGCGGATGAGCCCGGCACGAACGGCGCCGGCTCCGCACCCAGGCCGCTAACCCCCGCACCGGCGGAGGACCCGGGTGTCCCGGCCCTTCGTTATGCGGACTTCTCCCTGTCGCCGGACGGCGCAGAGGTGTGGTGCGTACAGGAGCGGCACGAAGCAGGGAAGGTGACCCGCGCGATCGTCGCGGTGCCGCTGGACGGCTCGGCCGCGGAGGATGCCGAAGCGATCCGCGAACTGGTCAGCGGGTCCGACTTCTACGCGTTCCCCACCCCCTCGCCCGACGGCAGCCGCCTTGCCTGGGTGTGCTGGAACCACCCGCGGATGCCGTGGGACGGCACCGAACTGCGGGTGGCCCGGCTGGACAACGGGACGCCAGGCAAGGGCGGCCTGGTCAAAGGCGGTGCCAGCGAGTCCGTGCTGGCCCCTGCCTGGCACAGCGACACCGGCTTGTACGTGGTCTCCGACTGGCCGGGCTGGTGGAATCTCTACACGCTGAGCCTGACCGCCGGGTCCGTCGCCGTCTATCCGGCCGAGGAGGAGTTCGCCGGCCCGCTGTGGCAGCTTGGCCAGCGCCCTTACGCGGTGCTGGCCGACGGGCGGCTCGCCGTGCTGCACGGCTGCGGGGAGATGCGGCTTGGCCTGCTCGACCCGGACACCGCAGAGCTGGAGGACCTGGACATCCCGTACCGGATTTTCTCGTCCGGGCTGTCGGCCGACGGCATGTCCGTGGTCGCGGTGGCTGGCGGCCCGTCCACGCCGATGTCGGTCATCCGGGTGGACATGACCACCGGGAAGGCGAAGAAGCTTTACTCGCCCGCGGGCCGCCTGCCCGCGTCCGGATACCTGCCCAAGGCGCGCAAGCTGGAGTTCGAGGGGAAGTTCGGCCAAGCCGTGCACGCCTGGGTGTACCCGCCAGCCAATCCGGAGGCGGCGGTCCCGGAGGGCGAGCTTCCGCCATACGTGGTCTGGGTGCACGGCGGCCCGGCGGACCAGGCCGGCCGCGGGGTGGACCTGGAGAAGGCCTACTTCACCAGCCGGGGCATCGGCATCATCGACGTGAACTACGGCGGCTCGTCCGGCTACGGCCGCGTCTACCGGGAGCGGCTGCGCCGCCAGTGGGGCGTGGTCGACGTGGAGGACGTGATCGCGGCGGGGCAGGCGCTCGCCAAGTCCGGCGACGCGGACGGCGACCGGCTGGTGGTCCGCGGCGGCTCGGCGGGCGGGTGGACCGCGCTGGCGGCGGTCACGATCCACGCCGCCGACAGCCCGTTCAAGGCCGCCACGTCCTACTACGGCATCACCGACCCGCGCGGTTTCGCCGCGGCCACGCACGACTTCGAATCCAGGTACACCGACAGCCTGATCGGCCCGCTGCCGGGTTTCGCGGCCACCTACGCCGAGCGCTCCCCCGCCCAGCGGGTCAGCAGCCGGACCTGCCCGGTCCTGCAGCTACACGGCCAGGACGACCCGGTCGTCCCGCCCACTCAGGCCCATGCCCTCGCGGCCCAGCTCAGTCACCAGGGCATCCCACACGCCCTGTTGCAGTTCTCCGGCGAGTCGCACGGATTCCGCCGCCCCGAAACGATCATCAGGGCTCTGGAGGCCGAACTCTCCCTCTACGCCCAGACCCTGAACTTCCCTCACCCCGACACCCCCCTGCTCCGCCTGCACACAACCACCCCCGAAATCCCTACCGAGGCTCCAGGCTCACCCTCCGACGCCCCACCCACCCCGGAACCACCCCCCGCGTCCCGCTCTGCGAAACGGCCGGCGGCCAACCCGCCAGCACCGAGAAAGCCAACCGTCCAAGAGCAACCTTCGCGCGCCTAAACCCGCGACAGGCGGCCGCTGCCCGACGCGGTCAGCGCGCGAACTCAGTAGCCCGCGATTCACGCACGACCGTGACCCGGATCTGCCCCGGATAAGTCAGCTCCTCCTCGACCTGTTTGGCCACATCCCGGGCGATCACCTGCGCCTGAATGTCATCGACCCGGTCCGGCTTCACCATGACCCGGATCTCCCGCCCGGCCTGCATCGCGAACACCTTGTCCACGCCGTCATGCGCGGTCGCGATCTCCTCCAGGCGCTCCAGCCGCTTGACGTAGGCCTCCAGTGACTCACGCCGGGCCCCCGGCCTGCTGCCACTGATCGCGTCCGCCGCCTGGGTGAGTACCGCCTCGACGGTCCGGACCTCGACCTCGTTGTGGTGCGCCTCGATGGCGTGCACCACGTCGGCCGGCTCGCCGTACTTGTGCGCGATCTCGGCGCCGATGAGGGCGTGGCTGCCTTCGACCTCGTGGGTCAGGGCCTTGCCGATGTCGTGCAGCACGGTGCACCGCTTGAGCAGCGCAGGGTCAAGGCCCAGCTCGCTGGCCATCATGGCAGCGATGTGCGCGGACTCCACCAGGTGCGCGAGCACGTTCTGGCCGTAGGAGGTGCGGTAGCGGAGCTGGCCGAGCAGCGTCACCAGTTCCGGGTGCATGTCGGTGATGGCCAGCTCGACCATCGCATCCTCGCCGGCGCGCACGCACAGTTGCTCCACCTCGGCCTTGCTGCGCTCGTAGGCTTCCTCGATCCGCTGCGGGTGGATGCGCCCGTCGAGCACCAGTTTCTCCAGGGCGAGCCTGCCGACCTCGCGCCGGACCGGGTCGAAGCAGGACAGCAGAACCGCTTCGGGAGTGTCGTCGATGATCAGGTTGACCCCGGTCACCGATTCGAAGGCGCGGATGTTGCGGCCTTCGCGGCCGATGATCCGCCCCTTCATCTCCTCGCCGGGCAGCTGCAGCACGGAGACCACGGACTCGCTGGTCTGCTCGCTCGCGACCCGCTGGATGGCCAGTGTGACGATCCGCCGGGCCCGATCCTCCCCGTCGCGGCGGGCCTGGGTCTCCGCCTCACGGACGATCAGCGCGGCTTCGCGCTTGGCCTGGTTCTCGATGGTAGCGACAAGCTCGGATCTGGCCTGGTCCGCGGTCAGCCCGGCGGTGCGCTCCAGCACCTCGCGGCGCTCGTCGTCCAAGCGGGCGAGTTCGGCACGCTGGGCGTCGAGTTCGGCCCGGACCGTGTCCAGGCCCGTGGACCGCTGCTCCAGCTTGCGCTGTTCGTCGTCCAGCCTGCGCTCGCGGTCGGCGAGCCGCGCCTCCCGGCGCTCGAGGTCGGCGCGAAGCTGGGCGGCTTCCTCCCTGGCGGCATGGATCTGCTCCTCAGCGGCGCGGTGTGCCTGGCTGATCTGGCGCGCCGCATCCTCGGCCCGCTGCCTGATTGCGGCGGCCTCGGTCTCCGCGCTGGCCCTTATCTGGTCGGCGGCCCGGCCTGCCTCTTCGAGGCGCCGTTCCGCGGCGCGGCTGGCTTCCGCGGCCTGGCGCTCGGCCTCGGCGGCCAGTTCCGGGCTGACCGCTCCGCGGCCGGCGGTGATGTCCTGGGGTGCCGGGACCGCCCGGTTCCCGGCCTTGCGCAAGACAGCGAACAGCGCACCAGCGGCGGCGAACAGCGCAAGGATCCCGATCACCACAGCGATTGTGCTGCTCATGGCGCACCTCAATCCTGCTCGCGGGCCCTGGCTCCGGGGTAAGGCGCCAGGGCTGATCCCTGTGGCGAGGGGTTAGGCGCGCCATGCGTGGCGTGCTGCGCGGACAACGGCCGCCGGCGAACCGGTCAGCCGTGCCCACCCGGCCACCGGTGGTTCCGGCAGCCGTACCCGGCACTCGCGTGCCGGCCAAGCGGTCAGCGGCGTCACCGCCACCCGCCTGGCCGTGCCCGGAGGGCCGCACCCACGGGACCGCCACCCGCAGGTGTATTACCCGCGACGGCGCCACCTAACGGAGCGCCACCCGCGGGACCGGCCGGGCCGCCGGGCACCAGCCCTGCGGCGCCGGCCCGAGACCGGGACTACGACAGTGGCCCGCACCGGCAAGCAGTCGATGACCTGCACCGGCAGCCTATGCGGCCACTAGCCTTCCGGCGTCAGCCTTGCGGCCAGCGCCTTCCGGCGTGAACCTTCCGGTCTGAGCGGCATCCCGCAGCCGCTTGCCTGACGGCCACACCGCTCAGCCCGCGGAGGCAGCGTCCCGCCTCCCCGGGCGACCCGGCCGCGGCCAGCGCCTGCCGGGGACGATCATCAGCCCGGCCGGCTCCTGCGCCGGTTCCCGCGCGCGCCCACATTGCGGGCCCTGGCGGGGCCGTGCCCAGGTGCCACGGTCAAGCCCTGTCCGCCTCCTATCGGCCGCCGCCCGTGCGGGCCGCGGCCTTTCCCCGGCCGGACCGCCGCCGGGCTGACCTGGCTGGCCAGCACCCCGGCGAGACCGGCTACGGGCCGGATCTGTGTCGTTACCGGCAACCGGACACAACCGGTTGCCGGGCATGTCGTATGTTCCCAATCGCCTGTTACGGACTAACACCTCGCTGCCGTGAGGTTAAGCGCTGATAACAATTTGGGCAAGCTCGGCCTAGTGACGCTTCCGTTACTCCACGCAGCGTGTCCCGCTCAGAGCCAATCGTCACCGCTGCCTTCTTCGCTGATCCATGCCAGATCTTCCCGGCCCGGGCCGCTCTCCTGCTCTTGCTCCAGCGCTTCCCGCACCACTCGGGCGGCCAGGCCGGCCGGATAGCCCTTGCGGGCCAGCATGCCCATGAGCGACCGGGCCCGGGCGGGCATCGGCTTTCCCCGGGTGGCGGGGGCCCGCTTGGCCACCAGGCGCCGGGCGGTGGCCAGTTCGTCCTGCGGCCCGAGCTGGCTGACCGCCGACCGCACCTCCCCGTCGGGGATGCCGCGCTGCCGCAGTTCCGCGCTGAGCGCCCGCCGGGCGAGACCGCGGCTGTGATGCCGGCTCTCCACCCATGCCCGGGCGAAGGCCGCGTCGTCGATCAAGCCCACTTCGGTGAACCGGCTCAGCACGGACTCCACGACCTTGTCCGGCATATGGCGCTTGCGCAGGGCGGTCGCTAGCTGCGCCCGGGTATGCGGCCCGCTGGTGAGCAGCCGCAGGCAGATCGCCCGCGCCGCCTCCTCCCTGCCGAAACCCTCGCCGGCACCCTCATCGCCGGGATGCTCGACGGCGGCCCCCAGCCCGGCGAGTCCCTCGGTGCCGGGCTCCGCTACGGCGGGGCCCCCGTCGTAGCCCGTCTCATCGAGATCCGGCACCAGGGCGAGGTGGCCGGTACCCCGCCTTCCACCGGATGCTCTGCCGCGCGTCCTCCTGCGGTTCTGGCCCGGCAGGCCGCTATCCCGCATCACTGAGGGCTAGCCCGCACCACCGGGCCCTCCGGCGGCCCGGGTGACGCCCCGGCCGCCAGACGCGCCCGCCGCCGCGGGTGCCGCGGCCGGGACCGCGCGCAGGGCCGCGCCCGAGGCCGGCTCTTTGTCCGCCTCCGCGTCCACACGCGCGCCGACGCCGAGCTTCTCCTTGATCTTCTTCTCGATCTCGTTGGCGAGGTCGGGGTTGTCACGCAGGAAGTTCCGCGCGTTCTCCTTGCCCTGCCCGAGCTGATCACCCTCGTAGGTGTACCAGGCACCGGACTTGCGCACGATGGCCTGCTCCACCCCAAGATCGATCAGGCCGCCTTCCCGGCTGATGCCGACACCAAACAGAATGTCAAACTCCGCGGTGCGAAAAGGCGGCGCCACCTTGTTCTTTACGACCTTGACCTTGGTGCGGTTGCCGACGGCCTCAGTGCCGTCCTTGAGTGTCTCGATCCGGCGCACGTCGAGCCGGACGGAGGAGTAGAACTTCAGCGCCCGGCCCCCGGAGGTGGTCTCGGGGGAGCCGAACAACACGCCGACCTTTTCCCGCAGTTGGTTGATGAAGATCGCGGTGGTCTTGGTCTGGTTCAGCGCGCCGGCAAGCTTGCGTAGGGCCTGGGACATGAGCCGGGCCTGCAGGCCGACATGGCTGTCCCCCATCTCGCCTTCGATCTCAGCCCGCGGCACCAGCGCGGCGACGGAGTCGATGATGATGACGTCGATGGCGCTGGAGCGGATCAGCATGTCGGCGATCTCCAGCGCCTGCTCACCGGTGTCTGGCTGGGAGACCAGCAGCGCGTCGGTGTCCACGCCGAGCTTCTTGGCGTACTCAGGGTCGAGGGCATGCTCGGCGTCGATGAATGCCGCAATCCCGCCGTTCTTCTGCGCATTGGCGGCCGCGTGCAGCGCCACAGTGGTGTTGTGCGTTGGGATGCACTCACGCCCGGCCAGGTAAGTATGGCTGGGATGATCCACCTGAATGCAACGGACGGGCACTGAAGCGGCGGGCTCGACAGCCGTCACGTAACGAAGCTTTGCCCGGCGTGTGCGCAACGGTGCCAGCCGCATGGCCTTACGGGGCAACCGGAACACCGGCAGATCCGTTTGGAAGCCCAGCCGGTACCTGGTCCCGGTAACGCGCCCGAGAACTGCAGGGCCCTCGCGAAGGGTGACCTTGATGCCAAGGCCGAGCAGCAGTTCATGCACGTCTTTGGCCAGTCGCTCATTCACCACGGAGAACTCACATCTCGCAGCGCCAGAGCCCCGCCCAGTGCCCGCCCCTTCGGTGCTCACGGTGCCACCCGTGTCCATCAGGCCTTGGAGGAGTGCGAGCCGCTGCGCGACGGAGGCATGCAGATAGCGTTCCGGGATGTGCTTGTTCCCGAGAACGCCTAGCTCACGCAACTGCGTGTATACCGACACCGGGTTGTTGTGGTGGGCCGTGTACCCGTCGCGACGGATCTCGTCCAGGATCTCAGGATCCACACACGTTGGGGATGCGCCATCCGTCGCCCCGTCACCCAGCCAGGCGCCCAGGGTGTAAGGCGACACCAGGAGTTCCTGCGCAGGGTATTCGAGCGGCCCGCAGGCCTCGATCGCGTGATTGAGCGCATGGCCGTCCCGTGCCCGGAGAGTGGCCCCCATGTCCCGGGTGGTCACCACCGCGGGGGACCACCGCTCAGTACGCCCCCACAGTGTGGTCGTCACCCACTGATGGTCCGCGTCGGCGATGACTTCGGCGCCGTCGGAGAACCTGACCCGGAAGCACTCGTGGCCCGTCATGACCGGGGTAGCGAAAATCACCCGGGTAACCGAACCATCACCGGCGAACACCTCTTGGCCGGGCGACAGTTCACCCATGGTGGTCCAGCCCTTGGGCGTCGGGATGGGCGTGTCCAGCGCAAGCGCTTTGCCCGATCCTTCGGGTCCAAATATTTCCACGACCCGACCGCGGGGAAAGCCACCGATGCCCAGCGCGATGTCCAGCGAGATCGCCCCGGTGGGGATCACCTCGATCGGCGCCCGGGCCTCGTCGCCGAGCCGCATGATCGAACCTCTGCCGAACTGCCGCTCGATCTGGGCGAGGGCGGTTTCCAGGGCCTTGTCCCTGTCGCCGGCTTTCCCGCCCGGCCTGTCGATGCCTGCCATGGGCACTCCCATTGAATAAGGGGCTCTTTTGTCGGCGCTGACGCTACGCGCCGCCACTGACAAAACGCTCCCGCGCCGGTGAACACCATCGAGGTCGCGCCGCAGCCGCAGCGGGCTACCGCGCGGATCCCCACTCTAGGCGAACAACTGTTCGATCAGAGGCAGGACACGCACACATTCGGAAGAAACATCCGGCCATCCGCCACCCCGGCCGCCGTCAAGGCGCCGGGCTCCCGGGCCGCCGACCCAGGCCGCCAACCCCCGGCCCGCCGGGCCCCGTCCGGGAATGGCGTCAGCGCGATTCCTCGGGTACCTCGAAGGCCTCACACACCGCGAGCCACACGGTTTTGGGTTCCTTCCCCGCGGCCAGCGCCTGGTCCACCGTCGCGCCGCCGAGCCCGGTCAGCACGTAGTCCTTGGCAACGCTGGCGGCGTAGGCCTCGCCGAACTGCCCGCGCATCTTTTCCCAGAACATCGTGAGCCGCACGGCGCCAGGCTACCCAGGGGTCAGGGCAGGTTCGTGACGTTCACCGTCCGAGCCGCTGCGAGCCGAAGTCCGTCACCAGCAGGGTGCGGCCGTTCGGCCCCAGGGCCATCTGCCGCGGGAATCCCCCGGCAAGCAGTACCCGGCGAGCGCGGGCCGGTGCGCGAGAGCCGCGGCCGCGGGGCGCGGAGAACCTCACCAGCCTGACGTTAGCCTCCGTCATTCCAGGCTCAGGAGAGTCACAGGCCACGCAGGCCCCGCCAAGAAATGCCCGTGAATGTCTGATGCGTTGCCGGGTACTTGTCACGGCGGAGCTTCTCGGACAGAAGCTTCGGACGGGAGCACGATGATCGGGACGCCGGAGTCTGGCTCCGCCACCAGCCTGGACGACAAGGCCCAGGCACCCTCTCCGGCCCCGCCTCCGGAAGCTGCAAAGCCCGTCGCCCAGGCCCCGGCCACGGCGCCGGCGCCCGCCGGTTCCGGCGGGCGCGCCAGGCGCGCGCTCATCATCCTGACCGCCCTCAGCGGCGCCGTGGCGGTCGCCGCCGCGGCGGTGGTCGCGGTGCTGCTCACGCAGCACGCCCACCAAGCGAACGGCGCCGAATCCCTTCGCGCAACGGTGTTCACGTTGCGGCCAGGCCAATGCTTCGATTCTTTGCAGAACGGAATCGCCGGGGCTCATCTGATGCCCTGCGCGCGGCCGCACGACGCGGAGATCTACGGCGCGTTCCGCGTGGCAGGCGACCGCTGGCCGGGCACCGCCGCCCTCGGCACCCAGGCCCGGCTGGGTTGCCAGCGCAGGCTGAGCGGCTACCTCAACCCGCAATTGGACACCAGCGGCCTGGCCGAGGCCTACGCCTACCCCAACCAGGGCGCCTGGACGGCCGGCGAGCGCATCGTCATCTGCCAGATCCGCAGGGCCCACGGCAAGCTCACCGGCTCCGTCCGTGCCCTTGCCGGCTGAACCGGCTCCGCCTGCGCTTGTCCCGCGCTTTCCGGCCCCGTTCAACCCTCTCCCGGCCGACCCGGCGCCGGTTCGCTCCCGTTCGCCCGGCTTCTGGGCATCAACATGGGGCCGGAACTGTCGGTGACACGAGGCAGGATGGGGACATGCCGGTACGGACCTCAGCCAGTAGCGCAGCGCCGCCGCAGGCGCGCGCGGGCCGGGGCGGCGGGAGCGGCAGGCCCGCGGCAGGCGAAAGCGTTGGCACGGATCCGCTGACCGGGTTCGGCGCGCTGACCAAGGAGTGGTTCACCGGCGCGTTCACCGAGCCGACCGCGGCGCAGGCGGGCGCGTGGGCGTCGATCGCGGGTGGCGACAACACGCTGGTCATAGCGCCGACCGGGTCCGGTAAGACGCTGGCGGCGTTCCTGTGGGCACTGGACCGGCTGGCCAGCAGCCCGCCCCCGGCCGACCCGAAGCTGCGCTGCCGGGTGCTGTACATCTCCCCGCTCAAGGCCCTCGCCGTGGACATCGAGCGGAACCTCCGGGCCCCGCTGGCCGGGATCCGCCATGTCGCGCACCGCCGCGGGCTGCCCGAGCCGGACATCCGGGTGGCCGTGCGCACCGGCGACACCGGCGCCGACGAGCGGCGGCGGCTGTCCACCAAGCCCCCGGACATCCTGATCACCACGCCGGAGTCGCTCTTCCTCATCCTGACCTCGAAGGCGCGTGACTCGCTGCGCGGCGTGGAAACCGTCATCGTGGACGAGGTGCACGCCCTGGCCGGCAACAAGCGCGGCGCTCACCTGGCCATCTCCCTGGAACGGCTGGACGCGCTGCGGGACGGCGCCGTCGCGGCCGATCCCGGCCAGGCCCAGCCGGGAGCCGCGGACCCGGCGCATGCCCGGCCGGCCCAGCGGATCGGGCTGTCGGCCACGGTCCGGCCGCCGGAGGAGGTTGCCGCGTTCCTTGGGGGCGCCCGGCCGGTGACGATCGCGGCACCGCCGTACGTGAAGCAGATGGAGTTGCGGATCGTCGTCCCGGTCGAGGACATGACCGACCCGGACCCGCCGCCCGCCAGCCTGCGCCCCGCGTCCGCCAACGGGGCCGGCGGCGCCCCAGGGGAAGCCGACCCGCGCGAAGCGGCGCAGGGCCAGCGGTCCATCTGGCCGCACGTCGAGGAGCGCGTGCTCGACCTGATCGAGGCGCACCGGTCGACGATCGTGTTCGCCAACTCGCGCCGCCTGGCGGAGCGGCTGTGCGGGCGGCTCAACGAACTGGCCGCGGAACGGGCCATGGCCCGCGACGAGGCCGCCGCGGCCCTGGACGGACCGGACGGAACCGGCCCCGGCGGGGCTGGCCCGGGCGGGACCGCGACCGGCGCGCCGGCCCAGATCATGGCGCAGTCGGGCGCCTCGTCCGGCGCCCCGGCCGAGGTGGCCCGCGCGCATCACGGCTCGGTGTCCCGGCAGGAGCGGGCACAGATCGAGGAGGCGCTGAAGGCCGGGCGGCTGCCCGCCGTGGTGGCCACGTCCAGCCTGGAACTCGGTATTGACATGGGCGCCGTGGACCTGGTCATCCAGGTCGAGTCCGCGCCGTCGGTGGCGAGCGGGCTGCAGCGCACCGGCCGGGCCGGGCACCGGGTCGGTGACGTGTCCCGCAGCGTAATCTTCCCGAAGTACCCCGGCGACCTGGTCGAGGCGACCGTGGTCGCGCAGCGGATGCGGGACGGCGCGATCGAGGAACTGCGGGTGCCGCGCAACCCGCTCGACGTGCTGGCCCAGCAGATCGTCGCCATGGTGGCGATGGACGACTGGCAGGTCGAAGACGCGGAACGGCTGGTCCGGCGCGCCGCCCCGTTCACCGGGCTGACCAGGGGCGTGCTCGACGCGGTGCTCGACATGCTGGCGGGCCGCTACCCGAGCGAGGAGTTCGCGGAGCTGCGCCCCCGGCTGATCTGGGACCGCACCTCGGGCACCCTGCGCGGCAGGCCCGGCGCGCAGCGGCTTGCGGTCACCAGCGGCGGCACGATCCCGGACCGGGGGCTGTTCGGGGTGTTCCTGGCCGGCCCGCAGCGCCAGGGCCGGAACTCACACCGCGTCGGCGAACTCGACGAGGAGATGGTCTACGAGTCCCGGGTCGGTGACGTCTTCGTGCTCGGCGCCAGTTCCTGGCGGATCGAGGACATCAGCGCCGACCAGGTCCTCGTCTCCCCCGCGCCCGGGCAGCCGGGCAGGCTCCCGTTCTGGCACGGCGACACCGTGGGCCGCCCGGCGGAACTCGGCCGGGCGGTGGGCGCATTCTGCCGGGAAATCGCCGCGGCGGGCCGGGACCAGGCTGCCACGCGACTGCGTAACGCCGGATTGGACGATCTGGCGGCGCAAAACCTGATCCGGTACCTGGAGGGCCAGCGCGAAGCCACCGGCTATCTGCCCGACGACCGCACGCTGGTGATGGAGCGGTTCCGTGACGAGCTCGGGGACTGGCGGCTGGTGCTGCACAGCCCGTATGGGGCGCGGGTGCATGCGCCGTGGGCGCTGGCGATCGCGGCCCGGCTCCGTGAGCGCTACGAGGGCATGGACGTGCAGGCGCTGCACACCGACGACGGCATCGTGCTGCGCGTTCCGGACACCGACGAGCCGCCGCCCGCGGGCATCGCCGAACTGGCGGCCGAGGAAGTGGAGTCGATCGTCACCGCGGAGCTTGGCGGGTCGGCCTTGTTCGCGTCCCGGTTCCGCGAGTGCGCGGCGCGCTCGCTGCTGCTGCCCCGCCGCCGGCCGGGCAGGCGGTCCCCGCTGTGGCAGCAGCGGCAGCGCTCGGCCCAGCTGCTCGCCGTGGCATCCAAGTACGGCACGTTCCCCGTCGTGCTCGAGACGGTCCGCGAATGCCTCCAGGACACCTTCGACGTGCCGGCCCTGGCTGGCCTGATGCGCGACCTGGCCAGCCGCAAGGTGCGGCTGGTCGAGGTGGAGACCCCGGCTCCCTCGCCGTTCGCCAAGTCGCTGCTGTTCAGTTATGTCGGCGCGTTCATGTACGAGGGCGACTCGCCGCTCGCCGAGCGCCGGGCGCAGGCGCTGGCCCTGGACTCCTCGCTCCTGGCCGAACTGCTCGGCCAGGCGGACCTGCGGGAACTGCTCGACCCGGCGGTCGTCGGCCAAGTGGAAGCCGAACTCCAGCGGCTCACCGCCGAGCGCTCTTGCCGCAGCATGGAGGCCGTGGCCGACCTGCTGCGGGTCATCGGGCCGCTGTCCGCGGCGGAGGTGGCGGAGCGCTGCGCGGAGCCGGGCGCCGCAGCGGGCTGGCTGGCGGAACTGGACGCCTCCCGCCGGGCGATCGAGGTGAGGATCGGCGGCGAGACCTGGTGGGCGGCCATCGAGGATGCCGGCCGGCTGCGGGACGCGCTCGGCGTGCCGCTGCCCCCCGGGGTGCCGGCGGCGTTCACCGAGCCGCTCCCCGACCCGCTCGCTGACCTGGTGGCCCGGTACGCGCGCTGCCACGCGCCGTTCACCGCGCCGGCGGTCGCCCAGCGGTACGGGCTGGGCGTGGCGGTGATCACCGGTACGCTGCACCGCCTCGCCGCGGAGCACCGGGTGGTCGAGGGCGAGTTCGTGCCCGGTGGCCGGGGCACAGAGTGGTGCGACGCTGAGGTGCTCCGCATGCTGCGCCGCCGCAGCCTGGCCAAGCTGCGCAAGGAGGTCGAGCCCGCGCCCCCGGAGGCGCTGGCCGCGTTCCTGCCCGCCTGGCAGAACGCGGGCCAGCCCGCCGAGGCCCCGCGCAGCGGCTCGGCGGGACGCGCCGCTCGCGGCTGGCGCCCGGCCAGCGCGGACGCGGTTTTCGACGCGGTGGACCAGCTTGCCGGGGCGGCGCTGCCGGCCTCGGCGCTGGAGACCCTCGTGCTCCCGGGCCGGGTTCCCGGTTATCAGCCCGCCGTGCTCGACGAGCTGACCGCGGCCGGCGAGGTCGTGTGGTCCGGGGCCGGCGGCCTGCCGGGCGGGGACGGGTGGGTGGTGCTGGCGCCCGCGCAGGCGGTCCCGGTGCTGCTGCCACCGCCTGCCGAGATCACCATGACACCGGTGCACGACGCGGTCCTGGCGGTGCTGGAAGGTGGCGGCGGCCTGTTCTTCCGCATGCTGGCCGACCGGGTCGCCGGGATGCTCTCCGGCCATGACTGGCGTGGGCTGTCCGACATGGCCGTGGCGGCGGCGATCTGGGACCTGGTCTGGGCCGGGCGGCTGACCAACGACACGCTGGCGCCGTTGCGCACGGTCCTCGGCACCGGGCGGCCGGTGTTCGAGGGGGTTCCGCCCGGCCGGCAGGCGGTTCCCGCGGCACCTGACCCGCTGGCTGGAACGGGTTCCGGGGTCAACGGACGGGCCGGTGCCCACGGCCCGGGCGCCGGAAGGCCGGGTGGTCCCGGGGTGGTCCCGGGCGGCCTGCGGATGGCGGGCCGAGCGGGCAGGATCGGTGCCCGTAGGCGCGGTTACGGCCGGCCGGTGGGACCCACCAGGACCGGCCCGCCGACGGTGACCGGGCGGTGGTCGCTGCTGCCCGACCGGGATCCGGACCCCACCCGGCGCTCGCACGCGATCGCCCAGGCCCTGCTCGACCGGCACGGCATCGTGACCCGTGGTTCCGTGGTGGCCGAGCGGGTGCCCGGCGGGTTCGGGGCGCTGTACCCGGTGCTGCGGGCCATGGAGGAGGCCGGGCAATGCCGGCGCGGGTATTTCGTGGAAGGGCTCGGCGCGGCGCAGTTCGCTCTCCCCGGCGCGGTGGACCGGATGCGTGCCATCGCCGCCGCGCAGCAGGCGGCCGGGCCGCCGCCTGGCGAGAGCGGCCAGCCACGCTGGCCCGGCCAGCCTCCGCCGCCGGCCCCGGCGGGGGCCAGTGGCGCCCCCTGGCCCGAAGGTGCTGCCTGGCCGGAGGGTTCGGTCTGGGCCGAGGAGGGTGCAGGGTCCCGTCCGGGTTCCGGGGCTGGGCAGGGAGCGGAGGGTTCCGGGGCTCGGCAGGGAGCGGAGGGTTCCGGGGCTCGGCAGGGAGCGGAGGCCGGCCTGCGTTCCGGGGCTGGCCAGAGAGCTGGGGCCGGCCGGGCAGCAGGGGCGGCCCTGGGAGCCGATCAGGGGGCCGATCATCGGGCCGCGGCGGCCGGGGCGCCGATCACCGTGCTTGCGGCGGCGGATCCGGCGAACGCGTTCGGCGCGGCACTGCCGTGGCCGGCTCGCCCGGGCGAGGTTCCCGGGGCGCACCGGCCCGGCCGCAAGGCGGGTGCGCTGGTCGTGCTGTCCGGCGGGGACCTGGTGCTCTACGTGGAGCGCGGCGGCAAGACCCTGCTTTCCTGGACCAGCGACCCCGGCCTGCTGGTCCCGGCGGCCGCGGGGCTCGCCGAGGCGGTCCGGGGCGGCGCACTGGGCCGCCTCACCGTGGAACGTGCCGACGGCACCGGCGTCTACGACACGCCGCTGGCCCAGGCCCTGGCCGACGCCGGGTTCCGGCCCACTCCTCGCGGACTGCGCCTGCGCGGCTAGCCACGCGGCCGGGGTTCAGGCGGACCACAGGACCCGCAACGACGGTGGCTTCCGGAACACCAGTCCCCGCGGCGCGGCCGCGCACCCGGGATCGAGGCGCAGGCCCGGCAAGGTGAGCACGGCGCGCACCGCTGCCTGCGCTTCCAGCCTGGCCAGGTGAGCGCCCAGGCAGAAGTGCGGGCCGTGGGCGAAGGCGAGGTTCAGCCGGGCGTTGGCACGGCGCACGTCGAATGTACCGGGATCGGTAAACACGGCAGGGTCCCGGCCCGCGCCCGCCAGCGAGACGGTGACCAGGTCCCCTGCCCGGATCCCGGCTCCGGCCAGGGTGACGTCACGGGTGGCATAACGGTCCACCACGGCGGCCGCAGGCTCCAGCCGCAGGGATTCCTCGACGGCGTTGGCCACGAGACCCGGGTCCTCGCGCACCAGGGCCAGTTGGCTGGGACTGCGGAGCAGGTGAAGGATGACGTTACTGATCATGCCTTCGGTGGTCTCGATCCCGCCGAACATGATCACTGCCGCGTTGGAGATGACCTCGGCGGTGGTCAGCAACGTACCGGTGTTGCCCGCAACTGCCTGGCCCGCAACTGCCTGGCCCGCGCCGGCCTGGCCTGCGCCG
>Ga0209166_10001889_pt1 | contig 16625 bp, 11 predicted proteins | sample Coa_R1_3_FD_187151 | JGI IMG/M metagenome (GOLD analysis project Ga0209166, IMG submission 187151) | Surface soil microbial communities from Centralia Pennsylvania, which are recovering from an underground coalmine fire - Coalmine... | ecosystem: Environmental > Terrestrial > Soil >... | reverse complement strand
ACTTGGATGAGTTTTCGCGGGGCGCCCGGCGGAGACGACTATCAGAACATGTGGATCAATCCCAATGATCCGAACATCATTTTGCTGGTCGGAGATCAAGGCGCGCTCGTGACCGTGAACGGCGGAAAGACATGGAGCACCTGGTACAACCAGCCGACAGCGCAGCTTTATCACGTGGCCACCAGCAACTCGTTTCCGTACCTCGTTTGCGGCGGGCAGCAGGAGAGCGGCTCGGTTTGCGTTTCGAGCCGCGGGAACGACGGAGAAATTACGTTTCGCGACTGGCATCCTGTTGGCGTCATCGAATACGGATACGCCGCGCCGGACCCGCTGAATCCCGACATTATTTATGGAGCCGGGCGGCGGGAAGTCTCAAAATATTCGATCAAAACGGGCCAGGTGCAAGACGTCACGCCCGTGCCTGTTGGCGGAGCGAAAGACCGGGCCGACCGCACGCAGCCCATTCTCTTTTCGCCCATTGATCCTCATATTCTGTACACCACAATGAATTTTCTGTTCAAAACCATTGACGGCGGCCATACGTGGCAGACCATCAGTCCTGACCTTGCGCGGGAACACAACGCGGTTCCGGCAAGTCTCGGAACTACCGCCGCCAAGGATCCGAACGCGGAAAAAGTACGCGGCGTTATCTACTCGCTGGCGGCTTCCTTCAAATCCGTGAATACGCTATGGGCTGGCACCGACGACGGATTGATATGGACCACGCGCGATGGCGGAGCACACTGGAAAAACATCTCCCCGCCGGAATTGACGCCGTGGAGCAAGGTGACGCAGATCGCCGCATCGCACTTTGATGACATGACTGCCTACGCATCAGTCAGCCGCTCCCGCATCGATGATCAGCGCCCGTACATTTATCGAACGCACGACGGCGGAAAAACGTGGACTCTCATAACGACCGGCTTGGCCGAAAACTCGGCGGTTGACACGGTTCGTGAGGATCCCGTCCGCAAGGGACTGCTATTTGCCGGAACGGAAACGAGCGTCTGGGTCTCCTTCGATGACGGGAGCCACTGGCAAAGCCTCGAACTCAATTTGCCGCACTCGTCGATGCGCGATCTTTGGATTCATGAGGATGACCTGATCGTTGCGACGCACGGCCGTTCGTTCTGGGTGCTGGACGACATCACCCCGCTGCGCCAAATCTCGGAATCGATGGAAAAGGCGGGAGCCTTTCTCTTCAAACCGGCGGCGGCCTACCGGGTCATGCGCGATACCAACACCGACACGCCAATTCCACCCGATGAACCGACGGCCAAGAATCCTCCCGATGGAGCGATTGTGGATTATTTTCTCGCTCAACCCGCGGAGGGTCCCGTCTCGCTGGAGATTCTTGATGCGCAATCAAAAGTTGTACGCCGCTATGCAAGCACGGACAAACCCGATCTGACCGAGGAAGAACTCGCCAGGCAATTAATTCCGCCCTATTGGGTCCGCATGCCGAAGATTCTTTCCACCGCGGCTGGCATGCACAGATGGGTGTGGGACCTTCATTACGCCACGCCGCTTTCCACGCGGAGCGGTTACCCAATAGCGGCCGTGGCCGGCGATACGCCTCGAGAGCCGCAAGGACCCACCGCCCTCCCCGGACAATACACGGTTCGTCTTACCGTGGACGGCCATGCATTCAGCGCGCCGCTTACGCTAAAGATGGATCCGCGCGTCAAAACGCCGCGCGAGGGCCTGGTCCAAATGTTTCAGCTGCAAAACCGGCTCGCTTCCGTGATGACGAAAAGCACTGAGGCCGTGACGCAAGGGCGCTCTGCCCACGAACAGTTGCAGAAGCTCACGCCGGACGCGAGCGGGTCCGTGGCGGATGCCATCTCCACGCTGGACAAGAAAATTTCTGCACTCCTCGGCGGAGGCGCGGGCTTCTTTGCGCCCCCTTCGCCCAAGCCAACGCTCAGCCGCGCGAATGGCGAAGCGGCCACACTCTATGCGGCAGTCGGACGCGCGGATGCAACGCCCACCGCCGCGCAAATGAGCGCAGCGGCAGCAACGGAAAAGGATTTCGCAGCCCTGTCAAGTCAGTGGAAACAGTTAATGAGTGTCGATCTTCCGGCGTTAAACGGGCTGCTTCGCGGGGCCAATCTTCCCGAGATCAAATTGGAATCGAAATCGTCCCAACCAGACGATTCCGATGACCTCGAGTGAACCGCCAGAGGCGGGATCATCCACATGTAATGATGCTATAGGACGGCGGACTTGATGATTAGATTCTTGGAGTGCGGCACTTCCGCATCCAAGGGATTGTGCCTTGAGCAAGCGATGAAACGCGGCGAAAAGTAAATGAGCACCCGCTCTGCAGTTCTCAGATGTAACGCGACGTCAAAACAAACATTTCGGCTTGATTTTCGGCAGTATATACTTCACTAAACTGGAGCTTAGCATCCTCAATATTGGCGTGAGTTTCGGTGCGGCAATTCAATGCTTAGTAATCCAATGAGAGAGCCAAAACCCAAGAAGGCTAGCTCAGAAAACATCGGCTCGGCAGGACTCCGTGCGCCTGTCAAAGGGGAGAGTTCGTCCAGCGATTGTGTTCCTGAGCAGGCCGACGCGACCCTGCTCGGCGATTCCTCCGCGCCACCCGGCGATCCAGGGGCTGATCAGTCAGAGGCCACCCTAGCTGGCGAACCCGCAACACCAGGAGCAAGGCGGCCGCGGCTCTCCGAGCTCTTTCCAAAACAAACCGAACTGCAGACTGGTGATGTGTTCGGCGGCCGATTCGAGATCCTGGGAGTTCTCGGTGAAGGTGGCATGGGCACGGTGTACAAAGCCACCGACCGGCAAGTGGATCATGTTGTCGCACTGAAACTGATTCGCCCGGAGATGGCCGCTCATCCAGCAATTCTCGCCCGTTTTAAACAGGAACTGCTGACGGCGCGCCAGGTTACACACAAGAACGTGATCCGCATCCACGACTTGTCTGAAGTGGACGGTGTGAAGTTCATCACCATGGAGTTCGTCGAGGGATGCGACTTGCGCCAGTTGCTGCTGGAGAACGGTAAGCTTCCGCCGGAGCAAGCCGTGGAGATCATTCGCCAGGTGTGTCTGGCACTGGACGCGGCACACAGCGCCGGAGTGATCCACAGGGATCTGAAACCGCAGAACATCATGAAGGACAGGCAGGGGCGAATCCTGGTAATGGATTTTGGATTGGCACGTTCGCTCGAATCGGGCGGCATGACGCAGACGGGCGCCCTCATGGGAACGATGGAGTACATGTCCCCGGAACAAGCGTTGGGAAAGCATCTCGATGGCCGCTCCGACCTGTTTACTGTAGGACTGATCTTCTACGAGTTGTTGACGGGCAAGATGCCCTTCAAAGCGGACACGGCGGTGGCGAGCTTGCTAAAGCGGAACCAGGAGCGCGCCCAGCCGGCCACGGAGCTTGACGCCTCAATCCCCAAGGCCTTGAGCGACATCGTGAGCAAGTGCATGGAACGCGATCTGAATTCGCGTTACCAGACCGCTCAGGAAATTTTGGCGGATCTTGACGCTTGGCAAGGGAATCGTCCCATTTCAGCTAACTTCGTTCAGCCGAAACAGACGTCCACCCGCGAAGTTCCCTGGAAGTGGATTGCTGTGGGTGGCTTGGCGGCAGCCGTGACCTTCGGAGGATGGGTGGCAAGGGGCAAGCTGACATCCAAGACCGCTACCAAGGCGGTCGCTGGGCCGGAAGTGTCGCTGGCGATTTTGCCCTTTCGCAACGGGTCCGGTGATGCAGAGCTCGATTGGCTGGGGCCGAGTTTGGCGGATATGCTGAGCACCGACGTGGGACAGTCGGCGCACCTTCGCACGATTTCACCGGACCGCTTGCATCAGGTGCTGTCGGATTTGCAGATCTCCCCTGGTACCGCCATCGATCCCTCAACGGTAGGGCGCATCGCCGAGTTCAGCAATGCCGACACGGTTGTCTGGGGGCAATACGCCAAGTTTGGCGAGCAGATCCGCATCGACGCTACCCTTCGTGACCTCAAGCATCAGCGCACAATTCCCGTAAAAGCAGAGGCCGCGAACCAGAATGCTCTCATACCAGCCATCGCACAGCTCGCCCAATCCATCCAGCAAAATCTCTCGCTCTCTACCGATGTTCTGCAGGAGCTGCGAGCCAAGTCGTTTCAGCCTTCTTCCAACTCTTTGCCGGCGCTTCGGAACTACCACGAAGGGCTGGAACTAGAGCGCCAGGGAAATCATCTCGAGGCCGCGAAGCGTTTTGAGGCTTCCGTGCAGGCGGACCCGGGGTTCGCGCTGGCGTATTCCCAACTGGGAGAGACTTATAGCAATCTTAGAAATGACGATAAGGCTGAGCAATATTCGCGGAAAGCCGTGGATCTGAGCGATAAGCTTCCTGCGCCCGAGCGGTATCTGATTCAAGCAAATTACGCGCAAATCTCGAATGATTACCGCAAAGCGATCGAGTCTTACGAAAATCTGGAAAAAGTTTCACCGGATGATGTGGATGTCCATTTTCATCTCGGCGGACTCTACGAATCCACGGGAGCATACGACAAGGCGCGGGTTGAGCTTGCGAAAGTACTGGCGATCGATCCAAAACATGTAGACGCTTTGCTGGCTGCGGGCCGGGTAGAAATCAAGAGCAACAATCCAAAGGGCTCGCTCGATTACCTGAACCGCGGAATCAGCCTGGCGGTCGAGCTCGACAACCCGGACGGTAAAGCCACGCTCCTGAATGCACTCGGAGCCGCTTACGAACAGCTGGATAAGCCCGACGAGGCGATGCGAAATTATGAGGAATCACTAGCCATCAAGCGGAGTCTGGGTCAAAAGCCAGGAATCGCGTTGACTCTGGGCAATATCGCCCGCGTTCAGGCCAGCCTGGGTAAGCCGGAAGAGGCCTACAAAAGTTACCAGGAGACCGTGAAATTACAGCGTGCAATCGGCGACAAAAAGGGGCTGGGCGTCACACTGAACAATCTTGGCGAACTCTACAGAGAACGCAGCCGATATGAAGAGGCGCTGGCAGCCTACAAGGAATCCTTGCAAATCCAACGGGATGTTGGCAACGAGGATAATCAGGCCATCTGCTTGAACAACATCGGGGATGTCTATCTGGCGAAAGGACAGTCCAGCGATGCGCTCACCTACTATGAACGTGCCTTGGATCTCCGCAAAAAAGCCAACATCCCCGCTCAAGTCGGAGAATCGCTGCACAATCTTGCCGAAGCGTCGTTGAAGGCCGGAGACTATGGTCAAAGCCTGGACTACCACCTCAAGGCGCTGGAGCTCTTTCGCAGCTCCGGGGACAAAAACGGTGCTGCCATCCAGTCGTACAGCATGGGTACCATATTTGAGTACCAGGGCCGGTACGGCGCGGCGCTCAAATCCAAAGAAGAGGCGCTCAAGACATTCCGGGAATTGAAGGACCGGGGCTTCTGGATGGCGGAAATTCTGAGCGGCTATGGAAACTCACTGAGTGAAGTGGGACGTTACGATGAAGCTCAGAAGAACTTAGCGGAGGCCATGAGCTTGGCCCGGGAACTGCAGAATAGGACGCTGATCGCACAGATTCTAAACTTTCAGGGAGATACTTTCTATTATCGAGGCGACCTCAAGGCCGCCGCTGACTTGTTCGCACAGGCCGTGGCGGCAAGCTCGGGAGAAGTAGAGAAGGATATGGTGCTTCTGTCGAAACTCAATGCGGCGAAGTGTGCGGTTGAGGAGAAACGATCCCAGGCGGCTCTGGCTTCCCTGAAGTCTGTAATTAAGGAAGCCGATGCTGTGGGGCTAAAATACATTTCCACGGAGGCGACCCTTGCTTTGGCGGAGGCTTACCTGAACACCCATCAATACCCTGCAGCTAGAAAGGAACTGGAGGCTTCGCTGAATACGAGTGAAAAACTGGGCTTGCAGGCTCTTCTCGCACGAAGCCAGTACCTTCTTGGCCGCACTCTTGAGCTATCGGGAAGTGGAGGCGCGGCCGAAGCAGCGCCCCACTTCGCGACTGCAAAGCGAACTCTGGAAGCCATTCGCCATGAATCAGGTTACGATGCCATCCTAAAGCGGCAGGACTTGACCGCCATTTCCGCGCAACCCGGCGGGCTACCATAGGCTTCGTCCACTGACCGCGAGCCAGACCCTTTTCAGGCCGGCATGCCTTGCCGCCTGCGCGAACTAGTTTACGTGCACGGGACGACGGAGCCGTTGAGCAAGCAGAAGTCTGCGCTTTGCGGAGAGACTTTGCTGGAAAACACCGTAACCGTGTAGGTTCCGTCGGGCAGGCCATCGATGCTGATGTCGTATTCATTTAGCCCGGCCTTGTTATCCCAGTGGAATTTGTTTGCCTCGACGTTCTTCAGCGACGGGAAAATCACGTTTCCGTTGTTATCAGTCGTTGACACCGAAAGGCTCGCCGTCTTGTCCCGCAGGCCCGTTCCGCTGCTGCAGCTGGAACCGTTGCTGACTATCTTAAGCGTTACTTCGATCTCCGGCTTCTGTCCGGATGGGTTATTCGTCGGAGTCAGCGTCAGGGGGCATGCCGTGTCGTTTTCGGTTAGCGGCTCGTCCAGCGCTACCACACTCGAAAGGCCAGGAATCTTCCCGCCCATCGTTGGGTCGCTAAACTGAGGATTCGCGGAGTAGCTTGACAGGATGTTTTCCGTAAAGATGGTGATATCGCCGGGGGCATGGCCGAACGCAGGCTCATGAATAGTAAAGGACGCGGAATTTAGATAACTGAGGGTCAGCGAAATCAAACCCTTGTAATCCGTGTTCTTCACAGGCACACCGTTCGGGCCGGCGGACGTCCCGGTGAAATCGTATTGATCGCATACACCGCTCGAGTACGTCACGCATACCGTCCCGGCAGGGAACTCGGTCGGATCCAGCGGGAAAATCGTATGGTTGACGGTCACTGTAAGATCAAAGGTCGTCAGAACAGTGTCGAATTGAACGGTCAGACGGCCGTCACCAAAAAATTCGTACGTATTTGTCGTGTTCGTCGGACTGAACGTCTTTGTTATGCTGCAAGGCGGCTGCTCTTCGCCACCACAGGTGGTGACTTGTGCCCAACACTGGGTCCCAAACATCCCAAGGGCCAAAGCGAGAAGCGCGAATTTGCGTATATACATGGCTGGATCTCCTCTTCAATCTTTTGCGCGAGTCTCGACGGGGACATGCAAGCGACGACTCAGTGCGGACAACTATATCTGTGCCTTAGAAACTGTCAACGTACAAAATTTAGTACTAGTAGTACTTTCCGCGACAGGTCCGGAGCGGAAAGCCTTTTTTACTTGCGGTAAGTGTCAAACGATCTACCCTAGGAAAGCCGAACCGCGCCAGAATATCCTTAATTGTCGAAACTTGGAAAGTGTCAGTGCAATGACGCACTATCTTCGACGCCATTGCTTCCTTGGAAATCGATACAGTCATGGTTGAGCTAGGCTACATACCGACAAACGGGCAGCGGCGGGCAAGCTCTAAGCAGATCGAGTTGGTGCGCATCAGATTTAGCTGGCGCGGTCTCCCACATTTATCATAATTCCAAAGCACTGCAAACAAAGCGGATCAGCGCGGCAAACAAAGCGGATCGATTCTACTCTCGCTCCAAGAAAATTGATCGCTTTGAGATAAAAGGGGTAGGGCCTGAGGTTGTTACCCATGTAGCCGGTACGTTGTGTCACCCATGTCTCCGGGTCGGACCCTTGAAAGTATGGCGCGCCTGGAGGGGTTCGAACCCCCGACCCCGTGCTTCGGAGGCACGTGCTCTATCCATCTGAGCTACAGGCGCGCTGCTAAGGCTTCACGACCGTCGAGTGGAAACGCTTTCGTGCTTGGACTCCATGGTACTCACTTATTCTAGCGCCTGCGGCCATTTCACGCTACACCGCTATCATTGAGAGCGCCTCGGCGTCCCAGCATTTTGTCCGGAGGGGCCTCAATCGCATTGGCGGTTTCAGGCTCAACCCTTTGCTCTCGATTTGATGTCGTGGGCAAGCTTTTCAATTTCTCCCGCTTTTTTCAACAAAGTCAGCGACAGCACTTGGGAGGAATCCGTCTTCTCCACTTCTGCTTTTAAGTCTGTTGCCAGCTGATAGAGCTTCTCGATGTTCTTCTTGATGTCCTTCTCGTTCGATTCCAGGATCGCTTTGGCGGGCGGCTTTGCCGGTAAGTCGTCAGGATTCTCAGGCTCCTGCGTGGGATCGGACGCCGGTGGCCGGCTTCTCGGCCTCGCCTGCCCGGCAAGATCTTTGGCGCGCAGGAATACCAGCGTCCCGGCGCCTCCCAGGATCGTCAAGAACCTGCGCCTTGTCTCAGACATACGTACCTCACTGTCTTGCGCGTCGCGTCTGGATTGAACTTTGCTCAATCGCGCTCTTCGCTCATCCAATGTTATACTCTCCTTCCCGAAAAAACGATGACCAGTCTCCCCATTCACTGGCCCGAACTCACATTCACCAGCATCCTTGACCTCGTGGCCATAGTTATTATCGCGCTGCTCGTAAACCGCTTCCTTCGGGCCATGTCGAACCTCATGATTAAACGGGCCGCCACCCAGAGCCGCGCGGCGCAGGTTCGTGAGCAGCAAACACGCACTCTTGCCGGCGTCCTTTACAGTTCAGGCAGCAAGGTCGTTTGGTTTGTCGCGTTACTGACGGCGGTGGACAAAATTGGCATCAACCCCGTGCCGGCTTTGACGCTGGCAGGCCTTGCCAGCGTCGCGGTAGGCTTTGGCGCTCAAAATCTTGTCCGCGACGTGATCACCGGCTTCTACATCGTGTTCGAGGATCAATACGCCATGGGGGATACCATCCAGGTCGGGGACATCAGCGGACGTGTTGAAAATCTGACCTTGCGGCGCACCGTGTTGCGCGATGCACGCGGCGCGCTGGTGACCATCGCGAATGGTGAAATTCGGATTGTGAGCAACCTTAGCCGTGACTGGTCCCAGGCCTTCGTGGACATTTCCATCGCCCCCGAAGTATCCCTGGAAAAGACGATGCAGGCTTTGGAATCCGCGGCGGCAGAGATGCGCGGCGATCCCTCTTGGTCCCAGGCGCTTGTGGATGGTCCTCGCATTCTGGGCGTTCAATCGTTTGACCGTTCCGCCTCGACGGTCCGCTTGCAAGTGCGCACGGCGCCTACCCGGCAGGAGGAAGTCTCGCGCGAACTTCGCCGCCGCATCCAAATCGAATTTCAAAGGCAAAACCTTCCTCTGTCAACTGTGCAGCGAGTCGAACTGGCCAGCGCCTCTCCTTCTCCGCAAGAGACACCCAAGCCAGAGCTCCAAAAATAGTGCAAGGAGAACCCTAAATGAGCCAAGTTACCTATGAAGAAGTAAATCTGATGCTTAAGCTGTACGAGATGAGACGCGAGCCGAGATTGCGGCAGGCCCGCGCCTGGTTCCTCGAGCATTTTCATCCTGTATCCCCCGAGGACATGATTCAGAAGTACCCGCAGGGCGGCGAGGAGAACACGTTCATACGGATGGTTATCAGCTATTGGGACATGGTGGCGAGTATTGTGAATCGCGGTTTGATCAACGATGAGCTTTTCTTCGAGAGCAACGGAGAGATCTGGGTCGTTTGGGATCGCATGCACACCATCGTGCCCACCTGGCGGGCAGCCTTCAAGAATCCGCAGCTCTTTTCCAATATCGAGGATACCTGCAGGCGCCTGGAAGCCTGGCGCGAGAAGAAGGCCCCGGGTTCGAGTGCGGCGATGCGGCAGATGATGAGCCAAGCCCGGCCTTAGTCCACCCGCGCTTCATTTCGCCCCACGCCGCAGTTCATGTCCTGTAAACGGTCTTCAGCGAGTCCGCCGCACTGGTTGTGGCAACGCGACGCGTAACCCTTCCGTTTTTTCGTCCGGTTTGGCAATCCGCAGGCAATCGCGCCCGGCGTCTTTTGCTCGATACAGGGCCAGATCGACTTCGTGCAGCAACTCCTCAACAGTTCGCGGCCCCCAATCCGCGCTCAAAAGCACACCAAAACTCATGGTGAGAGAGAGGGGACCCTTCGCGGTCTGTATCGGGCGGCTCGAGACGGACTTGCGAATCGCTTCCGCTCGTGCGGGTGCGTAGGCCGGATCGCAACTGTTCAACACAACCAGGAATTCCTCTCCGCCGTACCGGCCCACGAAATCATACGATCGCACACTGCCGATAAGACGATTGGCTATTTCCGCCAGAACTTCGTCGCCGACCACGTGCCCCAGGGTGTCATTTACACGCTTGAAGTCGTCTACATCACCCAGCAGGATTGCCGTGGATTTTTGCTCGCGGTACGAACGGTGCAGCTCCCGCGCGAGCAAGTCCATGATCGCGCCGCGGTTTAGCAACGAAGTAAGCGGATCGTGCGTCGCTTTAAACCGCATGTTCTCCCGCGCTTCCACCAGACGGTCTTCCAGGAGCAGAATGCGTTCTCCAACGCGAAGACGCGCCCGCAGTTCTTCGCTATTGAAGGGCTTTGTCAGATAGTCATCGGCTCCCGCCTCCAGCCCCAGCACGGTCTCTTCTTTAGATCCCTTGGAAGTCAGCAGCACCATATAAACGTACGCCTGCTCCGAACGCCTTCGAACCGCTCGGCACACTCCCGGGCCGTCTAACTCCGGCATGACCCAGTCGAGTAACGCCAGCCGAGGTCCATCAGGTTTGCAAAGATGCTCCAGGGCTTGTTTGCCGTTTTCCACGCTGGTGACTTCGTAACCTGCACGCTCCAGCGCTTTTTCGAGCATTTTGCGGGATAGCGCCTCATCGTCTGCAATCAAAATCCTCACCGCCGCACCTCCGCCAGGTAGGCATCCAGTTCCGGGAGGAGTCTGCCGGCTTCACGTTCCAAGACGTCGAACGCGTCTTTCAAAGCGGCTGTTTCTCCAGCACAGGCAAGTTTTTCCAGGCTGGCTGCCGCTGCTGCTGCACGCGCTGCGCCGAGATTTGAAAACATTCCCTTGAGCGTGTGACTCAGCGAGCCTGAATTTTTCAAGTCCCCGCTGCTCACCGCTGCTTCCAGGGAACGAACCGTTCGCGGGAAATCCCCTTTGAAGATGGCAAGAAGTTCTCGAACTAATTCCCCGTCGTTCTCGACTCTCTCAAGGAGCTCAGCCTGATTCCAGGCTGGTTCGTGAAGATCAACTTCTTTACTCTTCATGATTTCACTTCCAACATTGATTTTCCTGTTTGTGAGCCGGTTAATCTCTTGGGACAAATGCCGTGCTACCTTTTCGCCGCCTCCATCTTGGTGACGACCTGATGTGCCAGCGCGAGCATGCTCGAACTGATCCGAAGGTGCGCGCCGTTTGCCGCGTCCATGTTTACCTCAAACTGCAGCCTGTCTTCCTCGATCAGGAAATTGATGGCCCCGCCGCCCGCCATAAAATTGGGAGTTTCGCCGACCGTTAGTACACTGGCTCCCCGGATGGCTTTGAAGATTTTGACGTACCGCTTGCTTTCCGACCGGCTTACAAAAAGAATGTGGCAGCTTCGCAATGCTAGTTCGTTACGCTCCCAGCGAACCTCCACTCTCCGCCCGCGAATGAGCACTCCTTGCGTCTGTTCTGCCAAGGAGGTGCCGAAGGAATAACCTCCGAGGACGCAAATGAAAAAAGGCGCTTGCGGGGATGGAAAAGCATCTTCCGGCCACTCGACAAACTTGGGAAAGACTGCGAGGAATCTGGCCTTTTCGCGGTATTCCTCGGCCCTTGACTGCTGCGCACTGGGAGACGGCAACGCTAGGACCAAGCTCGAGACTAAGCTCAAAGCACCAATAGCCAGGACCGACTTGTCCATCAGGCTCCATCTTTTCCGCGAGCGAGGCGCGGTGCGGCGGCAAGAGAGCCATTTGTGAATTGCCAGGAGCGAACGCAACCGGCCCTTTTGCGCCGATCCTTCGAGTGCACGGGCATGGTGGAAAAACACGGATACCCCCATTGCTTTGGGCAAGACTGGGGCCAGTCATGCCCACGGCCATCGCACCTAAGCCATTGAAATCGCAATTGTTATTTAGATTGTTGCCGTGGACGGATGGCGCGTAATTCCCAGGATGGCACAAAGACTATGAACCATCTCACTGTGGAACAGCTTCTCTCGATTTGCGTTCAACGACTGCTTGTTGGAATGGCCCTAGGTCTTGGCGAGCGGCACACCGTGCGGGGCCATAGGAAGACTGCGAAGGCGAGTCCCTGTCGCGTCGAAAATGGCGTTTCCGATGGCAGGGGCAACTCCCATGATTGGCGTTTCTCCTGCTCCTGCCGGCGGAAGATCCTTGCGGTCTAGAAGGACGGCTTCAATTTCAGGAACGTCGCGGAAGCGCGGCACGCGATAGCTTGAAAAACGAGGATTTGTAATCCGTCCATTTTCGAATTCCATGGCCTCGAAAAGTGCGCCACCCAGTCCTTGTATGTTTGCGCCGATCACCTGGTTGCGCAATCCATCAGGATTTACGATCGCTCCGCATTCAAACGCGGTCGTGAGCCGCACCACGCGCACTGCTCCGGACGTGCGATCCACCGCGACCTCCGCGCACGTCGCCACATAACCGCCCTTTTCCGCTCCTCCCGCAATGCCGAATCCTTGTCCCTCTTGTGTTTTTTTTCGTGGCCAGCCAAATGATTTCGCCGCCGCTTCAAATACCGCGCGCAGCCGGGGTTCGGAAAGGTTCTTCAGCCGGAATTTGAGCGGATCCTCCTGCGCGGCGCGGGCCAGATCGTCCATGTGGCTTTCTCTCGCGAAAAAATTTGCCGTCGCCGCCAGGCCGCGATAGGAGCCGCTCCGCAAGGGACACTCTGTAGCGTGAAACTCGATGTGTTGATTGGGGACGGTGTACGGTGTGTCGATCGCGGACATTCCCGAGTTGTAATTGTGAAATTCCCATGCAGTCAGCGTGCCATCCGCGGCAATCCCGCTCTTGATCTCAATCACGCCGGCAGGACGAAAGTAGGCCCAGGTAAATTCTTCTTCCCGTGTCCAGACCACCTTTACGGGGTGCCCGGCAGCGCGCGCCAATCGGGCCGCTTCCAGCGCCGCGTCTCCCGTATGCTTTCCGCCGTACGCCGCACCCGTGTCGGGCACAATCACTCTCACGTTGCTTTCGGAAACGTGAAAGACATGGGCGAGTTCATCGCGCACCGCAAAAGGACGCTGCGACCCCGTCCAAACCGTGAGTTTCCCATCCGACCATTCGGCCAAGGCCGCTCGCGGCTCGAGAGGAGCATGCGCGATGAACGCAATGGTGTACGTCGCATCCGAACGATGCGCTGCGCTCGACAGCCCGTCTTCTACGGAGCCTTTTGTGCGCCGAGTACGATCGTTCCCGCCTGCCTTGGCATTTTGCTTGAGATAGGAGAAAAGTTCCTTGCTCGAAGTTTGCGGAACTTCTTTCCATTCCGCGTGGATCGCCTCGAGCGCTTTGTTTGCATCTCGTTCATTGGCGGCCGCCGTGCCAATGAAGTCGCCATCGTGCACGATGACCACTCCGCTCATCGCCTGCGCTGCCTTTGCATCGAAGGAAGTCAGGGTCGCTCCAAAGGATGGCGGCCGAAGCACTTTGCCGTGCAGCATTCCCGGCCGCTGGAGATCGGGAGTGTATTGGTGTTTGCCGGTAACGAACGCGCGGCCATCCTTCTTCGGAATCGGTTTTCCCGCGATCGTCCATTGCTCTGCCGGCGTGACGGGATCCTCCACTGGTAAATTCTGCGCCAGCGTCTTGCCGCGTGCCAACTCTGCATAACGAAGCGAGCGCCCCGTCGCTGGATTGGTAACCTTTCCGTCCGCTGCGGTAAGTCCTTCCGCCGCCACGTTCCACTCTTTCGCTGCCGCTCCGACGAGCAGATCGCGCGCGGCCGCGGACACGCGCCGAAGTTGCGGCGACATCGTCGGCATCGAGCGGCTGCCCACGGTGCCAAAATCAAACGGCGTCAATGCCGTGTCCGCCGTCACCATGGTTACGCTATCAAACGGCACGCGCAATTCATCGGCGACCGTTTGCGCCAGCGACGTGCGGATGTTTTGGCCAATCTCGACTTTGCCCGTGAAGGCGGTTACCTTTCCGTCTTCGCCGATGTGCAACCACGCCGTTATGTCTTTCGGCAGTTCCTCCTGGTGGAAGCCATGAGTGGGCGCGGTTTCCTGCTTGGCCAGCGAATCCTTTGCAACCGCAAAGACCGCGATTCCCGCGCCGAGGAACTTGAAGAAATCGCGCCGCGCCAGATCGAAATGGTGCATCGGGCCTGCGCTGAACTCGTATCGCTCTGGTTCCGGTTCAAACCTGACGAGAGGGCCGCTCATCTTGCGCGCTCCTGCATCGCCTTGGCCGCCCGATGGACGGCCTCGATGATCCGCGGATGCGTTCCGCAACGGCAAATGTTGCCTTGCAAGGATTTAACAATCTCCGCCGATGTGGGACTGGGATTTGTCGAGAGAAGGCCGACGCTGCTCATGATCATGCCCGAAGTGCAATAGGCGCACTGAAACGCCCCTTCATCCAGGAATGCCTCTTGAACGGCATGCAGTCGCCCGTCCTTTTCGAGGCCCTCAATAGTTGTAATGGGTTTTGCCGCGGCTGCGCTCACCGGAATTTGACACGATCGGCGCGGCGTCCCACCGACCAAGACCGTGCACGCACCGCATTGCCCTTCGCCACACCCGTACTTGGTGCCCGTCAGGCCTAGTTCGTCGCGGAGTGCGAAGAGAAGAGGTGTTTCCGGGTCGCTCTGCACCGTGTAGCGCTTACCGTTGATTTCCAGTTGGACCGGCTTCGCCATCATCACTCCTCGGGCCTGCGAAATCGTTTTGCACGCGTCGCCGTATCCGCCATCTTACCACCGCAGCGGCTCAGTACAGAACCAAACAAATCGGAAAACTTGGCGCTCGCGCCGCGCTGACCGGTTTCTGCGTTTCAATATCTTCAAATAACACAGATTGCAGCCGTTCAGGCATTCTTTCCCAACAGCGAATCACGCACGGCATCCAGTTCCTTTTTCTTCTCCTTGTCCACGTCCGGGAAAGAAAGATCGAGCTCTTCCAGCGCCGTGATGACCGCGGACGCCACGATCAATTGCGTGTACCACTTGTTATCCGCAGGCACCACGTACCATGGCGCATGCTTTGTCGCCGTATTCTGGATCATCTCTTCGTACGCTTCTTGATAGTCTTTCCAGTAACCGCGCTCTTTGACGTCGGCCATCGAGAACTTCCAATTCTTTTTCGAATCTTCCAGGCGCGCAAGAAAACGATTCTTTTGCTCCTTCTTGGAAACGTGCAGGAAAAACTTACGTATCACCACGCCGTTTCTCGCCAGATAATGCTCAAACGCGTTGATGTCCTCAAAACGCTGCTCCCAGATGTGTTTGGTAACTAACGGGTCCGGAAGCTTCTGATCGCGCAAGATGCTCGGGTGTACACGAACCACCAGAAGCTCTTCGTAGTACGAGCGGTTGAATATCCCAATCTTGCCGCGCTCTGGAACGCGGCTGTGCGCCCGCCACAGGTAATCGTGATTGAGCTCTTCGCTGCTCGGAGTCTTGAAAGAATGAACGTCACATCCTTGCGGATTCACTCCGGACATGACGTGTTTAATCACGCCATCCTTGCCGGCCGCGTCCATCGCTTGAAAAATCAGCAGCATCGCCCAGCGGTCTTGCGCATAGAGCTTCTCCTGCAGATTGTTGAGAAGTCCCGCTCGGTTGTCGATGATCTTTTGGCTGTGCTGCTTGTCCTTCACGCCGCCCGTGTCGCTCGGATCGCAATGTTTCAACCGAAAGTCTTCGCCCTTTGTGACGCAATAGGGTGCGGCGAGCCGCGCGCATTCCTTGATCTGTTTTCGGAATTTCATGACGCTGCGAGTGTAGTACAGAGCAGCCCCCCGGAACAGCGTCCCCGGCTTCCAGCCGATGGCGCAGAGACGATTATGGGCGTGGATCAACGAACCATCGGGCACCTGCAGAAAGCGATTTAGAGTGCGGCAGCCCTGCTGCCGCTTTTCTCATCGACCCGCACGACTTTAATATTTGGCGAGGCTCAACAGCTCGATTCCAATCGGCCCACGTTCGCCGCGTTGACTTCCTCTCCTCCTCGAAACTAACATGCCTCCCCGTGCCTAAACCCCGCCGCAAATTTCGCTTGCCGCATCCTCAGCCGCTCGATGCCCTCACCTATGCCCGTTTTACCGGCATCCCTACGTTCATGCGGCTACCCCACATCACGCAGCCCGAAGAACTAGAGGTCGCTCTCATCGGCGTCCCCTTCGATGGCGGCACGACGTATCGCCCCGGCCCTCGCTTTGGGCCGCGAAATATCCGCGCGCAATCCGCGATCATTCGCCCGTGGAATCCTGTCCTTCACGTGAATCCCTTCGCCAAGCATCGCATCGCCGATTTCGGCGACCTTTCCGTCAATCCGCTCTCCATCGAAGACACCTTTCTCCGCATCGAGCAGGGAATCGCTCCGCTTCTCGACGCCGGCGTGCGTTGCGTTTGCGTGGGCGGCGATCACTCCATCAGCCTGCCCATCCTCCGCGCCGTTGCAAAAAAGCACGGTCCCGTCTCGCTCATCCAGTTCGACGCCCACAACGATTTGTGGGACGAGTATTTCGGCAGCAAGTATTCTCATGGCACGCCGTTTCGCCGCGCCTTTGAAGAGGGTCTCCTGC
>Ga0209166_10001888_pt1 | contig 16637 bp, 10 predicted proteins | sample Coa_R1_3_FD_187151 | JGI IMG/M metagenome (GOLD analysis project Ga0209166, IMG submission 187151) | Surface soil microbial communities from Centralia Pennsylvania, which are recovering from an underground coalmine fire - Coalmine... | ecosystem: Environmental > Terrestrial > Soil >... | reverse complement strand
AGTTTGGGGTTGTAAATAAGTAAGCAATTCAAGTTTAATTATCCGGAGGAAACGACATGTTAGAAGGTCTGGCACAACCAATGCACTTGCTGGTGATTTTGTTTATCGCTTTGCTGTTCTTCGGTCACTCGAAACTGGGTGATCTGGGCAAAGGCCTGGGCGACGGCATCCGCAACTTCAAGAACGGCATGAAAGACGACGACCCAAAGCCACAGGAGCCGAAGGCAGCGATCACAAGCACGAGCGAAGAGCCGAAGGCGTAAAGGGTAGCGGGCACGCGGGGTTCCTCGGCAGCGTTCGTTGCCGGGGACCCGGTTGCCGCTGATTTACGCGGATGGACGCTGATAAAGCTGTGCAGACGGCTGTGAATGCAAAACAGCCGCACAGCCATTTCTGATAATTCTTTCCTTCCTTACTGCGTGGCTCCGCCGACCCGCAGTCGGTACATTTTGGCTACTGCGCAATATTCGCTTGATGTAGAAAAGCACGGTTTCCCAAGCCGTTGTAGAATTACCACCAACTGATGATTATATTTTGAGGACGGCTAACCCTCGTCCCGTTTACTGGAGTTGATAAGACCGATATGCCTCCACGAGCCGGAACCAAGAAATCCCCGAAGTCCCAATCAGCAGAAACATATCAACATCCGGAATCCACAAGCCCTATGCGCCCGGAAGTCGGGACACAGGCCAGCTTCAAAAAGAAACTTCCGCCTAAAAAATATCGGTATGATGATTCCCTTTCGCCATCGCTCGAGTGGGACGGACAAAATCCGGCGCGGGAACTCGGTGAGGCCCTGATTCGAGAAGTTTTGGACGCAAAGAGTCTGGAAGAAGCCAAAGCAGCTGCCGGCAAACTCAAGGCCATGAGCAAGCCCTTCCTGAATTGGTCGGGCAAGGCCGAGCGTCTTTCGTTTGATGTACCTACTTTGCCGCTGTTTATCCATGAGCGGCTTTCGACAAAAGCAATACTGGAGACTCTTAAGGGCCATAAGCGGGACAAGCAGACAGACATGTTCGATTTGTTTGGCGATCCCCGGCATTCCATTACCGACCAGGTGCTCCGCTCTTACGAGCATCAGGACAAGTGGGTGAACCGCATGATGCTGGGTGACTCGCTCGTGGTGATGAATTCGTTGCTGCACTATGAAGGACTGGGCGGGCAGATTCAGATGATTTACATTGACCCGCCGTATGGAGTGAAGTTTGGGTCCAATTTCCAGCCGTTCATCCGCAAGCGCGACGTTAACAATAATGACGATGAAGATATGACACGTGAGCCTGAGATGGTCCAAGCGTACCGTGACACATGGGAGCTTGGCTTACATTCGTATCTAACTTATTTAAGAGACCGGCTACTACTTTCTCGTGACCTCTTGGCGCCTAGCGGTAGTGTTTTCGTGCAAATAAGCGATGAAAACCAACATTCCGTACGTGGTCTAATGGATGAAGTCTTTGGCACTGCAAATTTTCTTGGCTTAATAGCATTTAAGAAAACTGGGTATCAGGCGAGTGGCGTTCTTCCATCTAACTATGATTATCTTTGTTGGTATGCTAAGGATATTTCGCGAGCTAAATATCGACAGATTCATATTTCAAAATGGGAGACGAGTGCTTTTGCTGGTCAAGATCTTTGGGTCGAAATAAATGATAGCTCAAGAAGGCGCATGTCTCGAGGCGAAATCGACGGGACTGATCCACTTCCAGAAGGTGCACGGATTTTTCGGCATAAACTTGCTGAAGGTGCAGGCGATAATGGTAACACAGACCCATTTGAATTTGATGGCCGGACATTTAAACCAAAAGCTGGAAAGCATTTCTCCACCACGCCCGAGGGAATGCGCCGTCTCGCTGAACAACGACGGTGGATCGTTATAGGAAATTCCCTACGCTATGTAAATTACCTAGAAGATTTTCCTGTGACACCTATCACGACTGTTTGGCCGGACACAGTTGTTAGCGGTTTTGCAGAGCCACAGCTATATGTCGTGCAGACTTCAACTAAGGCTATGCAGCGATGCCTGCTGATGACCACAGATCCCGGTGATCTGGTCTTGGATCCTACCTGTGGCGGCGGCACCACCGCCTATGTCGCAGAGCAATGGGGACGTCGTTGGATCACCTGCGATACCAGCCGTGTACCTCTGGCTCTGGCGCGCCAGCGCTTACTTACCGCTACATTCGATTACTACGAATTGAAAGAGGAGTCTCGCGGGCCTGCGGGAGGATTTGTTTACAAGCGCAAGCAGAATAACAAAGGCGAAGAGGTTGGCGGCATTGTGCCACATATTACTCTGAAATCCATCGCCAATAACGAGCCAGCCGCCGAAGAAGTCCTCGTCGACCGTCCGGAGATTAAAAGTGGTATTACACGCGTGACTGGCCCGTTCTGCGTCGAAGCCACAATACCAGCCGAGATGCCCTCGGATGAGAATGAACCTCAGACCAATACCGCGTCTGTTTCTGATGCCAATACCTCTTACCTGGACCGAATGCTGGAAATCCTGCGAAAGTCTCCAGTTTTGCGGCTAGAAGGAAATAACGCGGTAACGCTCAAGAACATACGTCCACCAGCGAAGACGCTTTCATTGTCTGCCGAGGCAATAGTGGACGCCACATCTCCCGGCCAGAAGGCCACGCTGGATGATGCCGTGCAAGAGGCCAAAGAAAAAAGCGGTTTGGTCTTGCCCTTGTCGCAAAAGCCTGTGGCCATTGTCTTCGGACCTGAGAACAGCGCAGTGAGTGAGAAGCTGGTGTATGAGGCCGCCAAGGAAGCTAACGCCAAGGGCTACACGCGCCTGTTTGTTATCGGCTTCAAAATCGAACCGAACGCCCGCCTACTCGTCGAGAAGTCGGCAGAGGCTATCGGAATCCCCGCTACCTACGTTGAGATCACCATGGACGTGATGATGGGCGACTTGCTCAAAAATATGCGCTCCAGCCAAATTTTCAGCGTATGTGGTCTGCCGGACGTGAAGCTACGGCAAGCCAAAAAGTCGAACGGGACGCAATTATATGAAGTGGAACTTTTGGGCCTGGACGTATTTGATCCCATCACGATGGAGCCAATCCACCGCAGCGGCGATGACGTGCCAGCCTGGTTCCTGGATACCGATTACAACGGTCTGTGCTTTCACGTCTCGCAAGCCTTCTTCCCGCGCACCAGCGCCTGGGAGAACCTGAAGAAATCACTCAAAGGCGAATACGAAGATAGTGTTTGGGAACACCTTGCCGGAACAGTGAGTGAGCCATTTGAAGGCAATGGCAACAAACAGATTGCAGTGAAGGTGATTGATGATCGCGGAAACGAGTTACTGGTCGTCAAGAGCCTGAGCGAGGCAAGATGAAGGCAACGACACAGACAGCCGGGAAAGTCATCTAATGAGCCAATATCCTGAAGTAGCAGAGCCGATCCTGAACCGGCCTTTTGAAAAGCCATCGCGCTATTGGTATATCCGCGAAGGCGAACAGCCCGAGTTGCGCGGCTCAGAGGAAAGCCCTCTGCGCCGTCCGGCAATCATTTTTCCACCGAAAGACCAGCGCGACACCTGGACGGTGGACGGCACCATCCTGAAGAACTCGCAGGAATTCCCTTACGGCTTTGAACTAGGCCTGGTTAACCTGGTCCGCCAGCGTCTGGATGCATGGGAGCACGCTGGTTATCCAGGCGTGACCCGGACAACGCTCGAACTGATTCAGTGGTGGACACGTGACGGAAGAGACAAACGGCTTTTCTTTGCACAGCTTGAGGCTGCCCTAACCGTAATTTTTTTAAAGGAAGGCAGAGCCGATTTCCTGCAGGGGCTTGCCATCCCCCGCGACGAGCCGAGTGAAGATCGCCGCGCAGAAGGCTTCGTGGGTTTCCAGCGATATGCCTGCAAGATGGCGACCGGATCCGGAAAAACCACTGTAATGGGAATGCTTGCAGCCTGGAGCATCCTGAACAAGATTAATAATCACAGTGACGCCCGATTCTCTGACGTTGTTCTTGTGGTCTGTCCGAACGTCACAATTCGAGACCGCCTGACCGAGTTGGATCCGGAACGGGGAGAAGCCAGCATTTACCGCACCCGCGACCTTGTTCCCTCACACCTGATGCCCAGACTGAGCCAGGGAAAAATTGTCGTCACGAATTGGCACGTTCTTGAACCGCACACGATGCAGGTTGGAGGGGTCAGCGCCAAAGTTTCCAGGGCTGGAGTACCTGTCCGGACGAGAGAGACGATCAATATCGGCATCAAGACAACGACAGCACGCGGTAGCCGCTACCTGAGCCTCAAAGACTACCAGCGGCAAGTCGCGACTGGCTTAATCAGCGTAGTAGAAGAAGAACACGATAAAGACGGGACACTGAAGAAAGCCAGAATTGAATCCACGCGCTACGTGGAAAGCGACACGGCGCTGATTGCGCGCGTTTTAGGGCGCGAGATCGGCGGGAAGCAGAATATCTTTGTACTCAATGACGAAGCGCACCATGCCTACCGAATCTTACAAGAGCGCCCGGATGGCTGGGAGCAGATGGATGAAGACGAGCAGGATGACTGGCTCGCGGACCGCGATGAAGCCACTGTGTGGGTCGATGGTCTGGATAAAATTAACAAACATCGCGGAATCAATTTCTGTGTTGACCTTTCAGCTACGCCGTATTTTCTCTCAAGGATAGGCCAGGAGCAGAATAAGCCATTCCCCTGGATTGTAAGCGATTTCAGCTTGATAGACGCGATTGAATCCGGACTGGTCAAGATTCCACAGCTTGCCATTCGCGACACGACTGGCTCAGACTACCCAGCCTATTTCAACATATGGCAATGGATTCAGCCGCAACTCACCGCGCCTGAACGAGGAGGCCGGAAAGGCAGCGTTAAGGCAGAGGCGATTCTGAAATATGCCCATCACCCTGTTGCCATGCTTGCGGGACTCTGGGAAAAAGAGCTGGAACAATGGAAGAAAGTGGAGAGCGAACGGGAGCCGGTATTTATTCTGGTTTGCAAGAACACGAAAATTGCAAAGGCATTTTATGACTGGCTTGCCAATGACGACGCTCCTGTTGGAATTCCCAAGGCAAAAATTGAAGGCTTTAGGAACAGAAACGGACAGATAAACACAATTCGGGTCGATTCGAAAGTTGTGCACGAAACCGATACTGGTGAGGCCAAGAGTGACGAATCACGGTGGATGCGATTGACGTTGGATACTGTTGGTAAGACCACATGGACATTCGACAAGCAAGGGCGGCCAATTTATCCGGAAGGATTTGAAGCATTGGCCGAAAAGCTTGGCCGCCCACTACATCCGCCCGGACGTGATGTCCGTTGCATTGTGAGCGTGGGGATGTTAACCGAAGGCTGGGACTGCAATACAGTAACCCACATCATCGGGATCAGACCTTTCATGTCGCAATTGCTTTGTGAACAGGTGGTTGGCCGCGGATTACGGCGGGCAAGCTATGAACTTGGCGACAACGGAAAATTTACTGAAGAGATTGCCCAGGTCCTGGGCGTTCCTTTTGAAGTAATCCCGTTCAAAGCCAGTTCACGAGGGGCCTACATTCCGAAGGTAAAACGCCATCATATACACGCCATTCCGGAACGAGCTGGCCTGGAGATCAAATTTCCCAGAGTGGAAGGTTACACCCAGGCAATTCGCAATCGAATTATGGTGGACTGGTCAAAAGTGCCCATGATGACACTGATGCCAGATTCGATTCCGCCAGAATATGAGGCAAAGGGACTTAGTGTGAATACTGCAGGGCGGCTCTCTTTGAATGGTCCAAACAGGATCGATAAAGTGAGTCTGAAGGATTACCGCGAGAAGCGGCGTCTGCAAGAGATCATATTTGACATTGCTTCAGGGCTGACAAAGCATTATGTGAATCAACCACAGTGCCAGGCTCCGGCGCATGTTCTTTTTCCGCAGATCATGAAGATTGTTGATCGTTATTTAAACGATCATGTCGCAGCAAATCCACCGGCTGACAAGAAGGACATTGGGCTATCCCCATACTACGGCTGGCTGATTGAAGTTTTAACAGAGAATATCCGCCCAGATGTTGCTGGAGGGGAGACCCCTGAAATCCCGCTTTATGAAACCAGCCGAGGGCCTGGGTCAACAGCCGATGTTGATTTTTGGACAAGTCGTGAGCCTGTCCAGGTGAACAAAAGCCACATTAATTACGTTGTTCCTGATACCGCAAAATGGGAACAGCAGGCTGCTTATTACATTGATACGCATCCAAACATACACTCGTTCGTCAAGAATGCTGGCTTGGGTTTCGCAATTCCGTACCTCTATAACGACCAGATGCACGATTACATGCCGGACTTCATTATCCTGTTGAAAGCTGATACTCCAGTCCAATTGATTCTGGAAACTAAAGGGTATGATCCACGAGCAGAGATTAAAAAAGCTGCCGCTGAACGCTGGGTATCCGCAGTCAACGCCGAAGGAAGCTATGGGTTGTGGAAGTATGTAATGACCAAAAAGACTGGCGAGATACCGGAACTTATTACATAGTTAGCCGATAGTTCACTAATAAAGTGTTGATGTTGTTCATGTTGGATGATGAATGGTTGAATTGGCGGCATTGTAACCTACATTTGTGATTTCTGCTTGCCGCCGAAAGTCCGCGATTACGCCTGATGCTCAAATTCCTCTAACTTCGCGAACAAAAGCCTCTTTACCGCGGATTTGCGCGGAGGGACGCGGATCAAACTCGGCACAGGCAGGAGTGTCTCCACCCCATCCCGCGCAATATCGGCGCGCGATGGGGACCCCGGGTTGTGCCCCACGTGCGTGGTGATGCTGGCACCGGGCTGTGCTGCATGGGCATGGCGGGTGCAAAGTGGCTGGACGTTGACATTTTTTGACGCTTGAATTTTTTTCGTTTCGCGCTACCATGCGCGAGCTCTTCCGAAGAGGAGCAGGCAGCATGGGTGTTTGAAAACATAAAAAAAGCTATTGGCGGTTGGCTTTTGGCATGGGCGATTCCTCACGAAAACGGCATTTACTGGTTGGGTGGCCCTTGGGTGGCCCAAGGGCCACCCAAGGGTCGAAATGGGTTATCCCCTTTTGTTTCAATGAAAGTGTGAAAAACATGGGGGGCGGGTACCCCCTCGATAGAACAAAACCTTTTTACCGCGGATTTGCGCAGATGGACGCGGATCAAAAACAAAACCCTGCACAGGCAGGAGTGCCTCCACCCCATCCCGCGCAAGATCGGCGTGCGATGGGGACCCCGGGCTGTGCCACACGTGCATCGTCACCCCGGACACAGCCGAGGGCGGCTGTGCTACATGGGCATGGTGATGCGTTACTGCTTCCAGTACCGGGCGGGGCGAGAGATGCCCCAGATGTCCTTATTTTGCTCGAGGGAGCGGATGCCGATCTGGCCTTCCTGGGGCGTGCCTTTTTGGCCGATCCAGGCTACGCGGAAGGCGGCGCGGCCGTTGCCGCACTCCACGCCGATGATGGCGCCGAGGCGCAGACTGGAGGCGACTCCGGCCAGCCTGGCTCCGAGATCGGTGATTTCCATAGTGTGCAGATTGGCGTCAAAGAGTTTCCCCTCGGAATCCATACCCCAGATGCGCACCAAAAGTCCTTTGGCTGAATTCTGCTGTAGTTGTGTCATGTCTTTCACCCTGTGCGTTGCGGCCTGCAAGTTGATTCATGGAACCAATTTCCAACAGACTGCCTGAGTAATCGGGGAGGCCAGGTGGAAGTTTAGTTCAGAGTGAAGAATGCGCAAGCAAAAATCGAGAGCTGTCCGATTACTTTGGAGTGAGCACTGATGACCGCGGTAATCTCAAGCCGTATTCACGAGCTACCGATTGAAGCTGGCTACGCCGGTGCGGACGATGGTGCGGGTTTGCCGGTTGTGCTCACTCCTGGTTTCCTTAATTTCCACGGAGACCTGGTGCGCCCACACGCCGAAGACTTGGCCGTCCCATGCGGTGACGCCGAGATAGTCGCCGAGGAAATCGCCTTCCGGCTCGAAGGCCTGGGGATCGAAGGTGTAATTGGCGAAGGACTTTCCCTCGTCGACGGAGCGGGCGAGGGTGACGGTGGCGGTGCGGTTGTTGTCGCGGCGGTCGTAGAAAATTAGATTCACGGCTCCGGTGACCGGGTCGACGGCCATCCATTGAAAGAACTGGTCGGCGCCGTTGTGCAGCGGATCATTATTGACGCGCACGGGGGCGCTCCAGGTCTGGCCGTGATCGCCGGAAGAGGAGACAAAGATGTCGATATCGCCGTTGGTGTAATCGCTCCACGAAACATAGAGGCGTTCGCTGCGCGGGTCGATGCCGATCTGGGGAAAGCCATTGGAGCGGGAGACGCCCGAGATTCCGAAATAAGCAGGGCCGGCGGGAATGATGCGCTGGTCTTTGCCAAAGGTGCGGCCACCGTCATGGGAGACGGCCATGACGACTCCGTCGCGGTCGGTCCAGGTGGTGTAGAGCGCGCCATCGGGCGCGACCACGCCGTGAAAGCCCTCGAGGTTGCCGTTGTCGTCACGCGGCAGGCCGGGAACGGCGTTGAGTTTAATGGGCGCGGACCAGGTTTTGCCGCCGTCGGTGGAGCGAGAGAAGAGCATGTCGGATGCGGCGAGGGTGAACTGGGTCCAGCCGATGTAAAGATCGCCGGCGTGCGGACCGGAGGTCGCGGCGATGATCCACGGCTTGTCTTCAAAAGGAATGTTGGGCGTGGATTCGTGGGCGATGACCGGAACAGCGTTGGCGTCCCAGGTTTTGCCGCCATCGGAGGAGCGCCGGACAAAGATGCCGTTGCGGGTGGCGCCGTGGGCCCAGTAGTTGGGCGTGCCCAGCTTGTCAAAGGCAATGTAGCAGAGAAAAGCGTTGCCGTTGTTGTCGTAAGCCAGGGAGACGTCGCCGGAGACGCGATAGTCTTTGGGCGCGGTGCCGGAAGCGACGGTCCATGTGCGGCCGCCATCGTCAGAGTATGCCGCGCTGGCGTTGATCTGCCAGGCGAGCACGAGCTGCCGGGGATTTTTGGGATTGACGGCAATGGCCGGTTCATTGAAAAAGCCCGGACTGGGATTGATGTCGGTGAGATGGGCCTGAGGTGCGGGTGGAAGCTGCTGCGCGCCGGAACAGCAGAGCGCCAGCAAAGAGAACAGGCAGATGGTGGCTTTTGTCATGAGCGAAAAGCTATTTTACAACCGGCATTCCGCAAAGCAGGCGCGAATTACGCCGGCCAGCCGAGTTCGGCGGCGAAGCGGGCGCGGAGTGCGGCTGGGTCGGCGCCCTGCTGGCGAAGCGTGCGCAGGCTCAGCGCGTGATTGCGCTTGGCCAGGCGAAGGTTATTTTCGTCGCGCACCAGCGGGCAGTGAAAGTAACGTGGCGCGGGAAAGCCGAGGGCTTCGAGCAGCAGCAGCTGGCGCGCGGTGCTTTTCAGCAGGTCCGCGCCGCGGACCACTTCGGTGATGCGCATGGCATGGTCGTCGGTGACGACGGCGAGCTGGTACGCGGGAATGTCGTCACGCCGCCAGACGAGAAAGTCGGAGAAGCTGCTCCCGGCGAGATATTGTTGCGATCCGAAATGGAGATCGTCAAATTGTATGGGACGGCCATCCGGCACGTGGAAGCGCCAGCTCACGCCGGCGGGCGAGGCAAAGTCGCGGGCAGACGAAATTTTGTGGCGGCAGAGACCGGAATAAGGAACTTCGTCGTCATCTTCATGCGGCGCCTCGAGAGCGCGCTCGAGATCTTTGCGCGAGCAGGTGCAGGGATAGATGAAGCCGCCATCGCGCAGTTTGCGCCAGGCGTCGAGATAGAATTCGCGCCGCTGGCTCTGCGCGTAAGGAGCGCAGGGACCGCCGACGTCAGGACCTTCGTCCCAGGCGAGGCCGAGCCAGTGCAGGTCTTCGAACATGGCGCTGACGAACTCCGGCCGGCAGCGAGCGTGGTCGAGGTCCTCATTGCGAAAGACCAGAGCGCCATGCGCGGCGCGTGCCCGCTGATGCGCGATCCAGAAAGTGCGCGCGTGTCCCAGGTGCAGGCGCCCCGTGGGCGAAGGAGCAAGACGGCCACGGTAAGAAGACATCGGCAAATCGCTTATTTTGGCTTTACCACGACCAGGTCAGGAGTCGCCGTCGTGCCGTCTGCTTTCTTGAGCGCTGGGGAGATCTGGACTGTGTCCGAGTTGCTGGTGAGATTGATTTCGTCCACGGTGTTGCTGCCGCCCACGCCGACCCAGAGGGTATTGCCGTCGGGCGTGAGGCCGCCGCTGAAGGCTTCGGTGGCCCCGCTTCCGGTGAGCGGAATGACCGCGCCGCTGGAGCCGGGAACGGCGACCAGAACTTTAGGTGTACCCGCCGGAAGCACGACAATATGCGAACCATTGGTGCCGCCCGTGCCGTTGGAAGGCACCAAAAGCTGGCGAGCGGTGAAGGCTCCCAGGCCGAAATCGACAAACTGATTACTGTAACTTACCGGTGGAGCGCAGGTGGTCGCGTTAAAGGTAAACGGAGCAGGATTGGCGCTGAGGATCGAGTTTACAGTGACCTTTTCAATATCGATGCCGGTATTGTCAACGGCCACGATCAGGTTGCTGTTCGCAACTGCACCCACAAGCTGAATGGTGGTGCTGTTCGTGGGAGGACCAGCCGCCTGCTTCTGGTCGTTGCAGGTGGCGATTACATCAAGACCATCGGGATTGTTGGCGAAGAATACAAACGGATCCGACGCCAGCGAAGCGATGCTGCCGGAACTGGTTCCAATGGCGGGCAAAGTTACCGGGGTCAGGTTTGGCGGGTTCGCCGGGGAAACCACGTACACCTTGCCGGTATTGGCGGTGATGTAGGCTTTAAAGCCGTCTGTATCGTAGGTCGCAGAGACGGCGCCATCGATGAAAAGGTCCTGAAAAGTCGAGGATGTCCGGTTGAACACCGAGACGTGCTGCTGGCCCAGAGGAGGCGCATTGTTGGCGACGATGGCGGAATCGCCATTGCGGGAAACCGCCAGCACAACTCCCTTGATATTGGCTCCCACCAGCGTGGTGGTGTTGCCATTCATGTCCAGGGTAACGAGTCCGGCGTCGGTGCCCAGATAAGCGAAGTCTCCCACAGCGTCGGCGACGAACGAATTCGGCACGCCAGGAAGAGTGATGGCGGTTCCAACCGCCGGCGGAGTCTTGCTGGTGTCGATGGGAATAATGCTCGGCATGGTGCCGCTGGGTGGCGCGGCGCTGGTTGTGGCATACACGGTGGTCGCGGGACTGGTGCCAGGCACGGTCACGCTGAACAGGTTGCTGTAAACCGGATTGTTCACTCCGCCGCCGCATGTCGGAGGAGTGCAAACAGCAATGATCCCGGCGCCGCCAAAAGAAGGGGCCGATATGATGCTGCCGGAAACAGTGGCCACCAACGGGTTGTTGCTCAAAAGCGTTACGGGGGCCGAATTTTGCGTGAATCCCTTTTCGTCGGTAAAGTCCGCTTCTACCGTGAGCGTCTGGCCCTGGGTGATGTTGGAAGACGTTGTCAGGTTCCCGGGCGTGTCGCCGGGCAGGTGCAGCCGGATTTCAATCGGCATGCACGCGCGGAAGTCCACCGTGGCCGAAGATACGTTGGTATTGGTGGCAAACACGCCAGTCAAACCGGGAACATGGGCCGTAAGCACGCCATTGGTGTCGATCGTGGCCACCGGGGTATTGGTGCTCTGCCAGGTCATGGGACCAACCAGAGCGGTAATGTCGGTACTGTTATGAAAAGCTTTGGCGGCGAACTGCTGTGTCTGGGTGATGGAAGTGCAGCATGGGTTGTTGGGAGCTTCGGTGCAGGCTGTTGCCGGGCCTACTGTAATGGAGGTGATCGCGGGGTGTACGGAAACCGGAATCGGACTGCTGGTGACTCCGGAAGCGCTGGCGGAGAGCACGGTTTGTCCCCCAAGCGGATTGCCCTGACTGTTCGTACCGTTGCAGACAACAAACGCCGAATCCCATACACCGCCGCATACCAGTCCCGTGGGTGAAACGGTAGCCAGTTGGGTGTTGGAAGAGCTGTAAGTAAAGGTTGCGGCCAGCGGAGTGCCAGCGGAATTCAGCGCTACGGCCGTGATCTGAACCACATCGCCGGCATTCAGCGATACTGAATTCGGATTGACCGTGACGTTGGTGATTTGGTTCGTATTGGCAATCGCTGTGCCGGTGGAACTCTTGCCGTATCCGCACCCGGCAATGGCCAGGGCAGGCAGCAGGATGGCGCTAAATATAAGGACAGACCGCATTCGACCTCCCCGCAGGGCCACAAGCCCGGCGGATACACGCACTTTTAAGATGAAAGAACCATCAGTGTAGTGTACGGGAAGGGATTTCTTCAAGGCGGGCACTTATGGTGGAAGCGGTGCTCGTGCCGCGGATTTACTGGCTTTCCGAGCGACCAGGCAGGCGCAAACAAAATAATGCGCCTGCGTTATTGACGGAGCATTCTCCCGCTTGTTATAGTAAGCAGGTTCTGCGAGTTCAACCTGGCTTGCTGTTACGTGTAAAAGCTGCAGAGTAAGGTGCCCTGCAAGGCTTTCGATTGGGCATACCTCGCTGAAACGATCTGCGCTGCCTTCCCCCGTGAAGGGTATGCAGATCAGGGAAAACGAAACGGAGGGCCTCCGTTACAGGCTCGGCTCCACCGTCGTTGCCCCATCACCGGATGGTATAGACATAATTTTCCGCAATACAGCGCGGAAGCATGGTTGCCTGTTTGAGTGCGGCCAGTCCCGTTAGAGGGATATAAAGCGGACGCCCGGCATTAGTGTGTTGGGCCGCGGCCGTCCGCGAGAAATGGTTTTTTTGGACGAAGGAAATTATGCCGACATTTAATCAATTGGTTCGCAAGGGCAGGAAGGCGCCAAATTATAAAACCGCCAGTCCGGCACTGCAGGCTTGTCCGCAGCGGCGCGGAGTCTGCACCCGTGTTTATACCCAAACGCCCAAGAAGCCTAACTCTGCTCTGCGTAAAGTCGCGCGTGTGCGCCTTACGAACGGCATTGAAGTTACGACTTACATTCCGGGTGTTGGGCACAACCTGCAGGAGCACTCGATTGTGCTGATTCGCGGAGGCCGCGTGAAGGATCTGCCGGGTGTGCGCTATCACGTTGTCCGCGGAACGCTGGATGCAACCGGAGTTGCCAACCGCAGGCAGGGTCGTTCCAAGTACGGGGCCAAGCGGCCCAAATAGTGCTGGCGCTGGTTGCCGGTGTAGTCCTGGGCGCAGAGCGCCGGGATGTGTGAACTGAGACTTTAAGGATTAAAAGAGATATGCCACGCAAAGGACATGTAGCGAAGAGGGAGCCGCTGGCCGACCCTATCTATAACTCCACGCTGGTGACGAAGTTTGTGAACACCATGATGTGGGGCGGAAAGAAGTCGACTGCGCAGTCCATTTTTTACAAGTCGATGGAAAACATGCAGGCTAAGGGCGGGGATGACGCTCTGAAGTTGTTCAAGAAGGCGGTGGAGAATGCCAAGCCGCTTCTGGAAGTCAAGACCCGTCGCGTGGGCGGCGCCAACTATCAGGTGCCGGTTGAGGTGAATCCCGAGAGGCGAACCTCCCTCGCTATCCGCTGGCTGGTGAGTTATGCCCGTGGCCGCGCGGAAAAGGGAATGATCGACAAGCTCACCAATGAGCTGCTCGATGCCGCCAATGGGCGCGGCGCGGCGATCAAGAAGAAAGAAGATGTTCATCGTATGGCGGAAGCCAACAAGGCCTTCGCGCATTACAGGTGGTAAAAGTTCAGGCGATTGTCTGAGCTGAATATTGAATAGCAGCGAGGCGGCTTTAGGCGGTCTCGAAAGAAGAATCAGGAATAATCACGTGCCAAGACAAGTCCCATTAGAGCGTTGTCGGAATATCGGTATCATGGCCCACATCGATGCCGGTAAAACCACTACGACCGAACGTGTGCTTTTTTATACCGGCATCACCCATCGCATTGGCGAAGTGCATGAAGGCACTGCCACTATGGACTGGATGGAGCAGGAGCAGGAGCGCGGTATTACGATTACATCTGCCGCGACCACGTGTGTCTGGCGCGATATCCGCATCAATATTATTGATACTCCCGGCCACGTGGATTTCACGGCCGAAGTGGAGCGCTCTCTGCGCGTTCTGGATGGCGCTGTCGCCGTGTTTGACGCGGTGCACGGCGTGGAGCCGCAGTCGGAGACCGTATGGCGCCAGGCGGACAAGTATGGCGTTCCCCGTATTTGCTTCATTAATAAGATGGACAAGATGGGTGCTGATTTTGAGCATGCCGTCGATACCATTCGCAAGCGTTTGAATGCCCGCCCCGTAGCTATCCAAATCCCCATCGGCCAGGAAGCTGCTTTCAGGGGCGCCGTGGATCTTATCTCCATGAAGGCGATGGTCTGGAAAGATGAGACCATGGGCGCGAAGTATGAAATCGAGGAAATTCCGGCTGATCTGCTCAAAAAAGCAGAGGCTTTCCGCGCTCAGCTGGTCGAAAGCGTTGCCGAAAACGACGACGACATGCTGCACAAGTTCCTTGAAGGCGAAACCATTACGCCTGAGGAATTGCGCGCGTCGCTGCGCAAGAGTGTTGTCGGTCTGAAGCTGTTCCCCGTGCTTTGCGGTACGGCCTTTAAGAATAAAGGCGTGCAGACGCTGCTCGATGCGGTAGTGGATTATCTGCCTTCGCCTCTTGATATTCCGTCCACCGAAGGTACCGAGCCGGGCGCTGCGGAAACAAAGCTTGTTCGCAAGGCCGCGGACAGCGAACCTTTTTCCGGGCTGGCCTTCAAGATCATGGCCGACCCCTTTGTCGGCCAGTTAACGTTTGTTCGTGTATATTCCGGCCATCTCAAGACGGGCGACAGTGTGCTGAACAGCACGCGTGGCAAGAGCGAGCGCATTGGTCGCCTGCTCAAGATGCACGCCAACAAGCGTGAAGAAATCAGCGAGATTTTCGCGGGCGATATCTGTGCCTGCGTGGGATTGAAAAACGTTACTACGGGCGACACGATTTGCTCGGAAAAAGACCCGGTGCTGCTTGAGTCCATTGAATTTGCGCAGCCGGTCATCTCCGTGGCGGTAGAGCCCAAGACCAAGGGCGACCAGGAAAAGATGGGTATGGCTCTGGGTCGTCTGGCGCAGGAAGATCCCACTTTCAAGGTGGCTACGGATCCCGACTCCGGGCAGACCATCATCAGCGGCATGGGTGAGCTGCACCTTGAAATCATCGTGGATCGCATGATGCGCGAATATAAGGTCGAGGCCAACGTCGGCAAGCCGCAGGTGGCCTATCGTGAAACCATTCGCAAGCATGCCGAGGCGGAAGGTAAATACATTCGCCAGACCGGCGGCTCCGGTCAGTACGGCCACGTTAAGCTGCGCGTCGATCCCAACGAAAAAGGCAAGGGCTTCGAGTTTGTCAATGAGATCGTGGGCGGCTCGATCCCGCGTGAGTTCTTCCGGCCGATCGAGCAGGGCGTTCGCCAGGCCCTGGAGGGCGGCGTGCTCGCCGGTTATGAGATGGTGGACGTAAAAGTCTCCCTCTATGACGGCAGCTATCACGACGTTGACTCCAACGAAATGGCGTTTAAGATCGCGGCTTCCATGGGTTTCAAAGAGGCGGCGCGCAAGGCTTCGCCGGTGCTGCTTGAGCCGATCATGTCGGTTGAGGTGGTGGTTCCGGAAGAGTTCATGGGGACCATCATTGGCGACCTGAATTCACGCCGCGGGCGCATTGAGGGTATCGATCATCGCGCTGGTTCGCAGGTGATCAAGTCCCTGGTGCCGCTGGCTGAAATGTTCGGTTATGCGACGCAGATGCGTTCGAATACGCAGGGACGCGCCACCTTCTCCATGCACTTTGCCCACTATGACGAGGCTCCGCGCTCCGTCACCGAAGAGATTGTGGCCAAGGTGCAGGGCAAGACCGCGGCGCGATAAATAAAGTTTGGCAGGCTGGCGCTTGATGCGCCGGGAAAAGAATCAGTTAAGGGCTAAGGACAATGGCAAAAGAAAAATTTGATCGCAGCAAGCCGCACGTGAACGTAGGGACGATCGGGCACATCGATCACGGGAAGACGACGTTGACGGCGGCCATCACCAAGGTGCTGAGCAAGCACAATCCGAAGATCCAGTTCCGGTCGTTTGATTCGATTGACAATGCGCCGGAAGAGCGGGAGCGCGGTATTACGATTGCCACGGCGCACGTGGAGTACGAGACGCCGAACCGGCACTATGCGCACGTGGATTGCCCGGGCCACGCCGACTACATCAAGAACATGATCACGGGCGCGGCGCAGATGGACGGAGCGATTCTGGTGGTGGCGGCGACGGATGGTCCGATGCCGCAGACGCGCGAGCACGTGCTTTTGGCCCGCCAGGTAGGCGTGCCCTACATCGTGGTGGCGCTGAACAAGTGCGATGCGGTGGACGATCCGGAGCTGCTGGATCTGGTGGAGCTCGAAGTGCGCGAGCTGCTCAAGAGTTACAAGTTCCCGGGCGACGATGTGCCGGTGGTACGGCTCTCGGCCCTGGGAGCGCTGAACGGCGAAGCGCAGTGGGAAGCCAAGATCGACGAGCTGATGGAAGCGGTGGACAAGAGCGTGCCGCTGCCGGAGCGCGCGGTGGACAAGCCGTTCCTGATGCCGATTGAAGATATT
>Ga0209166_10001886_pt1 | contig 16639 bp, 12 predicted proteins | sample Coa_R1_3_FD_187151 | JGI IMG/M metagenome (GOLD analysis project Ga0209166, IMG submission 187151) | Surface soil microbial communities from Centralia Pennsylvania, which are recovering from an underground coalmine fire - Coalmine... | ecosystem: Environmental > Terrestrial > Soil >... | reverse complement strand
CGGCTTCGCGAAAGGTCCAGTCTTCGTAACGCATCAGGCAGAGAATGGCCAGCAACTGAGGCTTGGTAAATTGCCGTTTGCTGAAACGGCTTCGGTAGCGCGGGAGCGCCGCCCGGGAGACTTGCAGAGCGATGCGGGCAAAAGGCAAGAGTCCGACTTCGGCCATCGCACCTTTTGCCCCCATAGAAAACCACGAAGCCGGCCAATCGCGATCTAAAATTTCGATGAAGTTGCTAGGATGTCAACAGATCCAGATGGCTTCTAGCGAAAACTCGGAAATTTGCTAAGCCGGTGTAGGGGCCAAAACTCAGAGCCACTTTGTTCGAGTTACAGGTTCTTTTTCCATTGATCGTGTTTGATGCGTGGCATCTGGAACAAGTCGGAAGTTCGCGCGTACCAACCTGCGCCGTGCATGCGAGCGATGAGCTTGAGTTTCGGCGTGTCAATGTAGGATTTCTCGGCGTCCAGAACGGCGTCGTCACGAACGTGCATGGCCAGGACGCGACCCAGAATCAGGCCGTTGTTTGGCCCCAGATCAACGATCTGGACAAGTTCGCACTCCATCGCTACGGGACTCTCCGCAATCCGCGGAGGATTCACGTGCACCGATGGCGCTGTCGTCAGACCCGCCTCCAGCAATTCGTTCATACCAGAGGGAAACTCAATCGCCGTAATGTTCATGGCCTCGGCAAGTTCTTCGGACACCAGGTTGACAACAAATTCACGGGTTTCTTTTATGTTCGCGCGGCTATCTTTTGGCTGGCCATACTTGTGGCTTCCAACCCCGATTCCCACGATGGGTGGGTCGCCGGCAAAGGCGTTGAAAAAAGAAAACGGTGCGGCGTTAAGCACACCAGCAGCATCCCGGCTGACAATCCAAGCGATTGGCCGGGGAACGACGGTGGAAACCAGAAGCTTGTAGCGATCCTTTTCATTAATCTTGGCAAAGTCAAACAGCATGAATGGTCTCCCAAGCAATCTAATCCTGGCAGGCGGCTTTCAAAACTTTTGCGTTCTGCGAACTACACTCCATTCTTCGTAATTCCTGGACAACGATTCTATTTTCCCATGGAGACCTGTTTTTGCGGCTCATCCCCGGCCGCGGCCATTTTGCCATCCCAACGATGCAGCGAGGGCAGATGGATGCCGAACTGGTCGAGCACGCGGGAAACCGTTTGATTAATCACATCGTTCAATGTCTTCGGGTGATGATAAAACGCCGGCAGGGGCGGAAAAATTACCGCGCCCATCCGGGAAAGCTTCAGCATGTTTTCCAAATGAATCTCGCTGAAGGGAGTCTCGCGAACTACCAACACCAGCTTGCGGCGCTCCTTGAGGATGACATCGGCCGCGCGGTGTAGCAGCGAGTCGCCATAGCCATGGGCGATGGCCGCCAGCGAACGCGCGCTGCACGGGCACACCACCATGCCACAGGTCAAAAAAGAGCCACTGGAAATCGCGGCGCCTTGATCGAGGGAGGAATAGTGGTGGGTAGCCATTTTCTGGACGTCCGCCAGGGAATAGGGAGTCTCATGGATGAGCGTTCGCGCTCCCCACTTGCTGACTACTAGATGGGTTTCCACCTGGGTGTGCTGCAGGAGTTGCAGGAGCCGCACACCAAAAATGCCTCCCGTGGCGCCCGAAATGCCAACGATCAGGCGGGATGAGCCTGCCTCGGCCGGTTGACCACTGGCAGCGCTCTTCGGAATAGACGGAAGGATGGATCGACGTCGAACTGGTTTGGTTTTCATCAATGGATTCCAAGCAGCGGCCAATAGAACGGAACAATTAACAGCAGTACAACCGCCTCGATGATGGTCAAGCAGATTCCCAAACGGAAAATGTCCCAGCTATCGAAGTAGCCATACGAGTATCCGGTGACCAGCACGCCGGATTGATACACAAACACCTTGCCGCCCGCGGAAAACGACCAGATGAGTCCAAATGGCAGGGCGGGAAGGCCGTTGGATTGCGCGAAACTCAGAAGCCCGGGCAGGGATGTCGCCAGCATGGAAATTTCACTTCCCAGGAAGAGGTGATACACGAAAGCGGTCCAGTACGGGACAAGAATCTGGAGTGCGGTGCCTCCGGAGATCACCGGCCTCATCCAGTCAAATAGCACGGCGGTCAAGACCCGAAGCGCGCCCGTATGCACCAACACTTCCCCCATGCTGATGGCGGTGGCCACGAAGAAGACCGGCAGATAGTTGAGCTTCTTCATGTCCTCCTGGTTGAGGACTCCCCAACGGGGGACGGCGGCGAAAAGCCCGATGCCGATGCCGATGATCGCAGGAGAGATGTGGTGGATCAGATCGGTCATCCAGAGGGCGATGGCCAGCAGCATCAGGCAGAGCGCCTTTTTTTCCATCGCGCTCCATGGTCCCATTTTGGCGAGTTCCTGGCTGAGATACTCACCGGCGCCATTTTGCGCTTCGGGTTCCGGCGGGTAGAACCACAAAATCAGGCGCCAGGTTCCGAAGATGCCGACGATCGCACACGGAAGAAAGGCCAGCAGCCAGATGCTCCAATAAATGTGCAGGTGCGTGGACTTTTCAATCAGGCCGCGCCCCAGAATCGAGGAGGAGCCGGCGACGACCATCTTGTCGAAATAACCGGCGGTGTAAGTCAAAGTGAGAAAAATTCCCCGGCCGACGTTGCTGCCACGACCAAGGCCGAAGAGTTGCATCAAACCGACCGCGACGGCGGCCATGATCACGACGCAGGCGATTCCGGACGGCACCAGGAACGTGAGCAGGAAAGACGAGAGGATTAATCCGAGGAGGACGCGGGAGTATCCGCCCCCGAGGCGGCGCATGATGAGATAAGCGAGGCGGCGGGCCAGGCCGGATTTAGTGGCCATCATTCCAAAAAGACTGGCTCCAAACAAAAACCAGGGAGTTTGATCGGCGAACCCCGTGAATGCCACTTCGAACGGGGCCACTTTCAATACCCAGAACAGGTAGCAGCCGATCATTCCGGTCAGCGCATGCGGAAGGGTCTCAAAAATCCATGCGGTGATCATGAACGCGGCGACGGCCAGCGCATGGCGTGCGATCGGCTCCAAGCTCATGGGAGAGAACCACACTGCGATGGGCAGGGCAATGGTCAAGATGCTGCCCGCCATTTTCGCGGGCGTCAGCGGCGCGTCTTGCGCCTCGCCGATCGGCGCGAAAGTTCCGACCGCGCCCGCCATCAATGCTTTCCCGAACGCGGAGAATTTCCACCCGAGTTGCGCACGGCCTGGATGACGCCGACATCCTCCCACGCGCCTGTAATATTACCGGGGACGTTCTCGGAGGCAAGGATGTCACCCCAATTGCGCTGGGCTTCCCGACGGACTCCCTCGCTCGATTCCGCTACCGGAGGAAAATCTTTCAACCACTCGTAGGGCCGGCAAGCGTCAATCACCGCGCGGGAGCTGTGACCTCGCTGGTCCTTGGGAATGATTGGGTCAAGCGCGCCGCTCCAGCTTCGGCGGATGATCTCGATGTCAATTTCTGGATTGGAACGCGTGGTGAGTGCCCACAGGACGTCGTTAGTGTTGGTGACGTCAATATCGTCATCAACGACGATGATGTAGCGGCCAAGATAGGCCCCGGCGTGACAGTAAGCGGCGACCATTCCCGCCTGACGCGCGTGTCCCGGATAGCGTTGCTTAATGGAGACCAAAGTCAGCAGGCGGCTCCCGCCAGCTTCGTGGCACCAGACTCCCGTAACGTCGGGAACGCCGGCTTTTTCGAGTTCCTGCCAGATCAGCGCCGAGCGCATGAAGCAACGCATGTAGTTGAACTCGCAAGGCGGGCGAGTTGGGGGCGCTCCAAGCAGGATCGGGTTGTTGCGGTGATAGAGCCGCTTGACCTTCATGATCGGCTCTGGGCGCATGTTGCTGGCGTAGTACCCCGTCCACTCGCCGAATGGCCCTTCGTCGCGGTTTTCGCCGGGGATAGCATCGCATTCCACAACGATTTCGGAATACGCGGGGATCGGCAAGCCCGTGTACTCGCCTTGCAGGACCGGCACGGGTTGGCCTTGTAAACCACCCACCCATTCGTACTCGGAAACTCCGTGAGGCACCTCCATCCCGCCAGCCAGATAAAGGAGTGGATCGTGTCCAAAGGAAACCGCAACCTTGCAGGATTGGCCGCGTGAGAAATATTTTTCGCGCATGATGCGGCCCTGTTTACCGGGAGAGATGAAAAAACCAAGGGTATTTTCATCATGAATCATCACGCGATAGGTCCCGAGATTTACCCAGCCCTCATCGGGATCGCGGGTGATGTCCACGGAGCCCGTGCCGATGTAGCGTCCGCCATCGAGTTCGTGCCACTTGGGGGCAGGAAACTTGAACATGTCGATGTCTTTGCCCTCGAATACGTTTTCCATCACCGGGCCGTGGGAAAGCATCTGCGGCGGAATGAATTGCAGTTCAGTGATGTGCCGCTTGATGTTTTTCACAAACTGCAAGCGAGTGTAATTAGTATCCATGTGCAGGGTCATGGCGAGTCTTTTGGCTGAATTGAGGGTGTTCGATGCGACGCGGTAGCCCTCGGGATACCCCTTGATGTTGTCGAAGAGAAAGGCGCTGCTCTGCTCGCCGCGATGATGGCCGAGTTCGGTGATGGCGCCAATTTCGACATCCCAATTGGCGCCATCAATTTTTTTTAGTTCGCCCAGTTCATCCACAGCGCGCAGCCAGCCACGAAGGTCACGAGATTCCATGGAAAAAGCCCCCAGTCTTTGAATTATTGCTTGCGCGAGTCACTGTTTTCTTTCCGAAAAAAATCAGGAACAAAAAAGGTCAGCATTCCGTTTCGAACACTGTCGGATACATAGATTTCACCGTCGGCCGGATTCAGCGCCAGGCCAACCGGGTGAAGAATACCGCTGAAGGGGCCGCGAATCATGGCTCTCGGAGGGATGTCACCATCGTCGGTGACATTCCAGACGCCGATAAAGCCGAGCGTTGGGTTGAGCCATGGATCATCGGGGACGTGAGTGGAATCTTTTTTCAACTGCACGCCAGAGTAGAGATTGACATGTAGATGATTGGAGGCGGCCAGGAAGATTCTGCCGTCAAAAAACTGCATTTGCCACGGTTCATCGGTGATTCCCGTGTGCGGGCCTCCGATGCGTCCGCGGGGAGGTACATCTCCGTTGTCGGTTCGGTTGAAGATCAGAACGTCCTCCGAATTGGCCACTGCCAGCAAGTTTCGCACCGGATCCACGGCGAGTCCCACCAAGTGCCCAAGTGTGGTCTTTGGGCCACGGATCACACGCAGCGGCTTGGCATCACCGTTTGCGTCCCAGGCGAAGACGTTGATCCGCTTCCCCGTAAGGCTGGCCACCAGGATTTCGCCGTGCTCCACGTCGAGGCTCACGGAATGCGGCGTCACAAGTTCGGTGTGTGGCCCTTGAATCACGCGGATCGGAGCCTCGGAACCATTCGCGCCTCCGCGAAATACAAGGATAGCGTCAGCAAGCGCATTGGGCACCACGATTTCGTCATGCTTCGCATCGTATGCCAGTCCATGAATAGTCCGGCCGAGTTTTGAATTCTGCCCGGTAATTACCCGGGTCGGAGCCACCGTTCCATTTGCCATCCTGGCAAATGCCGCCACACGCGGTTGGCTTACTCAATTCGGGACCAGGATTTCTCCGCGCTTGCAGTCATAGGCAACGGCCATGGGATTGCCGAAACCAGGCGTGGGCGTGCCCTTTGGCGCGGACAGGATTACGTGTTTCGGTATCGCATCGCCGCTCGCCCGGTGAGCAAACGCCAGGGCGGAGTGGTTTCCAAAGTTAGACACCCAGATATCACCGCTGACGGAGTCGACGGAAATGCCCATTGGGTGATCGATGCCAGTGTGCGTGCCGCGAATCACGCGCACCGGTGATGCATTGCCCGCCGCTTTGCGATCAAAAATCAGGATGGAGCTGTCCCCGTTATTGGCGACGGCAATTTCGTTGCGGGCCACGTCCACGGCGATTCCCATTGGCCAGTCCAGCTGCGTTTTTGGTCCCTGGATCACCCGCAAGGGAGCGGTATCTCCCTTCGCGTCGGTGGAAAAGACGCTTATGGAGGGTGGGCGGAACTTGCCAATCTCCACGGTGTCTGATTCCTTGTCATCAGGTTCCACGGGAACACAACCTGCGCCATTGTTGCGATATAGCCCTCGGAAATTTCCGTGGCTGGCGACCGCGATCTCGTCGTGCAGCTCATCCCAGGCAATGCCGTGAGGATCCGCCATGCCGGTCTTGGGCCCACGTATCACTCGGACCGGCGCTTCCACGCCGTGGGCTTCACGGCGGTAAAACACGACGGCATTGAATATTTCCACGGAGACGGCGAGTTCGTCGTGCTTTCGTCCGAGCGCCAGCCCCCATGCCTGATGGGGAACCGAAAGCACACGGGCGGGATTGGCGTTGCCATTGGCGTCATACGGCATAACCACGACGGTGTCTTCGATATCGTTGTTTGCGGTGAGCATCTCGTGATGTTGAGGATCGACTAAAACCCCAGCCACCATGCCGAGATTCGTGTTGGGTCCAACGATCTGCCGCGCCGGGGCTGTTGCGGTGGAACTCCCGGCTGGAGGGAATTTATCGTAAAGGAGAAGGCTCTTGCGATTGGGATCGCTGGCCACTACCAGGTGATTTTCCGGATCGACGGCTATACCGTTGAGGGCTGGAAACGGGTCAGCGACCATGCGAAGTGCGGGGATGTCTTCTGGTACAGGCTTGGAGTCGCGATCCTGGTACTCGGAAAAAGATACCAGGCCCGCGGGCGCCAGCAGGCACAGCAGCAAGAGCAATCCCGCGCACCATTTGGCCATGAATAGGACTCTCCGTTAGAAGTCAAACTTTAATCCCAATTGCAATTGCCGTGAAGTGGTCAGCGTTGGCGGGAGCAGGTTTTCTGCCGAGGCCAGCGGGCTGCCCTGTTTGTTGAACACGGCGGTTGTCTGGACGCCAAAATTCGGGTGATTCAGGATGTTGAAGGCTTCGGCGCGGAATTGAAGATGGTAACGCTCGTTGGAAAAGCTGAAATTTTTGAAGACGGAGAAGTCTAGATCAACGAAACCCGGGCCGCGCAGCGTATTGCGTCCCAGATCGCCCAGAACTCCTGGCGCGGGAAAACTGAAGCAGTTCAAGTTGATGAAGTTGTTTGGCTGACCCGGATTTGTGGGATTGGTGCTGCAACCCGGGCCTGGATTGAAATCCGGGCGCTGACCACCCGCGCTGCTCCCAACGCGGCTGTTGCCGGTAAACGCCTCATCCGAGGTCAACTTGACCGTGAAGGGCATGCCCGAGTGCGCGTCGAAGATGCCGCCGAGTTCCCAACCGCTCAACATGACGCGCTTAGCTCCTTGGTAGGAACTCGGAGTTGGAATGGTCCAAGTTCCATTGAGCACGAAATTGTGGGTGATGTTGAAGTCGGAAACGCCGTTCTGAAGGTTGGGGATGAACGCATAGGAAGGGCCCGCGGTGTTCAGGTATTCGTTGTCGCTGAAGGTTGCGGAACCCTGATCGAGGCTCTTGGAATAAGTGTAGGCAGCCTGCAGTGCAAAGCCATGGTCCAGGCGCTTGCTGAGATTCACCAGCAACCCATTGTATTTGGAATAATCGCGCCAGAGGGTACCGACGATGCGTCCGTAATTCGGATTAATGCGCTGAATATTTTTTACCTGTTGCGAGAACGTGTTCCCCGGAGGGATGGGGAAAAGGTAATGGCCATCCGGGGCTTGAGTGACCATTGACAGTGGCACCTGGTCCATGTCTTCGATTCCCATCGGCACGTGCACGGCGTGCGAGCCTACGTAACCTACCATGAGCACGGCGCTGGGGGTTAATTGCCGCTGAATCGTGAGGTTCCACTGCTGGTTGTAGGCGCGATGAGGATTGGCTTCGATAAAAGCGACGCGCGCGGTATTGGGAGCCAGCAAACTGCCTCCATTTGTCGGGAAATCGCTTGCCGGAGGCGCCTGGGCCGTGCCCTGCAGGAAGAAAGGGGCCGAGTGGGTACGGTTGATGAACAGGTAAGGCAACGGAAGAATGTCGTAGATGCCGAACGACGTACGGACGGCCGTTTTTCCGCTGCCGGTGGGGTCCCAGGAAAGTCCGACGCGCGGTGCAAAATTGCGAAGCGTCGGGTTATTGAAAAAATTGCCGCCGACTCTGGGTGTAGCGTCCGTCAGATTGACGAGCGTGGCAACTTTTCCGTTCGATTCGGAAACCGGCGTGGAGCCTTCGTAACGCAAGCCAAACGTCAGGGTGAGATTGGGGCGAACGCGGAACGTATCCTGCGCGTAACCTCCCGCTACCGTGCTGCGCAATCCGCGACCGCCGTTGGTGCCAGGGAAATCGGAGGTGAAGTCCTGCGGAACGTTGGTCAGGAAATCCTGGACCGAGCCGTAATCCCATTCGCCGAGCGGAATGTTTGCGGAATTGAAGTTGTCGTCAATGCGATCAAACAAGAATCCGAATTGAAGTGTGTGGCGTCCGCGAATCCAGATCAGGTCATCCGAAACCTGGTAAGACGTGAAATGGAAGTTATCGGCGCCGGACGCACCCAAGCCCCCGGATGTCGCCAAGTTTCCTGCCGTAAGCACACCGACGGGAAGGCCGGGAAAGAAGCCCAAGCTCTTGTCCGTCACCAGGGGTGTCAGGGCGGAAACGTCTTCCGAGTCGCCTGCCGTCGTCCGGCTTACCCCGATACGGGCGGTATTGATGACCGAAGGACTAAACGAGTGTTGCAGCGCGACTGTAAAATTCTGATGGCCCGAGGGAGAACCGACCAGCTTCTGGTTGTAGGGATCGGGCTGCAACAAGGCACCTGTATCCCACTGGTAGCTTGCGGAAAGATGAGTCGCCACCGAAAAATAGTGGTCCAATTTTCCGACTGTGTAATATTCGTGACCGGTTTCCGCCCCCGCAAAATTGTAAAACGCCGTGCCATCCCCGTTATCGATGCCATTCGCCTTGGGGAATAGAGCCAGGTAGGGCACGATGGCGGGCGCGATCGGGACGGTTATGTTTCCCGAGCCGTTGGGATTCGGAACGATTCCGTTGCGTGCTCCGTCGGAAAGGGTGAGCGCTTGCTCCGAAAGGCTCAGGTCCTGGTTCAGGCCTTCAAAGCTCGCAAAAAAGAAGGTTTTGTCTTTATGGATCGGGCCGCCGATGGTTCCGCCGTACTGGTTGCGATGGAAGGGCGGTATGCTCGGCCCATCGAAGAAGTTTCGGGAGTCCATCGCGCTGTTGCGGAAGAAGCCGAATGCGCTTCCATGTAGATTGTTTGTGCCGGATTTGAAGACCGCGTTGACCACGCCGCCCGAAGTGATGCCATATTGTGCGCCGTAGTCGCTGGTCAGCACGGCAAATTCCCGGACAGCATCAACACCGAGGTTCACGTTCAATCCGCTGCCGGGGCTGCCGTTGGCATAGTCATTCACGATCAGGCCATCCAGCAGGTAAAGATTTTCCGTAGGGCGGTTTCCGGATATGTACAGATTTTCTCCGTTGCCGCGTGCTGCGCGCGAGTTGGTGGAAATCGCGGCGGACTGCTGACCGAGTCCGCCGATTACACCGGCCTGGAGGGTGGCCAGTTGCAGCCAGTCGCGTCCGTTCAGAGGGAGTTCGCGGATTGCGGTTTCGCCGACCACCCCGCTTACGGTTGCCGTAGTGGTTTCAATCTGCGCGGGTTCATCGTGAACCACAACTTCTTCTTGAACCTGGCCAACTTCAAGCGCGAAATTGACAGTAACGCCCGCACCAACCGTCAACACAATGTCCTTCTTGATTTGCCTTTTGAAGCCAGACATGGCCGCCTGCACTTCATAAACTCCTGCAGTCAAGCTCGCTACCTGAAAAACGCCCGAGCCGTCAGACATAGTCGTCTGCACAACACCGGTTTCCTGGCTCTTCACAGAAACCTTCGCACCAGCGATGGCTCCGCCGCTGGCGTCGTGGATGGTTCCCAGGATCGTTCCTCCAGTTGCCTGGCCGAACGTGACATGAGGACTGCCGTACAGCGAACAGACAAGCACAACTAGTAAGATGAGCGCAAAGTGAGCCGTTTTGATACGCATTCTCCCCCCTAAACCGCGACCTCAAGACTTCATCTGTTGTCTGCGAACTCAAAGGACCCGGCCTGGAAAAAAGGTAACCGGGGAGGCAAAACCTCCGAGCGCGCAATCAAAGGAGTAACATCAGACCACGCTGGTGGGCTTACTTATCAAAACCACAACGGCAGTGTCAAGCAGAAATTTGAATACGAGCAAGGCTTTTTTTTGTTCGATGGACTGCGGCGAGTGATTAATTTGAGCTCAAGAGGCCCTGGCTGCACAGATAGTTTTGCAGTATTCTGTTCATTTGTAACGATATAGAGACCACTCAGGAAGGTTGTTGAAATGGTCCCTATTGTGGCAGGGGATTGGTGCCGGGGTCCCAAGCTCATCTGTAAACTGGGATCGGCAAGGGACAGGAAATTAATTATTCGAGTTGCTACAGAAATTTGTTGGTCCGAGATAAGACCCTGTGTTATAGTCCCGATGTTTGATTTCGGAGTCTTTGACCATGACGGGCCCTGTGATCGACGAAACCTTCAAAATTACCGCTCTCAAACGCAAGCGAGTGCACGAGTCGGTTGCCGAGCAACTCCGCCAAGCCATCTTCAGCGGCCTGGTTGCCCCGGGACACAAACTTCCACCCGAACGCGAAATGGCCGAGCGCTTTCAAGCCTCACGAATGGCTCTGCGGGAAGCGCTGCGCGCTTTAGAGAAAGAAGGAATGATCACCATCAAGCGGGGATTCGGCGGCGGTGCATTCGTTGCCGATTTCGACAACGCCCTCCGCGCACTTTTGCACTCCTTGAATACGGTGGTGAAACTCGGGCAAGCGAAGAGCGCGAACCTCACGGAGATGCGCTCGATTCTGGAGCCTGAAATTACTCGGCTTGCCACGTTGCGCGCCACACCGGCGGATCTTGCCGCCATTGAAGCCGTGGTAATTGCGCAGGAGCAGGAATTGAAGTCCGGTGAACTCAGCCGGCAGTTAGACATGGAATTTCACCGGCGGGTCGCGGAAGCCGCGCACAACCCGGTGATGAACATTGTCGTGAATGCCGTCAATGAATCGATCCGGGACGCCATCTCTCGTTCGAAGCGGACGGAGGAGATGCGCGGCCGAGTGGTCTGCTATCACCGGAACATCTTCGAAGCCTTGCGCGGCGGCGACGCTGTGCGCGCCAAGAGTGTCATGACGGAACACGTGGTGGATGTGCAATGCCACCTTGAGTCGTCCGACCATGAGTAAGAAAATCCCCAGGTTGTCCCAGGAAGAATTGCACCCTTTACTTGCAGCCATGTTGCAGCCGCGGGTCAAGCGCCTTGGGTATCTTGGCGAATTCTTCAAATGCGCAGCGCACCAACCGGAGGCGCTGCTTTCGTTTCTGGAATTCACCGAACACCTGAAGCACGCGTTGCCGAACAATCTGACGGAAGTGGTTTCACTCACGGTGGCGCGGCTGATGGATAACGCGTACGAGCGAGTCCAGCACGAGCGGCTTTCACTCAGCCTGGGCTTTTCCGAACAGTGGGTTCGCGGTGTTCTCAGCTTGACGACCGATGGTGAAGGCCCGTTGTCGCAACCCGAGCGGGTGGTTCAGAAGTTGGTGATTGCCGCGATTAAGCAGAGAGGCCACAACACTTCGCGGGAACTGGAAGACGTAATCGATGCGATCGGCTCCGCTCAGACGATCGCCGTGCTGATGCTGATCGGCCGATACATGTCACACGCGCTGATTGTGAACAGTCTTAATCTTGCGCCGCCGATCGCTTCACCGCTGGACCGGAATCCTTAAGCCGGCCTGGCGACGGGAATGGTTGATCATTCCCTTAATGGTTGGATGCGGAATTCGGGTTTTGATTTGTGATTGCGGGTAACCGTATTAAAGGAGAATGAAATGGAGCACCAAGGATTTTCCTTCGCAGATCGCACCGGCGTTGTCGAATCTAAAGTCGAGCTGATTCCCCCCATCGTTATTCCCAAGGAATCGATCGACACCGAAATCGAGCGATTGGCAAGCCTGCCGGCGCCTGCAAACGGCAGACGGGTGTCACAGGTCCGTAATCCGCTCACCGGCGTGGGCGAGGGTTTGGCCCCGGGCATTGATGTTTCCATTCATGTCTTGAAGCCCGGCGAGCGTACTATTCCGCGTCGGCACAATTCTTCGCTGATTAATTTCTGTATTCAGGGCGGGGGCAAGTCCGTCGTCGCGGGCAAAACGATTCAATACAAGCAATACGATGTGTGGACCACTCCTCCATGGATGCTTTACGAATATTTCAACGACACCAATGAATTGCAAGTTCGCTTGACCTATAGCAACTCACCACTTCTCGAAAAGATGCGAGTACACATCGTCGAAGAAGATCCGCAGGTCGGCGGGCCGTCCAAGAAGAAAGTGCCGGATGAGCACGCCAGCGCACAGAGCCCTTTTGGCACGTTCCCGATTTCGGACGATGGCGCGCAACTTATGCCATATGAAAAATTGATCAGTCCCGACGTGGTGAAGCGCACTGCGCTTCATTTTCCGTGGAATCGCGTCCAGCACGAGTTGGACAAACTGGCCAGTCTGGGCCAATCGTACCGTGGCCGCCGCTTGTATCTGCTGTACGATCCAACAACGGGCAACACCAACGGCACGACGAGCAATTTCTTCGCGGCCATTACCATCCGTCCGAAAAACATCGTGGACCGTCCGCACCGCCATGTGGGCGCCGCGATCAATTATTATTTCGCGGGCCGTGGTTACAGCGTCGTGGAAGGGAAGCGCTATCCCTGGAAAGCGGGCGACCTGATGCTTTCCGCACCCGGTTGGGCGGTGCACAATCACGCCTCTCTCGAAGAGGACGTTTATGAACTCACCATTCAAGACAGCCCGCTGAATATCTGGATGGGCTCGCTTCTCTGGCAGGAAACTCTGGATCAGCCCATCGAGTCTTTAGGGATGAGCGAGGGATTTTCCACCAACCGCGCGGCGTAATTCATCAGCGCTGCAACCATTCAGTTTTAGGATTGTACAAATCAAGGAGTTAATTCGCGTCCATGGTGACTTTGAAACCGGACTTCCTGCGAGGGTCCTACCCTCCGCTGATCACTCCGTTCATTGCAGGCAAGGTGGATTTCAAAAAATTCCGGGAACTCACCAAACGCCAACTGAGTTCGGGCTCCCACGGAATTCTTGTTACGGGAACCACCGGCGAGCCCAGTAGCCTGACGATTGATGAGCGCTCGGAACTCCTGGAGGTCGCGCTTGAAGCGGTTGGCGGCCGCATTCCCGTAGTTGCCGCCACGGGTTCTCAGTCGCTCGCCGAGACGGTCGAACTCACCACTCGCGCGGAGAAAGCAGGAGCCTCCGCCGCGCTAGTGGTTACTCCGTACTACATTAAACCCTCGCAACGCGGCCTGATCGAATATTTCCGCGCTGTCGGCGATACAATCCAGTTGCCGTTGATGATGTACCACATCCCCGGGCGTGCCGCCGTCTCTGTGAAACTCCAGACCCTCGTGGCTATCTCGCAGGTCCTTCCGCACTTTGTGGGTATCAAGCACGCCACGGCCGATCTGGAATTGGTGACGGAGATTCGTGCAAGCCTGGGACCGGAATTCCGCATTTTCTCCGGTGTGGAGGCATTGAGTCTTCCCATGCTGCTTGTGGGTGCCAGCGGCTTGATGAACGCAGTGGGGAATCTGGCGCCGGACCGGGTGGCTGCTCTTTATAACGCCGTGCAACGCGGCGATCTGAAGACAGGTCAAGAGCTTCACTTCTCTTTGTTCGAACTCAACCAATCAATCTTCCTGGATACCAACCCGATTCCGCTGAAGTACATGATGAGCCGAGTCGGCTTGCTGGAAACGCCGGAACTTCGTCTGCCTCTGGTGCCCATCGATGGCCAAAACGCACACACACTGGATGGCGTGTTACGCCGCGCGGGATTGCTTCAATCCTCCGCATAATAAATTTGTCTTGCCGGGGATAAGCACGCCTACCGCTCACTCCCATCCGGATTTCTCAGTCCAGTTATAGAGGAGACTTTATGAAAGGGCCCAAAGATCTGATCAGGGATTTCAAAGCTGGACGTGTTTCCCGGCGTGAGTTTGTCGAGCGCGCTGCCGAAAAAACATTGGGCTTGGCGGCGACCTTTGCGCTGCTGAGTGAAGCTGGGGAAGCGCACCCCAAACACGAGGGGCCTGGGCACGCGGGGCATCATCATGCGCATGATCACGCGCATTCCATTGTCGCGGACGCGGCCTACGACCCGAATCAGACTAATTTGAATCCTTTTGCGGAATGGCTGATCAAAGAAGATATCCCCGTTTACCACAATTTTTCGATTATGGATTTGCGAGCGCTCGAACTCAAGCCCTGGAAAAGAATGGGAGGCTCGGGCGCGCATATTGACCTGGTCGGAGGGGAAGGGGTCAATTGCGCTTACGTTTGCGAGTTGCCCGGAGGAGCCTCCACGAATCCACAACGCTATCTTTTTGAGGAAGTGATTTACGTACTCGACGGCGATGGAGAAACGCAACTTTGGTCTCCCGGCGGCGCCAAGTTTACGGTGAAGTGGCACGCCGGGAGCGTGCTCGGCCCGCCATTGAATCTCTGGCGGCAGCATTTCAATCGCGGCAACAAGCCAGCGCGCCTGCTCTCGGTCAATAACGCGCCGGTGGTGATTGATCTGTTTCACAACAACGATTTTGTCTTTAACAATGATTACGTTTTCCGCGACCGTTTCGACGAGGCGGGCAACTTTCTGAAGAGCGGCGAAGACAAGCTGCACATGAAAGCGGCGAAGGACAGCGAAGGTTCCAGCCAGGTGTATACCTACAACGGAAGTTTTGTGGAAAATGCCCGCACCATCGGACTGAAAGCCAGCGAAGCACGCGGCGCTTTCAATTCACGGATCGAAATGGAGCTCGCCGACAACACCATGCAGGCACATATCTCCGAGTTTGGAACTGGCAGCTACAAGAAGGCGCACCGGCACGGGCCCGGTTCGCATGTGGTGATGCTCAACGGAAAGGGTTACACGCTGATGTGGAAGGGTTCCCCCCGTTATTCGGAGTCGCAAGAACAGCATCGCGTTGATTGGATCGAGGGAAGTCTGTTTGTGCCGCCTGATGGCTGGTTCCACCAGCACTTCAACACGGGGCCGGACTCCGCCCGGTACATCGCACCTAATTGGGGCGGCGATGGCCGTTGGTTCATGCGCGCGCTGGGCGGCGGTGGGCGCACGCACCTACTGGACAAAACCAGCATTCGCAAGGGTGGAAATATGATCGAGTACGCGGATGAAGATCCCCAGGTGCGCGAGATGTACCTGAGTGAACTCGAGAAGTCGGGAATCCCGTTCAGAATGAATTCCAAAAAGAAGAAGGATGAGTAACCTCGGACAATCAGTCGTGATCCAGGATTTTTGCGAGCTGTTCGGGTACAGGTGTGCGCTGTTTCCGAGAATGGGATTGAGTCTGCAAGAAAAGGCCGGATCCAAGAATGAATTTCAGAGCTTGGTATTGGCTTACAACCCAGAAAAGGGGAAGGAACGGAACGTCTGAGCTGCTGGCTCAAAGCAAGCTTCGAAGGGATAGGCAGTCGGATTCGTGGAGGGGGTTACGGACAAGATGATCCGAGTTTTGTTCGCACTGTTGCCGTTCGCAACTCTAGTGGCTGGATTCCTTGTGTTTCGTCTGAGTGCGCTGATGACCGCCATGCTGACCTGCCTGGTGGAATTCCTGGTCGTTATCCTCTACTACCACGCTCCGCTGGTTCACAGCATTCAGGCTGGTCTTTGGGGCAACCTGACGATGTGGAGCGTGTTCATACTTTTGTGGTCGGGCCAAATATTTGGACAGACATTTCGGGCCACGGGCCTCATTCCGGTGCTGCTCGATTCCTTCGGGGCGATTGTCCCCGCGAACGATAGGCAGGGGCGGGCGCTCACGATGTTGTCGCTGTTGAGCGGATTTGTGGGAACGTTCAATCTTTACGCGGTATATCCTGTTGCAATCCCCGCATTGGCGGAGCTTGGATTCGACGGGGTGCAAGCCGCGAGCGGCTACCTGATTTACGCGTCGTGGTGCATCCCGTTCGCAGGGCTGTTTATCGGCGCGGTGATTGCCAGTGCGGCGACGAGCCTCTCGGTAGTTGAAATTGCCCGCGCCTCCGGAATTCTGACGATTCCGCTGGTCTTCGTCTCCATCTTTGGCACATACAAGATTCTTCGGTTGCGTTTTTTCGAGTCGCGGAACCAGTTGCTGTTCTGGATCTTGTCGCTGAGCCACGTCGCGGGGATCGTGCTGTTCACCCAAATCTGGCCGCAGTATCACGAATTGACGCTGATGTCCGGCTCCACGATTGCTCTCGTCCTCCTGTACTTCTACGGCCGGCAAGGCCAGAAGCAGGCGACTCCACACGATGAATCCGCGCAAATCCCGGGGAAGCCGGGAAACAGCTCCGGGTCTGCGAATTGTACCTATCCTCTCTCCACGCGATTGAAGGCCTATGTGCCGCTGCTGATCGCCATTTGCTACGCGATTCTCACACGAGTCCCCGCGGTGTCGAAAATACTTTTGGGATTCG
>Ga0209166_10001885_pt1 | contig 16646 bp, 15 predicted proteins | sample Coa_R1_3_FD_187151 | JGI IMG/M metagenome (GOLD analysis project Ga0209166, IMG submission 187151) | Surface soil microbial communities from Centralia Pennsylvania, which are recovering from an underground coalmine fire - Coalmine... | ecosystem: Environmental > Terrestrial > Soil >... | reverse complement strand
ATGCCTATGCGGTCGCGCCGCACACCGGTCGTGGCGGATGGACGTGGTACACAGGTTCCGCGGGCTGGATGTATAGGTTGATCATTGAATCCTTATTAGGCCTACGGCTGGAAGCAGACAAGCTCCACTTTGCACCGGTCTTCCCGGCGGATTGGGCTGAATTCAAGGTGCATTACCGCTTCCGGGAAACCGTCTATCACATCACGGTCCTGCAATCACCCGATAGTGACGGTGAGATGAATGTGACGATAGATGGTATCTTTCACGATGACAAGACCGTTCCGCTCGTTAACGACCTTCAGGAGCACTTCGTCGTGCTGACCTTTGTGTCTGCAGAAGCGCTTGCTTCACCGTGACCGCTCCCAAAGATCACATATATATTGAGGACTCGGAAAGATGCGTGCAGGTGTGACATGCGCAATCAGAATCCCATGTGGGGCAAACAGATAAGAAGGTAAATTTCGTGCCCGTTTGTGGTAAATCGGACAGACCTAAATCTTAAGAAAAGCCACTATCAAAGTAGGACAAAACATGACAACCATTACCCGCTGATTCTGCTTCAGTTATTAATTTCCGATGAAGTTTTTGCGCCTGTGCCTATCAAAAACTCGCTTCTGATTGGTGCGATTGACCTTACCGCCCTGACCGTGTAGCCTGTCGCATCTCCCATGTTGACGATCTTGCGCCTTCTTTTTTCTTCACTTCGAAGCTCACTTCGCTGCCGTGTTGCGTTGCAAGCTGAGATCCTGGCCTTGCGCCATCAGCTTCTGGTGCTGCAGCGTTCCACCCAGGGCCAGAGGGTGCAGTTTCACGCCATTGATCGAGTCTTCTGGGTCTGGTTGTCTGGTTTGTGGCAGGGCTGGCGCTCTCATGTCCGGATCATGAAGGCAGACACGGTCGTTGCCTGGAACCGCAAGGGGTTCCGACTGTATTGGACATGGAAGAGCCGAGTACGCCAAGGCCGACCCTGTACGTCCCACGACATCCGCAATCTCATACGAAAGATGAGCTTAGCCAATCCAGGTTGGGGTGCTCCGCGCATTCATGGCAAACCATGAAGCTCGGCATCAACATTGGTGAAACCACCGTGGCCAAGTATCTGGTGCGTCCGCGCAGACCGCCTTCACAAACCTGGAAGACCTTCCTCACCAATCATGTGCACGAACTGGTTTTCACTGACTTCTTCGTCGTTCCCACAGCAACTTTCCGTTTGCTCTTTGTCTTTTTGGTGCTGTCTCATGACCGTCGCCGCGTATTGCACTTTGGCGTGACGGCGCATCCCACCTCAGAATGGACAACCCAGCAGTTGCGCCATACCTTCCCTTGGGACACCGCACCACGATTCCTGCTGCGTGATCGTGACGCATGCTACGGAGCTGATTTTCGTGAGACCGCCGCAGCACTGAACATCGAAGAGATTCTGAGCGCACCCCGCTCTCCTTGGCAGAACGCGTATGTCGAAAGGCTGATCGGTTCAATTCGCCGCGAATGTCTGGACCATGTGCCGATCTTCAGCGAGCAAGGATTACGCCGCATCCTGAAATCGTATTTTGAATATTATGAAAAATCCCGCACTCACTTGGGCTTGGCCAAAGATGCGCCGATTTCCCGGCCAGTGCAACCTTCATCGATGGGAAGAGTGATTGAAATCCCGCAAGTCGGTGGACTGCATCATCGCTATGAACGCCGCGCTGCTTAACTTAACAAAGTATTTGGTCTGTAGAAAACCGTCGAATCGCCGACAGATAATCGCCGCTTGCTTGCATCAGCTATGTCTTCCTTATCCTCTATTTGTACTTGCTCCGCAGTTGAAGCATGGTCCGCACACAGCATAATTCCTTGCTCTCGTTACGGCTCTCGGTCCACTGCAACGAGACTTTCAACGCTTCGTGAAACCCAAAATTCCCGGCCTGATCGATTTTCCGATATGGACACGGCGTTCTTTCGACGAGCTCAGCATGCGGATGGGTTTTTTGACCATAAGGGATTGCTAAATCTACCTGCCCTGTTCGTGCTCACCAGTTTTGGTTTGTTTTGTTAGGCGTTAGCTCGCTCTCATTTGCGCTCAAACACCTCATTATTTGCAGCCGAGAGTCCAGCAAAAGTCCAGCACTTTGTTGTTGTCTGAGTCCCCGTGAAACCGCCGGCGCAGAAGTAGACGCCATGCTCTGAAGAAGCTGGTGTCGGCGGTTCGATTCCCTCCCTGGCCACCATACTGGAATCCGATTTTGCTCATATAACAACTCTTAGATTAGATTTTCGCCCAGAATGGATGGGGCGAGGTTATCGCCGCCGCAAAGCAATTCACTTCCACGGCCCGTCGAAGTTCTCAGGTTTGCGTCTTTCTGCAGCAGCAGAGAACTCTGGATCTCTCATTTCCATTCACCTTGCAACGTAAAGCCGGCCCAATAGTACGGAGCCGCCCAACGTTTCTCGTGGGATAAGTTTAACTGGGCCTGTCGCAAAGCTGCTGCTGGCGGCAGTCCTTGAATTTGCATGCCTTCATAGAAATATCTCATCAGCTCTGCTGTCGCGTGATCCGGCACCCTCCACAGGCTGGCCACCACGCGGGGTGCTCCTGCATACATGAATGCTCGTGTTAAACCCACCAGACCCTCGCCTCGGATCTCTTGTCCGAAACCGGTCTCACAGGCGCTTAAGACCACCAAGTCGGCCGATAAATTCAAATTGTAGACATCTTCCAAGTCAAGAAAACCGTTCTCCGGGTTCCCGTGCTTATCTACCAACGACAATACCAGGCCTGACAGCTCGGGGTGCGTGCTGTTCAACAATGCATGGGTTGCAAAATGAACAATTCGATATTGGGCAATATCTGGACTGAGGGCCGTCGCACGGCTGGCGTCAAAATCCAGCGCTGCCATACCCTGCCCGGCTGGTATGGTTGCCAAAACACTCTCCGCTTCATGCCGCGTGCTCAACAGTCGCGGCAGGTAAAGAGGCGCGCCCTCGGCAATCATGCCCATATCGGCTGTCGAACGGGTCAATAACTGGGCAGGGTCTGATTCCTCGAAAGTTACCTGCCGCTCCAGCGCCCTGCCTGCAACAGCGCTGTTGCCCTCTTTTTGTGGAGACATTACCGCTTTCAGCCGTTCGTCGTTAGCATCGAAAACAGGATCAGCCAGCACCGCAACCATCTTGGGCGCTGGTTTGCGCATTTGTGTTTCTTTCCTCAGCACGGCCAAGGTAGATACAGAATGCAGGTCCACAATTTCGTGATCGGCGATCAAAGGCAATCCCTGGTGTGCCCGCAACGCAGCGAATGGGATGTATTGCAAGGCGCCATCCGCCATGATCGCCAGTCGCTTCTTGGACAAATGCTTTGCCACCGGCTCCAAAAGCATACGGCTCAAAACGTCAGCAGAATGGTATCCAGCCGCCGGGTTGTTGATGCTTAGCTCTTCCTTGTAGGCACGTTGCGCCAAAGCGTTAATATCGGCACCCTTCGGCAGTGGATGGGCCTCGAGCGTGTCGGCGGTCAACGCAAATACATAGCTGTGTTCCTGACCCAGAGAGTATGCCAACAACAGCGTATCTTGATCGAGCAACTGCTGGGCTTCTTTGGCGTTGAGCGGTTGGGGCTGAGTCAAAGCAGCGTAGCTGGGACTACTCGCCTGAATCTGCTCTTCGATATCTTTGTATTCCGCCACCAATTTTTCGATCTCTTGGTTAACTGTTGCGATCTGCTCGTCTGTATGTTTATTGCTCAGCAACCGGATGCGCCGATCATATTTGCCCGAGATGTCGGCTTGCAGAGAACGCTCGCGTTCGAACAAAGCGCCATCCACCCCTTTGCGAAGATCAATATGGGCTTCCGACAGCATCTCGAGTAGACCTCGGGCGCGAGACCGTTCCAGCACCTGAAAAGCCAGCTCGGTTTTTTTCTGCTGGATAAGCAGATCAATGTAGTCCTGGTAATAGTGAAGATATTTTGCGCGAAAGTTGGAGCGCACATCTTGTGAGCCGCCCAGCTGGGCTGTCTGGCTCTCCAACGCCGCCAGGGCCTGGTCAAAGAATTGCTCCGAAGCGTCCAGTTGCAGCTTACCGAGCTTGATTTCGGCCAGATCCGCCAGCACTTCGGCGTATTCTTTACTTCCTGGGGTCTGCTTTTCCAGAATGGACCGAGCCTGGTTGTAATATCCTTCCGCCTTCGCCAGATCGCCACGCTCCCGGGCTAGGTCCCCGAGTTCGGTGAAACTCACGGCCACATCGCGACTACCTGGGGCCAACTTTTCCCGAATCGCAAGTGCACGGTTGTACGATTCTTCCGCCTTCGCTGAATTATGGCGATTGAGATCGCCAAGGTTCCCAAGGGTCTCTGCCATCTCCATACTATCGGGAGCGAGCCTCGTATATATTGCAAGAGCTTGGCTGAGATATTCTTCTGCCTTTGGGAGATCGCCGCGACTCTGATCCACAACGCCCAGGTTCAGCAGGCTTCCAGCCATTTCAAGACCATTGGGCGCCACTTTTTCGTCAATTGCTAAAGCTCTGCTGTAATACTCTTCCGCTCTTGCCATGTCATCGCGTTCGTAGGCTACACTCCCCAAGTTCAGAAAGGTGCGAGCAATATCGAGACCGCCAGGGGCCAGCTTCTCCTTGATGGTCAGTGCTTGGGCAAAATACTCATTTGCTTTCGCAAGATCGCGTCGGAGGGAAGCCACAATGCCTAGACTATTAAGACTGGCCGCAACTTCAAGGCTGTCAGGAGACAGTTTTTCCTGAATCTGGAGCGCTCGCGTTACATAGATCTCTGCTTTTGTGAGATCACCTCGTTCTTGTGCCACAATGCCTAGGTTTAGCAAGGCGCTGGCAGTACCGAGGCCATTGGGCGATAGTTTCTCCTGAATTGCCAGGGTTTGATGAAAGAACTCCTCGGCCTGGGCCAAATCTCCGCGACGCCTGGCGACGGTACCGAGATAAAAAAAGGTTTGGGCGCGACTGATACTGTCGGGAGCCAACGTCTCTGAGATCTTCAAAGCCTGGTCCAGATAGTCCTCAGCCTTGGCCAGATCTCCTCGATTGCGAGCAATCAGACCGAGGCCGTTGAGGGACTCAGCGGCAGCCAAGCTCGTCGGCGCCAGCTTTGTTGGATTGCCAACGCCGCGAAATTGTATTTTTCGGCTTGGGAAGCATCTCCGCGTGTTGAAGATGCAAAAGCTATTAGATCGAAGATGTTTGCGAGAAGCAGGTTCTCGGAACGGAGCTTCTGGCTCTCGATCGCAGCTTGACGATAGTATTTCTCGGCGTTCGCCCAATCCCCACGTTGTGCGAAAGTTCCAGCCCACGCCTTTAGTAATTCTGTTGTTATGTCGGGATCAACTCCTGCACTTTCTCCAATCACGCTTTGGTACGCTGCGTCTGCGTCCTTCCACTGCCGCTCCCCTGCAAATGCATCTGCAACTCGAGAAGGCAGCCACAGACGTGACCACGCAGGCGCGGAATGATCTATCTGACCTGCAGCCGCACGCCAAGATCCGGCCGCCGGCTCCAGCTTGCCCGCTTTGAGTAGCTCTTGGCCCTGACGGTAGATGGAAAGAAGATCCGGCGGCGCGGGTTTTGAGTCCCCAATTACTTGCACCGAGCGTCCATGCCCGTCGCTTATTTCCCCTTAGCCCTTCGAGGGTGACGGTACCGCACGGAGCCTGCTCGACTTCTAGCAGAGGAACGTCGAACGGCGATCGAATTTCACCCTTGGCATCGTCGCGGGCCCAACTCGCCAGCACGTCTCCTTCTTGGAGTCCCGCTTTTTCAGCCGCCGAATTCGCAGTAACATTTTCGACGACTACTCCGGGCTTATATTCAACCGAACCTGCGGGTGTCTGCTCGCTTTCTGAATTGGCGATAGGAATCGAAGCTAATCTGACGGGAATCTGAACCTGCAAGGGCTGGGCTTGATCAATGGTCAGAATACACTACTGGTGCAGTTTGAATTTTCATGCCGCATAAGCCTGTTTCCTATCTAGCAGTCCTACCAGCTCCCTCCAAGCTCCATACGTGATCTGATAACGCAGCTTCCATGGCTGGCGTGACCCTGAGCGTTGAATGTATCCGGCAGAAGTTGTAAAACATGAAATGCAATGCCACTGCATGGCGGTGATTAGCAATCTTTTTGGAATGAGCGTTTGTGAGCCGCGTAAATCGGCGCATAGACATACGCATCGTGAGGTTCTGGCGCTCCACAAACGAGGTACTGATATGCCGTGGGTCCGGATTGCCGGTTATGGTTTTCGTTTCACAACCGATGCACCGTGCTGGGCTATAGTGCCTTTCGCCTTCAGGCATTGCGCCGTAAATCTTCTGCAACATCGAATAGTCAATGTCCATCCCGAACGCAGCTTCTACGGCATCTAGGTATACGCGATGACCATCGGTTGTGTCGCGGCCTATGAGAGGCACTATGATCGAACTGTCTCTTCCCTTGAACCTTGCATCGACCAGCCACCAGCGCGATGTCGAAACCTCAACAGATACCTGAGCAGCACAGCTAACTCCTTTTATGCGAAAAGAGGCCTGCGCCGCCTGAAAGGCGGCGCGTTTAGGCCGGAGCGGAGGACGCTATCGCCTGCGGCGAACCAGAAGCTCACGGCTTTTGTGCCGATCTGCTGATTCTCTGCGTGACCGAGACCGCGCAAAAACAATCATGCTGCGAAATGTCTGCTCTGAGCAGGTTTTTCTGGCCGCACGTCATTCGTCAGGCAATTGTGGATCGCCTGCACCAGCGCTTCAGGCGTGACCGGTTTCGTCATCAACAAATCGCCTTCTTCAGGTATAAAGGATTCAGCATAGCCTGATAAATACATGACCTTCACGCCGGGCCGCAATTCACGGATTCTTCGTACCGCATCGGGGCCATTCATGCGTGGCATGGCGACGTCGGCAATAATCAGATCGATGCTGCCCTGGGTTTCGTTTGCGATCCGCACTGCATTGATGCCATCAGACGCAGCAAAAACCTGCAGACCCTTCTGGGTAAGAATGTGGACCATCATTTCGCGCAAATCATCCAGATCTTCGGCCAGAAGAACTGTTCCTGACAGGCTGCAGGGGCTCAGGGTCAATGCCGGCATTTCTTGGCCCCTTCTTCTTTCAACTCGGGGGAACTTGAGAACGAAACAGGTCCCCTGGCCGGGCTTGCTCATCAGCGAAATTTCGCCGTTGCTTTGTTTTACAATCCCGTGGACGACCGCCAGACCCAGCCCCGAGCCCCCACTTTGTTCTTTGGTGGTAAAGAATGGTTCGAATACCCTGGGTTGAATGGAATCGGAGATGCCCATGCCGGTGTCTGTAATTTTTACGACAACAGATTGGGCGGTTCCGGATTCATTTAAATCGCGGTTGACTGGTGAATGTCCAAGTTCGATTGCAAGCACCCCGCCATTCGGCATAGCGTCACGCGCATTCACGGCCAGGTTGATAATGACCTGGTGAAATTGAGATGGGTCGATTTCGACAAATTCTTCTTCATCACTGAGATGCACGCGCAATTCGATATTTTTATTCAATAAAGGACGCAGCATGGAATCCATCTCTCCAAGTGCATGATTCAGATCAATGACTTCGACGTGCTGTTTTTGCTTGCGGCTGAACGTAAGCAACTGCCGGATCAATTTTCGAGCCCTTTCTGCCGATTTGAGGATAAGGTTTGTATTGCTGCGTGATACCTCGTCTTGCGAGAGCCTTTCTTCGAGAAGGCTGGCGTACCCAATGATGATCGCCAGCTCATTATTAAAATCATGAGCGATGCTGCCAGCGAGCTGGCCAACGGCATTGATCTTCTCCGACTGCAGCAGTTGTTCGTGGAGTTGCTGCCGCTCCTTCTCACTTCGCCGGAGTTGTGTGATGTCCACGAAATAACAGATCTCTCCTCCGTTTGCGTCCGCGAGTTTTGCTCGTCCGCCCAAGATCGGCATGCGCGAACCGTCCTTCCGGATCAGCTCAAGCTCGAGAGAGGCGTCCGCCCGAACTCATGTAACTGAATCTCGAGCTGCTCTTTCAAGTGATCGTAGCTGGAAGGAATGAGCTTGCTTGCTTCCATTCCAATCAGTTCGTGATAGTTGTACCCCAGCATCTGGGCAAACGTCTCGTTCACGTAGTCGAGCCGGCCGCTGGGAGTTCGGCCCGCTACGCCAATGAGTCCAGATTCCTTGAGACGCTGCAGCTTCGATTCGTTCAAGGCACGCCGCCGTTCTTCTTCAAGTTCGATTGCGCGTACTGAGAGCCACAGCAGAAGTCCGCTGACGGCAATGTAGATAAGGCCTTTTTCCGTTTGCAGCAACCAGAACTCTTTTGGCGAAATCAAAAGATTGACAAGGTAATCAGAGATAACGACCCAGATTGTTGACCAAACCACGAATCCCAGCGCAAGACGAGTCGCAGCCGACCGGCGAGAAAGCGGATAGGTGATCTCTGTTCTCATTTGCCTCTTCCTGTTCCGATAACAATTGAACGCTCTTGTTCCTAAACTTTATGTTTGGAAACGACGTATTTCCTAACCTACTCAGGGAATGGCGAGGTGCATACTGTCAGGGTTTACAGCCCTAGGCGTCGCCTGGCCGGCCACATAACTGATGCGCCTGACACGACAAGACGGTTGCGTGTCAGGCGCATTCATGAAAATTCGAGAAGGAATGACGATGCAATCAGAAAAAATGAAAACGATGCAGACCGTTCAATGCCTTATGGCTGTCCCTAGTGAAAACTCCGTTCCGTTTGAAAGCATTGACCTTTTGGCCTACGGGTCTGTAAGCTGTTCCATTCCATGTGGGCTATTTTCTGGCTTTTCCTTTCCTCCTTGGTCGGTTCGTTGCGTTCTCGCGCTGCTTTGTAAGCTGAGATTTTGTCGTTTCGCCATCAGCTCCTTGTTCTTAAACGTTTTCAGCGTGGTCGACGCCTTGGCCTGCAAAATGCTGATCGCATCTTCTGGGTCCTGGTTGTCACGTTTTTGGCGAGGTTGGCGTTCCTGTGCGCATAGTAGAGCCTGACACAATCATTGCCTGGAGCCATAAGGGATTTCGTCTCTATTGGCGCTGGAAGAGCCGTGCCCCCAGAGCCGACCCTGTGGCATACCTTTCGCCATACCAGTCGGACTTGGCTGGATGGCTGGATGCTACGGGTGCACCGATAGGGGTGCAGCAGAAGCTTATGCGACATGCTCAGATTGCCACGACCATGAATGTTTATGGCGGCGCGTTGTTGCAATCCAAGCGGGAAGCCAACGGCAAGGTAGTGGAGATGCTGCGACCGGTGTTGGAGTATTTCCAAAGAAAATCGGCTGCTTGCTGGCGGCCTTTAATGTTCCCTAATGTTCTCCAATCGCAACCAGCAGGTAATCGTAAGTTATTGATTATTTTGATTGCGGGGGGTGGATTTGAACCCCAGGTCCGCATTGATTCCACGTAAGTTATTGAATCTGCGATACGCGCAAACGGCGCAATTGGCAAAAAAGGCAATTCTTTTTTACACTTTTTTTACACTTTGCATCTTTTGAGCAGGGAACTGAACGTTGCCGCCTTCCAGTGCCATTGTTAGCCCCATTGCGCTTTCCTTACCCTTGAAACAATTTCGATACTATCAGTACTCGTTGCGCGCTTCAAACCGCGGCGATCCCGAAGGCTAATCACACGTTGCAGACATCCGGGCGTGTCGTCATCCAAAAAGAATCATCACCCGGGTTTACGTATAATCACGAAAACGGATGAAGCGCGCGATTGCTCGATGGCTCAATAACCAAGGATCAACCACTGGCGACCGGGGATCTCGGCGCGCCGCAAGAGTATTTTACGGCGTCGCTTCATGGATTGACCCTTCCTGGAGCGTCCCGTACTACAACCTTGGGCTCAACGCCAAGTATGCTGGAGAGTGGGAGCGCAGCCGCGCATACAATCAGCGCGCAGTCAGCCTCAACCCGAAGGATGAAGATGCCTGGTGGAATCTGGGCATTGCTGCAACTGCATTGAGCGATTGGCCCGAAGCACGCCGAGCGTGGAAAGGCTTCGGCATCGAAATTCCTGAGGAAGAAGGCGAGTTCATGATGCCGTCGGGGACCGCATGCGTGCGGCTTGATCCTAATGTTGCGGGCGAGGTAGTTTGGGGAAGACGTATCGACCCAGCACGCATGCTGATCTTGAATGTTCCCTTGCCGGAGTCGAAACATCGCTATCACGACGTTGTGCTGAATGATGGCGCCCCCAACGGCACTCGGATGTTGAAAGGCACCGAGGTACCAGTGTTCGATGAACTGATGATTTGGAAACCGTCGGACTATTCAACCTTCCGGGTCAGCATAAAGGTATCGACGGAAGCCGCCCATGCCGCCTTGGAGGCCCTTTGCGAAGAGAAAGGAATAGGCATCGAAGACTGGTCAACCGTTCGTTTTATTTGCTCCGAGTGCAGCCGGGGCAATCCTGGCCCGCACGATTGTAAAAGTCCCGCTCCGGAGTCTGGCGAAAGCACTCTCGGGTTCGCAGCGAAAAGCAAAGATGAACTTATCGACATGCTGCAAAACTGGGCCGTTCAATTTGCTGAAGGCGACTATGGCGAAGTCGAGTTATTGCTGCCGGCAAAGTAGCTCATAACTCATTGTCAATGCAGGGAGCCTGACGTCCTTCGGCTGAACTAGCAGGATATGCTGGTCCAGAGGCTACAGGCTGGCTGGCGATTCCTCAGGATTCCCCCGGGTTCACTGATTCCCCCGGAAATTCCTTTCTTTTCATAGGTCTATTGGGGGCCTTGGAGCACTCAATGCGCTCGGGTGACATCATAGGACAACGCTGGAACACCCGTCAAAACAAATAAAATGTTACCGATTTTTGTTACCGGTCTGTTACCGGCTTTGTTACCGATTTCTGTCTAGGTGCGCCGATATGCTGATGGAGAATCGGCAGTCCGCAAAGAATTCTAGGCAGCTAAGGAGGCGGCGCTTGAGGATCCTGTTGGTGTCCCCGCTGTTGGTGTGGGTTATGATTCGAGTCTGAGGGAGACACCGATGCCCAAGCGAAGGATGACGTTAGACCCAGAGTTGGCAGCGGAAGCCAAGAGCATGGTCGCATTGGCATTCCGCAACGGCCCCATCGAAGATGTTCATGCGGGAAGAGAGTGTCCCACGTGCGCTGGAAAATCAGAATACTCGCACATAACGGTAAGCGTTTGGTGAGTGCGTGTTGACCAGACCTTAATATATGTGTTCGGGGTAGTGGGTCAATATATGTGTTCGGGGTAGTGGGTCCGACCCACTACCATATTTTCGTGAGTGGATGTTATAGCTGTTTTAGAGTATGCGTTCTCTACGCTACGTCCAAAAGAACAGGGCTCGCTTCAGGACGCAGCCCCACCGGAATGATTAACCACCAAAGGGGACAATTCTTAAGAGCTTTGACATCGCCAAAAAGATATTGGTTGTCAGCGAACAAATGTTCCGATATAGTTGCAAATCTCCCCATTTCCTTAATTGACGAATCAACATGTAGCCGTGCGCCCAAGCCCCGGCGAAGCAGGTGCCATGAGACCAGCAGGCTTTATTCTTGTCTTCAGATTGATGTTTATGGTGTTGGTCGTTTCCCTGGCGTGGCCGGCGACGTTTCTTGTTGTGACGAATACCAATGATTCCGGGGCGGGCTCGCTGCGGCAGGCAATTCTCGATTTCAACGCAAATGTCAACCTAACGGCCATCACTTTTAACATTCCCGGAGCTGGGGTTCAAACCATCACGCCACTTTCGGCGCTTCCAGCGATGACGCATGCCGGGGTCCTCGATGGAACCAGCCAGCCGGGCTGGGCTCCTGGCGTTCTTGTGATTCAACTCACCGGTACCAGCGCCGGACCCAGCGCAAACGGCCTTTCGATTCAGGGCGGAAATACGACCGTACAGGGGCTCGTGATCAACGGCTTTTCGCAGAATGGAATTGTGCTGCAAAGCAATAACAATACCATTACCGGGAATTTCATCGGCACCAACGCTGCCGGCAATGCTGCCCTGGCCAACGGCCTGGCTGGCGTCCAATTTAACAACCAATTTACCAACATCATTGGAGGGACGACGGCGGCCACGCGCAATGTCATCTCTGGCAATGGTTTCGTCGGAATCGAAATCGCGGGAGGGGCGGCGAGCGGGAATGTGGTTGAAGGCAACTTCATTGGTACCGATGTCAATGGTACGGCTGCTCTTGCCAATAATGGCGGCGGAGTACTCATCCAAGAGGGCGCGGGCAACAACACCATTGGAGGCGTTGCCGCCGGGGCGCGCAACATCATCTCCGGTAATGCTTCGGCCGGCGTAGCGATCCTTGGCGGCAATTATAACCGGGTGCAAGGCAACTACATTGGCACGGATGTTAACGGTATGAACCCTTTGGGGAACCAGTACGCTGGCGTGTTCATCGACCAAGGAGCGTCCAACAATACCGTTGGAGTTAGCACCGTTGGAGTTGGCGCCCCGAATCTTATTGCCTTTAATGCTACGGGAGTTGTTGTGACCGGCAATACAAGCACCGGCAACACGATCGAAGCCAACGCCATCTTCTCCAATACCGCATTGGGAATTGACCTCGGCGGAGATGGGGTTACCCCGAACGACTCCAGGGGTCACACCGGCCCCAATAACTTCCAGAACTTTCCCGTGCTGACGTCTGCACAGTTCAATGGCGGTACCACCACTGTTATTGGATCGTTAAACAGTACGCCTAATACTCCTTTCCATTTTCAACTGTTTCAAAATCAGTCTTGCGATCCCTCCGGCTTTGGCCAGGGACAGACATTAGTGAGCGAAGGTTTTGTAACCACCAACGGTGCTGGTAACGGCGTAATAAGCACCAGTTTCTCAACCGGTGACATACGAGGTTTGTTTATCACTGCTATAGCCACTGATCCTACTGGCAACACTTCTGAGTTTTCTGCCTGCCGGGAGGTGGATTACACGTTGACCAACGCCGCCGGACGCAACCTACGCGTTCGCCTCGGACAGCCGTTTACGCTGGTTGTGGCCAGCTTTACGGATACCGATCCCAACGGAAGCGCGAGTGAATTCTCGACTACCAGTATTGATTGGGGTGACGGAACTCCGCCAAGCACAGCGACGATCGTTCCGCTGGGCAGCGAGAACTATAACGTGATGGGCACGCACGCTTACACGAAAGTGGGTTCGTGGAACGTCACTGTCACCATTAAAGATTCCGGCGGGGCCAGCGCGGTCGCGAACAGCAAAGTGCGCCTGTGGCCGAAGGCGTTTTCTTATTAACTAGTGAAACACACCAACACAGGGTCCCTAAGATCAACTAGTTCCCCATTCCGGGGAGGCGCGATCGAGGATTCTTGTAGATGAACTGCAGCGTTCCAAGGCAGCAGTTGATCGACGTGACTGATAGGGTGATCGGCGATATGGGTTAGCACATAGCGCAGATATGCCTCCGGATCCAGGCTGTTGAGCTTTGCTGAACCAATCAGGCTGTAAATCGCGGCCGCACGCTCGCCTCCGCTATCAGAACCTGCGAACAAATAGTTTTTTCTTCCCAAGGCGACAGCGCGCAGCGCCCGTTCCGCAGCATTGTTGTCGATCTCGATGCAGCCATCGTCACAATAGCGCACCAAAGCCTCCCAACGAAAGAGCGCGTACCGAATCGCCGCCGTCGTGTCCGACTTCCGTGACAGCTTGGGTAACGTAGCCTCGAACCATTGCCGCAGAGACTCCAGCAAGGGTTGAGCACGTCTATTGCGAACCTGTTTCCGTTCATCGGGCGGGCGCTCTCGGATCTCATCCTCGATGGCGTACAGCGCCGCGATCCGTTCTATTGCTTCTTTCGCCGCCGGCGATGCGTGCGCCACATGCAGATCGTAAAACTTGCGCCGAACGTGCGCCCAACATGCCGCTTCCTGGATGCGGCCATTCTCGTATAGCTTCTCAAAACCTGCATACGCATCTGCTTGGAGCGTCCCGCGAAACTCCTTGAGATGTCTCCCGGGATGTTCACCTTTCCGATCCGGCGAGAAAGCAAACCATACCGCGGGCGGCGCTTTATCGCCAGCAGGCCGGTCATCGCGCACATAGGTCCACAACCTTCCGATCTTCGTCTTACCCTGGCCCGGCGCCAACACCGGCACAGGCGTATCATCCGCATGCAACTTACTCGCTGCCATCACATAGTGGCGTAGCGCATCCACCAGCGGATCAAGCAGCCGACTCGTGTAACCCACCCAACCGGCCAGAGTGGATCGGTCCAAATCCACTCCTTCTCGTGCATAAATCTCTGACTGACGATAGAGCGGGGCGTGGTCGGCATACTTGGATACCAACACATGTGCCAGCAGTCCCGGTCCCGCTAGGCCCCGCTCAATCGGTCGGCTTGCCGCCGGCGCTTGCACAATGCGGTCGCATCCTGAGCAGCTCAGCTTGGGCCGAACGTGCCGGATCACATGAAACCGCGCCCAGGGCTTCTTCACTACCTCTCAAATGTCAGGATGTCGAGAATGCGGCTGCCACCTTCCAGGATTATGACGCGGTCTCCGAAGATGATGCGCTCGACATTGCGCCCCAGCCGGGGCAGACGCGCGTTGCAGGAGTACGGCAAGGCATGCAACTTCTTAGCTTGTCCCGGAGGTAGCGTGCCGCCCCGGGCCAGCTTCTTCTGTATTCCGGGAGGCAGGCTCTCGAAGTCATAACCAGAGAGGCATTCGTTGAGCACGTCGCGGTCACGGTCGCTGAAGATATAGCCGCCATCGCGGCGCGAGTCCCGCCCACGGTCGTCGTCATCGTCGTCATTGTCGTCATCATCACCGTGATGTGAGCGGGGCCGGTCAGCATAGCTATCCGAATCATCACCGTGACGTGAGCGGGGCCGGTCAGCATAGCTATCCGAGCCAGGGCGGTTGGCGGAGGTACGAATAGGCGAATCACCGGTCACGAATTGCAGGACGGCTTCTGATTCCACGGTTGCAGGTTTCTTGCCGGTAGCGGCCGCGGTCGCCGTCCCTGCGCCTGCTCCAACTCCGGCGCCAATGGCCGCGCCTTTTCCGCCGCCTACAATTCCGCCGATAATCGCGCCCGCCGCCGTGCTACCGCCGATTTTGACCAGGTTGCTCTTCGTGTGCGAGGCGCCCTTGATCAGGAATGGCTGTGAAGAAACATTGGCGTTGTTAACGGAGATCAATGTGAGTTCCAGTACTCCCGGATCGCTCAGTCGGCCCGATTTCTTCGCAGACACTACCTGTCCCCTGACGGCTGCGTCCCTGGGAAACAGAGTCGACCCATTCACCACCACCGGCTGGGCAAGAACGCCGGTGAACGCATCACCTGCTCTCGCAGTTTCACTTGAAAGGTTCTCATTGACGCGTACAGTAATCGGCGTACCGTCAGGAATGCTCCGCGAAGATGACTGTGGCGCTGCTTGCATCAGAGGGCTGCCTAGCACGACGCAGCAGTTCATGCTCGCGGAACGGTTCCTAACGCTCTTCCACGAGCTGCACCGCCCGGTTGCCATCGCTACGTCGCACAGCTTCGATGGCCGCATCGCCACCGAAAACAGCCTGATTCTGTTAGGCCATGTTCGCGCGATCCCCGGCGAAGCGCCCTTGACCGCGATGTTCAACTTTCAATACCGCTGGGACGAGGCCAAGCGGGCCGGACTGATTGTGAATACCACCCCACATCCCGGCGAGGAATCGGTCTACGTTCAAACCTACCGGGGTCTTCGCTATTCTGTGGTCGATTTCTTACCGCGCTCCGGAGCCCAGGGCAATGTTGTAATCTTGTTCGGCTCCAATGTGGATGCCACCGACGCCGCCGCCGAATTTGTGACTAGCGAAACCCAGATGGCGCACCTCTATCAACTGCTGCGCCTGCGCCAGGGCGCCCCCATCCCCTCTTTCGAACTTCTCTTGGCGCGCCCCGGTCACAGTGAGCAACTAGCCACCATCGTCGCCTACCGCTGCCCCGCCGGCACTGGTAGAAAATGAGGTCTTGTTCCTCTGTTGTCCGCAAGAACTTCTTTGGCGGTCTAAGTGATGCAGAAGAACACCGTTGACTTTGTGGCAACTGTCCTCCGCAAAAAACCTCGTAGGCAATCTAACTGACGTAGAATCAGTAGACATGTTTTGTTCCAAGTTGACGACTTTTTCGGCTTTCTGCAGCTCAAAGGCGTATCCGACTTACCACAAACGCGCGAGAAATTCACCTTCCCGCCATGCCGCCCAGCATGGGATTCTGATTGTGCATGTCACTGTTGCGGGCAATTTTCCGAATCCTTTATATCTGCCAGGACCTGCTGCGTGAGGCTCTGCGCTTTTTACGGTTGATGGTCAGCACAAAGGCGTCGTTGGCGGCAGAGGTTCTGTTCTTACGCAAGCAGTTAGCGTTTTATCAGGAACGGAAGATCAAACCGCGCCGGTTCGACGATTCTGCACGGATGTCAATGTTGATTTTGGCCAAACTCTTCGACTGGAAGAGCGCTCTGGTGAATGTAAAGCCAGAGACATTCATTGGCTGGCACAAGCAAGCATTCCGTCTATTCTGGTGCTGGGAAATCGCGAGGCGGAAGGCCACGGTTGCCGAAAGACATACGGCGATTGATTGTCGAGATGGCAGTCAACAATCCAACCTGGAGACAGGAGCGGGTAGCGGACGAACTCTCGCTCAAGCT
>Ga0209166_10001883_pt1 | contig 16649 bp, 6 predicted proteins | sample Coa_R1_3_FD_187151 | JGI IMG/M metagenome (GOLD analysis project Ga0209166, IMG submission 187151) | Surface soil microbial communities from Centralia Pennsylvania, which are recovering from an underground coalmine fire - Coalmine... | ecosystem: Environmental > Terrestrial > Soil > Unclassified... | reverse complement strand
CCGGGCACAGGCCGCTGCCCGCCAGCGGGCGCGGCCCAGTCGCCAGGAGCGGCGCGCGGCGGGGCAGCGGCCGCCAGCGCCTCCTGGCGGATCTTCTCCAGCAGCTCCAGCGAGGGCCTGGCCCAGGTGTTATCGGCCAGCGGGTAGGCCGCGGTCTTGCGCAGCGCCAGGTGCAGCCGCGTCGCCACGCAGCCGCCGGCGACCGTGACGAGCTGCGGCGGCCCGGTCACATCCATCACCGGGCGCTGTGCCCGCACGTCCAGCCGCCGGGGCATAGCCAACGTCCGCCCGGAAGGCTCAGTGCGCAGCTCGTCCATGAGCTCCAGGCCGCTGGCCGCCAGCACGAAATGGTCCAGCTCGCAGCGCAACAGCGGCGCGCCCGGCGGCGGCTGGCCGTCGCCGGCCGCCGGCCCGGCCAGAAGATAATCGACCGTTAGTGACGCCACCCCGCCAGGTTTCAGCACGCGCCCAATCTCATACAGCGCGCTGGCCATCTCCGTCTGGCCGCCCAACTCGTTCAGGGGCACGCCTAATATCACCGCCTCGACACTCTGATCGGCGAGCCGCAGGGCGCGCGCGTCCATGTGCTGCACCACCAGGCGGCCCGGCTCGGCGGCATAGGCCGCCGCCAAATCAGGCGCGGCCAGCATCTGGCGGCCGCGCGGCCCCAGCGCCAGGTAGCGATCAGCGGCCACCACCTGCCCCACCTGCCGCGTCAAATAATACAGCAGTGGACTGAAGCCGGCGCCGGCCACCAGCACCACGGCCTCTGGGCGCAGCTGGCCGGCCTGGCGCAGCGCGCGCAGCGCCATAGCCGCGGCCCATAGCGGCGCCTGCTCGGCGCCGCGTGGGAAGCCGGGCGGGTAGCTGCGGATTTCGTCCGCAAATATGTCGCGGATGAGCGCCACGATCTCCGCCTGCTCAAAGTCCTCGATCTCAAGCGGCTTATTGAGCGGCACGGCGGCCGAACTCAGTGCCGGCTCCGGCAGCGCGCTGGCCGGCGCCGCGCCGGCGACCTGCCGCAGCACAGCCTGGTAGCGCTCCGCCATCTGCCAGGGCGTCAGCTCACGCTCATAGTAAGCGCGGGCCTGACTGGAAAGTGACGCCAGCAGCGGCTCGTCCGTGGCCAGCCGCTGCAAGTCAGCGGCCAGGGCCTCCACCTCATGCTCGTCAGGCGCCAGCCGAAGACAAAATGCCTCGGGCAAGAAGCGCCACTCCGGCAGATCGGTCATGATGACGGGTTTGCCCGCGGCCAGCGCGCGCGCCAGCGTGCCCGACATCTGCCGGCGCGATGGATAGCGCAGGTTGACGACCACGTCGCAGGCCAGCACCCACTGCTTGAGCGCCTCGTCGGAAACATAGCCCGTGAACAGCACCGCGGCGCTGATCCCGAGCGACTCGGCCAATCGCTCAAGCGTGTCGCGGTAGCTGGGGTCAAAAGCTTCGCCGGTGATCACCAGGCGCGCGCCGGGCTGCGCCGCCAGCAGCCGCGCAAAGGCCCGCAGCGTCACCTCTACCCGCTTGACCGGATCCAAAATGCCGAAGACGCCGACCAGGAAAGCCTCGGCGGGCGCCTCCACCGCCGCCCGCGCCTCCAGCCGGCTGGGCCGCCGCAGCGACGCGACCAGGTCTTCCGCGCCATGTGGAATGACAAACACCCGCTCGGCGCCATAGTGCTGTCGCAGCTCATCGGCCGAGGCCTGCAGGTGGACGATCAATGCCAGGCTGCGCGCGACGATCTTTTTCAGCATCAGGTGCTGATTAAGAAAGGCGATCAGCTCCGCCGGCCGCTGGGGGCCAGCGGTCTTCATCACCTGGCGGTACTGCTGCACCGCCGGCGCACCTTCCGTTTCGAGCAGCTCGCCGATGAACTGGTCCAGGCGGCCCTGCGCGGCCAGGCCGGCGTGCAGCGCATAACTCCAGGTGAGATCGTGCAGCACGACGATGCCCGGGTATTCCTGCAGATAGCGATACATGTACAGATGAAACAGCGACGCGCCCAGCTGGTAGACCACCGCCTGAAAGGGCTTCTGCGAGCGGCGCCGCGCAAAGGCGCCGTGATGCAGCACCCGGTGCCATTGCAGGATCTCGGCCTCGGGCAGCACGTCGTCGTCGACAAAGATCTCGATCTCGTAGTGCCGCGCCAGGGCGTCCAGCAGAATATGGGCGCTGTAGTCCGCCACGCCGCTGCGCTGCGGCGGCAGCGGGGTGAATAGCGCCAGGCGCGGCCGCGCGGGCTCGGGCGCCGGGCTGGGCTGGAGGGCCCGGCGGTAGCAATCCAGCGTCCGCTGGCCGAGCTGGGCCGGATCGAACTTGCGGGCCTGCTCCAGCCCCAGCCCCGAAAGCGCCTGGCGCCGGGCCGGGTCACCATAGAGCGCCTCGATGGCGCTGGCCAGCCCCTGCCGGTCATCCGGCTGCACCAGCACAGCGGCGGCGCCGGTCACTTCCGGCAGCGACGACGCGGCCATGGTGATGACCGGCGTGCCGCAGCGCATGGCCTCCAGCACCGGCAGTCCAAACCCCTCATAGCGCGCGGTGTGCACCAGCATAACCGCGGCGTTGTAGAGCGCCGTCAGCTCGTCGTCCGACACCTGCCCGGTGATGACCACCTGGTCGGCTATCTCGCGGCTGTGGGCCAGGCGGCCGACGTACTCCTGCTCGAACGGGGTCAGGTGGCAGGTGATCACCAGCGGCAGCTCCTGGCGCAGCGCTAGGGGCAGCCGGGCATAGCCATCCAGCAAGACATCGAACCCCTTGCTGTGATGCAGATGTGTGACGGACATGGCGTATTTATTGGGCAGGCGCACGCGGGCGCGCAGCCCGCGCAGCCGCGATGCCACCTCCGCCGCCGGCAGCACCTGAAAGCCGGGGTCGGCGATGGGGTAGGCCACGTCGATGCGCTCCGCCGGCAAACCAAAGTAGCGCACGGCATCTTGCCGCGCCGAAGCGGAGATGGCCAGGCAGCGCTCAGCATCGTGAATGAAGCGCGCCGCGCGCGTGTAGAGCTCGGCTTTTGGGTCGCCGGCCGGGAAGTATTCAGCGGGAAAGATCGCCGGGATCGCGTCGTAAAACGTCACCACCATCGGGCAAACGTCAAACGACGGCAGAACCGTGTCATGCCATAGGAAGGGCGCCGTGGCGTGATACAGGTCGACGCCCTGGCGATAGATCCAATCTTGATATTCCTCGGCGAAGCGCAAGACCTTCTCCGGCCGGTTGGGGTCGCCGGCCGCTTTATCCCTGGAGCATTCAATCGTCGCCAGGGTCACGTTGGGCGCTGAGCGGATCTCCGGCAGGATCAGCGCCTGGTCCGCCCCCGGCGGGCAAAACAGAACGTACTCATTCGTCTGGTCCAGCCGCAGCACTTCGCGCAGCTGCTGCTGGGTGTAGCGCCCCATCCCGCGGTTAATGTTGATGCCGGCCGATAGGATGCGGTAGTCGATGCCGATGCGCAGCCTGCCATCGGTGCGCGCTGGCCGGGCCGGCGCCGGCCGGGCGCGGGCCTCGGCGCGCGGCGTAGCAGCCCAAGCGGCGGCCCGGCGCACCTCCGGCTCAACGTCGCGGCTGAGGGCCGCGAGGGCCTGCCTGACGCGCCGGTCGGCCAGCAGGTCGCGCCCGTTAGTGTCCAGGGCGCGCGCCAGGTAGGCCCGATGATCCGCGCTGGAGAGCTTGCTCTCCGCCAGCACGCGTTGAATGTTTTCCTCGCGCGACAGGGGCTGGGAGCGCAGCCGGCCGCGCAGCTCCGCCGGGAGCTGCTTCACGGCCAGGTAGTCCACCACGCAGTCCACCTGCAGCTCGCCGGCCGCCGCCGGGATGAGCTCCTTTGCGTCGCACAAATAGCTGCGATAGCCCCAGGCGGCCAGGGCGCCCTTCAGGGTGTAGGGCGTCTCGTTAAACAGCCGCAGGGTGTGGCCGTTGGACTCGTAGAAGATGGGCGGGGCGTCGCGCCGGGCCAGGAGCCTGGGCATGCCTTGGATCGCGGCCACCTCCGAGCCCTCAATATCCATCTTGACCAGGTCGGCCCGCTCCAGGCCCTGCTGGGCCAGCAACGCGTCAACGGTCAGCGCCGGCACTCTGATGGCGCTCTGGCCGCCAGCCACGAGGCCATGCGGGCCGTTTTGGATGAACTCAAGCTCACCCACCCGGTCGCTGATTGCGGCCTGGACCACGGTCAGCTGCGAAAACTGGTTGCGGGCCGCGCTGGCCCGCAGCAGAGCGACATTGTGCGGCGCGGCCTCCACCGCAATCACCCGGCAGCCGGCCGCGGCCGCCGCCAGGGCCAGCGTGCCGATATGGGCGCCCAGGTCGAGCACCAGGCTGCCCGGCCGCATCAGCCTGAAGATGGCCTGGAAGCTGGGCGGCGCCGAGTAGGATTGATCGGCAATAGACCGGCTGATGGGGTCGGCTTCAGCGACGCCCAGCACAATTTCAAACGTCGACTGGTTCTCACCGCCCGTGTATGAGCTCAGCGACAGCCGGCGGACGGCGGCCTGGAAACGCTCATTTCCGTGGGTGACTGGAAAGGTATCGGCAAATGCCATTGTTTTTCGATTGCGCCGTGAGACGGGCCGCCCCAGCCTGCCGGCTGGTTTTTGGCGCCGCAGGCATAGTATCCACGATCAGCGCGACGGTCAACTTTCGATTCTATCCTTGCCACAGCCGCGGCCAGCCTCAGCACGCGGCCCGGCAGCCAAACGGCCAGCGTGTGTTCCCAGCCGGCCGGGTCACTCGATGGTCAGCCAATTGCTTTTGCTTCGGATCGGAGCGGGAAGCCTGAGATAAACGTGATGAAAGCCGACGGCTCAGGCGTCAAGCAGCTCACCAACGACGGGCCAAACACCCGGCCCGCCTGGTCGCATGACGGCAGCGCCATTACTCACGTTAGTGGAAACAACAACCTCTTCATCATGAGCATAGATGGCTCGAACCCCCACAGCTGACGCATGCCAGCGGCGACAATATCAAGCCCGCCTGGCAGCCAACACCGTGACCGCCGCGATCGCTGGCTGCCCCCGGTTAGCCCAGGCCATCAGGCTTTACCGCCGGCATCAAAGTTGACCTTGAGCGCCGGCCGCTGCCACTGCCGGCGCCACTTTTGCTCATAGTAATGCCGGTTGTTCTCAAACACCCGGTCATACTCGGCCTGCGTCAGCTTTCCAAATGACGTCCAGCCCCAATGGTGAATGTAGACGTCGCCAGCCAGGCCCAGCCGGTAGCCGGCCTGGCCCAGGCGCAGCGCGTAGTCGTCGTCCTCGAACATGCCCAGGCCGTACGATTCGTCCAGCGGGCCAATCTGGTCAATCACCTCACGCCGCGCGGCGACGCAAAACATGTCCAGCCGCGGCGTCACGTCCAGCCGGCCTGCTTGCGCCTGGCCCAACCCGGCCGCGAACTGATCCAGACGGTCGATGCTCTCATAGCCGGGGCTGATCTTCGCGGCATCGCTGGCCCAGTTGGTCAGCGGCCCCACCATGCCCAGCGTGGCGTCATCATCCAGGTGCTTAAGCAGCCGCGGCAGCCAGCCGGGCGTTACAACCGTGTCGTCGTTCAGCAGCACCACATACTCGCAGTCTGAGGCCAGGCTGAGGCCGATATTGTTGGCGCGGGCGAAGCCCAGGTTATCCGAGTTGAACTGCACGGTCAGGCGGGGCTGCCGCAGCTGTTCGGCGCGCAGATAGTCCGCCACCTCGGGCCCCGAGCCATTATCAACCACGATCACGCGGTAGCGCGGGTAGCCGGTCTTGGCCCACAGGCTCTCCAGGCACAGCTGCAGGTGCTGGCAATTGAGGTAGCTGACGATAACGATGGCCGCTTCGCCATACAATAGGCCGACGGCGTCTTCAAATTGCGCGACGCGCGCCTCCCAGCTGTTGTCGCGGGCAAATGCCGCGCGCGCCGCCGGCAGGTGTGGGTCGTGCTCAGCCACGGCGGCCTCCAGCTGGGTCACAAACTCAGCCTCATCATGAGCGGGATAGAAAAGGTCGGCCCGCGGCATCAGCTCCGGCAGCGCGGTGGCCACCACCGGCTTGCCGGCGCTCAGGTATTCGTAAAACTTGACGGGATTCGTGGCGCGCGTGAGCGTGTTTAGCTTGAACGGGATCAGGGCCACGTCAAACCGGTGCAGGTAAGCGGGCAGGTCCAGGTAGGGCCGCTCTCCCAACAGGTGAATGTTCGGCAGACGCGCCAGCGATTTCAGATCCAGGCCCGAGTTGAGCCCGATCAGCACAAAGGTCCGCTCGGGGTGTTTGAGGGCCGCTGCCCGCACCCATTGCACCTCGAACCAATCGGCCAGGGCGCCATAGTAGCCGATGATCGGCCGCGGCCAGGCGGGCAAAACCGGGCCCGCCCCGGCCGATCGAAAATGATCGAAGTCCGCGGCGTTTGGCAGCCGTACGCAGCGCCTGGCGCGCGGCGCGTGCTTCTCATATAAAAGCTGAGCCGTGGTCAGCACCAGGTGGGCCTGGGCGACCAGGGCAGCCTCAGCCGCCAACACGGCCGGCCGCGCCGAAGCGAAACCAGCTTGCTCGTCCAGGCAATCGTAGACGACTTTCCATCTCAGCCGGCGCCCCAGGGCCAGGGCCAGCGGCGCCCAAAAAGGCGATTGCACCAGGCAAACGCCGCCCGCCATGTGCTCCGAGCGCAAGAGCTCTACCAGCAGCCCCAGCCAGTTGTCAACCAGCGTATCGGGCGGCAGGTCTCCATAGATGCTCAGCGTGCCAGGGCCCGGCAGGCGTATGCCGTAAACCTCCGGCGCCAATGGCTCCAGCCGGTCTGGCGCGCGCCCGCGGGTGAAGTCGGTGCGCAGGTAATAGACGCGATGACCCGCCTCAGCCAGGCGCGTGAGCAGCTGCTGGGGCCGTTGGAAGCGCAGCTCCCAGTCGATGGCTGAAAAACAGAGGATGGGGTAGCTGGTTGTGGTAGGCTGCAGGCGCCTGGAGGCCAGCGCCAGCGCAATGCGCTTGCGCGACGAACGCTGCCACCAGCGCCGGAAGAGAGGCTTAAGCAGCTGGCGCAGGGGCCACGGCACATAGCGGCGCAGGGCAAACAGGACGCTCTGGATGCGATACATAACGAGAGCCCCCTGAACAACCGTGCCAATGCCCAAACGGGCGGCCGTGCCGGCAAAAGCAGCGGCATTATAGCAGCCAGCGCGCCCGAGGATGAGGCAGGGCAGCCAGCCGCAGAATTGGAAATTGCCTGGTCTGAATTGGCTGGATCAAAGTAGCTGGCACGCTTGCTGCTGCGCGAGGTCTGGTTATTATCTGCGCCGCACGCCGGCCTCGACATGTCCGCATGCAGGGGGATATTGAAGAAGGAGCTGCCCCTTGAAACGCTCAGTCTGTGTCGTCGTGCCGTTCTTGCTTGCTCCATTTGGGGTGGTAGGGTTGATCTTTGTCCATTAGGCCTCCGCGGCGCGCAGGGGAGCGGTGACCCGCCGGCCAGCCAGGCGCAGGACGGTGTACATCGCGCGAGCAATCTCGCCGCGCGAGATTTTGGAGGTGCCGGTCGTCCGGTCGTAGAACTGGATCGGCACCTCCGCCACCTCCCAGCCGGCGCGTTCGATCAGATACAGGGTTTCAATCAAGAAAGAATAGCCGGACGAGAAAATCTCGTCCAGCGGCAAAGCGGCCAGCAGCCCTCGCCGATAGGCGCGGAAGCCGGCCGTGACATCACGCGCCTTAAGTCCCAGCGCGCTGCGCGAGACCAGGTTGGCCGAGCGGCTGAGCAGGCGCCGCGCGGCGGGCGAATCGACCGCCGCTCCCCCAGGCACGTAGCGCGAGCCAATCACCAGGTCGGCGCTGGCCAGCCGCGCCAGCATGGCGCTAATGTGCTTGGGATCATGCGAGAAGTCGGCGTCCATGGTCAGCACGCAATCCGCTCCGCGCTCCCCGGCTGTCTGAAACCCGGCCCGGTAAGCCGTGCCTAAGCCCAGTTTGCCCGGCCGGTGGACGACCGTCACGCGCTCGGCGTAATCACGGGCGAAGGCGTCGGCGAGCGCGCCGGTGCCGTCGGGCGAGGCGTCATCAATCACGATGACGTTCAACTGATCGGGCAGGGCCAACAGCTCGGGCAGCAGGCGGCCCAGGTTCTCAACTTCATTGAAAGTCGGCACGACGACCGTCACGTTGCGCAGTGCGGGTCGGGCGATGCCGGCAGCGGCGCGCGCGCGCGCAGCGGACCGCATCAGGCTGCTCGCCCTTCGGCGGCCGGCCGCCCGGTCCGCCATGGCCGCGCGGTCAGCCGGCACAGCGCGCTCCCCGCGGCGGCCATACCAGCCAGGTCAAATAACATGTTGCTCAAGAAGAGATGCCGGATCAAATCTTGAGTGCCGTCACCCACCACCTGCACCTGTATGTCGCAAACGCAGGCGACTACCGCAATCAGACAGACCAGCGCCAGGTCTCGGCTGGGGCCGGCCTGGCGTGAGCCGACCCAGGCCAGGGCCGCAAACAGCACCAGGGCCGCGGCGGCCGGCCAGCCGTGCGGGAACGCGTGAAACCGCAGCCACGACCAAAAGTTCAGGGGCAGGTTGGAGCGCTCGCCCCAATAGCGCTGGTCGACGGGCCCGGCGATCGTGGGCGCCGTGCCGGCGCGCGGGTCGCTCGCGCTGTAGATGCCGTGCCACTCATACGATTGGTCGGCCAGGTTGTCGAGGCCGAGCTGAAACTGGTACACGACCACCATCGGCTCAAAAAACATGACGCTCAACGAGTTGGACAGCCGCATGCGATCCTGGTAGCGTAGGTAACAATCATGTCCAAACCCAGCATAGACCGAGAGGCCGATGCAGGGCAAGGCCTCGGGCATGCCGAGCCGCTGGAGATGATCGGCCGGGTGGCGGCTGACCAGCAGCGCGCTATTGAAAAAGTTGTCATAGCTGGTCACCAGGTTGGTGGAATCGGCCAGCAGCTTTTGGTTTCCAAGGACCAGAACGGCGATCAGTGCCGCGCCAGCCGCCGCGCGGCCCAGCAGTCCGGGCCAGGTGAAACGAGAGGCCGAGCGCCACATCAAAAACGGCACCGCAATCAGCGGCCAATAGATGTTGCTGGCCTTGGCCAGGGTCAGCAGCGCCGCCGCGCCCAGGCACAGCCACCAGCGCGCCCGCGAGGCCGGGCGCCCATTCAGGTACAACACCGAGGCCAGGAACAGCAGCAGGTAAACCATCGAGCCTGCTTCGCGGTAGAAGGTGTTGATCAGCGCGACAAAGTCGGTGGTGGATAGCGCCAGCACCAGCGGACCGGCCAGGGCCAGCGTGAGCAGCAGCCGCTGGCGCGGGGCGCGGCGCTCAATCCATACGAACAGCAGCAGCACCAGCCCGAGCAGCGCCAGCTTGATGGGCAGGCCCAGCAAGGGCAGCCACAGAACATCGCGCGAATAGGCCGCCGCGTTGAGCAGCGCGCCGGGCAGCCACAAGAGCACCACCGCCGTGGGCGACCACTGCAGCGGCCAATCGAGGCGCCAATAGGGCAGCCAATAGGAAAAGTAGCGGTCCAGGTAGGTCGGGCTGCTGGCCGCCACCCAGCTTTCCAGGCCGACCGGGCCAGAAGTGATCGTGCCCATAAAACGGATGTAGTCGCCGTTATCGGCCATCCCGATGTTCATCTGGACCACAAAGGACATGACCAGCCAGGTCACTAGCCCGGCCTGGACAAACCTGACCGTGCCGTTCCAATCATCCCGACGCAGCGCCGCGAACAGGCCGCCGGTTCGGGGACCGGTCGCAGCGGGGTCGCGGACGGGGGCCAGCGCCTCAGCCTGAGCCTGGGGGCCAGCGCGTGGAGCTGTGGCTGTGGCGGGCTCAGCCTGCTCGACTGTCTCCAATTGCTCGACACCTTCCATTGCGTCGTGTCCTTAAGGCAGGACTTCCAGCTCCACCGTGTTGGATTGGCCGCTCGCATTGCGCAGGCTTATCGCAATTTGCCCCGCGCGAGAGTACAGGTCAGGCGGGACGACTGCGGTCACCAGGTCCAGGCCGGGGCCGACGACCGAAGGCAAAGGCGTGCCGCCAAAGACGACGACCGTGTCGGACGTTGCGCCCCGGGCCTGAATCCAGAGAGCCGACATTCCGCCAGGCTGGCCGTTGAACAGCAGCCCAGCCCGCACCGGGTTGGGGCCAAAAGCAATGATCGTCAGCTTAAGCCCAGGGACAATTCGCGTGGGATCTAGCGGCGTGAACTGGTGATCGACGTCGATCACCAGCGTGGCCGGCTCAAGCAGAGCCTGGTCATCTGCCAGGGCAGCGGGGGAAACATATTGGACGGTCAGGTCTGGCTGGCGAAGCAATTCCGGCAGCATGGGAGGATTGGGCGCGACTGAGCCCAGCGCATACTGCCAATAAGAAATGTCAGAGGTTACAAAGACGAGATGGCGGCACGTATCAGCTGGGCGACAGAGAGCGGCGACCCTGGCAGTGACTGCTTCCGCATCACTCGCCGCCTTCTGCCAGAAATAGGTGGTGGTGGCATTGCTCACCAGGCCATTCAGCCCAATGACCACAATCGCTCCGGCGGCCATCATATAGGCTGGCCTTGCCGCCCCCACCAGCAGAATGGCGAAAAGAATGCTGAACGCCAGCACAAACTCATAGGTATAGTAAAGCTGTAGACTGCGAACGGCGATGACCATGCCCAGCACCGCGGCCATCCAGGCGGCGGGCAGCACCCATTGGCGGCGCGCCAGGCGGCTTCGGCGCCCGATGAGGCCTACGACCAATGCCAACCCCAGCCATACCAGCGCATCGGCGGCATAGGCCAGCGCCGGCCCCAAACCGATGCCAGCAGCGACCAGGGACGCCAAGCCCCCGTTGCCCATCACCGCGTAGTCGCTAAAGCTGATGTTTGCCAGGGCAGCCCCGAACGCCAGGCCATCACGCAGAAAAACTTGCAGCGAAAGGCCAAGCGCGTACCCGCCCTTCGTTTGAAATACGCCGCCGGCGATGAATGACCGGATAATGAAGAGAGCCGCCACAGCCAAGGCTACCGGGGCCAGGGCCACTGTCCAGCGCAAAATAAAGCGGAGAAGCCCCTGGGTGGGCCTGGCAAAAGCGAGGATGATGGCCGCCAGCACAACCAGGACAGAAATGCCCATTTCTTTTGTAAAGATGCTCAAGACGCTGGCGAGTATCGCCAGCGCATAACGCCAGCGGCCTCCCTGCCTGACAAATTGCAGGAAGAAGAGTGACGCCAACAAGATCCAGGTTGCCTCCAGAATGGCAGAGATGGCGTTCACATACCCGATCGTGGTGAAGTTAGCCTTGGCGACCGCTGCGAAGGCCACGGCCAGGAGACGCGGCAGACGCCCCGGGATAAATTCCCAGAGAAATTGATGCAGCAAAAACAGGTTGACCAACAATAGCAGGTAATTCCGCAGGTGATGTGCAAGCGGGTCGAGCCCAAACAGTTGAAATGAGATGACCGACAGGAAAGCATCAACCGGTCTGAACCACTTATCGATGGTCGGCGTCGTGAGGGTACACGCCAGGCAATTACCCAGCTGGCGAAACGGGCCCAAATGCTGGAAGTTTTCAGCAAAGAACGGTGTGCTGAAGGCGGTCCAGTTGGCCAGCAGCAGAAAGACTGCCGCCGCGCTGACCAGGCAGATGGCCTCCGTCCACCGATTCCAGGCAGGGTAAGCGGCGGGTTCTTTGGCAGCCCTTGGGTGCGCCAGCAGCTCGGTGGTCACGGGCTCTTCATACAATGGTCGTCATGGCCCCTGGCTCAGGCCGCCGCCCGCGTCACCACAAAGTCAACGCGGTTCGATTCTCCACTGTGGTTCTTGAGGTAAAGCGGTTTGGGGCCCGCTTCGGCCAGCAGCGCCGCGGGCACCAGCGCCGTCACCAGGTTCGGCCCGCCGTAGGTGGTCGGCAGCGGCGTGCCGTCAAGGACAATGACGGTATCCAGCGTGGCGCGCTCACACTCGACGCTGATGGCAGATTGCCCATCGGGCTGCGGATTAAAGGCCCGGCCCGCCGCAGTGCTGGCCGGGAACAGCCGCCCAATCGCCGGCGGCGCGGCCGGCGCGCTGGCCTGGGGGGCGGCGGGCTGCTCGCCGGCGCCGCTGGGCCGCCTAGCGAAGATAATCTCCCAGCCGTAGTAATACCCCTTCTCGGGCGTCAGCTCTTTCAAGAACACATCGGCAATATAGTCCACGTCGTCCTGAGAGAAGTATTTGATCCCGCGGCCGCGCCAATCATACAGGCGTTTGAACCATTGCCAATCATCAGGCCAGGGCCGGAACTCGACCCGGTCAAAGCCGCCCTTGTCCATCAGCCGGGTGAGGCTCTCGAGCGTTGGCTTAGAAACATGCCCGCCGCTGTCAGGGTGAACCAGGTGGTAGAACCGGTCGGTAAACATGGTCGCATCCGGGATGCCGACGTGCAGCCGGCCCCCGCTCTGCAGCGCGCGGTGAAAGCCGCTGATGGTGGCTGCCATATCTGGGACGTGCTCCAGCAGGTGATCGGCCACCACCAGGTCAAAGGCGCCCTGGTATTCGTCGCGGCGGCAGAACTCGACGATATCGGAGCGGAAGAACCGCGTATTGGCCGGCAGCGACGGCGGCTGGTTGTAGAGGTCAACCGCCACCATCGCCGTCTGGTCTGGCTTAAGCGACCACCAGAAGCTGCCGTGCGGGCCGCAGCCGGCATCGAGAATGCGGTGGGCTCCGGTCACCAGGCCCACCAGCCAGGCCGGGTCGAAGGCCCGCTGGACTTCAAAGCTCGCCGGTGAGGCGGCCAGGCCAGGCGCGGCCGGCGGCGGCGCCCGGCGGCCAACGCGGTTACTGAGCGCCCCCACCCACCTGGACAGGAACGACATGGCGATGATCCTATCTGCCTGTGCCGCTCGGCACGGCCTGGGCGCCGTGCGTCTGCCGGTCGCGCAGCGCCTGCGACAGCATCTCGGCCCGGGCGTCCCAGCTATTGGCTCGGGCCAGCGCCACAAGGGCCGCGCGCCGCGCCGGATCTTTGGCCTGCTCCAGCGCCGTCGCCAGCAGCTGCGCAAAGCTGGCCGCATCCTCGGCGATCAGCACCTCCGGATACTGTTTGCACTCCGCCATGGCCGTGGCCACTACGGGCTTGCCGGCCGCGAGATACTCAAACAGCTTAATCGGCGACACGGAGTGGGTCAGCTCGTTGACGACGAATGGAATGGTGGCGACGTCGAAATGGCCCAGGTAGTAGGGTAGCTGGGCGTACAGCTTGGCGCCGAGCCAGGTGACGTTGGGCAGCTCGGTCAGCCCGCTGCGCTGGAACGTGCCGTCGTGATCGGGTCCTACCAGCACGAATTGATACTCGGGCCGAAGCTGGGCCGCCTGGCGTATGAGCGCGTAGTCGACCCAGGCCGACAGCGCTCCATAGTATCCGATGATCGGCGCCCCGCGCGCCAGCACGGGCAGCAGGTCGGCCGGCGGATTATTCTTGGCGCGCTCGGTGGCGTTCAAGAATGCGGGCAGGTCTACCGCGTTGGGGCACAGCAGCGCGTCACCGCGCACCGCGCGCACGCCATCCAGCAGGCGCCGGGCGGTGACGGTGACCAGGTCGGCCTCGCGGAGCATCGCCGCGTGGTCGCGCCGCACCTGCTCATCCACCTTCGGGAACACATTCAGATCGTCCAGCATCTCATACACGACCGTGGGCCTGGCGGACAGCTGCTTGAGATAGGACCGGTTCATCGGCCACAGGATAAAGACCGTCAGATCGCGCACCGGCTGGAACACTTCAAACGGCACGCGGCACACATACAGCCGCTCGGCCATGCGCACAAAACCGTCGATGTGATCCACGTTGTAATTGGTCGTGCAGTAAAAGACCAGGTAGCCCTGCCGCGCCAGCGCCTGCGCCAGCTGCTGCGGGCGCTGAAACATATAGCCCCAATCGACGGTGGGCGGGAACAGAAGCACGCCGCGGCGCTCGGGGTAGGCGGCGAGGATCTCCAGCAGCCGCTGCTCGGCTGACAGCTCTCCGCGGCCGCGGGCGGGCAGCCAGGGCATCTGCCACTTTTCCTCGAACAGACGCTTGTTGCGGTTCCACAGCTCGTGATACGCCTCGTGATCGAGGCGCTTGAAGGAGGCATTGCCGACGTGATGCACAAAGACATCCTCGGCGCAGATCAGGCTGTAGCCTAGCTGGCGCAGGCGGAAGCACAGATCGTCGTCCTCAAACATGCCGATGCCGAAGCGCTCATCCAGCGGCCCCGCCTGGTCGAGCTTACTGCGCTCGATACAAAAGCAAAAGAGCGCCAGCATGTCCATTTCGAAATAGCGGCCGGCAAAGAGCCGGCGCCGCTCGCGGGCGAAGGTCTGCATCTCGCCCAGCCCGGCATAGGGCACGGCGATACGGGCTTCATTGCCGCAATAGTTCGTCACCGGGCCAACGGCGCCCACCCCCGGCCGGCGTGCATGCCGCAGCAGCGCGGCTAACCACCCGTCCGAAACCACCACGTCGTTATTGAGAAAGACGACATACGCGCCGCTGGCAGCCGCCACCCCCTGGTTATTGGCGTGCGCGAAGCCGGTGTTCTCTGGATTGAGGATGATTTTTACCCGTTCGCCGTACTGCGCCGCCGTCCGCCGCAAATAGTCAGGCGTATCGTCTTCGGAGGCGTTGTCAACCAGGATCAGCTCCCAATTGGGATAGAGCGTGTACATCAGCAAACTCGACACGGTCTGCTGGGTCAGCGCCAGGTTGTTCCAGGTGACCACCACCACGCTCACTCGCGGGAACAGGTCGGTGACGGCCTGGTGAACCGCCGCCTGCCGCACCGCCCAGGTGTTGCGGCGGGCCAGGGCCACGCGCGCCGCGCGCCGCTGCGCGTTATCTTCGGCCAGGGCCCGCTCGAGCTGGCGCACGAAGTCTGGCCCATCGTCCGCCAGGTACACCTCGGGCACATAGGGCAGCAGCTCCGGCAGGCGGACTGAGACCACGGGCTTGCCGGCGCTGATGAACTCGAAGAATTTGACGGGATTGGTAGCCTGGGTCAACCGGTTCAATTTAAAGGGAATACAGCACACATCGAAACTTTGCAGGAAGCCCGGCAAAGCGCTGTATGGCTGCTCACCCAAAAAATGAACGTTGGGCAGCCCGGCCAAATCGCGATGGCCGTCCGCGCCGAAGGTGTTGCCAATGAGCACAAAGCTCCAATCCGGGTGAGCCTGCGCCGCTAACCGGATCAAGCCCATGTCAAACCAATCAGAGATGGCGCCGTAGTAGCCAATGATGGGGTGCGGCAGGGCGCGCAGCGGCCGCTCGGCCGGCGCGTTGGAGAAATGCTCAAAATCAGTGGCGTTCGGAACCAGCAGACATTTGCCGGTTAAGGCCTCGACTTTGGTCTTCAGCGCCTGCGAGGTGGCGATGGTGAGATCGCTCTCGCGGATGAGACGCTGTTCCCCCTCCAACATCGCGTGTGAGTTGGTTGAGAATCCACCGTGATCATCCATGCAGTCATAGACGATTTTCCATCCCAGCGCATCGCGCAGCCGCCGGGCGAGCGGCGCCCAGAACGGAAGCTGCACCAGACAGATGGCCTGGCCCAGGCCATAGCGCTCCTGAATGGCTGTCACGGCCTGGGTCAGGCAATCCAGGTCCGGCCCGTCCAGTATGTCCGCGTAGATGCTCAGCTGCTTGCTGGTGCCGGCGCGCACCAGGTAAAGCTGATCGCCGAGCGTCTCCACCACCGGCTGGACGCCGCTGCCTGGCGCGACGCCGCCCACAAACGACCCCGGGTCAAGATAAAAGACAGGATGCCCGTGCGCGGCCAGCTGCGCGGCCAGCTGCTGCGGGCGCTGAAAGCGGGCCTGCCACTCGATGATGGGCAAACACAGCACGGCATAGTATTCCAGCGGCGCGGCTGGCTCCTTGCGGCTGGTCAGCCACGTTTCCTCCGAGGCCGCCGGGCTGTTGGCCGAGCCATCTTTGACCAGCACACGGCGCAGGGCGCGCTTGACCGGTTTTGGCAGCAGCGGGCCCACTTTAGAGCGCAGCCCGAGCACATCTATCCGCCGGCCAAACCAATAGCGCAGCCGCCAATAGTAGCCGGCCAGCCGCCAGAGCCGGGAGGAATGGATTTTCGTGATCTGCAGCTCCAGGCTTCTCACCTGAAGCTCGCGATTCTGCAGCTGCGCCTGTGCGGCCTGAGCGACCTTATCTTGACCAGCCACTTGCTCGGCCAGAGCCGAGGCCCGCTTCTTGTGTTCAGCCACTTGCTCCGCCAGAACCGAGGCCCGGTCATTTTGCTCAGCCAGGCTGGCGCGGGCCGCCTGCAGCGCCTGGTTGCGCTCAGCAACTTTGGCCGAGAGCGCTTGCAGCGCGTCAGCGCGCGTGGCAAGCTCCGCCTCCATCGTCTGCCGCGCCTGTTCGCTGCTGGCGAGGCGCGCGCGCTGATCTTGCTCCGCTGCCTGCAGCTGGATAACCTGGGCCTCAAGGCGGCTCAGTCGATTGAGGTCGGCCAACCTCAGCGCAAACCAGTCGGCCAGCGCGGCCTGCATCTCGGCCAGCTCCCTGGGCTCGGGCTGCGGCGCCGCCCACCGGCGGGGGAGCTCCGGCGCCTCAGGCGTCACGCTGCCCAGCATGGCCAGCAGGTAGCTTTTCTGTGAGGCAGGGATGAGCGGCGAGCGATGGATCTCGTATAACTGCTGCCTGAGGCTTTCATCCAGCC
>Ga0209166_10001881_pt1 | contig 16651 bp, 13 predicted proteins | sample Coa_R1_3_FD_187151 | JGI IMG/M metagenome (GOLD analysis project Ga0209166, IMG submission 187151) | Surface soil microbial communities from Centralia Pennsylvania, which are recovering from an underground coalmine fire - Coalmine... | ecosystem: Environmental > Terrestrial > Soil >... | reverse complement strand
GCCCTCGACGAGCGCACTTAGCGCTCCGCCCAAGTCTGCTGCGATGGGGCGATCAGGGAGTCCGCGAAACGGCTCGGTTTCGTATCGCGCAGACAATGCCGCGACACGTCCCTTTTCTTTGTGCCCCAGCGCACCGCTGCGCACAGCAGCAATCAGCGCATTGACCACTTCGTCAGGCCCTGATTTGATCCGGCCCGCAACCGCGCGACTCAACACGCGAACGTGCGCACGGACACCGCGAATGATAACGTCCTTAGCGGTGTATTCATTCTCTCCTGTCGCGTCCGCCAGCTTGGCCTTCACATCTATCGGGTATAGGAATTTCTCAAGAAGTTCAGACGGAGCACGCCTTGCCAATTCCAACAGAGAAACGGCTCCACTGATACTTACTCTGTGTGCCGACAAGGTGTAATCGCCAGCCGCAACAGACTCGGTGTAAGCGGTAACCAGCGGCGCAGGGTCAATGTCACCGCCGAGTTTTCCGGTATCAACGATGTCCAGGGCCGCCGCAAACCTCGAAGTCCCCAACCCTGACTGCGGCATGAATGCCGTCAACGATGCAACCATCTTCTGCAGTATTTCGGGGGATTGTCTTCCCAGCTCACTACGCAAGGCGGCAAGCATCGACTCGCTACTGCCTGTTTTGTCGTCCAAGCCAGTCCGAGCATTCTTGTGCATCCAGTCCAAAAGTGATGCGACTTCCTCGGGAGGTAGGGACCCCACCTCAAGGAAATGCGCCATCACCGCCACAGCATCCGCAAACGCAATTGCTCTCGTGTATTGGTCGTCGCGGGTGGTCAACTCCCGATCCCAACCGCTTGAAGGTGACTGCCATTGAGCGATGAGCGAACAAGCCAGAGCTGATGTGGCGGGATGGAAGACCAAGTCCGCCAGGAGAACAGGACATTTCTCAGCTCTAAGGAGTACTGCGTACAGGATCTCCGGGCGCTCCGTAGCGAGGTCAATCAACCGCTCAGCCGTCTTGTGAGGAGCTGCTGCCTGATCTTCTGCCTCGACATCTGCTAGTAACAGGCCAACAAGCCCAAATAGATCGCTACAAGCCTCCAGCGTCCAGTGCATGAATCGTTGCAGCTTGGGGGAGTCTAGCCAAACGCCACGGTCAAAAACGGTGGCTGGCACAGCAGGCAGAAACTCATCTGCCTCGGTGCTGGGACGCTGGGAAACTATCGCCATTTGCTTGACGTAGCGCGCGCGGGCTCCTTTCCAGTCGGTGAGCGTAGCTTCCGTTTCGATCGCATGCAAAGCAGCTTCACGAAAGGCATCCGCTTCCGCTTGCCCCCATGCTCGGTTAGGAACAACCGAGGGGTTACCAAGCACATTCCATCGATCAACCCACAGCCGCAGGGCCGCAGCGAAATCGGTGTATTCCGCGAAAGGTCGGTCCCACAGGCGAGCCGCAACCCATTCTGGCATCTGACATCCAATGTCGCGCGGCGCGAGACTGCCCTTCTCCATCGCGGTTACTGCAGTTGCGAGGTACTGGTTGTCGCGCACTGTCTGACCGAGCTGGCAGGTTTGCTGGTGCCGATTCGCCATCACAGCAGTAAAGGCAGGCATGTTTGCGACGGACGCAGTACGGGCAATATCAAGAGGTGTCGAGATTCGTCTCCAAACCACACGAGCCCATCCGGCGGCGATCAAGTCATCCAGACTTGCCTCGCTGGAATTCGGGGAAAGTGCCCGTTCGTATGCGGCGCGCGCTCTCTCAAGGTCACTTTCGAACTCAATGCTCAAGTTCAGCAGTAGGAGGAGCATCGACTCGTCATGCATCGTAAAGCTGCTAGGCACGCGCGCCAAGCTGCCCCGGTGCGTCGGGAGATACCTCACGAAACGATCCCGCAAGAGGCGTCGGGTTTCCGAGGGAACCTGTTTCAAACTTGAAAAACGTGTCATACGTTCTGTTCCATGTGGTACTCACTGCCAGCCTGAAGTCGCTCGGCTGAGACGTCGGCATCGGGACGTCAATTCACCAAAGTAATTGTGTTTATCGAGCCACCAAGAACGCTCACAGAACACAAAAGCGCCAATTTCGGAATGCTTTAATATGAGCCATCGTTATTCTTGCCAGCTCCCTGATTCAGATACAAATCGCAAATTCCGGCTTAATGATAGCGTGACCGTGGGATTAGCCGAGCACAATCTTTCCCATAATGAACCGCGCGGGATCCGAAGCCATTGAAATCGGTTCGGCAAATCGTACGAGACCAAATATTTTTTGCCGACCCCAGGTAAGCTCCAATGGTGAGCTGCATATGTAAGGTTGCCACCTGCGCAGGCTTTTCATCCAACCACATAATCTGAGTTCCAGCCATTACCAGGAATTCCCAGAAGTGGATATGCCGGGACGCAGCGTTGTCGCCGGGATTGAGTTACTGTTTCGACAAAGCGCCACATCATTGATGGGACGATGTCCAGATTTCTTGCCCAATCGCAGCTTTAACCGTCACACATTCACGAACGACAAACCACACTTGCCGGGCATAAAACGCCGGCAGTTTTCAATGAGCTGGACCTCCGGATCGTCGATGGGGAAAATCAGAAATTCACGCCGTAGCCGAGAAAAGAGCGAAGAAGGAATGTCCTTGCCGGACGGGATGAACCGCTTTCTTTGGCCCTGCTCATAAAAGACAAGCATCGCGGGAAATGAATCATGCTGAATAAACCTGATCATCGCTGCGGTACCTGCTCTCCCTGAACACGCCCTCCAGGTATAAGACCGTTTCAAGCGGCGATCGGTCGGCTAGGTTTTAACTGTGCGAGCCCGATATCCGTTTGGCTTCGGCAATGCGGCAATGATGCCTTCAAGGTGGGAAATGCAGCGACCGCTTTCCAGCTCAGCTGACCCACAGGGGCCTGCATGTTGCAGATTTTATTGACCTTTCCGTCACTTTGGGTTAACTTGGCTGTTGAATTCCTGTGCAAAACTCTTCGCGGTAATGGTTACCCGCCATGGCTAATGACGGATTTGTTGATATCGACCTCTTTGCCGGCGCAGGTGGTCTAGCTCTTGGGTTGAAGGCTGCAGGGTTGTCATCGGTCCACTTGTACGAAAAGGACGATCACGCGTGCCAGACGCTCAGACACAATGTTGGGCCTAAGGGTACGCTTGAGGCCACCATTCACCAAGGAAAGGTCGAGGATATTCCTTGGACAGAGATGCCTAACAATGTCCGATTGCTTGCCGCAGGTGCTCCTTGCCAGCCATTCAGCCTCGGCGGTAAGCACCAAGCCCAAGAGGATGGTAGAAACCTGTTTCCTGAGGTTTTGCGTGCCGTGCGCGGCCTTCGCCCTCAGGCGGTTTTGATCGAGAACGTTCGCGGTCTCCTCCGGGAAGAGTTTCAACCATTTTTTGAATATCTCCTCCGCTGTCTAGAATTTCCTGCTCTAGCTTCAAGAAAAGACGAAGACTGGAAGGACCACAATCGCCGAATACGGCGGCATCAATGTTCTAGCAACTATGCTCCTGAGTACACTGTGACGTGGCGTTTACTGGAAGCAGCCGACTTCGGAGTTCCGCAAGTCCGAAAGCGAATTTTCATTGTAGCGACTCGATCCGACATTCCGACGTACCGTTTTCCGTCGCCGTCGCACAGCAAGCAAGCTCTTCTTCGCGCCCAGTGCGATGGAGTCTATTGGGAACGACACGGGCTTAAGAAGCGCAGGCCAGTCACGGTCATAGCTAAGCCCGAGAACAGCACAGATCCGTGGGTGACTGTTCGAGATGCCCTCCTGAGCCTCCCGGCTCCTGCTTTAGAAGAGGACAAAGCGTCGATGAATCACTGGCTAATACCGGGAGCGCGCACGTATGCCGGGCATGGAGGAAGCTCTCTCGACTGGCCATCAAAAACCATCAAGGCAGGGGTTCATGGGGTTCCCGGCGGTGAGAACACAGTTGTGCTTGATGATGGCTCAGTGCGGTATTACACGTTACGAGAAGCAGCTCGAATTCAAACTTTTCCCGACCTGCACTTGTTCAAAGGCGCGAGGATTCACGTCACTCGCCAACTTGGAAACGCGGTGCCCTGCCGCTTGGCGGAACAAGTCGCTAGACCCTTATTCGCAATTCTCCGGCAAGTCGCATCGAGGGGAGCTGTACATGTCTCAAGCTGTTCAGGCGGTTAACCACCAATTCAATCTCACTCCAAATCCCCGCATCCTCCGAATGCTGGGCGAAATCAGCCTACTTCAATGGCGTTGCATAGCTGAGCTCATCGACAACTCTGTTGACGCTTTCATGGATGCCGCCCGTGTCGGCAATCCAGTCGCGAATGCCGAAGTGCATGTTTCGCTACCGTCAACCACATCAGATGGCGGGCGGATCACGATTGTCGATACCGCTCTGGGCATGACACCCGACGTACTGGAGACAGCGGTTACGGCTGGCTGGACGAGTCACGAGCCAGGAGCAAGCCTAGGAATGTTTGGAATGGGTTTTAACATCGCGACCGCGCGGCTGGGCACGGTGACAACGGTGTGGACGACCCGCGACGGTGATCCTGAGTGGTATGGGCTCACGATTGACTTTGACACCCTCACGCAGCAAAAACACTTCAACACACCCTTGCTGACGCGACCCAAACTGGACGCTCATGAACATGGAACTGAAGTATCTATTGAACGACTAAAGCCGGAGCAAAGGCAATGGTTCGCCAAAGCGGGCAATCGATCCAGAGTTATAGACGAGTTGGCAAAGGCATACAGTTCGATGCTCCGGCCCCAGGGTGTTCCGATCTCATTTCGCCTGAGCGTAAACGGAACGGCAGTCAAGAGTAGAGAGCATTGTATCTGGGGTACTGAGACAGAGCCGCGGATTGTCAAAACCGGCAGGATGGGGGACGTGGAATCTTATCAGACGGTCAATGTGCAGTTGGGCGCTCGTGGCTTCTGCACGAAATGCTGGGAATGGCTTTCCGCAAGCGAAAAAGAGTGCATTGCGTGCGGCAGCAGTGAGCGTGTCGTCATGCGTGACCGCACTGTGAGAGGCTGGATCGGCCTTCAGCGCTATTTGAGCGAAACGGATTATGGAACCGATTTCATCCGACATGGACGCAAAATCGAGTTGGGCAACAAAGAGCTCTTCTCATGGAGCCATGATGGGACGACAGAACTCGAGTATCCCATAGACGATCCGCGGCAAAGAGGTCGGATTGTTGGAGAGATTCACCTAGACCATTGCCGCGTGAACTATACAAAGGACAAGTTTGACCGCACTGATCCTGCCTGGGAGGAGATGGTTCAGGCCGTCAGAGGACGTGGGCCGCTGCGCCCGGAAGTTGCGGCACAAAGTGGATTCCCGCCCAATATGTCTCCTTTGTCGAGGTTGTATCAGGCTTTTCGCCGATCAAATCCAAAGAACAAGGATATGGCTGGCGGTTATAGTCGGCTGTTAGTCGTGAAGGACAATGATCGTGCCGAGGAAATGGCAGAGAAATTCCACGATGGCGAACCCGAATATCAATCAGATGAGAAATGGTGGAACCTGATCGAGGAACTTGAAAGGCAGTTGCTTAGGAAAACGAGCGGCGCGGACGGCGGAGAGACACCAACCGTCGAGGACTGGCCAACTCCATCCGGCCAACCAGGCGAAGCCGTCGCCGCACCGCAACCCGAAGCGGCCCCGTCACCAGTTCGCGCGCCGATTCCTTCCCTCACACGCGAGTACCGCGATGATGTAACTGATCTCAAGTGGGAGGTTGCCGCGTTCGCGGTAGGCGCCGCTGATCCTGAGTTGGAGGGCGAGATGCCCTGGAGATTGAAAGCTAACAACGCGGGCATACATCAGTTTTTTGTGAATTTCGAGCATAGTGTATTTAAGTCAGCGACTATGACACCTTTGGACGGGCTCTTGGCCCATCTGAGCTGGGCGGCTATGGATTTCACTCGCGGTCGAAATGTGCAGGCGGACTACGGGCGGATACTTGCGTCGCTTCGCGCGCGTTACGCTGGCGCGTCGAAGCTGGATGTTAATGAATTAGCGGCGGAGGCTAGCCAGACGCTGGCATCGATTGGTCGCGCGCTCGTGGGTCAGGTCACGCCGGAAGACGGGACTGCCCTGTTCGCCGAACTGGCCAGCACAGAAAAGGAAGCCGTGCTAAAGCGGATGGCGGTTCGCGGCGTGACGAATCCGCAGAAAGAGGTAAGTGACGGAAGGTTTCTTGAGTATGCGACGCGTAAAACCTTCTTGGAGTTCTTCAGTCGGCATCCTGAGTTTTTTTTTGATGGACGCTACTGGGACACTCCGTACACGACGCTTGATTTTGGAGTCGCATCAGCCACGGAGGAAGCACAATCTCAGCGAATGCGGTACTACTCGAGCCTGCTTGCAGACGCAGTCTGGCTCGCGGACCAGGATCAGAGTGATCTGGACCAAGCAACTCGACCTCGTTTACTGCGCGCCGCCCTCGCGCTGGAATTACTTGCTGCGGGTATGTCGGTGGAAGGCGAAAGCTAAAAGATGCGTGCGTCGGGATTTCTGAATGAGTCAAGACTTCTGCTCGGTCCATGGCAGGCGTTTGAGCGTGATATTGCCCGCTTATTGCTTGCGAATGGATTCGAAGACGTCCGGGTTGTCGGTGGGATCGGCGATCACGGCGGGGACGTATTGGGTGTTTCAAAAGGAAAGCTTTGGGTGGTGCAGTGCAAGTACACGAGTTTGTCGCCACCGCCGCATGACGCCCTGGCGGAAATTATCCAAGCCGCACGGTTCTATAAGGCGGACAAGATGATGATTGCGTGCTCACGTCCGATTAGTGATGGCTTCGCTGAAGAGAAGGCCATGCACGAACGACGTGGATTACGGATCGATGTAGCGCAACCGGCTGCGTTGCTCTCCCTGATGGCAGGCACACCAACTTTTCCACCCGCAAGGAAGCAATCGCGTGAATACCAGGAAGATGCCGCAACACGCTTTCGAGAGGGTTTGTTAGATACCGGCCGTGCTCAGCTTGTTCTCGCAACCGGATTGGGAAAGACGGTCATTATGGCGGATACTGTTTCAGATTTATTGGAAGACGGTCTCGTCAAAGACGACCGGGTGCTAGTTCTCGCGCATACAAAAGAATTGGTCGACCAGTTAGAGCGCAGCTTTTGGTACCAATTGCCCAAGTGGGTGCCGACCCACAGACTAGCTGATGGCGAAGAACCGACCTTCTGGGACGGCATAACTTTCGCGACCGTTCAGACAGCCAGGTCCCGAACCGACTCTTTGCCACACTTTGGCCTGATCCTTGTTGATGAAGCGCACCACATCGGGGCTGACATGTTTCGCCAGGCAATTGCGGAACTGCGACCGGAAATGTTGGGGGGAGTCACCGCAACGCCGTGGCGAGGAGATGGGTACGACATCGACGAACTTCTTGGCCCACCACTAGTGCGTCTAGGGATCGCCGAAGGACTCGCCAAGGGTTTCCTGTCTGAAGTAGATTACCAACTGCTCGCCGACAACATCGATTGGCAGTTAGTGCAGGAGAGCTCTCGAAACAGGTACTCGATTTCCCAACTGAATAAACGTCTCATCATTCCAACGCGAGACGAAAAGGCCGCGCGAATTATTCGCGACACTTTCACGGCGACGCGGCGTCGAGCCGGCATCGTTTTCAGCCCGACTATCGTACATGCGAGAGAATTCGCGGCAATACTTCGTCATTATGGCTTCCGGGCGGAAGCTATCTCTTCCGAACTCCCCGCCCGCGAGCGCGATGTAATGATGTCGCGGTTCAGGGCTGGCGACTATGACATTTTGACCACGGTAGATTTGTTCAATGAAGGCATGGATGTTCCAGATGTCGATCTAATCGCTTTTATGCGCGTTACGCATAGCAGGCGAATCTTTGTTCAGCAGCTTGGTCGTGGACTACGAACCAATCCTGGGAAGGACAAAGTCGTAGTGTTGGATTTTGTCACTGACCTGCGCCGAATCGCGGAAGTTGTTGAACTGGACAGTGCAATACGCGCTGGCTCGGTTGAGCACCTCGGTCTAGGCGGACAGTTGGTACAGTTTGCAAATCACAATGCCGGAGACTTCATGCGCGAATGGATGCTTGACCAAGCGTCTTTATTCTCACGTGAGGACGATCCAATTATCGAGCTGCCTCAGTTTGAATTTCCGGTGCCTCCACCGCCAGGGGGAGTTCAGTGAGTGTACCCGATCACGTTCGAACCGAACTGAAGCTCAAGCTCTGGGAGGAGGCTGACAAGATTGGCTGGGTCAACCTCAAGACTTCCCAGAAAAGTAAGTTTTATGAGCGCTGGACCAGAGATACGGAAATTGGAATGGTCCTGGCTCACTACATGAATCACACGCATGTGCGTGTCTACATAAAGGATACGTTGCTAAAGGGCTATAACGGTGAGCACAATAGTGATCCGTCCCGCCCGCTGAAAGTGTTGGCGATCCCTCTCGAAGCGGAGTTTATCGAATTCTACGTCAAACCCCATGGTCGGCTGTTGCGGGACCGGCGCTTGGTCTGTTGGGGAAGAGCGGAAAGCTGGCAGCACGTATTAATGGCTGTCTATGAGCGCTCCTACGGTAAGAATATCCGACCTTATGCCGCCGTCCTCTGCAACGCGCGGGCTAGGTTTAACGATTCAGGGGCACGGGAGATGGTGGAGCTAGCCGGATCAAAATTGGGCATTGAGGAAGTGAAGTGGCTGGAAGAGTGATCAGAGAACGCCGGGATCCCCTCACAAAAGCTGAACGATCAGAACTAATGTCGAAGGTCCGTAGCCGGGGGAATCGATCGACGGAAATGGCGGTTGAAAGTGTGCTCTTGGCTCTCGACATCCGAGGTTGGGTCAAGCATCCCAATGACATTCCAGGGCACCCGGACTTTTATTTTCCCCGACCCCAGTTCGCGGTATTTGTTGATGGATGCTTTTGGCATTCCTGTCCGAAATGTGCCAGAAATCTGCCAGGCTCCAAGAGACACTTTTGGGCAAGCAAACTCGAGGAAAATAGGCGTCGCGATAGGCGGGTCCGTTCACAATTGAGGCGTCTAGGTGTCCGCGCAATGAGGATTTGGGAACACTCTGCGGCAACGGGTAGCTGGTCTCCGAGACTAATGAGGATGATTGACTTGTCCTCGTCCAAGCGCCTAAGTGGACCGATCGGTCCAGGAACATACAGCGCATATTAGCTAATGACTCTTGCGCCGCCTGGTTTCGACGACAAGAAGGCGTCGCGATTTTTACGCAACGAACGACAATTGGGAGCCGTGTCGACATTCTCACCACTGAGTCAGTCCCTAGTCAGCAGGCTGTACGATAGACTCGTCGAATTCCACCTTGCAGTTCTTCTTCAAGTACTGAAGCAGAATCCTTAGTCGGATTCGAATCGCATATGCGTCATTGGGCGTCTGGGAATGCTTATCGAATTCGAGTAGCTTGGTATCGACCCTCTTGTCGGCTTCACCCGTTTCTTCGACGAGCTCCCGGTTTTTGTCACGGTCGCGTTCGAACCGAACAAGCATTTGACGGTCCACTTGCCCTACCTTATTGCTATTGACTTGACGATACAAGTGGAAATAGAGAGTAATCATTCCAACTTGACGCAACAAACTATCAGAGACCACAAATACAGAGCCCATAAGGGCAAGCGTCTTGTCGACTTTGCCCACGAGCGTGGACACCGCGGAGGGCGTAGCTCTTTTGTCGCCATCCTTATGCCACTTTCGGAACTGCTTTACGAAACCATCCAAATAGGATTTCTTCGTGTTTGGGATGTTGTCTTCGAACTCTATGTAGAGAAATTTGGCCGCTAGATCGCGATGTCGATATCGGGCATCGGGAAATGGGACATGTTTTGCGAAAAATGCGTGACTGGCAACCTTACGTATCGCTGCGGGCATTGGGCCGCCGAGTGCGCCGCGCTTTTCTGGCGCATTGAGGGGGACCGCCTCATTCATGCGCGAGAACATATCTTCAATAAGTTCGATGTCATCCGTTCTGATCGTGATGATATCAATGGGAGTCCCGTCGAACCTCGCCTTGATCTGTGGGTACTTCTTAGCCAAGCTGGGGTAATCGAGACCTCCCGCTTTGACGCTATCGTCTCGAAGATATTTGAAGTCTTCAGCAAGCGGAAGATCTCCGTCAATGAAGTCCCAAATTGTTTGGAGCCTCTGCTTGCCGTCTACTATGGCATAGCGATACTTCTTGCCGCCCTTCTGTTTGTGAGGAACGAACTCATGGAAGTATAGTTTCGGAACGTCGAAGCCATTGACAAGCGAGTCGATGAGCAATTGGCGCTTCTCGCGGGTCCAGATTCCGCTGATCCGCTGGTACTCCGGATCGAGTTCGATCTCAGCCCGTTCGGAATACACGACTAACAGCGAGCTCTGCGGATATTTTCCGAGTGAAAACTCATCCATCGTAAGGCCTCCTTGCCAGGCTGGCCGCATTGTCGAGTTCTGGAAAAACGCTCAGCGAGTCAATCTTGAGGGCCTCAAGTTGTCGGCGTATCCGCGGTTTTGAAGCAGAAGGAATGATATACCGGCCAATATGCTGCCCACTTCCGATACTCTCAATTGGTGTCTGATCTCTGTGAGTGACGGTGAAGACGCTGTGTTGAGCTTGCATTCGCTTTGAGTGGCGGACCGCAATTCCAGCGGCGGGCGTGAGCCGACTAGTATGCTCAGACGCCAGCTTGGTCGGAAGGTAGTTTTGAAGCTGTTCGTCATCATCTTCGAAGATCGGAAGGTCTCGTTTGTCGGTTGGCTTAATGCTTGCCTCCTCGTTAAGCTTTGTCGGCAACAGCAGCCAAAGAGCCCCGTCTTTCCTGTCGCTTTTTCCCGTTTCGTCCAATGAATGAGTAGCGAAGTAAAGTCCGATAAGGGCGCTCTCTGTCCAATCGAGGAGCCTTGTTGGAACTGCATGGTGCCGTGCTAAGAACAACCATTCCCACTGCGACTGCGGACGTTGATCAAGAAACTGAACAGCATTTTGCTTGAAGATGTTGATCAGGCTGCGTTCGTGCTCTAGCTTGAAAGGCGGTCTCCCAAGTGATGGCAATAGCTTGTAGTCACTATTAGTGGATCCTCGATACCATACTGGTACGCGTCTGCTCCTCTCGCGAGGTGAATCGAGCGCTCGCAGGAGGTCCACAACATTACGAATTTTATCCCCATCAAAAATCATGGTGAGACAACGGCATAAGTCCTGGACTGGGACTCACAAACCGTGTGGGGAGTGTAGCAGAACCAAGCGTCGAGCGACAACGACCACCGCGCATAGCAACGTTATTGTTAACGAGGCAACGACGTAACCAGAATGAAGGACTATTGTGGAATGACGCCTCGAAACTGACGGAGAGGTGATTAATAGTATTTTACTGAACCGGGCCTCTAACGAGCTGGCGTCGGATCCGGGCACTCAACCGAGTCCGACTGGCACGCGCTGTCCAATCGCACGTTCGCGGCGCGGATTTCAAATCAGAACCAGGCAAAGTAAAAAGGCTTCAAACAAGACATTGCCATTTGCACTAAAGTCCGCGAGCGTTGGAGTAACAAACTGTAGTAAGTCCCGTACCTGACATTCGTCTTCTTTGATACGCTGGCTCGCTCATCCGAGCGCTTCTGAGGCGGGCGGCAAAACTTTGCGAGGCGCGAAGCCAATGGCGTGGCAGAACGGCCGAACTGTTTGATTGGCAATAGTGGCTGGATTCCGTGCGCTGTACACCTGGTGATACTCAACACCAGCCTCACGACGTTCGACCGAGGAATCCTTGCCGGACGCAGTCAATTCGCCAAAATAATTGTGCTTTTCCAGCCACCAGGCGCGTTCACAGAACATGAACTCGCGAATCCATGCTTTAACGCAAGCCATCTTTATATCCTCGCCAGCCCCATTCACCAACTCCCGCACAAATCGGCCAACTCCAACCAATGATAGCGTGGCTGGCGGACACAAGGACTCAAACATATGCGCCGGAATACGTTTGACTGGACTGGAGCAACTCTCAACTCTGAGCTGCATGCGCAGACACGAGCGTGTGTCGTTGCTAAGTTACCAAGACTCAGCGATCACCGAATGAAATGATTCGTCTTTGGCAACTCTGAAGTGGCGTCCAGTGGCGTCGGAGAATTCGCTGTTGACGGTGACCACAATTAATTGACAATCAAGCAAATCGTTGAAGAGTCCCTTCAATTTCTGGCAGTTTGAGGAGTCCATGTGACGCGTAGGCTCGTCGAGGATGAAGAAGTTTATCCCGCCCGCAGCTACGCGGAGGAGACCGTACCTCAGTGCCAGTGCAAGGATGTCTTTGGCAGCACCACTCAAGTTAAAAATCGGTACATCTCGTCCGTGCAGTTGGACTGCAATATTCAGTTCCTCATCGATTTTTACAATTGAGTCGTTGTCTCCATCATGAAAACGAGCTAAGAAATCATTTGTCCCGATCATCAATTGCTTTACCAAACGCTTGCGAAGCACACGGCGAAAGTCATGAATGGCGTCTTCTATTCTCTGGAGAAATTCAATTTCTCCTTTAGCCCTCTCCACCTGTTCCGGCTTCTTTCCAAAAGTCTTTGCCTGCAATCGCAGTTTGGCAAGGCGTTCTTCGTCTTTGGTGAGGTGGTCGCGTGCTGCTTCATAGGCGACTTTAGCTTCGCGCAACTCCGCAACATTTTCGTACGATTGGTCATAGTCAACCCGCGAGAACTGAGCTTCTAATTGTTGCAATTGCCGGTCGATCTTCTGAAGCTGCGAGCGGAGATCCCGTATTGTCTGATTCAGAATCTTCAGCCGAGAAACTCTGAGGGCTGGAGGGATTGGTTGAGTGCAGGTGGGGCATCTGCCTTTCCGCACACCGCGACTCAGGTGTTCTTGGATGGCAAGCGTTGTCTGCAATTCGGTTTCTCGATCCTGAACCTTGCCAATCGCGGATTCTGCTTTTTTCTCCGCCGCACGCAAACTGTCCATATTGCGAGGCGAGGAGCGTTCGAGGTCTCGCACAGATTGCGCCAACTCCCTAAGGTTTTCCTTTTGTTTATCGGCGTCATATTGGAGTTCTTCAACGTGGCTCAAGAATGCGCCGAGCCGGCCGGCAGTTAGGTCTTGTAGAAATGACTCTAAAGAACGTCGCGCTGCGCGGAAGAGATCAATCTTTTGTTTCCATTCTTCCACTCCCAGGAGACGCTCGATAAATACCCTTCGCTCCTCTGGTGAGAAATCCAAGCTCTTCCTTAACTCATCCTGGTCGGAGTAGAAGATGTTTTGGAACAGCTTGGCGTCAACACCCAGCAGTGAATTCAACTTTTCCGCTACTGTCTTGGTTCCTGTGGCCGCAACCGAAGTGCCATTACTCAGAATCACACTCCGCCCCGGCAAAGTTCGTTCAATGGCGTAGGAGGTGTCGTTGAGCACAAAATCGAGCCGAACTTTCGCTCTACGGCCCGACTCGTTGATGAGGTGGTCAGCGCTGACAGCGGTTCCAGCAACTTTCCTGGGAAAGATATCAAGACCAAAGAGTGCAAAGCCGATGGCATCGACGATGCTGCTCTTCCCCTGCCAGTTGTGACCAAAAATGTAATTTTGACCAGGGAGAAAATCCAGAGTGGCATTTGAGAATGACCTGAATCCATCGATGCTGAGCGTCTTAATTATCAGAAAGTATCCTCTCCCGAATATCAGTGAACAGCCTTTCGCTCTCGTCGTAACAGAGGTAATCTTTTGCTTTCACGAGTTGTTTGCCGGGAAATGCTCGGCGCAGTATTTGATCAATTGAGGTGCCGCGCTGGGACTCTCTGGCTGATTTGGACCGAGTGGAATAATGAAGATCAATACAGTAATCGAACAAATCGCGCTCTCGGAGCACTGCCGCAAGCTCAACTTTGTTTATCGCCTGGGTCGTTTGAATCACGCCCCTAACATCGATGTACACGAATGACTGTTCGCAGTCACCGTGTGAGTCAAGGTCACTACATAACCGATCGATCAGTTCCCTGGGCGAAAGATCGGATACGTCATATCTGAAAATGAGAACTTCGTGTGTTTTTGGAAGCAAGTGACGAGAAACCATGTCTTTATCGGAGTCGTAAATGAGTACGCATTTATCTGATTTGTCGAGCATATTTTGAATTTCCGTGGATCCAGGAATCGTGCAATGGGCAACTGACTCATAGACGTGATGGTGGCCGACAAAGACTTGATCGAAACCGTTGAGCGCATTGGGATCTACTTCACTGAGGTCCGCAGGAAGGTGCTTAGCGCCTCTGATAAAGTTGTGCAGCAGGAGTAGTTGGCGGTGACCGTTTGAGGATTTCCGACGCAGTTTGCTTACAATCGTCGGTATTTCCGTCGGCACGCTCTGCCAGGGTATTCCGCATATTCTCACAGATCCAAAAGTTATGTCCGTGCAGCGAAGAACTTTAGCGAAATCAAGATGCTCCAGAACAGCAAGTTCCCCGCCTTCACGTCCGCGCCCGTATTCGTGATTACCTGGTATTGCGACCAATGGAATGTTCTTGCGCTTCAGGTCGGTGATTTGGCTTGAGATGTCGCGTAAAAGCTCTGCAAAGGCGTCTACGTTCCGGCGTGTCGCTGCTGAATCAAATACGTCTCCTAATAGGCAGATGACCTCGGCACCATGATCTCTGCAAGTTTGTACCGCATTGCAGAAGGCCGTCGAAAAATCGGCCCTGCGTTTCTGGGAATAATCCGTACATCCCAAGTGCGTATCGCCTATTATTCCAATTATCATTGTCGCCAAATTGTAACGTGTCGGCCCTCAGTCGCAGCGCAAATCCCCTGACCCGTTTTCCTTTAGGAGTTCAGAGTAAGGGACCTTCGACAAACGGTTTCCTTAAGTATTTCAAATTCTGCGGAAGTCGAGAGCGCCTGAGACCGTGCGGCAACAAATGGCCCTATCTTGGGAAGTGAAACCTGTAGCTGGACCCCTGAATTAATTACGTCGCACAAGCAAAACATTTGAGAAAACGTAATCTCTTTGATTCCACGCGGGGTAATCCTCAAGAGCGAGTTGCATACATAAGGTTGGCATTCCTAAGTGTGAACTCCGTGAGAAATAACGAAATAAAGATAACCGCACTCCTCCTGACCGCAACTCTGGCCTTGGGACAACAACCGGCACCCGGCTCAACACGATCAGCGGAAACCATCATCGTCACCGGCAGTTTTGAGCCCCTGCCGCTCGAGGAGAGCAATCGAGCTGTCAGTTCCATCGAAGTCCCAACGGGTTCAGGCCTGACGACATCTTTCGTCGATTACATGCATCAGGATTCCTCCGTGGACTTGCAGCAACGTGAGGTCGATGGCGTGCAGGCTGATCTCTCGATTCGCGGTTCCTCTTTCGGCCAGACACTGGTGTTACTCAATGGGTTGCGAATCAACGATGCACAGACGGGTCACCACAACCTTGACATTCCTATTCCACTGGCATCGCTCGACCGAATCGAAGTGCTTCACGGATCTGGATCGACTCTGTACGGCGCGGACGCCCTCGGCGGTGCCGTCAATTTCGTTACACAGGAGCCGCGTGCGGCGGAGCTTCGCTTTCGTGCGGCTGCCGGCAATTTCGGCTTAAACGAACAGCGAATGTCGGCCGAGGTTTCAGATCCGCGGTTTTCCGAACGGATCACAGCGAGTCGAGACGCGTCCAGCGGATTCGAACCTGACCGCGATTACCGCAGCAGTTCAACTTCTTCAGAGACGTGGCTTCACAGTGGCATGGGGGCAACCGACATACTCATAGGGGGCAGCGATCGTCCTTTCGGAGCGAATCAGTTCTATGGCAACTTCCCCTCCTGGGAACGAACGAAGAGCTGGTTTGCTTCCGTGAATCAACAGCTCGGGCAGAACACTGATATTTCGGCTGGCTACCGGCGACACTCCGATGTTTTCGTGTTAATACGCAGTCAACCTGCGGTGTATGAGAACAATCACGTAAGCCAGAGCTGGCAACTGGCCCTGCGCCGAACTGCTGAGTGGAAGAAAAACATCGTTTTCGCTTATGGCGCCACGGCTGATCGCGACCAAATAGACAGCAATAACCTCGGCAGCCACGCACGTAACCGTGGCGCGGGGTACGCCAATCTGGATCTCAGATACCTGCGACGGCTGTCTCTGTCTCTTGGAGTTCGTGAGGAACTGCTCGAGGGAGGTCGCTCCGAATTTTCACCGACGATTGCAGGAGCCTTATGGCTCCGGTCTGAGTTGAAGATGAAGGCGAGCGTAAGCCGTGCATTTCGTTTGCCGACCTACACGGACCTCTATTACCGAGATCCTGCGAACATCGGCAATCCGCTATTGAAGCCTGAGATTGCGTGGAGCTACGAGGTAGGCCCGGAGTGGAACCACAAAGGGATCATCTCCCTCCAGTCGACGTTCTTTCACCGTCATGATCAGAACGATATCGACTACGTCAGGAATTCTCCCGCCGGTCCGTGGCGTGCGCTCAACGTCCAGCAAGTTACATTTGACGGGATCGAAACGGCCCTGGCATTGTCGACCCTGAAACGCTCTGAAAGGTTTCAAATTGGATACACGATACTGCAGGCCAGCCTGCAGCCGTTCGCAGGGATGTCAAAATACGTGTTCAACTACCCCTACCACCAGGCGGCGCTTACCTGGTCGAGCCAGCCGCTCAGTCAGATAGCCTTGCTGTCAACCTCAGGGT
>Ga0209166_10001880_pt1 | contig 16657 bp, 11 predicted proteins | sample Coa_R1_3_FD_187151 | JGI IMG/M metagenome (GOLD analysis project Ga0209166, IMG submission 187151) | Surface soil microbial communities from Centralia Pennsylvania, which are recovering from an underground coalmine fire - Coalmine... | ecosystem: Environmental > Terrestrial > Soil >... | reverse complement strand
CGGCTCGCGATGATGTTCATCACCTCGTCGGCCATCCGGTCGTCGGCGTCCCGGCTGCCCAGCCGCGCCGCGGCCGCCGACATGCCCGCCACGAGCGGGGCATCCAGTATCACCGGCAGCAGCACCTCGCTGATCCACCGCGGGCTCAGCACCGCATCGTCCACGATGAGCCCGCCGCCTGCCCGCTCGATGGGCAGCGCGTTCAGCCGCTGCTCACCATTGCCGTGCGGCAGCGGTACGTACGCCGCGGGCAGCCCCACAGTGGTGAGCTCGGCACAGGTCAGGGCGCCACTGCGGCACACCGCGAAGTCGGCCGCGGCGTAGGCCAGGTCCATCCGGTCCACGTAGGGAAGCGTCACGTAGGGCGGGCCGGCCGGGGGCAGGTGGACCTCCAGGCCGCTGCGCGGGCCGAGCAGGTGCAGCACCTGGACGCCGGCGGCGCGGATATCGGCGGCGGCGTCGAGCACCGCGAGGTTGATCGACCTGGCACCCTGGGAGCCGCCGGTGACCAGCAGTACGGGCAGGTCGGGCCACAGCCCGAAGTGCTCGCGCGCCTTGTCCGCCATGGCCAGCCGGTCCAGGCCGGAGATCTCCTTGCGGATCGGGATCCCGATGCACCGGGCGTGCGGCAGCCGGGTGCCGGGATGGGCGGTGAACACGTGCCGGGTGAACAGCGCGCCGATGCGGTTGGCCAGGCCCGCCTTGACGTTCGCGTCGTGGACCACGATCGGCACCTGGCGGCGCCGGGCCGCCAGGTACGCCGGGGTGGCGACGTAGCCGCCGAACCCCACGACCACCTGGGCATGGGTCCGGTCCAGGATGTCCCCCGCGGTGCGCACCGCATGCGCCAGCCGCCCCGGGACGCTCAGCAGGTCTGCGGTCGGCTTGCGGGGCAACGGGACCGGCGGGATCAGCGCGAGGTCGTAGCCGCGCAGCGGGACCAGCCGGGTCTCCAGGCCGCGCTCGGTGCCGAGGCAGGTGAGCGGGAGGCGGGGGTCGAGCCGGCGCAGCGCGTCGGCAACCGCCAGGGCTGGCTCGATATGGCCTGCGGTGCCCCCTCCGGCGAGTACCACGCTCATGCCAGTACCTCCTGTTTGCGGTGCCAAGCCCCCGGGGCTCCAGGGGTCGCCCCGGACAGTGCGGGGAACCAGGGGATCGCTCCTGGGCCAGGACTGCGCAGGCTTCGGCGAAGGTAGCCTACGGCTACCGAGCAGCCTCGGCCGCCTCGTCCCGGGTTCACTCCCGCCGGCGGTTCAGGCCCAGCCAGCTTAGGGCGCGCCGGGCCGGGCCGGGGCCGGCCTCGGCAAGCGCCTGGGCGGCACCTGGTTCCCGGCGCGCGAACGACATCAGCATGCCGAGCGCGATCATGGTTGTCACCAGCGACGACAGGCCGGCGGAGACCAGCGGCAGCGGCACGCCGGTGATCGGGATCAGCCCGATCACCGCGCCGATGTTCACGATCGCCTGGCCCACGATCCAGACGGTCGCACCGGCCGCGGCGAGCCGCACGAAGGTGTCCTCCACCCGCCGGGCGATGCGCAGGCCCGCGTACGCGAGGCCGCCGTAGAGCAGCGACACGCACAGCGTCCCGACCAGCCCGAGTTCCTCGCCGATGATGGCGAAGATGAAGTCGGTGGTGTCGTCGGGCACCCACCCCCACTTCTGCCTGCTGGCACCGAGCCCCACGCCGAACCAGCCGCCGGAGCCGACCGCCCACTTGCCCTGGATGGGCTGCATATCCGGGCCGACCGGCCCACCCTGGGGGTTGAGGAACTGGCTCAGCCGGGCGGACCGGTACTTGGCGACCACCGCCAGCATCAGCAGCGCCAGCACGATCAGCGCGAGCATCCCCAGGTACAGGCGCAGCGGGGTGCCGACCACCCAGAGCAGCCCCAGGAAGATCAGCAGCAGGATGGACGTGGTGCCGAGGTCGTCGCCGAGCATCACCAGCATGCACAGGATGCCGGCCCCGGGCATCAGCGGTATCAGCAGGTACCGCCAGTCATCCAGCTGGGACAGCTTCTCCTTGCGGGCCAGCAGGTCCGCGCCCCACAGCAGGAACGCCAGCTTGGCCAGTTCCGACGCCTGGAACACGATCGGGCCGATGATCAGCTCACGGGTGGCACCTTGGTACTGGACCCCGATTACCGGGGTGAGCAGCAGGCCGATGACGGCGACGAACATGAGCGGGTAGGCGGCGGCCCGGAACACCGTGGGCGAGCACCGGGCGGCCAGCCACATGCACGGCAGGCCGAGGAGGACGCCGAGCAACTGGTGCTGGAACCCGGAGTACGGGGACGCGCCCTGGCCCAGGTTCTGCACGGACGAGGTGGACAGCACCATGACCAGGCCGAGGGCCAGCAGCAGCGTGGTGATGCCGAGAATCAGGTAGTAGGAGGTCAGCGGCCGGTCGAACAGCGCAAGCAGCATGCGGCGCTGCGAGGCCGGCTCCGATGCGCCGGACACGAGACCGGGCGGGTCGGCCACGACCATCCCGCCCGGTTCGCGCGCACCCGGCCTGGAAGCCTCCTGGACTTGATCCATCATCCCAGTGTCCGGGGTGAACGGCGCTATCAGCGGGAAATCCGCCCGCGTGTCGCGCACCCGGGTGCCGGCTCCGGCCGGTCTACCTGGGCATCCACTCCACGTAGAAGATGCCCAGGCCAAGCGCCACGAACAGGCCGCTGATCAGCCAGAACCTGATCACGATGGTGGTCTCGGCCCAGCCCTTCAGCTCGAAGTGATGCTGCAGCGGCGCCATGCGGAAGACCCGGCGCCCGGTCATCTTGAACGAGCCCACCTGGATGATCACGGACATCGCGATCACCACGAACAGCCCGCCCAGGATTGCCAGGAGCAACTGGGTCTTCGTGCACACGGCCAGGCCGGCCAGTACCCCGCCGAGCGCGAGCGAGCCGGTGTCCCCCATGAAGATGCGGGCCGGCGGGGCGTTCCACCACAGGAACCCGAAACAGGCGCCGAGCACGGCGGCCGCCACCACCGCCAGGTCCAGCGGGTCGCGCACCGAGTAGCAGTGCGGGGCGAGGAAGCTGGTGCAGTCGTTGCGGAGCTGCCAGTTGCCGATCAGCACGTAGGCGGCCAGCACCAGGCAGGCGGACCCGGTTGCCAGGCCGTCCAGGCCGTCGGTGAGGTTCACCGCGTTGGACGTGCCGGCGATCAGGAACACGATCCACAGCACGAACGGCGCCAGCCCGAGAGTGGGGCCGAAGTCGCGCAGGAACGACAGGTGCGCGTCGGCCGGGGTGATGTCGTACCCGTCGGCGAACCGCTGCTGGAGTACCAGCAGCGCGAACACCGCGCCCACCACGGCCTGCCCGGCCAGCTTGGCGCTGCTGCGCAGCCCCAGGCTCCGCTGCTTGTAGATCTTGATGAAGTCGTCGATGAACCCGACCAGGCCCAGGCCCGCCATCAGCATCATCACCAGCAGCCCGGACACCTGGGGGGTCTGGCCGGTGGCCACGTTGCCGACGAAGTACCCGGTCACCGACGCGATCACGATGACCGTGCCGCCCATGGTGGGCGTGCCGCGCTTGGTGACGTGGGCAGCCGGGCCCTCTTCCCTGATGAGCTGCCCGTAGCCGCGCCGGGAGAAGACACGGATCGCCACCGGGGTGCCGAAAAGCGCCAGCAGCAGCGAGATCCCGCTCGCCACCAGGATGGTCTTCACTGTGCGGCCTCCCCCGTCAGGGCAAGGGCCACACGTTCCAGCCCCGCCGCACGGGAGGCCTTTACCAGTACCACGTCCCCGGGGCCCAGCAGGTTCCCCAGCGCGGCCAGCGCGCTGCCCACGTCCGGCACGCCGATCAGCTCGCCGTGCCAGGACCGCTCCGCCTTGGCGCCGGCCAGCATCGGGGCGGCATCCTCCCCCACCACGATGAGCCCGGCCAGGCCGGCCCGCGCGGCCAGGCCGCCGGCTTCCTCGTGCCGCTGCCGGGACTCACCGCCCAGCTCGTTCATGGGGCCGAGCACCGCGAAGGCGCGGCGCCCGCGGGCCACGGCGGTGAGCGTCTCCAGCGCGGCCGCCATCGCCTCGGGGTTGGCGTTGTAGGCGTCGTTGATGACGGTGACACCGTCGGGGCGCTCGGTGACCTCCATCCGCCATTTGCTCCGGGGGGCCGCCGCGGACAGGGCGCCGGCCGCGTCGGCCACGTTCAGCCCCAGTTCGCCCGCGAGCGCAGCGGCTGCCAGCGCGTTCACCACGTTGTGCGCGCCGAGCAGGCGCAGCCGCACCGGCGCGGACCCCTGCGGCGTCGCCAGGGTGAAACCGGCGCGGGCCCGGTCGTCCAGGGTCACGCCCACCGCCCGCACCGTGGCCTGCGCGTGCACGCCGAACGTCACCACCCGGGCAGCGGTCCGCCCCGCCATCGCGAGCACCCGCGGGTCGTCGGCGTTGAGCAGCGCGACCCCGTCCGGCGGCAGCGCGGCAGGCAGTTCGCCCTTGGCCCGGGCGACCGCCTCCAGCCCGCCGAACTCGCCGGTATGGGCATGCCCGACGCACAGGACCGCGCCGAGCCGGGGCGGTGCGATCCGGCACAGCGCCTCGATGTCCCCGGCCTTGCGCGCGGACAGTTCCAGCACCAGGTACCGGGTTTCCGCGGTGACCCGCAGCACCGTCAGCGGGTGGCCGATCTCATTGTTGAACGACCCGTACGGCGCGACCGTCGGCCCCAGCCGCTCGATGAGCTGGGCGGCCAGGTCCTTGGTGGTGGTCTTGCCCACCGATCCGGTGATGCCGGCGATGGTGAGGCCGGGCAGTGCCGCAGCGACCGCCCTGGCGAGGGCGGCCAGCGCGCCGGGCACGTCCGGGGTGATCAGTGCGGGCACACCGACCGGGCGGCTGGCCAGGACGGCCACCGCGCCCCGGCCCACCGCGGCGGCCGCGAAGTCATGCCCGTCCACGTGCTCGCCGGGCAAGGCCACGAACAGCGCCCCAGGGCCGGCCTGCCGTGAGTCGATGACGACCGAGCCGGCCATGGCGGAGGTATCGGTCCCCGGACCCGGGACCGCTGCGGTGATCTCCGCGACAGCGGCCAGGGAGAGCGGGATCACGGCATCCCCTCGCCCGGCGTACCAGCGCGCTTGCGGGCGAGCGCGGCGGCGGCGACCTCGCGGTCGTCGAACGGGATCACCTTCTGCCCGATGTATTGCCCGCGTTCATGCCCCTTGCCTGCCACTACTATGACGTCTCCCTTGTCAGCCATGGCGACGGCCAAGCCGATGGCGGCGGCCCGGTCGGGCTCCACGATGATCCGCGCCCGCTCCGGCTCGCCGACGGTGAGCACCCCCTCCAGCATTTCCGTGAGTATTGCCAGGGGATCCTCCGTGCGGGGGTTGTCACTGGTCAGGATGGCCAGGTCGGCAAGGCGGGCGGCGGCGGCACCCATCAGTGGCCGCTTGGCGCTGTCCCGGTCGCCGCCACAGCCCAGCACGATGGCCAGGCAGCCGCCGGTCACCGGGCGCAGCGCGCGCAGCACCGCTTCCACCGCTCCCGGTTTGTGAGAATAGTCAACGAGCACGGTGAAATCCTGGCCGGCGTCGACCCGCTCCAGCCGGCCCGGCACCCCCGGGCAGGCCGCGACCCCGGCCACCGCCGTGGCCAGGTGCACCCCGGCTTCGACCAGCGCGACCACCGCGCCCAGCGCGTTCGCGACGTTGTACGGCCCGGGAAGGACGACACTGGCGTCGGCTTCCACCCCGCCGGGGCCGATGATGCGGAACGTGCTCCCGTCCGCGCCGCAGCGCACGTCGACGGCCCGCCAGTCCGCGTCCGGGTCACCTTCGGCGGAGAACGTGACGACGGGGATCCGCGCGCCGTCAGCCAGGCGCCGGCCGTAGGCGTCGTCGAGGTTCACCACCCCCACGCGGGCATAGCCGGGCGCGAAAAGCAGGGACTTGGCGGCGAAGTACTTCTCCAGGTTGCCGTGGAAGTCCAGGTGGTCCTGGGACAGGTTGGTGAACACGGCCACTTCGTAGGAGGTGCCCGACACCCGGCCGAGCGCGAGGGCGTGGCTGGACACCTCCATCGCCGCCGCGGTGACGCCGCGCTCGGCCATGGTCGCGAACAGGGCCTGCAGGTCGGCGGCCTCCGGGGTGGTGAGCTCGCTCGCCGTGGCCTGCCCCGCGATCCGGGTTTCCACCCCGCCGATCAGGCCGGTCAGGTGGCCGACCCGGCGCAGCGCGGATTCCAGCAGGTAGGTCGTGGTGGTCTTGCCGCTGGTCCCGGTCACGCCGATGAGCAGCAGCCGGGCCGAGGGGTGCCGGTAGACCCAGGAGGCCACCTCGCCGAGCCTGGCCCTGGGGTCGGCGACGACGAAGACCGGCACCCCGCAGGCGCGCGCGGATTCGCGGCCGGCCGGGTCGGTGAGCACGGCGACCGCCCCGGCCGATACCGCGTCCTGGCAGAACTCAGCGCCGTGGTGGTGGCCACCTGGCAGCGCCGCGTACAGATCGCCTGGGCGGACCCGGCGTGAGTCGTGGGTCACCCCGCGGACCAGCACCGGGCCACGGGGGCCGGTGAACGGGTCCGCACCGTGGCTTTCGTCGTGGGCCATGACGACCCCGAGCAGCGCGGCGAGGCCGGACAGTGGCCGCCCCTGCGCGCTAAGGGGACGCGGATCCGCAGGCACGCGCAGAGGCTACCGCTGTTCACCGTGCGGTGAGCGGCACGTTTGGGCGCTTGGCGCCATCCGGCGGAATCTTCAGCGACGCGAGCGCGAACTTCATCACCTGGTAAAAGGCCGGGCCGGCCACGTAGTTTCCGAAATAGTCGCCCAGCTTGGGATTCTGGATGTTGACCGCCACCACGAGCTTGGGGTTGCTGGCTGGCGCGATGCCGATGTAACTCGACCCGTACTGGCACAGGCAGTGGGCCTTGGGATCCCAGACCTGGGCGGTGCCGGTCTTGGACGCGACCGAGTACCCGGGAATCTCGCCCCACGGCTGGTAGGCGAGGGTGGCGTCGAGGTAAGGAACCTGCTGCAGGATGCGGATGAGCTCGGACGCGGTCGAGGCCTTGATCACCCGCTGCTTGTGCGGGCGCGGAGCCGGGTGGTACCGCCCGCCCGGTCCGGTGGTGCCCGCCACGATGCTCGGCGATACCCGGATCCCGTGGTTGGCGATGGTCGCGTAGACCCCCGCCATCTGCACGGCGGTGGCGGCCACGCCCTGGCCGAACGCCAGGGTGAACCGCTGGTCGCCCCACCACTTGGACGGCGGCGGGAGGTCTCCCTGGGTGGCGCCGGGCAGCGGCAGGCCGGTCGGCACCCCGACGCCGAAGGCCCGGTAATACTGGTACTGCAACTGCGGGCTGACGTGCTCGGCGACCTGCACCATGCCGACGTTGCTCGAATGCGCCAGAATGCCGGCCAGGGTGAGCCGCTCGGTGGGATGCGGGTCGGCGTCGTGGAATGGGAACCCGTCGACCACGATCTGCTCGGGCACCGAGTAGCCGGTCAACGGTGTCTCGCCGTGCTCCAGCGCCGCCGCCGCGGTGATCACCTTGGCGGTGCTGCCCGGCGGGAAGATGTCCGCGACCGGCTGGTCGACCGTGGCCGCCAGGTTGGTCACGTGAGCCGGCTGGTAGGTCGGGTACTGGGCCATGGCCAGGATTTTTCCGGTCGAGGGCTGCATCACCACGATCGTGCACGAGGCCGCGTGGGTCACCCTGACCCGCTGCGCGCAGGCTTGCTGTGCCTCCCACTGCAAGCTGGCGAGAATGGTCAGGTGCACGTCGCCGCCGGGTACCAGAGGCCGGACCTTCTGCGAGGTGAACGGGATCGGCTGCCCGGTGATCCCGGTCTCCACCTCTTCCTGGCTGTCACGGCCGGCCAGCAGCGAGTTGAAGGACTGCTCGATGCCCGCCTGGCCCTGCAGGTCTTGGTTGCTGTTGGTGTTGGTGAAGCCGACCAGGTTGGCAGCCAGGTTCCCGTTCGGGTAGGAGCGGACGTAGGTGGGGGTGAAGTAGATGCCGGCCAGGCCCTTGGCGGTCAGCACCGCCGCGAGGTGGTTGCCGGCCGGGGCAGGCACGCCCTGGGTGAGCAGGACATAGTCCCGCGAGGAGGGGTGGTAGAGCTTGCCCAGGATGGCTGACTGGGTCATATGCAGCGGCCCCGCCAGGATTGCGGCGACCCGCTGCCGCAGTGCCATGGTGGCCTGCGCGGTTCTCCCTTTGAGCTGCGGCGGGTCCGCGGTCACCACGTCCTCCTGCACGCTCATCGCCAGGGTGGTGCCGTCGGCCGTGGTGATGCTGCCCCGCTCGGCCGGGATGCGGATGAGCTTCAGGCGGTAGTTCGCGGCCTGCTTGCTGAAGCTGGCACCTTCCAGGCCCTGCAGTTGCACGAGGCGGCCGGCCACCAGGGAAAGCGCGAACCCGACGCACAGCAGGCTGGCGTGCAGCCGCCGGGACGGGCTGGCCCGGCGCAGTTTCGCCCGGCGCAGCTCGCGCCGCGCCCGGCGGCTTGCCGCGCCGCGCCCGCCCGGGCGGCGGCCGCCTCCGCCGAACCCGCCCGCGCCCCGTTCGCCGGGCCGGGCCGCGCTGGCAGCGGGCCTGCCGGGCCGCTTGGGCGCGCCCTGGCCGGGTGCCCGCCGGCCGGGCGGTGGCCCGGCAGCGCGGGTGCCGTCGCCGCCGGGATCGCCGCGGCGGCTCCCGCCGCCGGCCTCGCGGGCTCGGACCGGCCCGGGGCGGCGCGGGCCGGCCGTCCCGGGGGGGCGGCCGGGCCCGCGCGGGCGGTTCCGGCCGTCCCCGCCGCCGGGTGCGGTCACGGCGTGTACCCGGGAACCGTCGGTATCCCCGGCATCTGGCCGGGCTGGCTCTGCAGCCGCCCCGTGCTGAGGTTGAGGAAGCGCAGCCGTGGCTGCATCTGCATGCCCAGCTGGGCGGCGCGGTGCGCCAGCGAGGCGGGCGACTCCTCCGCCGCGATCTGCGCCTGGAGGGTCTGCACTCGCTGGGCCAGTGGCACGTTGTCCTGCTGGAGCGCGGTGATCTGGAAGGCACCGCTGGCGAGGATCGTGTTGATGATCAGCAAGCACACCAGCCCGCCGCCGAGCAGTCCCACCACGAGGAACACGAACCGGGTGCGCGACTCAGGGGCCGGCCGGTGGCCGGCCAGCGCGGGGCGGGCGGTGCGCACGGCAGCGGACGGCGATCCCTGGCCGCCGCGGCGCGGCACCGGCGGGGCGGCGGGCCGCGCGGTGGCCGATCGGGCAGCGCCCGGCCGTACGTTCGCCGGCCGCGCGCCGGTGGGCCGCGGGCCAGCCGAGCGGGTGCGGGTTCCCGCGGAGCGGGCCTCCGCCGGGTGCGGCTGCCTGCCCGGGGCGGGTGCGGCGGCCGCCGCGCGCCGTGACCCGGCCGCCGCGGCCCGGCGCGGGCCGGACGTGCCACGGCGCGGCGAGCTCCCCGCGGCCTGCGTTTTCTCCGTCACTTCCGTGTGCCCGTTCACCGCGTTCCCCCTTGTGTCATAGGTCGTGGTCCCCCGTCCCCCGCTCACGCGGCTTCCTTGATCCGCATCGCTGCCCGCAGCCGGGCAGAGGCGGCCCGTGGATTGGCTGCCACCTCGGCAGCCGAGGGGCGTTCCGCGCCCCTGGTGAGCAACCGGAGCTGCGGCCCGGCCGCGGCCAGCGTCACCGGGAGCCCTCGCGGCGTGGTGTCCGCCGCCCGGGCCGCCAGGGTCCGCTTGACCAGGCGGTCCTCCAGCGAGTGGTAGGCCAGCACGACGATGCGGCCGCCCAGGGCGAGGGCGTCCACCGCCGCGGGCAGGGCCCGCTCTAGTGCGTCAAGTTCCCCGTTGACCTCGATTCGCAGCGCCTGGAAGGTGCGCTTGGCTGGGTTGCCGCCGGTGCGGCGGGCCGGCGCGGGAATTGAGGCACGGATGATCTCGGTCAGCTGTGCCGTGGAGGTGAGCGGCGCCTGGGACCGCGCCCGCACGACAGCGTCGGCTATCTGGCGGGCGAACTTCTCCTCGCCGTAGTCGCGCAGGACCCGGCGCAGCCGGTCCGCCGGGTAGGTGTTAAGCACTTCGGCGGCGGTCAGCGGCTGGCTCCGGTTCATCCGCATGTCCAGCGGAGCGTCGTAGGAGTAGGCGAAGCCGCGCTCCCGCTCGTCGAGTTGCGGCGAGGACACCCCCAGGTCGAACAGGAAACCGTCCGCGGTGCGGTGGCCAAGGCCGTTCAGCACGTCGGCCACCTGGTCGTAAACGGCCCGGGTGATCGTGACCCGGTCGCCGTACCTGGCGAGCAGGCGGCCCGACTCCTCCACCGCGGCCGCGTCGGTGTCCAGCCCGATCAGCATCAGCCCGGGATGGGCATCCAGCAGCGCCTGAGCATGCCCGGCCCGGCCGAGGGTGGCGTCCACCAGCACCGCGCCGGCCCGGTCCAGGGCCGGCCCAAGGAGCGTGAGCACACGGTGGAGGAGTACCGGCCGGTGGCCGCCTCCTGGTGTGCTCATCGAAGCCCCTCTCTCCGAATCCTCCGCGCGGGCCGCCAACCCGGCAGGCCCGTGCGTTCGCACCTTGCGTCCGTGCCCGGCCAGGTCTCCATCCGCGCGACTGTCGGGCGGCCACGGCACCGCCTGGCGCCGGGGAAGTGACGTCAGCCGGCGAAGCGCCCTGCCGCGGGTGGAGACCTCGCCGTGCACGGCTGATGCCGCCTACGGCGTCAGTCACAAAACGCCAGGCAGCACCTCCTCCGATGCAGCCGAGAACGCGTCCTCCTGGTCGTCCAGGTAGGCGGTCCACGCTGCGGTGTCCCAGATCTCCAGCCTGGTGTTGGCGCCGATTACGACGCAGTCCCGCTGGAGTCCGGCGTAATCCCGCAGGCCCTGCGGGATCGTCACCCGGCCCTGTTTGTCCGGGACCTCGTCGGAGGCACTGGCGAACAGGACGCGGCTGTAGTCCCGCACCGCCTTGGCGGTGACGGGAGCCGTGCGGAGCGCCTCGGTGATCCGCGCGAACTCCGCCGCGGGGAACACGTACAGACAGCGCTCCTGGCCCTTGGTGATCACGACCCCTTCCGCAAGGTCTTCGCGGTACTTGGCCGGCAGGAACATGCGTCCCTTCTCGTCGAGGCGCGGCGAGTGAGTGCCGAGAAACAAGGGCGCTCACCTCCACTCCCCGCACCGCACCCAAAGGCCTATCTGGGTATCTATGCTCCCCACTGCGCTCCACTGTACCCCACAATCCTCCACATGCAAGGCCGATTGCTCCCCACCGCGCCCCACTCCCTCCCCCGCCGGCCCCGGGCCGGCCGCCAGGGGACCGGCAGGGGCGGGGCACGGCGGCCGGGAAGCGGCGGCCGCAAAGGAAAAGGAGCGCCCGCAGCGCCCGGCCGAGCAGGGCCGCGGCGGAAGCCGAAAATGCCGGCGGAAGGAGCGGGGCGGGCGGGGGGCTGAACCGGACAGCCGGCATCGCGCGTGTTTCCCGGCAGGACGTACTGTCGGTTAGCACGGTCTGACGGGCACCATGGGCGGGCGGGAGCCAAAGGCCAGGCGCACAGGGAGAGGGACAAGTGGTTCTTGACACCGGGCAAGGCAGCGGCAGCCGCACCCCTGACGAACTGGTTCGGGTGGCGCACCGCGTCGGTGCGGCCGTGGAGTCCGTCATCGAGGGGAAGTCCGACGCCGTCCGCCTCGCGCTGACAGTCCTGCTCGCCGAGGGCCACGTGCTGATCGAGGACGTTCCCGGGGTAGGGAAGACGATGCTGGCCAAGGCGCTGGCGCGGGCCACCGGCTGCTCCGTCCGGCGTATCCAGTTCACCCCGGACCTGCTGCCCAGCGACATCACCGGGGTGAGCGCCTACAACCAGGAGCGCCGCGAGTTCGAGTTCAAGCCTGGCCCGGTCTTCGCGAACATCGTGGTCGGTGACGAGATCAACCGCGCCTCTCCCAAGACCCAGTCCGCGCTGCTGGAGTGCATGGAGGAGCGGCAGGTCACGGTGGACGGCCGGACCTACCCGCTCACTCCGCCGTTCATGGTGATCGCCACCCAGAACCCGATCGAGATGGAGGGCACCTACCCGCTGCCCGAAGCGCAGCGGGACCGGTTCACGGCCCGGATCTCTATGGGCTACCCGAGCGCCGAGTCCGAGCTGGCGATGCTCGAGGTGCACGGATCGTCGTCACCGCTGGACACGCTGGAGCCGGTGGCCCAGGCCGAGGACATCAGGGAACTCATCGCCGCGGTGCGGACGGTGCATGTGGCCGAGCCGCTGAAGCAATACGTGATCAGGCTGGTCGCCGCCACCCGCTCCTCCCCTGAGCTGCGGCTGGGCGCCTCGCCTCGGGCCACGCTGCACCTGCTGCGGGCGGGCCGGGCCCGGGCCGCGCTGGACGGCCGCGACTTCGTCATTCCCGACGACATGCAGGCGCTGGCCCTGCCGGTGCTGGCGCACCGGCTGCTGCCAAGCGCCGAGGCGGTGGTCACCCAGCAGTCACCGGAGCGGGTGCTGGCCTCGATCGTGGACCGCCTGCCGCTGCCCCAGCTGCGCTGAGCCCCGGCTTAAAGTCCGGCCACCAGGAAACAGGCAGGAAAGAGGACCGCCACTTGGCATTGGCGTGAGCCCGTCCGTAAGTTGAGAAAAGCAGGCTCGAGAAAGGCGCCGCATGCGGTCGATACTGGCCGGATTCACCACCCGCGGCAGAGCGTTCGTGGCCACCGGAGCGGCCGCGGGCGTGCTCGGCCTCGGGCTCGGTCAGCGGACCCTGCTGAGCATCGGCGGCGTGCTGATCATCCTGCCGGTGCTTTCCGTCCTCGCCGCCAGCCGGACCAGGTACCGGATCAGCTGGGCCCGCGCCATCGCCCCGGCCCGGGTGCCGGCCGGCCACACCGCCTCGGTGTCCATCCAGCTCGACAACTCCTCCCGGCTGCCCACCGGGCTGCTGCTGGCCGAGGACACCGTCCCCTACTCGATAGGCAGCCGGCCGCGGTTCATCCTGGACCGGATCGAGCCAGGCGGCTCGCGCCGGCTCAGCTACCCCATCCAGCCCGATCAGCGGGGCAAGTTCACCATCGGCCCGCTGCACGTGCGGGTGGCGGACGCGTTCGGCCTGGCGAAGGTGGGCAGCACGGCGGCGCCGCCGTGCACCCTGGTGGTCACCCCGGCGGTCACCGCGCTGCCACACACCTCGCTGGCCGGCTCCTGGCTGGGCGAGGGCGACGCGCGGGCCAGCACAGCCGCGGCTGCGGGTGAGGACGACGTCGTGCCGAGGTCCTACCGGGACGGCGACGAGCTGCGCCGGGTGCACTGGCGGTCCACCGCGCGGTACGGCGAGCTGATGGTGCGCCGCGAGGAGCAGCGCTGGCGGAACCGCGCGGTGCTGTTCCTGGACACCCGGCTCGGCGCCCACAACGGCCGCGGGCCGGCTTCGTCCTTCGAGTACGCCGTCAGCGCCGCCGCGTCCATCGGGGTGCACCTGGCGCGCGAGGAGATGGACACCGAGTTCGTCACCGATGGTGGCAAGGTGACCGCGCCCGGCTCGTTCGAGGACGTGCTGCTCGACACGCTCGCCGTCATCCGGCCGTCCCGCAACAACACGCTGAGCCCCGGGCTGGCGCAGCTGCCCGCCGACACCAGCGGCCTGTTTATCGTGATCGCCGGGCACCTGACCGGCGGCCAGGCGCGGCAGCTGGTCACCGCGCGCCGGGCGTCGGGGCCGGCGATGGCGCTGCTGCTCGCCATCTCCACCTGGGCCGCGGAACGGCCGGGCGCTGCGCCTACGGGGGAAACAGACGAGGCGTTGAAGGTGCTCACCGCGGCCGGCTGGCGAGTGGCCACGGTGACCGCCGACACGCCACTCAGCGTGGCCTGGGACATGCTCAACCGCAGCCACATGGTCCGCGGCGAGCCCGGGCAGGCCACCGCGGGGAACGGCCCGGCCACGGGAAACGGCGGCCCGGCCGTGGGCGCCCTCAGCCCGCCACCAGGTGCCGGGGCGGGAGCAGGAGCGAACCGGTGAACACGCGCCTGACCGTGGCCGCGGGGATCGCGACCGTGCTGGCATCGATTGCGCTGTACCCGCTGCTGAGCGGCGGCATGTGGTTCTGGGGGGGCGTGGGGGCGGCCATCGTGGTCGGGGCGGTCGGCGCCGCGACCCGGCGCCGGGCGATTCCCGCGGTGGCCTGCTTCCTCGCCGCGATCTGCGCGGAGTTCCTCTACCTCAACGCGGTGTTCGCGGGCCGTCAGTCCTTGGGCGGCCTGATCCCCACCGGCGCGTCTGTGCACCACCTCCGGGTGCTGCTCAAGCAGGCCATGTTCGACATTCACAAGTACTCGCCGCCGGTCCCGCCCCGGGCCGGGATCATCCTGCTCACCGTGGCCGGCATCGGCCTGGTCGCCATCCTCACCGACGTGCTCGCGGTGCGGCTGCACCGGCCCGCGATCGCCGGGCTGCCGCTGCTGGTCCTGTTCTGCGTGCCGCTGACCACCGATGCCCGGCCGGGCGCGGTAGGCGGAACGCTGGTGTTCTGCGCGGGCATGGTGGGCTACCTGGGACTGCTCTCCGCCGACGGCAGGCACCGGCTGCGGCTTTGGGGCCGGCTCATCCACCCCTGGCAGGACGACACCGACAGTGACGGCCCCGACATCAGGCCACTGGCCGCCGCGGGCCGCCGGATCGGCTCCGCTGCCGTGGTGCTCGCGCTGGCCCTGCCGCTGCTGATCCCCGGGCTGAAGGCGCACCGGCTGTTCTCCGGGGACGGCACCGGGAAGAACGGCGGCGCGGGCGGCCACGGCCGGATCTCTTTCCCCAGGCCGCTGGACCTGCTGAACACCGACCTGCGCGAGTCCCGCCCGGTGCCCGTCCTGACCTACCACACCGACGTTTCGACGCCGCCCTACCTGCAGGTCTACGTGCTTGGCAACCTCACTACCAACGCGTGGACAATGGGCACGCCCGAGACGACCGGCCTGACCAGGCGGGGCCGGATGCCCGCGGTGCCGGGCCTGGCCGCGCCCGGGCCAGGGCCGACCCCGCGCGAGTGGATCAGCCTGGGCACGAACCTGGCGAACCGCGGCAACGTGAGCTACCTGCCACTGCCGTATGCCGCACGCCAGGTAAAGGTGAACGGCTCCTCCTGGCGGATCGACGGGAGCACACTCTCGGTGCTCTCGCCCAGTGCCCGGCTGGCCGGGCTGCACTACTCGGTGCTCGCCAAGGACGTGAACCCGTCGGCCCAGCAGTTGCGCGAGGCGCCCGCTGCGTCCAGCACGCTCGACGGGTACCGCTACGTTCCGGCCGCCTACCGGACGAAGCAGATGGTGAAGCTGGTGAACCGGATCACCGGGAGCCGGACCACCCCCTACGGCAAGGCGGCGGCCATCCAGCACTGGTTCACCGCCGCCGGTCACTTCACCTACACGCTGAAGGTGGATCGGACACAAAGCTCGTCCGCGCTGATCCAGTTCCTGACCAAGACCAAGAGGGGGTACTGCCAGCAGTTCGCCTTCGCGATGGCCGTACTCGCCCGGCTGGCGGGCATCCCGGCGCGCGTCGTCGTGGGCTATACGCAGGGCACCTTCATCGGGAACAACAACTACCAGGTGAAGACCAGTGACGCGCACGCCTGGCCGGAGCTCTACTTCCCCGGGTTCGGCTGGCTGCGCTTCGAGCCGACCCCGCCGGACAGCACCGGGCCGCCCGGGCAGGCGACCGCCTCGCCGCCGCCCTACTCCATCCCGGGTTCCGGCCTGACCGGCGGCACCGGCGCGGCGACGGGTCTGGGGCAGCAGAACACCACGGCCCCGGTCGGCACGTCGGACACCAAGGGCCAGGGGGGCCTGTCCAAGCTGAAGAAGACCGCTCCCGGCGGCGCGGGCGGCGCCGGGGCGCACCGGCGGGGCGGCACGCCGCCCATCCTGCCGGTAGTGATCGCGCTGCTCGCGGTGATGCTGAGCGCGCCCGCCACGAGCCGGGCCGCCGGCCGCCGGTGGCGGTGGTGGCGTGCCCACGACGACGTGGCCCGGGCACACGTCGCCTGGCACGAGCTCCGCAACGACCTGACCGACTACCGGATCGGCTACCGGGCCAGCGAATCCCCCCGCGCGCTGACCCGCCGCGTCGCCACGTCGCTGGGCCTGTCGGGTGCCGAGCGCGGCGCCCTGGAACGCATCGCCCTGGCCGAGGAGCGGGCCAGCTACGCGCTCAGCCCGGCCGGCTCCGCCCGGCTCCAGGCGGACGAGGCCGTGGTGCGGCGCGCGGTCGCGCGCACCCGCCCGCTGTCGGCGCGCTGGCTGGCGGTCATCGCGCCGCCGTCGGCGCTGATTCCGGTGCGGGCCGGCGCCCAGCAGGTGCTCGACGTGTTCGGCTGGATGGAACTGGCCACCACCCGGGTGCGCCGCCGCCTCTCACCGCGGGCTCACGCACTGGCGGTGCCGGACGAACGCCCGATATCGGCCTAACCTCAGACTCGGGCATAGCCTCCGGCTTCGGCTCAGCCCGTCAGGCCGGCTTCTGGGTAGCCACGGGCCCGGCCCGGGCGGCGTGCCCCGGCCTGGCGGGCCGGCGTAACGCGCCTTACCTGTTCCCCTCCTGGCGGCGACGCCAGCGCTCCTCGAGCCGCTCCATGAAGCTGAGCCCTGACCTCTGCCGCCCGCCCCGGCGGCCACCCCTGGCGGCCGGACGCCGGCCGTGCTGCCCGTGTGCCCCCCG
>Ga0209166_10001878_pt1 | contig 16660 bp, 18 predicted proteins | sample Coa_R1_3_FD_187151 | JGI IMG/M metagenome (GOLD analysis project Ga0209166, IMG submission 187151) | Surface soil microbial communities from Centralia Pennsylvania, which are recovering from an underground coalmine fire - Coalmine... | ecosystem: Environmental > Terrestrial > Soil >... | reverse complement strand
TTCCTCGCAGAGGCCCTTCTTCGATCCGGGCGACATGGCCTACCTGCAGGTACGGCCAAGGCATGGTCGCGAGCCCGCTCCTTCCTGCTCGCTGGATGTCCGCGATCTCTTTCTCCTCAACCGGAACGGGCGTCTTCCCAATTCCAACGATCTGGATCACTCCTGGTGTCATTAATACAGGCAGGCGATTGTGCGGATTCATCCGGCAGAAGAGATAACCCGGGAACAATGGCGTTTCGACTTCCTTCATCCGGTCGGACCAGCGCCGCATGTATTTGCTGATGGGCAGAAAACATTCGTACCCTTCGTTTTCCAGGAATAAGGCCGCTGATTTTTCTCTGCTTGTTCTGACCAGGATCGCGAACCATGGCCATTGCTCATTTTGATTGCCCATTCTTATTCCCCCAGAGAAGCTACCGCCATAAAAGTCCCATTTTTAATTGGGCTCCCGTACGCGCCAGCCTGGATTCCCCGCGAATACGTCTGTCAACTCCAAACGACTTCGCTGACGCGGGGAGACTCGGCCTCGCACAAGACCGTAACGGATGCGGAACCCCTCAACAATCCGGTCTTAACCTTAAATAATGGAACGGATAATCCCCGATAGAACGTGGCCTTGAACTACTCGTGCCTGCTGTCCGCGGGTGGCTGATTCTGAATAAGTTATTCATCTTCTAAAAAGATATCTTCTACTCCCATCCACGCAGCGATTCCCCTGTACTCGCATCTCTTGGCAATATGCCAAGGCCGGTAGGTCGCGTCCCGCAAAATCGCGAACCGTCGATCGTTTTGATGTTGGGCAATTCTTCACCATGGAGGGACTTGGTGTGGGGTGTCAGTTTTCCGCCTCTTGCTCCTCTGCAAAAATTTGTAGGTCTGCGAGCGCCTTGATTCGATCCGCTGGCGCGCATCAACCCATGCTCAGAAGCGGTCCTGCATCAGCTGATCCAAGAGCACTTCCCGGTAGCATTTCAGGGGAATCAATTGACCGACTAGGGGAATGTCACCTATTGCTGTTCCAATGGTCCGCAAATCACGTAGTTCAAGAGGCTGATTCTCGATTGCCTTGTGGTACCGTACGGCCTGCGGTAACGGCGAACGCGATCGCGGGACAACGCTGTTTATGGGGCTAAGGCTCCAATTGCGCCTAGGAATCCTCACGCTATGAACATTGCGCCTGCCCATCTCGATGCGCTGAAGGCTCTCGGCTACACCGAAGCGGAGGCTCGCTTTCTCTACATCGTAGCGACACATTCCGGCTACTTTGTGGCACGCCAGTTTCTCGCCTTCACCGACGCCCTTTGGGGCAAGCGCACGACCCTCTTCTGGAACAAACTTCAAACCAAGTGCCACGCTCGGACCGAATGTTTTCCAAAAAGCGGAACGGTCTATCACCTGTTCTCCCGCCGTCTCTACCGCCAGATCGACCGCGGGAACAACGCATCAACCTGAATGAGAAGGTCGCAACAGTCATTTTCGACAGAAGCGGGAAGCCGATGCCGCCATCCTCAGATGTGCTTCGGAAGGCCCGTGAAATTGTCGAGAATTCGGGCGCAATCTCGCAAGAGCGGTTCAACCGTGTCGTCCTCGGCGAGACCACCTTTCGAGCCCACGCCAAGACGTATCTTCAATGGGTGCAAACTCGGGACAGGGAGCCTATCAAGGACGCTTCAAGCATCGAGGCGGCTTTGAACAAGTGGATTCTCCCCGAGATTGGCGACTTGCCGTTGGCCGATGTACACAACATCACCGTAAAGCCGCTAGTGGACAAGATGAGGAAGTCCCTAGCTGCACGCACGGTGAACAAGTACGTGGAATACATCGGACAAATCGTGGCCTCGCTCAAGAACGGCAGAACGGGAGAGCCAATTCATCGACGAAAGTGGGACAGGTCGGTGATGGACCTTCCGATTGTCAATCCGAAGCGGCAACGCCGCCCTGCGCTTCGGCTGGACGCAATCAATACCCTTGTGTCCGGTAGCACGGGCGAGGAGCAAGCACTTTACGTTCTGCTCGCCGCGGCCGCAACGCGAATCTCAGAGGCATTGGCGTTAGAGACGAAGCATTTCGCGAACGACGGTCGAACGATTGAAGTATCCCAACAAGTGGACCGGGATATGCCTCGAATTGTCCGGTATCTCAAGACCGACGCCGGTACGCGAGAGGTTGACCTGTCCACGGAAGTCGCGGAGTACCTGCGAGCATTTACCAGGGCAAGAGTGGCTTGCTGTTCGAGACCCGAAACGGCACGCCGTATTTGCACAACAATCTTGAGCGACGTTGGCTGACACCCCGCCTACAAGCTATGGGAATTGACGAAAAGGGGATGGGATTCCATGCTTTTCGTCGGTTCCGAAAGACATGGCTCAGAGGAGAAAGGTGTTAGCAGGACATCAGCAACTTTTGGATGGGGCATCAACCCGAGACAATGTCCGAACTCTATTCCCGAATGGAGTTCGAGTTGGACCGCCGTCTCGATGAAGCCGAGCGAGTTGGTGTGTGTTTCACGGTCCCTAGCGTCGAAGTTGCTCCAAGTGCTCCAAGAATTTCCGAAGAAGTCGTACTCGAATTAGCGTTGCAAGAGCAGTAGAATCAGAAGAGTAGTCAAGGATGCGCCCGTAGCTCAGTTGGATAGAGCGTCTGCCTTCTAAGCAGAGGGTCGCCAGTTCGAATCTGGCCGGGCGCGCCACTTACTCCTTCTCTATCCATCACTTAAACGCGGTCATTTCTTGTTCTTTCCCGGCAGCGGGCTGACCGTCATAAAAACGTAATACTTCCCCCTTGCCGTAGACCTTCTCATTTGCCTCTTCCAGGTTTTGCCGCACCTGTTCCACCATCCACAGTTGATAGTGGCGCTTGGTTTCTGGACTCGAATGACGCATCGCGCGCTGCACAACGGCGTCAGGCGCAACACAACTGAGGCGCGTGCAGAACACATGCCTCAAATGGTAGATCGGAAAGTGACCTACTCCCGCGTTCTTTAGCGTCGTCTTCTAAGCCGTCTTAACCGTGGTGATCGGCTGGTCGGGTTTGACCGGACTCGGAAAAAGAAATGGGCTCTTGTCTGCCTGTTCCTTCTTCCAACTGAGAAGAACATCGTGCGCGAGCCCGGTCAGGGGCACAGGCTCGGAAGAGCCTTCTGTCTTAGTTTTCCCTCCGAAGAAAATCACGTTGTGATCGAGATCGATCTGATCCCAACGGAGGGAGAAACCTTCGGTGTAGGTACGGCCACGCGTTTGCGCCAATAGCACGATTGCCACTCTCAGGTACGGCGGGGCGTTTTGTTTCCTCGATGGGCTTGCAAAGCGAGGGGCCGCTGAGATCGAACTCGCGCGCCAGTATCCAGAGATCGTAGAAGTCCTTCATGCGCGTATTTACCATACCGAGCTTCACGAGGGCCTCAAGCTTTTCGGCGACGACGGTCTCTTTTGGGTATGCTCGAAGCCGAGCAATTGGAAAATCCAACATGCCTGGATACTGAATCTCCTCAGGGTCTGGCACGATGGCATCGCCGAAACCGATGTCGGCTTGCAGTGATATTCTGGCGCGCTCCAAACGGGCCAAGAAATTCACACGTAGCCGTTCTTATTCTTGTTCTTCTTTGATCCTGGTTATCCGAATAGATGTGGGGTCGAAAACCAAACCATCGTCTTCTACAACTTGGGCGAGGACATCCCCGAAGACTTTCTTCATTCGGGCGATGCTGCTGTCTCCTTGCCCCGAGAGGTCCAGGTCCCGTGTCGGTCGATACGGTCGGTGCGTCCAGAGTTCGAAGAGTAGTGCACTTTTCAGGACAAACTGATCGCGATACTCAGACCGGTTAAGACGATAGAGGAAGCGTTCCAAACCGTATTTGGTCAGGACCAGGCCGAAGTCCTCACGCCTCTCCTGCGCTCGACTGAATAGCTTTTGACGGGCGGATGCTGCGAGATTGCGGGGTTTTCACGGCTCACGATATGGACTCTAGATAAGGGCGCATGACATTTGCCATTCGGCAAACTTTGGCAGCTTTCCAGATTTCCTCCATTGTTGCTTTGCGTTTACGCTTGCAGTCTCGGAGGGCCTCAAGCGCAACGTCCAGCCCTATCTTGTTTCTGTATCGAAAACAATCGGCGACCGTTTTGGCGGGAGTAAAGACCCGCACGGGGACGCCCTCGATGCGGTGGCCTTGTACGCCATAGGTCAGCGATTTGGTAGAGAAACGCACAATTCTGAGTTGCGGGTTCTCTTGCTTCGGCAGGCGGGATTTCTCCCCAATGGCGAGCCAGACTTCGAAGGGCGACTGAGTTGTGAGATCGTGGAAACGGAGCGCCGAGAGCAGGCACACTACTCCTTTGGTCACGCGCTTAGACGCTTGCGCGAGGCTGTGGTGCTCCGTGGGCTTCGCGCCACGAGCAACGTAGAGTCCTCGCCCCACCCTGACGATGGCTCCTCGATCCACGGCCTTTCGGAGGTACGGTCGGGGAATATCATGCGCGCGGAGATCTCGGGGACGCAGTATTCCAGCGTTGCGCACGAGTTTCACAAGACGGATCATTCTGTGATTGACCATGGGCTCTTTACTAAACGTCGGGGAATATATACAACTCCCGACATAGTGTAAGTCAGCTTACGGTCTTGAACCTAGTCCTATAGATCTAAATCTTCGTCGTCTGATTGTCCTTTAATAATCAGAACACGCACAACCCAATCGGGAGGTATGAATCGCTTCCCATCCCTCTCGCAAGACGAGCGGGGTAAGAGCAAGAGCGGCTACCGGATCGACCCACGATTTGCCCCAGATAGCGTTCGCAGCCAAACCCACGACGGCGATCTAAGCCATGTAACCGCAAAGGGCGGATTCGGCGGCATCGGCCTTCAGGGCGGCGTTCGAAGTAACGACTGCCAACTGCCGTTTCCGACTGGCGAGCCAAGGCATTACCAAGGCGGCAGCCACCAAGACTCTGATTCCAAGCGGACTAGGTTTTGACCCGCGATAACCGAGAACCTTCAATGTGGAGGCGAACACCACAAATGCTGTCAAAGCGAAACGCAAGGCTCCCGCAATGCGAGCGGCTCGTGCACTGATGTAGACTCTCTCATTCGCCGTGGTACAAATACTCGGCCTGGTCACGGCCAATTCTCTTTGGATTTTGAGTTCTGAGAAATAGTTAACAGAAAGATTGGCGATGCATCCGAGTCTCAAAGGAGCTTTAAAAATCATGTCGATTATCCAGTTCACAAACATTGCATATTTCCTGCTAATTTCCGCTGCCCTAATTCATGGTCCGAAGCCATCCTTTGCTCAGACGACCGACTCATCCGGTGAACAAACACGCGAGGCGCAACCGGTCTCTGGTACGTCAGCATCATCCAACCAGGCCTCGGACAACCAGCAACAACCACTCACCCAATCCGTAATCTGCGGCGTAGCTCATCTCGGACAATTCCTCAAAGATATTGGTCATGACCAAGCCGGGATCTGGACGAGCCCATTCCGCCTCTCGCCGAGGGACACATTCTGGCTGGTGCCGTTCGCCGGAGCCACTGGAGTTGCGCTTCATTACGACGCACAAGCACAGCAGGACCTTGGGATCGAAAAAAGCAGGATAGATACGAGCAACACAATTTCTAACTTTGGCTAGCCTTACGCGAACTTTGCGGGCGCTACCGAGCGTTATTTCCTCGGTTTGGCAACTTATAACGAGCATCTTTCCGAGACAGGACGCCTGGGAGCGGAAGCAATCGCCGATGCTTCGCTCGTGGTAGAAGCGATGAAGCTTGCTACCGATGGCGAGCGTCCAAATGAAGGGAACGGCCAGGGAGGGTTCTGGCCTCATGGCACTCGTTCCTACGAGCTCGAAGGTTCATTTCCTGCTGGACTCGAAGCGCCAAGGTGGGCTCTGGCGCGAGGGATTGCGTCTGAGCATCCGCGCAAGCCGGTCCGGTTTGCGGCTGGAGCGGGTTGCAATGGGCTTGCAATGGGCACTGCGGGTAGATAGCCTTGACTCCTCCGCCCCTCGCGTCTACTCTGACTAGAGGATGAGCGTTAGGATTGCCAAATCGTTTCATGGCCTCGTCGGATTCGGTCTCCTTGTCTGTGCACTTTGCCCCTTTGTCGAGATCGTTTTGCATTTCAATGGATCCATTTTCCAACATGGGAGCGATACACCATCAACGCTCGCCCTGCTCTTTCTGGTGTTCGAACTTAGCTTTGCGCTTGGAAGATCGTTGGTCTCGGTCCTTGCGCGCGTCCTCAAGAAACTGTGTCTTATCTACTTTTGTGTGGACCGACTCACACTACCTGTACTGAACTGCGGAATTATCCTTCCTGAAGTCCCCCCTCCAATTTCTCTGCGTATCTAGCGTTTCACCACGAACAGTCTGAGGCGAGATCATGCGCCTCTGCGTCGAATTCCGTCTGTTTGGAGTAAATCCGTATGTACGCGAAAAGAATACGAGTCTTAATTTTATTTGGAACCACGATGCTCGCCGGCTGCGCTGCCACAAGGTACCACGCCGCGCCCATTGTGCCAGCTGAAACCGCATCGCGGCTGGAGAGTCGAAGCCTGGGCGACCCCAGTCTTCAGGAATTCTTGAAGGACAATCTCGGCCATCAGCCGGGCGCATGGCCAGTGAAGAATTGGAACCTCGAATCGCTGACACTGGCGGCCTTCTATTTCAGCCCCGCGATGGACATAGCCCGTGCGCAGATGAAGGTTGCGCAGGCTGCTGTCATCACAGCAGGCGCCCGGCCCAATCCCATACTGAGTCTAAAGCCCGGAGTACCGAGTCCCTATCTCTTTGGGTTGAGCTTCGCCGTGCCGATTCAGACGGCGGGTAAGCGCGGCTATCAAGTCCTCGAAGCGAAGAATCTGGGTGAGGCTGCTCAGTTCAACTTGGCCAGCAGTGCTTGGAAGGTCAGAAGCGCGGTTCGTACAGCTCTGCTCAACTACATCGTCGCTGTTCGGAGCGCCGCTCAAATGCATTCCCAAGACGGGGTTTTGACTGACAGGGTAGGGCTTCTGGAAAAGAGGCTTGCTGTGGGCGAAATCTCGCGGCCCGAACTGGATTTAGCGCGCATCGATCTGGCAAACGCCCAGCTGGCGACCCTCAGCGCAGAAACACAAATATCAGAAACTCGAACGGCGCTGGCCGCCGACATCGGTATCCCCGTTTCTGCGCTCGATGGAGTGGAATTCTCGTGGCCAAACTTTGATAGTCCGCCCAGTCCTGATTTGTTCTCTTCACAGCGAATCCAGCGGGAAGCGGTCCTGAACCGTCTGGATGTCCGGCAGGCTCTTGCCACATACGCGGCTTCGGAAGCTAGCCTTCAGCTTGAAATCGCCAAGCAGTATCCCGATATCCAGATCGGGCCAGGTTACACATATGAAGAAGGAAGTAACTTCTTTACGCTGGGCCTGTCAGCTATTCTGCCGATTTTCAACCGCAACCAGGGGCCGATTGCCGAAGCTGAAGCCCGGCGCAAGCAAGCCGCAGCTAATTTTCTCGCCACGCAAGCTCAGGTGATCGCTCAGGGTGAGGCAGCCCTGGCCGGTTACGAAGGAGCTTGGAAAGAGCTGGCGGCGGCGCAGAACGCGTTGAGACTTCATGCCGGTCGAATAGAGCTAGAGGAGAAGAAATTCAAAAATGGCGAATCTGGCCCGCTCCCGCTAAATGGCGAGCTCCTGCAAAACGTTATTGCGACCGGAGAGGAACTAAATGCGCTTTATCGCACGCAATCAGCTATCGGGAATCTCGAGGACGCGGTCGAGCGTCCTCTCGAACCCGGCGAAATTCCGCCACTCGGCCCTCAATCGCCTGCTCTAGAGAATCATGCAAAGGAGATCAAGTGATGAAGAAAAACTGGAAGTGGGTATTCGGAGCGGCCCTTGCTCTTGTGCTGGCCGCCATTCTGACTCGCACTCTCGCTCTGGGCCGGGGAGTTGCAGCCGATCAAGGTGATGAAGCCGACGAAGAAGAAGCGATCAAGACGCCCTCAAGGATTTCCATCCGAAATGGACAAACGATCCTCACGCTCGATGCCGACACACAATCCAAAGTGGGAATCGCCGTGGCTCCGCTCCATGCATTGACATCCCGCAAGCAGGTGACGGCCCCCGCAATGGTCTTATCAGGCCAGGAACTCGTCAGTGCGCGCACTCGTTATGTGGCTGCTCAGGCCAATCTCGAAAAGGTGCGGGCCAATGTGGACGTGGCACAGCAGGAATATGACCGCCTGAAAATTTTGTACGAGGATAAGCAGAACGCCTCGCAGAAGGATTTACAGGCGGCACAAGGTACTTTGCGCTCGGATCAAGCGGACGCTCAGGCTGCCCAGCAGGATCTCGCACTGCAAGCAGCGGCAGTACGCCAAGGTTGGGGCGACGTGGTCGCAAAATGGGTCGTTGACGACGCGCCCACGCTGGGTAGCCTTCTCGAGCAGCATAAGTTTCTCGTGCAGGTTACGTTGCCCGCCGGCGCAGTCTCGACGCTTCCCGAAACCATCTCAGTCGATGTTCCTGGATCGAGCCGCGCTCAGGCAAAGCTGGTTTCGTCATTTCCACGGGTCGATCCGCGCATTCAGGGCATCGGGCTTCTCTATATTACGCCTAACCACCTGGGTCTCGCGCCCGGCCTAAATCTGATCGCCCGTTTGCCGGTCGGGAGACCGACGCGCGGAGTTCTCGTTCCGCAATCGGCCATCGTATGGTGGCAGGGTAACGCCTGGCTCTATCAGCAGACCGCGCCAGGGCGGTTTGTCCGTCGCCTAGTTCAGTCTGAGGCGCCGTTGCCAAACGGACTCTTTGTTTCAATGGGCTTTTCACCTGGAGACAAAATCGTCGTGCGCGGCGCGCAGGCGCTTCTGTCCGAAGAGTTCCGTTCACACATCCAGCCGGAGGGCTAGGTACCCGGACATGCTGACAGCCATTGTTCGATTTTCGCTTCGTTTCCGCGGCATCATTATCGCGCTCGCTTGCGCGCTGCTTGGTTACGGTCTGTATTCACTGACGCAGGCACGTTACGACGTGTTCCCGGAGTTCGCGCCGCCCCAGGTCGTAATTCAGACCGAAGCGCCGGGCCTGGCTCCTGAACAGGTCGAAGCCCTAGTCACACAGCCAATCGAAAACGCGATCATTGGGGTTTCCGGAATCGATTCCCTCCGATCCGGCTCCGTCCAGGGACTCTCCGTGATCACCGTGGTGTTTCGCCCAAGCAGCGGTATTTATCTTGACCGGCAAGTCGTAGGCGAACGACTGTCCACGCTCACCGGGCAGCTACCAACTGGAGTCAAACCGCCAGTGATGACCCCGCTCACTTCTTCAACGAGTGTTGTGATGGCGGTGGGACTCACGTGGACTAACCATCCTCTGATGGACTTGACCACGGTTGCTGACTGGACGGTCAAGCAGAGGCTCTTGGCGGTGCCGGGAGTCGCCAAGATCTCGATCTTCGGCGAAGAGCCCCGGCAAATCCAACTTCAATTCAATCCCCAACAGCTCATAAAGTACGGATTGACGGTCGATGACGTCATCGCTGCCGCGCGCCAGGCAACTGGCATTCGGGGGTCCGGCTTCGTAGACACGCCCAATCAGCGGATCGTGCTTCAGACCGAGGGCCAATCGATTACATCGGAGGAAATCTCCAAAGCGGTTCTATTTCACCGCGACGGGGCCAACGTCACCTTGGGGGATGTCAGTCACGTGGTTGACGCCCCCGCGCCGCCGATTGGCGCAGCGTCGATCCGAGGCGAGCGCGGCCTTATGTTGATGGTTTCATCGCAGTACGGAGCGAACACGCTCGAAGTCACGCAGGGACTTGATCAGGCGCTCGCGGAGCTTCGTCCCTCGCTCGCAAGGCAGGGCATCGCCGTACATTCCAATGTTTTTCGCACGGCAGATTTCATCGAGACGGCGCTGTACAATGTCCGATCCTCCTTGCTCATCGGGGCAGCGCTGATTGTCGTGGTGTTATTTTTGTTCCTTTTCAACCTGCGTACAGCGGCCATCTCCTGTACCGCGATTCCCCTTTCGTTGCTGGCGGCTGTGATAGCGCTCGAGAAGCTCGGTTTCAGCCTGAACACCATGACTCTGGGTGGATTGGTGATTGCCATCGGGGAGGTTGTAGACGACGCGGTAATTGATGTAGAGAACATCTATCGACGACTGCGCGAAAACCGTGCATCGGAATCTCCCCGTCCGATAGTACAGGTGGTGTTCGATGCGTCACTCGAAGTACGCAGTGCCGTCGTTTACGCCACTTTCGCGGTGATCCTGGTTTTCTTCCCGGTGCTCACGATGGCGGGCCTCGCGGGCCGCATCTTTGCTCCACTCGGCACAGCCTACATTCTGGCAATCCTGGCCTCTTTAGTCGTGGCTCTTACCGTGACGCCCGCTCTTTGTTTTCTTTTGCTTGGTGATCGTGATCTTCCACCTCAAGAGCCGCCCATTGTCCGGTGGACAAGTGCTAAGTATCGAAAGCTGTTGCTAGGGGTCGAAAGATCACCGCGACTCGTGATTGCGGTGGTGGCCGTGGTGATTGTTCTCGGCGTGGCCATTCTGCCTTTCCTGGAAGGCACTTTTCTGCCGCGTCTACAAGAAGGAAACCTCACGGTGCACATGACGACCGTTCCTGGTACTTCCGTTGAGGAATCGTTGCGTTTGGGCGACCGGGTCACTCAGGCGCTCCTGAGCATACCCGGTGTGCGCTCGGTATCTCAGCGGGTGGGACGAGCCGAGCTTGCTGATGATGTTGCCGGAACTCATTCGAGCGAAATCGAGGTGAGTTTCAAAAATCTGAACGGAAGGCAATCGGCGACGGCTCAGAGAGACATCCGGAGCGCCCTCGCAAAGTTCGTTGGCGCGGCCTTTTCGGCGAATAGCTTCCTCACGGAGCGCATTAACGAAACACTCTCTGGTTACACCGGTGGAATCGTGGTGAATATCTTCGGCAACGACCTCGACCAACTTGACCAGGAAGCACAAGAAGTTACCCGGACGTTGAGCAGCGTTAAAGGTGCTACGGGAGTTCAGCTTCAGTCTCCGCCGGGGATGCCGCAGGTGGTCGTCCGGCTGCGCAAAGATGATCTTGCACGCTGGGGCTTCGACGCGGTGCATGTCCTCGACGTGGTGCAAACCGCCTTCGGCGGAGACACAGTTGGTCAAGTCTATCAGGGGAATCGAGTGTTCGACGTTTCCGTGATTCTTGCTCCGGCTGAACGGGACAGCGTCGAAGAAATAGGTGCCCTTCCGCTGAGAGGACCTGACGGAAACTATGTCCCGCTTCGGCAGCTTGCCGATATCTACGAAACCTCCGGACGCTACATCGTGCTCCACGAAGGTGCGCGCCGCGTGCAGACGGTGACCTGCAATGTGCAAGGGCGTGACCCGACTTCGTTCGTTGCCGAGGCCCAGAACCGCATTTCCAAATTGTCATTTCCACCGGACACTTACATTGAATTCGCTGGTACGGCCGCTGCCCAGACGCAGTCCAGCCATGACCTGCTGGTGCACTCGCTGCTGGCAGGGCTGGGAATCGTGCTGCTCCTCTCGGTAGTCATGGGAAACTACCGCAACCTGCTACTCGTCCTTGCGAACCTGCCGTTTGCACTTGTTGGAGGAGTGTTAGCTGTCGTAGCCACGGGTGGGATGCTGTCACTGGGATCGCTCATTGGTTTTGTAACCCTATTTGGTATCACGCTGCGAAATTCCATCATGATGGTTTCTCATTACGAGCACCTTGTGGGAGCGGAAGGAATGGATTGGGGCTTGGAAACTGCACTCCGGGGTGCGGGTGAGCGCCTCGCGCCTATCTTGATGACCGCCCTCGTTACGGGCTTGGGGCTCCTACCGCTGGCTATCGGAAGCGGAGATCCGGGTCGTGAGATTGAAGGTCCGATGGCGGTGGTAATTCTCGGCGGGCTGGTGACTTCCACTGCGCTAAACCTGCTCGTCCTCCCGACGCTGGCTCTGCGCTATGGAAGATTTGAGAAAGTGGCCCCCGAGCTATAAGTCCGAATTAAGTTGGTGAAGACCGCGGATGGAGTTGGGGTTCAGGGGCAGCAGCACTCATCGATCGCGAATTGGAGCAAACGGTACGACATAGAAAAGGAGAACCGTGAGAATTTTACTTTATAGCCCGGACAATGGCGTAACACGCAATTTCATGCCGCATCTTTGGATGTTTCTACTCCAGTCGTTGACCCCACCTGGGCATGAGGTCCTGCTGATTGATGGGAATGCACAGCCTATGGATGAGGGTGGTATAGCGCGGTACGTGCGGGAACAAAAGATTGAACTCGTCGGCATTGGCGCAATGACCAGAATGATTGCAAAGGCCTATCGGATGGCGGATGCGGTCCGCGCGGTAGGAGTGCCTGTAATAATGGGCGGACCTCACGTGACGGAACTGGCCGACGAGGCGCTCGGCCGTGACGGCGGACCGCGCCATGCGGACGCCGTGGCTCTCGGTGAAGCGGATGAAACCTGGCCGAAGATCGTCGAGGATGCCGCGCGTGGCGAACTCAAAGATGTCTATGCCCCGGTCGATGAGTTCGGCCAGGAACGCAAACCCACTCTCCAGCCGTATCCGGCCATCCGATGGGATTCGATCAATCTCGACCAGTTCAATTTGGTTCCAAAGATCGCGACCCCGCTACTCAGGAGCGTAGGGGGCGGGTGGGGGACATTCCGCATTATTCCGGTCGAGTCTGGCGGGCGACTGACCAGGCCGAAGCACCGGCAAGAGTTCATCCCGTTTGAAATGGCTCACACACCACTAAGGATGAGTATCTCGGAAGCACATGCGGAGGTTAAGGACGGGTGGGCTCGTTCTTACAGCCCAGAAGCAATCGCACAGGCCGTGGACTCGCTAGATTACAAACCGCTAGGTCATCGGCTAAACATCTTGATCGCGCGGCTGTGTTTTCGCGGGATCTATTTCCCTATGATGGGTCGTTTCGCATGGGTCAAAGTGATCTCTCAAAATAGGCGTACGTTCTTCAAACTCGTGAGGGAGGCGTTCGGGGCTTGGCGCGGGGCTCCGTTGAAGAGTCCCAGCAACTTGAGAGCGGATGGGGAAGCGATGGCAGCATCAACAAAGCAATAACCCGGCTTGGCGTGCTTCCCCTGGCGATTGGCAGAGAGAGTCGTGGGCCGCGAAATTGAGGACCCCACGCCGATTGTGATCTTGGGAGGACTAGTTACTTCCATTGTCCTCAACTTACTTGTGCTGCCAACGTTGGCATTGAGATACGGAAAGTTCGAGAAGACGGATTGGAGCTACTAAAATAAAGTGAGCTATCGGCAAGCGATGTCGTCCCACGGGCCGCGCAGGGTTCGCGTGGGAAGACCCCGCGAAACCGGGGGATACCGATACAAACCAATGGTGCAACCCGGCATCAGAGAATCGAGCGACTGTGGATGACTTGACAGCTCGAGTGGATTTTGGCCGTCGTAGCTCCTCGGGACAGGAGTGCCTCTGGCTCATCAGCAGAGTGACATGGGCGGGATTTTTTGTACTGCGGCAGTGAGAGGGAATTCACTCACCCCTGAGATATAACCAAGAGGACTTTATGAGGAGCACGAATGATTTATTCAAGGGCTTTGCGTACAACTAGAAGTGGCGCTGTGGTTCTGTTTCTTCTTCTGTCTCCTGCCCTCGTCCGGTCCCAGACAGCAGAGCCAGAAAAGCAGAGCGAGCCAGCGCGCGAGCAGCAGACCCAACAATCGGTAAGCGCCGGAGCTTCCACATCGCATTCGGACGCCGGTACCCAGTCAAAGTCCCCGAAGGCCGTACCCGCTCCAGCGCCCCCAGCCGGGCAAAAGACAGAGAATTCCGAAGGCAAGCAGACCAAGCGTATGTTCTGGCTCGTTCCCAATTTTGCTGCGGTGGACGCCCATAAGCAGCTTCCGCCGCTTTCCACTCGCGAGAAATTCTCACTCGCCGCGCACGATAGCGTTGTGGACTATTCCTCATACACTTGGGCCGGAATCCTGGCTGGACAAGCCATGCTCTTGAATTCCGATCCGGAATTGGGTCACGGAATCGCCGGTTATGGTCGCTATTATTGGCGCAGCTTCGTGGATGGCGTCTCGGGGACATTTTTCACCGAAGCCATTGTTCCTGCGATCACTCACGAAGACCCTCGCTATTACACGAAGGAGAGTGGAGGGTTTCGTAGACGAATTGGTTACGCGATCTCCCGTGCCTTTGTCACAAAGACAGATTCTGGAGGTACAAGTTTTAACTGGTCTGAGGTAGCGGGCAATGGACTGGAAGCGGCCTTGTCCAACGTCTATTATCCCCCTCAGGAGCGCGGCGTGAGTCAGACGGCCAAGAACTTCGGAACGCAGATGGAATCCGCTGTCCTGAATCACGTTTTCCAGGAATTCTGGCCGGATATCCGTCATCACCTTCTTCGACAGAAATAGTCAGGCTGTCTTCCCCCGCAAAATAGCGGCAAGCGTTCAAAGCGATAAAGAAGTGGGGAAAACAGAATGATTCGCGGGGGGACATAGTGGGCCCGCCGTAATGGCCGCTTTTCTCGCCTCGCTTGCGGAATTTGTGGAGGCTGACCGTTGTTACGACGCCTCTTGTGACCAAAAGTTATTATGTGCCTTAAACAGCGATCTCTCCTTGACCAAAGCTTTAGAATCAGTGTCACTTTAAAGGGAATCGATGGAATCCTCGAAATCATCGGCGGCCTGATCGTTCTTTGGATTAGTCCATCCAGCGTCAATCACCTGGTTGCCTTGCTCATGGAACACGAGCTGTCCGAAGACCCACATGACTTGATCGCCGCGCACCTGCTGAGCGCGTCGCGCAGCTTAACCCATGGAGGAAACATCCTCGCAGCTTTGTACCTCCTTTCTCACGGTCTGGCGAAAGTAGTACTCGTTGTGGCCCTTCTCTTCAACAAATTGTGGGCGTACCCTGCCATGATCGCGCTCCTGACTCTCTTCATCGCCTACCAGCTCTACCGAATAAGCTTCAGCCACTCGCTGGGCCTGATCTTGCTTACAGTGTTCGATGTCTTCGTTATCTGGCTGACATGGAAAGAGTACAAGAAGCAGAAGATCGGTCCAGTGAAGGGAGGCAAGCCACGCTAGCTCTGCCGAAGAAGAGTAGCCCAGCCGAGGCTGGCCTTCACCACAACAGTATTCGCCGGGGTTGCATCCCCCAAACGGCATGGTTATTCGCTACTTTCTTGTTGCTTCTTCCGACCATTCTTCTTCAAGGCGGCTGCGCTATTCTTCGCCCTCAGGGTTATCAAACCTTCGTCACACAGACGCCAACTCCTGCAAATTCCTATTTGGTGATCGGCTTCATGGGTGGAGTCGAAGCTTGGGATGCTGACAAACATTACGTCAGAAAGCTGGCGCTAAAACTGCGCTCGCGGAACCCTCCAAACGTAAATGTCGAAACTGTCGAGAATAGACAATGGACCCTTGCGCTTCAGCTAATCCAAAACGCCCTAGACCGGAATCAGGATGGGAAATTGGATGACCAGGAGCGTGCCTCCGCCCGGGTGGTTCTCTACGGCCATAGCTTAGGTGGCGCTGACGTAGTTAAGCTGGCGCAGAAATTAAAAGAAATCGGTGTACCCGTTCTCCTGACCATTCAGATTGATAGCGTAGGGAGAAAAGACCGCGTAATTCCTTCAAATGTCGCCCGTGCAGCAAACTTTTATCAGCACGATGGCCCTTTTGTTCGCGGACGATCGGAAATTGTTGCCGAGGACTCCCAGAAAACGAGAATCCTCGGGAATTTCAAGTATGACTACAAGCATAAAAAGGTCGATGACTCAGCGCTCTTTTGGCTGGCAAGGATTCTAGAAGGCGCCCACGCAAAATTGGAGTTCGATCCTGACGTGTGGGCCAAGGTGGGGCAGCTCATCGTGCATGAGATCGAGGAGAACCCTACGAGGACGCCCGGAAGCCGCAAAAATTGAGCGTTGGAAAGTCGGCCCCCCAACGCATCGTCCCGATGAGCCTCCGGCTGGCTATTCCTAGGCGATTGCCCTCCAGCAGAGCTCTCCTCCCCTTCACCAGCCGAGGGTCATCCTCAGGGCCGCACCTCCTTCTTTCGGCCTTAGGCGCCCTTCCTGGCTTTATCGATTTCGAATCTCCGATTTGGCCCACGATTTCTCTGTCATAAAAACGTAATTCTAATTGTGACAAATCGCAGCAAAAAGCCTGCATATAGGTGGTGAAGAAGGAGTAAAGTAGTTTGTCTCGTCTTGTCACAACTTGTTGATTTTCCCCCGCTTTGCGCTCACTCCGGCAAGTTTTGATAAAAGTACTCAAGCGCCTTCTAAGCAGAGGGTCGGGAGTTCGAATCTCCCCGGGCGCGCCACTTGATCTCGGACCCCGCGGTAGCCGGAAAATATGCTGCGCGCTGGGTCAAGCGATGCTTCGCTGGTCTGTCTTGGACGGAGCGGTCTCGATCATAAATAGTGACGCGACCAAGACCAAGATCGCGCCGGCGCTGGCGATCCACAACGGCGCGGCAAGCCCGTAACGATTTGCAGCGGCGCCAGCCACTGCGGGAGCGATCGCGCCACCAACTATTTCTCCAACCAGTGTCGCCAGGCCGATAGCCGTCGCGGCAAACTTTGCAGGGACGCTCTCCGTCGGCACAAGTACCAAGACCAGCGGCGCGATGCCCTGCCCTCCGTTGA
>Ga0209166_10001877_pt1 | contig 16667 bp, 15 predicted proteins | sample Coa_R1_3_FD_187151 | JGI IMG/M metagenome (GOLD analysis project Ga0209166, IMG submission 187151) | Surface soil microbial communities from Centralia Pennsylvania, which are recovering from an underground coalmine fire - Coalmine... | ecosystem: Environmental > Terrestrial > Soil >... | reverse complement strand
GTTGACGATCCCCTTCCAGGGCGTGTGCTGTCGGATGAACAGCGGCGTGTCGTTGGCGTTCGTGAAGAAGATCTGGCTGTGATAGGTGAAGTCGCCGCCTATGCCGACGTGGCCGCCGCCGAGCCCCGTCACCGGCCAGTGGAACTCGGCGCTGACGTGGACCTGGTTGCGCGGCGAATAGGGGATGGTGTTGCCGGTGTTGGGCTTGGCCCCGTTCACGCCGGGGAAGTTGGTGAACTTGGCGTCCATGTAGGCGTAGGTCAGGCCGAGCGAAAGCCAGTCGACCGGCTGGGCGGAGGCTTCCACCTCCACCCCCTGCGTCCGCGCGCCTGCGGCGTTGGTGGTGAACGAGAGGAAGGTGTTGTTGACGTTGACGATCTGGTTGGTCTGCAGATTCTTGTAGTCGGCCCGGAACAGGTCGACGTCGAAGGCCAGCCGGTCGCCGAAGCCGGTGAACTTCTCACCGACCTCGTAGCTCCACACCGTCTCAGGCTGGAACGGAGTCCCGAGCAGCTGGACGACCTGCGCCGGCGTCGAGCCCGACTGGCCGGACAGGTCATAGCCGCCGCTCTTGAAGCCCCTGGAGATCGACCCGTAAAGCAGCCACTCATGGGAAGGTTGCCAGGACAGCACCCCCTTTGGCGTGAAGCTGCTCCAGCCGTGGGAATAGGTCGCACTGCCGGGCGGCAGGCCGATGTTGGGAATGTAGGCGATGACCGAGAAGCCGGCCTTGCGCTCGTAGGTCTCGCGCGCGCCCAGGGTGAGCTTCAGGGTGTTCAGGATCTTGTAGTTCCCTTCGCCGAACACGGCGTAGTCGTCGCTGGTGACGTGCTGGTCCATGTTCTCGATGTAGGAGAGGCCGCCCAGCAGCCCGTTGGGGCTGAAATTGAAGTTGAGCGGGTTGGCCTCGCGCTTGGTCGAGTGCAGGAAGAATCCGCCGACGACATAGGTGAGCCGCCCGTCGGACGGCGAGGTCAGCCTTATTTCCTCGGTGTACTGATGGTCCTGGACGATGCCGAGGGAGAAGATCTGGTCGGGCGGGTCGCCCAGCAGGTCGTTGGGGAAGAAGTCGTTGACATAGCGGAAGCCGCTGATCGAGGTCACAGTCCCCAGGCGGGTGCGCCAGTCCACCCGCAGCAGCAGCCCGGCGATGTCCCGGTTCTGAAAGCCGTTGTAACCCTGGTTGGTGGTGTTCGGATCATAGGACAGCGTCGGGAACAGGTTCGGAACGAAGTTGCCGAGCAGCTTGGTCGCATAGCCGCCCGAGCGGTCGTAGAGATAGTCGGCGCCGAACAGCACGTCGACGTCGGGGCTGGCCCGCCACAGCCACTGGGTTCGGAAGTCGGCCGCGTTGGTGCCGCCGGTGTGGCCGCCCAGGGTGATGTTGTTGACGAAGTCGTCGCGGTGGTTGAAGTCGACCGCGAACTTGGCCGCCAGCGTGTCGCGCACGACCGGGCCGGTGATCAGTCCACGGACCTCAACCAGGTTGTCGGAGCCGTAGGTGACCTCCGCCTTGCCGCCGAAGGTGAAGCTCGGCGGCTGGGTGTGGATGACGACGGCGCCCCCGGTGACGTTGCGGCCGAACAGCGTGCCCTGCGGCCCGCGCAGGACCTCGATGCTGGACAGGTCGAAGAGGTCGGGATTGTTGTCGCCGAGGCCCGTCACCGGAACGTCGTCGATGAAGGTCGACACCGCCTCGTCATAGCCGGCGGCGTTGTTGTTGATCAGCGTGCCGCGGATGGAGAAGTAGGATTCCTGGGTGCTGAACTGGGTGTAGGTCAGGTTGGGGACGTGGAGCGCCACGTCGGCGAAACTGACGATCCGCTGGGCTTCGAGGGCCTCGGACGTCAGGGCGGTGATGGCGATCGGGGTCTCCTGCAGCTTCGTCTGGCGCCGCTCGGCGGTGACCGTGATCGCCGACAGCGGTGTCTCCGCCCCTTCCAGCGCCGCGGCGTCCGTGGCCTCGGCGGCCACGACCCTTGCCGGCAGCGACCCCGCCGCGGCGGCCAGAACGATGGCGGCGGTGACCGCCGGCAACCCCGTGCGCATGCTTGCTCCCCTTTGTTCTGCTCTCGGTCGTTCCGCGCCGCGCCTCGCGGCTGCGCACGCGGCGCCTACGGATGTTGGTTGACGTCGATGACGAGGATCTTGAACGACCCGGGAGCCAGCGTGGGCCGGCTCCCCTTGACGGTGGGGATCCGGATGTCGCCGGCCGGCAGGTAGAGCCGGCCCCCGGCCGCATCGAGCGCCCCGGTGTGGACGCCGAAGGCGGCCGGCGCGCTGGCCGCCAGTTCGGGCGCGCCCGACTTGCCGAGCCTGACCACGTCGAGCGTGCCGGGTACGACGCAGGGGACGTAGAACACCTTGCGGACGGCGTCGTACATGATCGCGTCGGGATATTTGGCGATCGCGACCTCGCCGAGCACCTTGCCCGTCGCCGCCCGGACCGCCACCGCCTTGGTGTTGGCGCAGCCGGCCAGGAGCACGCCATCGGCCTTGTCCAGCGCCAGGGCCGAGGCGTCGTCGCACTTGGGCAGCGGATACTTCCTGATCAGCTTGCGCGAGGCGATGTCGATGACGTTGACCTCGCTGTGGTCGGTCACGTTGACGTAGAGGCGCCCCTGGCCATCGACCACCGGGCTTCCCGGCTCGCCCTCGAGCTTGATGCGGCCGACCACCGCGCCGCTGTCGGGATTGACAAACATCGCCTCGTCGCCGACGCCGGTCATGATCAGCACCAGGCCGCTGGAGGGATCGAGCACCGCCCCGTCGGGCTTCTTGCTGGTGGCGATGGTCCTGAGGATCTTGCCGCTGGCGCGGTCGAAGATCGTCGCCGTGTCGCTCGCCCCGTTGGTGACCAGGGCCCGTCCCCTGGAGAGGGCGACCACCGCATGGACCTGCTTGCCGTCGACGAAGCGCGGGGTGACCTTGCCGGTGGCGAGGTCGACGACGGTCAGGCCGTCCTCACGGGCGACGTAGAGCCGCTTCGCCGAGGCGTCGACCATGGCGTAGTCCCAGAAGGCGTCGCCGTCAGGAATGGTCCGGATGATCGGGTAGGGGCCGGGCGACTTGGCCATGACAGGCGCCGCGACGCCGCACGCCAGTCCGCAGGCCAGCCGCACGGCGACAGCCAGAAACCATCGGATGTTCAACGCGAGAGCCTCCCGTAACGTATGTCGGCGATCGGTCCATTATGCGGAACGCCGTACCGTTATTGGAAGGCTGGGCCCCGGGAGTGGCGTTGTCAACGAGATTCCGGCGCCGCCGGGCTAGTGGTGCAAAAGCAACAGCTGAAACCCGTCCCCGCGGTTCAGAATGCACCACGAGAGTCAAAGTCTTGTGGTGCGTTCGGCGCCTATCGGTGGGTTCGAGGCGTCTTCGCACCACTAGCCCAGGACGCGCAGCAGGAAAGCCCCGCCCAGCCGCAGGCCGTCGATGTCGATGCTGTGGCCGAGCCCATGGCTGACATGGGTGGTGAGCGGGAACGCGAGGCGCCTTAGGGTCTCCTCGGCGCGCCCGAAGGCGGCGATCGGGATCATCGGGTCCTCGTCGCCGTGCGCCAGCAACACCGGCGGGCGAGTGAGCAACTCGTCCTCGTTCCCCTCGATCAGCATTCCCGAATACCCCACGACGCCGGCGATCTGGCGCTCGCGGCGGGGACCGACGTGGAGGGCTAGCATCGTCCCCTGGCTGAAGCCGACCAGCGCGAGGCGGTCCTCGGCGAGGCCATGGTGGGCCAGTTCGGCGTCGATGAAGGCGTCCAGCACCGGCGCAGCGCCGCGCACGCCCGCCCGCCGGTCGGCGCTCCATACCGGCCACCACTGGTAGCCGCCCGGGGCGTCCGGGCACCGCTCGGGGGCGTTGGGGGCGATGAACAGCGTGTGCGGCAGCGCCTGGCGCCAATAGGGCGCGAGGCCGATCAGGTCCTCCCCGTTCGAGCCGTAGCCGTGGGCGAGGATGACGATCGAGCTCGGCGCGCCGCCCGAGGCAGGCGGAACGCGGGGCCCATCGAGGGCGGTGACGGTTGTCATGAGAGAAGGACTCCGGCGATGCGCTCGCGGGTGAAGGGCAGGTCTCGGACGCGGACGTCCAGGGCATGGGCCAGGGCGTTGCCGATGGCGGCCAGGGTCGGGCCCAGGGAGACCTCGCCCGCGCCGACCGATCGCTGGTCCTGGGCCATCACCAGCTCGATCTCCACCGGCGGGACCTCATCGAACCGCAGGATCGGATAGTCATCCCAGCTGGTGGTCTGGACGCCCGGACCACCCAGCCGGACCTGCTCCTTCAGCGCCCAGCTGGCGGCCATGATCATCCCGCCCTCGAGCTGGTTGCGCAGGCCGTCGGGATTGACCACCTGGCCGCAGTCGGCCGCGCACCACAGCCGGTCCAGGCGGACCTCCGTCTCGACGGTCAGGGCTGCGGCGACGGCCACGTAGGCGCCGCGGTCGCGGTAGCGGCTGAACGCCAGGCCGAGGCCTCGGCCCGTTCCCGCCGACCCGCGCTGCGTCCATCCGGCCATCGTCGCCACAGCCTCGACGACCCGCGTGGCCCGAGGGTCGGAGATCATGGCCAGGCGGTAGGCGAGAGGGTCTTCTCCGGCGATCTGCGCGAGCTCGTCGACGAAGCATTCGCCGGCGTAGGTGTTCACCGGCCCGCCTAGCCCGCGCAGGGAGGAGGTTCTCACGGGTGAAGGCGCGACGGCGTGCTCCACCCAGCGGCGTGCGGGGATGTCGTAGGACGGGATGGCGTTGAGGATGGCGCCGCTGAACCGCATGCCGCCCGGTCCGACCGGCGGGGTCATCGGCGGCGTGGGCGGAAGGCCCAGGGCCGCCTCGTCCAAGGCCCGGCCCCGGCCGCCAGTGTGGGAGCCGCTCCAGATCTCGGCGGTGTAGTCCGCCAGCCGCCCGGCGGCGTCGAGCTCGGCCGTCAGCTCGATGTGCATCGCCGCACCCAGCGGCTCGTGACCGAATTCATCCTCCCGCCGCCACTGCACCCGGATCGGCCGGCCCGGCCGGCGCATGGCGATCACCGCGGCGTCGACCGCCGCGTCGTCGGAGCCGTTGTGGCCATAGGTTCCGGCTCCCTGGGCGTGGATCACCTTGATCGACTCCGCGGGAAGGCCGCACACACGCGCCAGCAGCTGGCGCAGGGGATAGACGCCCTGGGCATGGGTCCAGACCGTCAGCGCGCCGTCCCGCAACCAGGCCACGCCGCATGAGGGTCCGATGGAGCCGTGGGCGATGTAGGGCCGGCTGTACGCCGCCTTGTGGCGCCGGCGGTTGGCGGGCTCCGGCGGCGGATCGCCGAACGGATAGGCGACGCTCTCGAGGCCCTTCAGGGACACCGGCTCCGAGAGGTCCGGCGTCAGCGCGCGCACGCCCGTCCAGACGGCGCCCCGCTCCGCGGCGGCCAGAGCGGCGGCGGCCGCGCGCTCGTTCTCGCATACGAAGGCCACGAAATCCCGCTCGCGCACGATATCGACCTCCTCGCCCGCCGCGCGCCGGACCGCCGTCTCGTCCAGGCTGAGCAGATGGGCGTCCGGCCCGGGCTGGCGCAGCACCCGGGCGTGCTGCATCCCCGGAAGGGAGAGGTCATGCAGATAGGCCGCGCCGAACAGCTTGGCCGGCAGATCGAGGCGATCCAGGCGACGGCCGACGAGGCGATGGCGGTCCGGGGTCTTCCAGCGCGCCTCGCCGCTGGGCGCGACGCCGAGGTCCACGTCCGCGGCCAGGAGCCAGTAGTCCAGGCCGGTGGCCTCGCCGCAGCGCAGGAACGCCCCGTCCCGGACGTCGAGATCGTCGGCCGCGCAGCCCAATCGGTGGGCGGCGGCCTCGAGAAACAGCGCCCGCGCCTCGGCGCAGGCGGCTCGAACGGCCGCGCCGGACGTCTCCAGGCTCATGCTGCCGACGGTCAGGCCCTCATCGGGGGACCGGTCGGTCTCGGGATTGACCATCTCGAGCTGAGCGACGTTCACGTCCAGTTCCTCGGCGGCGATCTGCGCCAGGCCGGTCAGGGCGCCCTGGCCGTACTCCACCTTGCCGACCGCGACGCGCGCCACGCCGGGCGTCTCGAACCCCACCCATCGGTCGAGACGCGGGTTGGCGGCGAGATTGGGAGGAATCATGCCGCCTGCTCGCGCACGCGCTTCGCGGCGAGGGACACCGCGGCCATGATGCGGTTGTGCGCCCCACACCGGCAGAGATGCCCGGCGAGCGCCTCGGCGATTTCCGTCCGTGCGGGGTCGGGATTGCGGTCGATGAGGGCCTTGGCGGCCAGCAGAATCCCGGCCAGACAGTAACCGCACTGGCCGGCCTGCAGCTCCAGGAAAGCGGTCTGCAGGGGATGAGGCCGCTCCGGCGAGCCCAGTCCCTCCAGGGTGAGGATCGACTTGCCGGCGAGGTTTCCGACCTCCACCTGACAGGCGGCCTTGTCCTCACCGTCGATCAGCACCGAGCAGGCGCCGCATTGTCCGACCCCGCAGCCGTACCGCGCGCCCTTCAGCCCCAGGCGCTCGCGCAGCACCTCGAGCAGCGAGGCGGCCTCGTCGACGCGCACGGTCCGCGCCTCGCCGTTGATCAGCAAAGCGATGTCGCGAACCAACGTGTTCCCTCCTGCCTCGAGGCCCGCCGCCCCGACCCGGGCGAATCTATACGGTTGCGGAAGGGACGCGAAACAGTGAACCTTTCGACCATGGCGGGGGACAGGCAAACGTGACACGGGCCCGGGGCATCGAGGGCGGCCGCCGGAGCACCGGCCTGACCCTGGCCCTCTGCTTCCTGGCGGTGCTGTGCGAGGGGATCGACATCCAGTCGATCGGCCTGGCGGCGCCGCGGATGGCGCCGGCGCTCGGGCTGGCGCGCGAGCAGCTCGGGCCCCTGTTCAGCGCCAGCATCGTCGGCCTGCTGATCGGCGCGGTGATCTTCGGCCGCGTCGCCGACCGGTTCGGCCGCAAGTGGACCCTGGTGGTCTGCCTGGTGATCTTCGGGGTCTTCTCCCTGGCGACGGCGGCGGTCAGGCCGTTCGAGGCGCTCCTGGCGGTGCGCCTGGCGGCGGGCCTCGGGCTGGGCGGCGCCCTCCCCAACCTCGTGGCCCTGGCCGCCGAGGCGGTGGCGCCCGAGAGCCGCGCCGGCCTGGTGACCCGGATCACCTGCGGCCTTCCCTTCGGCGGCGCCCTGTGCGGACTCGTGGCGGCGAACCTGGACTGGCGGGCCATCTTCTACCTCGGCGGGCTCGCGCCCCTGGTCCTGGCCCCGCTCGCCGCCGTCTCGTTGCCGGAATCGCGGGCCTTCCTCGCAGCGCGCCAGTCGGCGCCGACGACGGCGCCGGCGCGCGGCGATTTCCGCTGGATCCTGTTCGGCGGCGGCAGGGCCGGCGCGACCCTGCTGCTGTGGACAGCCTCGTTCGCCTCGCTGCTGGCGCTCTACGTGCTGCTCAACTGGCTGCCGACGCTGGTCGGCGACCGCGGCCTCGCCAAGACCGACGCCAGTCTCGTCTCGATGCTGTTCAACATCGGCGCGGCCGTTGGCGTCCTGATCCTGGCCGATCTGCTCGACCGGCGCCGGCCGCGCCGGACGCTCGGCCTGTGGTACCTGGGCCTGATCGCCTCGCTCGTCGCCCTGGCCGTGGTCAATTCGGGGTTCCTGGCCACCGCGGTCGCGGGCTTCGCCGTCGGCTTCTTTGTCAGCAGCGTCCCCCTGCCGCTCTATGGGATGGCGCCCTGCTACTATGCGGTGTCGATGCGCGGCGCCGGCGTGGGGGCATCCGTCGCGGTGGGCCGGCTCGGCGCGATTTTCGGCCCTCTGCTGGCGGCCGCCCTGCTGGGCGTGGGCGCTGGCGCGTCGGGCGTGCTCCTGGCCCTGCTGCCGATCACCGCGGTCGCCGGCGGCGCCACCATGGCCCTGATCGACCGCCCGCGCCTCGCCGAGTGACCCGGATCGGCCCCCGGAGGGGAAGTTGATCATGATGCGAACGCTTGTCGCCCTGGGGTTCGTGATCCTGGCGGTCGGCTTCGGCGCCGGCGCGGGACACGCTCGCGCCGCCGCGCTCTGGGAGACCCTGCCCGCCCCCGCCCCTCTGCCGACCGCCCGATCGTCCGGACGCGTGGCCCACGACGGGGCCGAGATCTGGTACGCGACCTTCGGCGCGGGGACGCCGGTGATCCTGCTGCACGGCGGCCTCGCCAACAGCGACAACTGGGGAGACCAGGTTCCGGCCCTCGCTGCGGCCGGATACCGCGTGATCCTGATCGACAGCCGCGGCCACGGCCGCAGCACCCGCGATGCGCGGCCCTACACCTACGAGCTGATGGCCTCGGACGCGGTCGCGGTGATGGATGCGCTGCGGGTCCCGCGCGCGGCGGTGATCGGCTGGAGCGACGGCGCGATCATCGGCCTGGTCCTGGCGATGAAGAACCCCGATCGCCTGACCCGGGTGTTCGCCTTCGCCGCCAACATGGATCCCAGTGGGGTCAAGCCGGACGTGCTCGCCAATCCCACCTTCTCCCGGTTCGAGACGGAGGCGGCGTCCGCGTACGCCCGCCTGTCGCCGACGCCGGGCGGCTTCGATGACTTCGCCAAGGCGATCAATCGCATGTGGGCTGCCGAGCCCAACTACGCCGCGGCCGACCTCGCCCGCATCGCCACGCCGGTGGCGATCGTCGACGGCGATCACGACGAGGCGATCCGCCGCGACCACACCGAATACCTGGCGCGGAGCATTCCGGGCGCGAAACTGATCATCCTGCCCGGCGCCAGCCACTTCGCCATGCTGCAGGACCCCGCCCGGTTCAACGCGGCGATGCTGGCGTTCCTACGCGGACGGTAGCCCGGGGCATTCGCCGCCCAAGTGGAAACTGGTTCGGCGATCAGCGAACCCCCAAGTGTATGAATCCAGCGCAAATCGTCACCATCCAGGTGAGTCCACCTGGATCGTGTTTGCGCTGGGCCCCATCATGACCTCGGTTTTGGCCGCCTTGGGCGCGCGGAGGCGAACCAGCCAGAAGATCATCAGGGCCAGGATCGCGATCTCCGGCGCGAACATGATCGGCGAACCGCGCAGCCAATGCGGGAAGACCTTCGGCTGGCCCAGGAACAGCGAGCCGGCGGCGACGAACAGGGCGACGCTCATGCGCCAGAGGTGCCGCGCGATGCGCCGGGCCCCCGACACGCCCCCGCGCCGGATCACGCCCAGGTCGAGCGCGCCGGCCAGGGCCGGGAGGCTCGCGAAGATGAAGAAGAACATCGGCGAATAGCCCTCGAGGCCCTTCGGGCTCCTCGCCGCCACGAGGCCGAGCCCGACACCCATCGCGGCGGCGCTCCAGGCAAGGACGAGCGCGCCGACCTCAAATCGGCCGACCTGGCCTTCCGGGCGGCGGACGGTCATCCAGGCCGTGGCCACCAGGTAGAAGGTGAAGGCGCCCGGGCCGACGTTGGACCACTGCGGCAGGAACGGCGAGACGAGGGTCCCGATCCCCGACATGATCAGCATGGAGACGAAAAACACGTGGCCCGCCGCCCGGTGCGTGGGACCGCCCTTGGGGGCCAGCAGTGCGGTCGCGCCCGAAAGAATACCAGTCACGCCGCCGCCGATGTGCAGCGTGAGGATCGCCGCCGCCGCGACGCCCACGACGGCCGGACTTCCGGGCGGCGTGTGGAGGATCATGGCCGTCAGGCTCCGCCGAGCAGCGGCCGCCACATGGCCAGGTAGACGCCGAGGATCCCGAGCGCCGTCAGGCCGCTGAGCACGACGAGGCCCCCGGCCATGGCGAGCCGCCCCCCCGGTCCGCCCCGCTCCCGCGTGTGCAGGTAGATCTCCAGCACCGCCAGCGGCGCGAGCGTGCAGCCGAACCCCCACAGCATGAAGAACGGCTCCACCAGCTTTCGGTCGAGGACGGCGACGGCGAAGACGCCGACGCGGAAGAACCACTGGCCGTTGGCCACCAGATAGGCGCGCAGCGCCCAGCGCCGATGGGCGGCGATGTCGCGGCCGAGAGCCGCGCGCCAGGCCAGAGCGACACAGGCGATGATCAGGAAGCCGTTGAGGCTGGTGGCCAGGGCGCCCAGGAACGTCGGGCTGCTGCCGCGCACCCAGATCAGGTAGAGGCCGGAGAACGCCACTCCGAGCGCCGTCAGCATGAACAGCCGCCCGTTCCAGCGATGGACGATGATGGCGCGCCGGCGGATGCGTGGCACGAGCTGCAGCGCCCCTCCGAAGGCGATCACCGCGGCCAGCAGGGCGTGCACGCCGAAGAACACGTTACCGGCGGTGTCTCCGGCCACATAGCCTTTGACCAGGTTGGTGTTGCGGCTCCAGGCGTGGAAATTGCCGCTCAGCGTCGAGGGGCCATAGAAGTTGGCGATGTAGTAGACGAACGCCCACTGGCCGATGAGGGCGACGGTGAACCACAACCCCGCCGCTGCGCCCAGCGCGCCGTCGGCGACGGATCGGAGGTCACGGCTCTGCGGTAAGGCGACGGCGGTCATGCTGTTTTCCCCTGCTTCCGCCCGCTCGGAAAGACCTAGATCGGCTCGCGATAGCGACGGACCCACACCGCCGCGGCGAGGAAGGCGGCCGCGACGCCGAGGCCCGTCCACAGGTCCAGGTTGCCCAGGAACCGCACCGGGTCGGGCTGCGGCAGGGTGTGCATGGCCGCGCCGTGCGGCACGACGGTGAACGCCTGCTCGAAGGCCGCGAAGCGATACACGATCAGGTCATTGAAGTGGCTGGTGTTGAAGGCGATCCGTTCAAGGACGATCAACGCCAGCGGCGGCAGGAACGCCCACAGGAACGGCGTGCGCCGGGCCCAGGCCGAGACCAGCAGCAGCCAGCCCCAGATCGGCGCATACCACAGCGCCATCGCCACCAGGAGGTAGAGCAGCGACAGCGTCATCTGCGGCGCCAGCGACACCACCGCCGGCGGGCCGAGGCCCTCGGAGGCGAGGACCACGGTGTTGAGGGCCAGCATCACCAGCTGCAGCGCGAGGATGACCACCAGGACGATCGCCGGCAGCACCGCCAACGGAATGCTCGCCTTGGAGAGGACCGTGGTCAGGTCCGACACCGGCAGCGATTTCCAGAACAGGATGGTGCGGTCGCGACGCTCGTTGTGCAGGGCGCCCAGGCAGTAGAGCACCCCCACGATCAACCCCGTCGCCACGGTCGCCATGGCGGCGATGAAGTAGGGGATCGACGCCACCATGGCGCGCTTCTCCGGCGTGAGGTCGTGAATGGCCTGACGGAAGTGCGACAGGTTCATCGCGCTGATCACGAAGCCGAACAGGACGACACCGGCGGCCGCCAGGGGCGCGATATAGAGCGACCGGTGCTCCCAGAGCTCGCGGCGCACCGACCAGTAGAAGGGCCGCACTCCCGGCGCGGCGGGCGATGGCATGGTCATGCCGGAGCTCCCTCGGTCTGGCTGGCGTGGGGCGTCTGGCCGCCCATCACGGCGACGAACAGGTCGGCGATGCTGGCCGTGCGCACCTCGCCGAGGGCTCCCAGACGTTCCCGGTCGATGGAATCGAACAGCATCAGGCTGCGGCCGAAGACCTGGCGCTCGTGGATGGGCTTCAGCGCCCGGGCGTCGGCGACGCGCTCGGGACGCGCCATCAGCTCGAGGTAGCGCGTCTCGAAGTCCTCCATGCTGCAAGAGAGCACGATGCGGCCGCGGTTGATGAACATCAGGTCGGTGAGGATGTGCTGGACCTCCTCGACCTGGTGCGTCGTCACCACGATGGTGCGATTGCCGTCGAAGTAGTCGTTGAGCAGGGTGTCGTAGAACTGCTTGCGGTACAGCAGATCCAGGCCGAGCGTCGGCTCGTCCAACACCAGCAGCCTGGCGTCGATCGCCATCACCAGGGCGAGGTGCAGCTGGGTCACCATGCCTTTGGAGAGCTGCCTGACCAGGCTCGTCCGCTTGATGTCAGTCTTGGCGAGGAAGGCGTCGGCCTTGGCGCGGTCGAACCTGGGGTGCACGCCGGCGACATAGTCGAGCGCCTGCGAGACCCGCATCCAGCGCGGCAGCACGGCGACATCGGCGATGAAGCAGACATCGCGCATGATCTGGTCGCGCTGCGTCCAGGGATTGCGCCCCAGCACCGTCAGCTCGCCCTGGTATGGCGTCAGGCCGAGAATGGCGTTGAGCGCGGTGCTTTTGCCCGCCCCGTTGGGTCCGATGAGCCCCAGGATGCGACCCTCCTCGACGCGGAGGTCGACGCCGTCGAGCGCGACGGTCTTGCCATAGGCCTTACGCAGGCCGCGGGCTTCTATGCAGGCCATGGTCGTCAGCCCTCCCCGTCCGGCTGCGCCGACGGCGCGCCGGTTTCGTTCGCCGCCAGAAGCTCCGCGGCCGTCAGGCCGAGGCGCTGGATGGTGGCGCGGATGGGGGGCCACTGTTCGGTCAGGAACCTCTGGCGCTCGGCCTGCAACAGCAGCTCGCGGGCGCCGGCGTTGATGAAGAGGCCGAGGCCCCGCCGCTTTTCGACGAGCTGTTCGTCGACCAGCTGCTGATAGCCCTTAAGGACGGTCAGCGGGTTCACCCGGTTTTCCGCGGCGACAGTGCGCACCGATGGCAGGGGGTCGCCCTCGCGAAGCAGGCCGTCGAGGATCATCGCGACCACGCGGTCGCGCAGCTGGCGGTAGATCGGCTGACTGTCATTCCACTCCGGGTCCATGATGTCTTTCGGGGGCGGGAAGCGTGGTGTGCTGCGATGGTGTTGTAGTTGACCATATCACCCTGGCGAGCGCAAGTCCTTTTTTCGGGCGGGGCGCTTCTTGCCCGGGTTCGCCCCTCGGCTAGTCCGTGGGGGTTGGCTCCTTGGCGCCGCCGCAGGCGACGGTGAAGCTGGCCTCGCTCGAGTAGACGTCTCCCGGCGTGAACACGCGCAGGCGCGCGGAGGCGTGAACCACCTTAGCCGGCGTCCCCAGCCGCAAGGTGGTCGTCACCGTCCTTGGGCCGGCGCCGACGTGAACGCTGAGCACCGGGCCCACCGATCCGTCCCCGCGCTCCCAGCGGTAGGAGGCGGTGGTCGGAGCGGACGTGGCGATCGTCCCGGTGAGGGTGACCACGCCCGGACACCGGCCGGTATAGTGCGTCGGGCGCGCGGCGGCCGTGACGTTGCCGACGCTGACAGGCTCGGCGGCGCGCGCGGCGCCCGCGCCGGCGACGGCCGCGATCAGCATGAACGGATGGCGAAGCGCAATGAGCAAAACGAGGATCCCTGCCTAAGTCTGGGCCGGGATAACCGAACGCCAGCCGTGGAGGAAGGCGCGGGCGTAGGCCGTGGCGGCCTCCTGCGGCGGCAGGGCGGCCCACAGGTGGAGTTCGGCGGCGGCGTTGATCGTCGCTGTCACCATCTGCGCGCCCACATGGGCGTCGACGGGCCGCACGGACCCGTCCGCGATCCCATCGCTGATCATCGAGGCGAAGTTGAGGGAGATTCTGTCGAAATCGGAGACCAGCTCCCTCTGCATCGTCTCCGGCGCCGAGGTGAGGGCCGAGGTTCGCAGCAGCGGGGTGGCGCCCGAGACCTGGCACTGGACCAGTGAGGTCGTCGCCGCCGAGATCTGGCCCCAGCCGTCGCCCGCCTCCTGGATGGCGAGGCGCTGGGTGCGCCGCATGACGTCCAGCGTCCGGCGGAAGCAGGCGACGACCAGATCGTCCTTGGCCTCGTTGTGGTGATAGAACGAGCCTTTGGTGACGTTGAGGCGCGCCGAGATCTTGTCGACCGAAGCGCCCACGCAGCCTTGCTCGTTGATGATCTCCGTCGCGGCCCGCAGGAAGGTTTCCCGCGAGACGTCGACGTTGGGCGCCGTCGGCGGTGTGCGGGCGCATAGGGAAAAGGCCGCGCCCGCGCAGCCCAGTCCGTTCTCGAGCACATCGAGGAGACGATCGGCGACGCGATCGTAGTCTTCGGGATCGTAGCGACGGAGCCAGACGACCAGCCAGAACAGCTGCGAGAGCACCAGATGGGTGATGGCGTTTCGGACCTGCCGATCGGCGCCGGCCGGCGGCAGGGGCCCCAGAAGGCCGCGCGCGTTGCGGAACATGCCGATGTAGGCGCCGTTCACCACCGGATCGTTTACGCCCCGCACGTCGTTGAACACGGCCAGGGGATCGCGGACGCCCAGGGCGATATCCCGGACCAGGGCCACGTAGCCCCTGACGAAACCCCGGAGCCGTTCGGCCGGCGTCGCTGCGCTCGCCGCCGCCTCGATCAGCGCGTCCAACGCCTCGATGGTCCTGAGGAAGCACGCGGCCGCCAACTCCTCCTTGCTGGCGAAGTAGTAGATCACCCCGGTCGGGCCGATATCGAGCCTTGCGGCCACCTCGACCAGGGTCATGCCCCGGACGCCCTTGTGGTTGATCAGGTCGACCGCGGTGCGCATGATGGCAGCCTGGCGCGTACGGAACTTCTCCGTGCGCCGCTGTTTGCCGCCGGCCTGCGTCTCCGCGGAGATCTGCGTCATCGCCCGGGCCTCCCCCGCTCTCGTTGCCTGACGCCGGGGCGTTCGCCGCCGAAGTGGAAACCTGGTTCGACGATCAGCAACCGTCCCAGTGTGTGAGTCTAGCGCAAACGAATTCGAAAGCGTCAACCCGCCGCGGGAGAGACAGGCCGTGGCGGGGCATTTGAGTTCACGGTACCGTGCGCGCCGCGACAGGCAACCGCGGAGCCCGGGCCATGAGCGACGACCTCGAACGCCGCCCGGTGATGATCTGGAGCGAGGGCTCGCGCCTGGCGGCCGAATTGATCAGGCCCGCGGCCAGATCGGGACCCCGGCCGGCCATCCTGCTGTGTCACGGCTGGGCCGGGCTCAAGGAGCACCTCGCCACCCGCTACGCGATCCCCTTCGCCAGGGCCGGTTACGTCTGCCTGGTCTTCGACTACCGTGGCTGGGGCGGTTCCGACGGGCGGCTGATCTCGACCGCGGAGGCTCCGATGTACACCGAGGCCGGGGAACAGGCCGCCACGGTTCGCGTCATCCGTGAGCTCGTGGATCCGATCGACCAGATCGCCGACATCCGCGCCTGCCTGGCGTGGCTGCTTAGCGAGGAGGGGGTGGACGCCCAGCGCGTGGGCCTCTGGGGATCGAGCTACGGCGGCGGCCACGTGGTGGTCGTCGCGGGAACCGACGAGCGCCCCAGGGCGGTGGTCGCCCAGATCGGCGGCTTTGGCTCGCCTACCCCCCGGGCGGAGTGGACCGCCTTCCAGCGCCAGCGGGCAGCCGACAAGGCGCGCGCCGCCATCGATCCCCCTGTGCCCCAAGGCATCGACTCCGCCCCCAGCCTGCGCGGCGTGCCGGACATCGCGCGCCAGCTCTTCCACCGGCCGATCGACGCCGCCGAGCACGTCCGGGTCCCGACGCTGTTCATCGACGCCGAGTTCGAGGAGTACGCCGAGCCTGAGACCCACGGCCACATCGCCCAGGTGGTCGCCCGCAACGCCGTCAGCAGGCGGGTGACGTTCCCGTGCAGCCACTACAAGGTCTACGACGAATACTATGAGCCGGCGCTGAAGCTGGCGCTCGACTGGTTCGACACCCACCTCGGCGACGCCGCATAGAGGCGGATGAAGTTGGCGACGGCGGCGTTGAAGGCTTCGGCCTGGTCGAGATTGACCGAATGTCCGCCGTCGAGGTCGACCACAGTCAGGGACGGGATCTCGCGCGCGGCGAGATCGCGCAAGGGCTGGAAGGCGCTCTCGCGCCTCCCGTTGACCAGCAGCGTGGGAACGGAGATCCGGCGCAGGTCGTCGGCCACAGACAGCTCCCGCGTGGTCGTGCGCAGCGCTTCGGCCACCGCGGGCGGGGAGAGCAACTCCGCGTCGGCGACCAGGTCTTCCCAGACTTCGCGCGGAAGGCGCTTCGATGGGCGCGGGTGGAACGGCAGGGCCTTCAGGGCTTCGCGGCCGCCCTGCGCCACCGCATCGACGCGCGCCCGGCGTTCGGGCAGCTGCTCCCGCATCGCCGGCGAGAGACCGGACATGGTGTTGGTGAACACCTGGCCGATGATGCGTTCGGGATGTTCCAGGGCGTAGCGGATCGTCAGGCCGGCCCCGAACGACTGGCCGCAGACGAACCAGCGCTCCACCCCCAGCCGCTCACGCAGCGCCTCGAAGCGGCGCACGTAGGCGGCGACCCTGTGGGATTCGGGATCCGTCGGGCTGGACGAGCGGCCGTGCCCGAGCAGCTCGACGACGACCGGCGTGCTCACCGCCGAGAGGGCGGCCAGGTTCGGCCGCCACTGGGCGCGGCTCGACAGCAGGCCATGCACGAGGAGCAGGTGAGGCCAGGTCCCATCCCCGTGGATCTCGACGTTCATGTCCATGTCCGGGGCGGTCCGGCTCGTCGTGCCTAGGCGTCGAACATGATCACCGAGCGCGCCACCTCGCCGCGCTTCAGCTCCTCGAACGCCGAGTTGACCTCCTCGAGTTTCAGCCGGCGGGAGATCATCTCGTCGAGCTTCAGCTTGCCGGTCATGTAGAAGTCGACCAGCCGGGGCATGTCGACCGGGAAGCGGTTGGAGCCCATCACCGAGCCCTGGATGCGCTTTTCGCCGAGGAACGCCGCGCCCGGCAGGCTGATCCTCTGCCCCACCGGGATCATGCCAATCACGTTGGCCGTGCCGCCCCGCCGCAGCATGTCGAAGGCCTGCTCCGTGGTCTTGGTGA
>Ga0209166_10001876_pt1 | contig 16672 bp, 13 predicted proteins | sample Coa_R1_3_FD_187151 | JGI IMG/M metagenome (GOLD analysis project Ga0209166, IMG submission 187151) | Surface soil microbial communities from Centralia Pennsylvania, which are recovering from an underground coalmine fire - Coalmine... | ecosystem: Environmental > Terrestrial > Soil >... | reverse complement strand
CAGCAACCAGATTGGCGACCCCAGAATGAGGACGAACCCGGCAACCAGTATATCGATGCCGCGTTTGAGGCTATGCTGCCAGGGACCAATGCCCGTGCTTTTAATCCCGATCAGCGGAATGCCTTCCATCGTATCCATATCGATCCGCGAGAGACTGAGTTCATACAGATCAGGGATCAGTTTGAAATTGGCGCCTGCCCGCTCACACAGCCGCACGCTGCGGATGATCTGCTGGTGCTGGTGAGCGGGCAGCGCGATTAACACCTCATCGATCTGATACTCGCGGATAATGCGCTCCATGTCGCTGATTGTCCCTAGCGCTTTAAAGCGCCCAAAGCGACTCACAGGCGCCTCCTCGTCATCAATAAAGCCGATGATCTGGTAGCCGAGCCGGGGAGTGGCGGCGATATGCTGCATCATCATCTTGCCCAGGCGCCCAGAGCCAATCATAAGCAGCCGCGCGCGTCGCAGACCATGCCGATAGGCAAATACCAGCCCGGCGCTGATGATCTGGCGTCCCAGAAAGAGGGTGATCGTGGCGCCGATCCAGGTATAGGTGATCAGCCCACGCGAGGCGCCATTGCTACTGGAAAAGAGCAGATCAGGAGATTTCGTAAAGAAATACTCATAGACCGTGAGGACGACCAGCCCGGTGGTCGTCGCGCTGAGAATGACCGAGAAATGGCGGACCCAATGGCCGGTGGCGCGGACGCGATAGACCCCCCTCAGCCAGAGGATCAGCAGCAGCCCCAGCGTAATGCTGACCTCCAGACCCACGTAATCTTGATAGGGTACGTAAGGAAAGCTGGCGCTCTGGTCGGTCAGATTGTAACTTCTCTGAAGGTGGTAACGGAGATAATACGCGCCCAGGAACGCCAGATTGATCAGGACCGCATCCCCAATCAGGAAGAGGAGCAGAATGGTCGTGCGCTGGGGGCCGGGATGCCGATGCGCTATCGTCCGCAGCGCTAACAACGGCTGCGTTGGCTGGTCGGGGATCGGCAAGGTCAATGGCCGAGTCGCGTGAACAGGTTGTTTCTTCACAGTTCTCCTCCCCTGGTTCAACGTCACCTCTCCGTTGAGCTTCCTGGGCACACAGTGTCCTGGTACGCTTGTATGAGTTGTCGGGCAATAGGGCCAGGAGCGAAGCGCTGTGCCCGTACTCGGCCTCGCTCTCGTAATTGCTGGCGGAGGGTATTATCGCACAGTCCTTGCTGCATAGTGCGTGCCAGGGCTTCAGTATTATCGGGAGCAACCGTCAGCGCAGCCTGCGCGCCAAATGCCGCGTCATCCCCGACCACTTCAGGCAGGCTGGAGACATTCGAGGTAACGACCGGCACGCCGCACGCCATTGCCTCCGCAACCGGCAGGCCAAACCCCTCGTACTGGCTCGGATAGACAAAGAGATCAGCGGCATGATACCACAGGGCTTTGTCCTCCTCTGGCACATAGCCCACAAAGCGCACCTGCTCCTGCATGCCTAGATCGCGTACCTGTTGTTCCAGCGTCTGCTCATACCAGCCCCTGGCGCCTGCCAGCACCAGTATGTGCGGCAGGTCTGTCTCGCGCTTGAGCAGGCGATAGGCTTCAATGAGCCGCCGAATATTCTTGCGTGGTTCCAACGTAGCGAGAAACAGGATAAAGTGTTCGGGAAGCCGCTGCCGTTGACGGAATTGCTCAACCTCCTCTGTTGTATAGGGGAGCGAGAGCCGCTCTTCCAGGATCGGATAGATCACGCGAATCTGCTCCGCCGGGATGCCGAGTAGGTCGATAGCATCCCGGCGCGTCTGCTCGGAGACAGCGATGACGAGTGCGGCATGCCGGGCGCTCTGGCGGATCAACAGTCGCTGATAGGCGCGTCGGGAGGGCCGGAAGAGATCGGGAAAGCGCAGAAAAGCCAGGTCGTGGATTGTCACGATGCCAGGACAAGGCAAACGCAGGGGGAGAATATTCATCGGCGCGTGCAGCAGGTGCAGTCCATAGCGACGTATCTCGCCTGCAAAGCGAAGATGCTCCCATAGCACCCGCTGGGCAGGATGAGCAGTGGGCCAGCCAACTAGAACACTTGTGCTTCTAGGCGTGGAGGGCAGTTGGTCGGCGACGCCGCGCTCGCTGACAAACACGGTATATTCATGGGTGTCGTCAAAGGCCCTCAGCGCGTTCAGCAGGCTGAGCGTATAGCGGCTGATCCCGGCATTGCGATAGGATTGCGTTGCTGAAACGAGCAGCGCGTTGATCCCGATGCGCATTGATCGTGCAGGCGCCCCCTTTGTGAGACTAATGGTTCTCTAGAAAGCGAGTAACGGCGCCACATAGGCGCCTTGCCAGCCCCTTTCCCGGATTGTCTGGCGTCGCCTATTATCCAACTTTAGGCGGTGTGTGTCTAGTAGATACGGCTGTTGCTGACGCTTGCTACGATCCCTGTGGCGCACACCAGCGAAGTAATGGCCGCCTGCACAGTGGCCCGCGCCTGGCAATACTGCGCGAGCGTGATATGAGTAGGCCCCTTGCAGGATAGAACATTGCTCAGTCAGTTGATGCAGTTCCATAGGATGGACGCCTCGTGATCTCGATGAGACATTCGGCAGGAAATCGTCCAGTTCGTTGCGTTTTTCAGCATGCCAGTGTATTATACTATCCGAGTACAGCCCCCCCTGTTCCTGCCAGGGGATGCTATCATCAGGCAAGAGCCGAGGAGAAGGCGTTGTCCAAACAGCTCCGTCTGGAAATTGCGGAACTAACGGATGTTGGTCGCAGGCGCGATTCTAATGAAGATAATATGACCCGCCTCATCCCCAAAGACCCCAAAGTGCTGGAGCGCAAAGGGGCCATCTTTGTGGTCGCCGATGGCATGGGTGGGCATGCCGCCGGTGAGGTTGCCAGCGAGATTGCTGTCGAGACCATCCGGGAAACCTACTATGAGGCGGAATCGGACGACATTGCTGAGATACTCACACAAGCTACCAAGCAAGCCAATCAGGTGATCTATGATCGCGCCACCGAGCAGGCCGGGCGGGCTGGCATGGGCACCACCTGCGTCACGGTCGTGGTGCGTGGCCCCCTTGCCTATATCGCCAATGTGGGCGACAGCCGCGTCTACTTGATCCGCGAAGGCCATATTCGCCAGTTAACCAACGACCACTCCTGGGTGGCCGAGCAGGTGCGCGCCGGGATGTTGACCGATGAGCAGGCGCGCACCCACGCCCATCGCAACGTGATCACCCGCGCCCTGGGCACACAGCCAGAGGTGGAGGCGGACCTGTTTGTCGAAGTCCTTCAGGATGGCGATCTCTTGCTGCTCTGCTCAGATGGCCTTTCCGGGCCGGTCTCCGATGAGGAAATGAACCGGATTATCAGTTCCTCCTCGCCCCAGGAAGCCGTGCGCGGGCTGATCGCCCAGGCTAATGAGCAGGGCGGGCCGGATAATATCACAGCAGTCCTGATTCATGTGCTGGAGGCGCCACCCCTCGCGCCAGAGGCGCAAGAGCAACTGGCAGCGCTGGTTGACGGCGCTTATAAAGAAGAAACAGGCGGGATGAAACTGCTCAAGAAGCCGCGCAAGCGCCTCTCGCCGGTGGCGCTCGCGTTGCGCATCTTTGGCGCGGCGCTCATCCTCTTCATCTCCCTGGCCGTTTGGGACGTTGGGTTTGGCCCTATCGCCTGGACGCGCAACGCGCATAACCAACTCAGCGCCGACCTGAGTCGCGCGCAGACACTGATCGCGCAGGCGCAGCAAGAGGCGCCTGCCCAGGCGATCAACACCCTGGCAATGGCGCAGCATCCCCTGCTGAACGATCTGCATAATGCCTGGCTGAGCAGCGACGACCGCCAGCAGGCGACCAACGCCCTCCAGCAACTGCTGGCTCCCCCGATTCGCCAGGCCCTGAGCGCCTATAATACGCTTGCGCAGGTGAAGCCGCTCAGCACCCTCCAGACGAACCACTTCTCTGTGTCCTGCGGCGCTGCGCCTGGCGGGCAGATCGATCAACTCGTTGCGATCCCGCAGGCGACATCAGCGTCCACTCCCCCCGGCGGACCTGGCAGTGCGCTGCCCTTGCTGTTCGCCCGCTCCCATTCGACAAACACCCCCTCGGCGGTCTACGCGCTGACGGTAAATGGCGCAGCGGTAACCTGTGGCGCGGTTATCGACCCATCGGTGGTCGATATGACGACCGATGGGTCGCTGCTCTATCTCTTACATGAGGACGGATCGAGCTTTACGGTTGAGCAAATGGCGGCGCCCAACGCCAAACCACAACGGGTACTCACCCTGCCGCCAGATTCCAGGGGCGCGCTGCCCATTTTGCTGGCCGTTCACGGCGCCCAGATCGATGTCCTCTATCGGGGCACAGGCGACATCGTGTATGCCTGCCAGACGACACCACCGACCTCCTGCGTGCCCAGAACGCCCGCGCCCCTGCCCGTCCAGGCCCATAGTATTACACTGGCTCCCAATGGCGCGCTCTACCTCCTGCTGGTCGATGGCAGCATTGGGGTCTTGACAGCGACTGGTCTGCATCCAGCCAACCTCTCCTCGCTCTTACCCGTCTTGCCAGTGGGCGATCCCAATTCGTTTAGCCCGATGACCGCGCTGCCAATGGTTCCGGCCACCTCCACCTTTTCGGCGCCTTCCCCGACGGCTTCACCCTCCCCTTCACCAACCAGCACAGCCACTGCAACGCCGTCCGCCACCCCTGCGGCCAACCCGGCCTATACGCCCAGCGGCGTGCAGCTTGCCAACGCAACGGTCCTGGTAAGTGATCAGCAAAATCATCTCTTTGTCGGCGATGGCGCCGACCACCGCGTTATCCAGTTGAATGCTCCCGTTCCGGCGACCAGCGATCCAACGCCAAATCAACAATATGCTGACCCCTCCGCGCTGGATAGCTTGCTAAGCATCAGCGCGGTAGCTTCTGGGCCACAAAGCCTCTCGCTCTACGTCCTGGGTGGTCACACGCTGCTGGTCATTACGCTCGCCTGAGCGCCTCTGGCACATCGCTCGCTGGCGCGTGATACCCCATCCGCCAGCAGGGCGGAGGTGTACCGCCAGCGTCTCTGCTGGCCGGGGTGGGACCACCAATCCGCCAGCGGACTTGTACATCGCCCCAGGCGCATCCAGCGCCCATGCTTTCTTCCAAGAGAATGTGTTACACTTCAGAAGCATTGTGTTCAAGAAGAGGGTAGAAACTGATGGGCTTGGAAACCACACTACGAACCGTGACCTGCGGCGAATTGACCGCAGCCAATGTCGGCCAGCAGGTCACGCTGACTGGCTGGGTAAACCGGCGGCGTGATCATGGCAGACTGATCTTTCTCGATCTGCGTGACCGCTATGGCGTCACCCAGATTATTTTTGACCCCGAACGCGGCCCTGGCGCGAGCGAAGCGCATGAGATCGCCGAGTCGGTGCGTTCGGAATATGTGCTGCGCGTGCAGGGGAAAGCGGAGCGACGGCTCCCTGGCTCGGAAAATCCCGACCTTGCTACCGGCGAGATTGAGGTTGTTCCGAGCCAGGTGGAGGTACTCAACGCGGCGCGCCCGACTCCCTTTGTGGTGAGCGACCAGGCGACGGCAGATGAGACACTGCGCATGAAATATCGCTATCTCGACCTGCGCCGACCAGCTATGCGCGAGAATATCGTGCTGCGCCATCGCGTGGTCAAACTGATTCGGGATTACATGGATGTGCGCGGCTTTGTCGAAGTCGAGACGCCCATTCTGACCAAGAGTACCCCCGAAGGCGCCCGCGATTATCTGGTGCCTAGCCGCCTCTACGCGGGCAAGTTTTACGCCTTGCCCCAGGCGCCTCAGCAGTTCAAGCAATTGCTCATGGTCGCCGGGCTGGACCGCTATTTCCAGATTGCCCGCTGCTTCCGCGATGAAGACCAGCGCTCCGACCGCCAGCCGGAGTTTACCCAACTGGATGTGGAGATGTCCTTTGTCACCGAGCCAGATGTGATGGGCTTGATTGAGGGGATGCTGATTGACCTGATCGAAAAGACCACGCAGAAGCGCATCCAGCACAAACCTTTCCCCCATCTCACCTATGCCGAGGTAATCGACCGCTACGGCACCGACCACCCTGATATTCGCTTTGGCCTGCCTCTGGTCGAGATCAGCGATCTGGTGGCGACGAGCGAGTTTCGCGTCTTTACCGAGGCTGTGCGCGGCGGTGGTATGGTCAAAGGGCTGCGCGTGCCCGGCGCGGCAGGCTATACTCGCAAAGAGGTCGATGAACTGACCGAGCAGGCTCGTGTGCTGGGCGCAAAAGGGCTGGTCACGGTGGCTCTTGGCGCTGAAGGCATCCGCTCACCGCTGACCAGGGCGCTCAGCGAAGCCGAACTAGGGACGATCATCGCGCGCCTGGAGGCGCAGACGGGCGATCTGGTACTCTTTGTCGCCGATAGCGCCAAGGTTTGCAACGATGTCCTCTCGCGCCTGCGCGTGCGGCTGGGCGAACGCCTGGGGCTGATTCCCAGGGATGTGATGGGCCTCTGCTGGGTCGTCGATTTCCCCCTACTGGAGTGGAACGAAGAGGATCAGCGCTATCAGGCAGGCCACAATCCGTTCTCCGGCATGCGGGCGCGAGATGAAGCGCTCCTGGAGACTGACCCGCTCAAAGTCCTCGCCCGCCAGTATGATGTGATCTGCAACGGCTACGAGATCGGTGGTGGCAGCATTCGTATCAATCAGGCGGAGATGCAGCGCCGCGTCTTCCGCCTCCTGGGGCTGTCGGAGGATCAGATTCAGGAGCAGTTTGGGCATATGCTCGAGGCATTTGAATATGGCGCGCCCCCGCACGGCGGTATTGCGCTGGGCCTGGACCGGCTGGTGATGCTGCTGGCCGATGAAGCGAGCATCCGCGATGTGATCGCCTTCCCCAAGACCCAGAGCGCGCTCGATCTCTTGATGCAGGCTCCCTCAACGGTCTCCCCGGAGCAACTGCGCGATCTCCACCTGCGTGTCCAGGAATAAAGAGCGTCCTTGTAGCGCCGACGTGTCGTCGGCAGGGGCGGCGAGTGCAGCGCTACAAGGACAGCCTCCACTTTTTGCTAGAACTAACCCAAAGCATGGGACTGGACGAGCGCATTTTCAGATGGTATGATTGCAGTACAGGTAGCGCTTTGATCTGGCAACGGGGCCAGATTGAAAAGAGCCGCCTCAATGCGGAGGATTGGTCATGAAGCTACGTGGTTTGCGCCAGGCGCGCCAGCGCCAGGGCTTGAGCATCAGCCAGCTTGCGGAGATGACTGGCCTGCGGCGCGAAAACATCAGCCGCCTGGAACACGGCCAGGAAGAGCCACAGCCCTACGCGCTGCGGCGCCTTGCAGCCGTGTTGGAAACGTCCCCAGCCGAACTGTGCGGCGCCTCTGCTGTTGAGGCGGGCGCTGTTTCCCAGGCGACCAGAAGGCGTGGATGGGTGCTTGAGGACATCTCTTCTTCAACTCCGCTGAGAAAGTAGCTGCCTGGCTGGTTATTCACAGGCAGGTGCGGGCTAAAAAATACGATTCATCCCGATGGGCTGTTCACCTGGATGAATCGTTGCTTCTTTTCCATCTGCGTGTAGCGCCGCCCTCTCGGCGGCTTACTCGCGCGCCGCCCTTTCTTCTTGAATCTCCACCTTGCGCAGTTCCTCAGTGTATCTTGTCAAGAGCGGGCTGCTAGGCTTTCTGTTCAGCAGATTTTCTTGTCTCGAAGCCTCGCCTTCGCCCAGCCGGAAGACATCCACCCGCTGTTGCAGCGATTCGGCCAGTTCGGTCAACCGGCCCATCGCGTTGTGCATCTGGTCGATATGACGAGCCGTATAGACGGTAATCTGAGCAATGTCGCCCATGGAGCGCGCCACAAAACCACCAGCTTTGGCCTGCTGCGCGGCGGCGCCACTAATCCCCTCAATGTGCTGCACAATGCGCTGCATCACCGCGTCCATCGCCTGAAGCGCCGCCCCCGCGTGCGCCGCCAGGTCCGATTGAATCACGACCTGCTGGGTACTCTGCTCCATACTCACGACCACAGCATTGGTCTCATTCTGGATGCTTTTGATCTTCGCCGAAATTTGCTTGGTGGCTTCGGCGCTGCTGTTGGCAAGGTTGCGAATCTCCTGGGCGACGGCAGAGAAGCCCCGCCCATGCTCGCCCGCGCGCACCGCCTCAATAGAGGCATTGAGCGCCAGCAGATTGGTCTTGCTGGCGAAATCGGAGATGAGCTGAACAATCTCCCCAATCTCCTGGCTGCTCTCGCCCAGCCGCTTGATCTTTTTGGCCGATTGTAAGACCATCTCGCGCACATTGTTCATCCCCTGCACAGCGCGCTCCACCCCCTGGCGGCCCTCATTGGTAATCTCCAGAGCAGTATGCGCCACACCCGCCGCCGTCACGGCGTTATCGGAAACCTGCTGCACCGAGGCGGCCATCTCCCGGATGGTAGTGAAGATGTCGTTGACCTGACGCTCCTGCTGCTGCGCCCCAGCCGCCAGCCGCCAGGCCGACATCTGCAACTCTGAGGCGCTCTTGCTGACAACTCCGGTTGCGCGGCGCACCTCCAGCAAAACGGCATTGAGGGCGCGCAGCATCTCGTTCAACGAATCCGCCACTGCGCCCAGGCTGGTCTCACTGACATGCGCGCGCACCGTCAGGTTCCCCTGGCGCGCCTGTTCCACCTCTTCCAACAAATCAAAGATCGCTGTTTCCACCGCCCGCCGCTCGCGTTCACGCTGTTGGAAGACGCGGGCGTTATCGATGCCTAAGGCAGCCTGGTTGGCAAATAACTCGATAACCTCAATCGTCTCCAGCGAAGGCTGCTCGCCGTCTTCGGGATCATCCAGCGAGAGGATGCCCAGCAACTTATTTTCACGTGGGCTAACCAGCGGCACCAGCAGAATGTCCTGGGGGTGCCAGCTATTGCCCCCTTGCCAGGTAATATGCTCTGGCGTGACCACCTGTATTCCCCGTACCAGATAGGCATGCTCGTGAGAGATAAAGTAGGACTGGCTAATGCGAAACTCCGAACGCATCATCGCCAGCATCCTGGTAAGCGGCGGCGGCGACGCCCGCATGCGCATTTCATCTTCCTGGTTGATGCCGATAAACGCGGCGCACTCTAGTTCAGAAGTATCTTCGCGCACCAGATTGAGGATGGCCTGGCGGAAGCCAATGCAACTCCCGATGGACTCGACGATCTGCCGCAGAAGAACATCAAGCTGGAGTTCGGCGCGCATAGCATTACTCAGCCGCAGCACCTCTTTAATTTGCCTGGCGCGGCGCGCTGCCTCTGTCTCCTGCGCGGGAAACGCTGCTTTTGCGCTCGATTGATTGGAAGGCTGGGAGAAGATGCGCGTCTTCCAGTTAGCCATTCCTCATCGCGCTCCTCTCGTGAATCAGGAACTCTGGCATTTTTCCGCTGCTCAGCATAACACATCTACATCCGCGTGACAATCACATCCTGACTGATACACAGGAATTACCAGCCGTTCCATGCTCAAAGAACTCCAGAACGCAATATCTGCTGGCTGAGGCCGTTTCCTGGCACGCTTTTTGGTATTTGCCTTTCTAGAGGGCAGGTGATGGCGCGGTTGGCGATTGGCCGCCGCGTTGAACCCCTCTATTCCGACTGCTTTTCACCTGCCTGTTGGGAAAGGATTGCCGATGATTTTACGTTCGCCTGCGCGCCAGCAGCGGCGCGTGCAACTTCCGTCGCTGTTCTGGCTGGCGCTGTTTGCGATCCTGAATGCCTTTGATCTGATTACCACCTATATTGATCTGCACGCGGGCATGCGCGAGGGCAATCCGCTCATGCGGGCCTTGCTCAATCAGAACGGCTTTGGCGCGCTGATCTTCTACAAAGCCCTGATGGTCATCGTTGTTTCCGTTGGGATTCTGCTCCTCAGCCGCAGCTATTCGCGCCTCTCGCGCATCACCCTTGCCATCTGCAATGTGCTGGTGCTGGCCGTCGTCCTCTCCAACTTTATCCAATACCAACTTTAGCGTGGCGCCTGAAACGGCTCAAAGAGTGGCCGCAGCGCGCGCGGCAGGCTGCCCTCAATAATGGCGCCCTCGTCGGTATGTTGCTCGCGTAGCACGCGCCCGCGCCGGTGGAAGAGTTCCACCAGATGGCTAGCCTCGTAGGGAATACGTACCCGCACCGGCTGCATCTCTGCCGCGACCACCTCGCCCACTTTTCGCAGCAGCGCGTCCAACCCGCGACCCTCTCGCGCCGAAATGGGCGCCGCGTTGGGGAACAGGCTCAGATCAAGCTGCGTGGGGTCGTCAAGCAGATCAATTTTGTTCAGCGCCGTCACGCGCGGCTTCTCGCCCGCCTCCAGTTCGCCCAGCACCTCGTTGACCGTCTGGCTCTGCTCAATCGCGTTCTCGTGGCTGCTGTCTACCACTTCGATCAAAACATCGGCCTCACTGACTTCCTCCAGTGTAGCGCGGAAGGCTGCCACCAGAGCGGTCGGCAGCTTCTGAATGAAGCCAACGGTATCGCTCAGCAAGATTTCCTGATGGCTGGGCAGCACGAGATGCCGGGTCGTCGGATCGAGTGTGGCAAAGAGTTTGTTTTCGACCAGCACCCCAGCCATCGTCAGCGCGTTAAACAGCGTCGATTTGCCCGCGTTCGTGTAGCCAACAATCGAAACCACCGGCATAGCCTGCTCGCTGCGTTCCCGTCGCTGCTGCGTGCGCTGCCGCCGGATGCCTTCCAGTTCATGGCGCAAGTCGCTGATGCGTTTACGAATGCGCCTTCGGTCCAGTTCCAGTTTCGTTTCGCCAGGGCCACGCACGCCAATCGCGCCGCCCGCGCTCCCACTGCCCGCGCTGCGCGAGCCGCCGCCGACCCGCGAAAGCGCCGTGCCGCGCCCGGTGAGCCGGGGCAGGCGATACTCTAACTGAGCCAGTTCCACCTGCAACTGCCCCTCGCGGGTATGCGCGTGCTGCGCAAAGATGTCCAGAATCAGCGCAGTGCGATCAATGACGCGGGCATTCACCTCGCGCTCCAGGTTGCGTTGCTGCGAGGGCGAAAGCTCATCATCAAAGATGACCAGATCAAAGCCCAGTTCTTGCTGAAGCTGCGCCAGTTCGGCGGTACGCCCCTTGCCCAGATAGTAACGCCCATCCGGCGCGCGCAAACGCTGCGTCATGCTGCCGACCACCTCGGCCCCGGCAGTGCGCGCCAGCGCCGCCAGTTCTTCTAGCGAATCCTCGGTACTCCAGAGGCTCTCGCTGTTCGTCACTTCCACCCCTGCCAGGAATGCTTTCTCTGCGGCCCCTTCCGTGCGCAGATCAATCAAGCGCGAGTTTTTACTCGTATACACCCCTCCTGATACAAACAACCGCTCTTTGGCAAGTCAGCCAATGACAGCCCCAAAGAGCCTTGCTCTCGCCAGTATCTCACCCTCATGCCAGTATGTCAAGCTGGCGGTAAAAAGTCAACGATCTGGTTCTTGCCTGTGATATGATGCGCTCACCCGAAGATGTGAAATAGGTTATTGACAGCGCTTTGAGCGACGGGCTACACTGAGCCAAATGTGGAAATCGCCTGAGAGGAGAAGTGCGCTATGGTCTGTCAACGGTGCGGCTCAGCCAACGAGGGTGGCGCTCGATTTTGCGGGGACTGTGGCGCGGTCCTGGGTACGCCCCCCCCACCCCAAGCAAGTAATCAGGCGGGCGGAACGTCCGCGCCACAGTACGCTAGCCCGATCAATCGTGCGGCCATTGCGCAACCACCGCCTCCATCTCAGCCAGCGCAGTATGCGCCTCCCGCGCAGAATCCAGGCGCGGAGTGGCCGGGACAGCCGGGGCCAGGCTATAGCTCTCCGGCGCAAAGACAGCCAGGGCCAGGCTATAGCCCTCCCGCGCAGAATCCAGGCGCGGGCTGGCCGGGACAGCCAGGGCCAGGCTACAGCCCCGCTGCGCAAAACGCCTGGGCCGAATCTCCCGCCGCCCAGCCCAGCCGCTCTGCGCCCCCGGCCTTTGCCCAGCCCGCCGCGCCAGCCCAGCCAGTCGCTGCGCGCGGCAAGCGCCGTCGGCGCTGGCCCTGGATACTGCTGCTCTCGCTCGTCATTCTGGCGCTGGTCGTATCGGTGAGCTGGATCGTGCTGATTCGCTCGGCCATTCATCAATCGGTAGACGCGCAGATTCGCCAGGGCCTGCAACAGGCCATCAACCGGATTCCTTCAGTCGTTTCGCTGGTGCCCCAAGGCGTTGCCATTCCAACGATTCCGCTGACGGAAGACCGCATCAACAGCTTCATTGCCCAGAATGCGGACCAACTCAATCCCGTCACCAATCTGCAAGTGAAGCTTCAGCAAAATGTGATCACCCTCACCTTCCAGGTGTATGGGTTTGGGATGAGCATAAACATGGGGCTGACCGTTGATCAACAGGGCAATCCCGTCGCCCAAAACGTCGATGACTCCGGCCTGCTCTCCTGGGTCGAATCGCCCAGCGAACTCACCCAGGCGCTCAACTCTATGCTCCCCAAGGTACCCGGCCAGATTGGCCGCTCGTTCCAGGCTATCGCCATTGAGGATGGGGTGATTCAACTCACCTTTGCTCAGTCTGGCGCGCCCGGCGGCCTTCCGCCAGTCCCCTGATCTCGGCTGCCCCGGCGCGCGAGAAAACAGGGCGGTTCCTGCTCTGCCCCTCGCTGGGAGGAAACCGGCGCGTGCATCCCTGCTCAAAAGACAGAGGATGCACGCGCCGGTTCCTGCAAGCAGATACCCTGCAACGCGCTGGCGTAGCTGGACTCAGTTTCCCGAAGCAGCCGCCGTAAGTTCGGTCGCCACCTGGGTGGCGGCCACAGGCCCGATGGTCAAGCAGATCGTATTACTCCAGGGGTCGTGCAGCGTGGCGACCTTGCCAGTTTCCGTGTAGGAATGACCAGCCGCACGAACACGCGCAAGCACCGCGGAACGCGCCTCCTCGTTGGGAAGCTCGATGGTGAAGTAGCGCAGCCCCGCTATTCCCGCTGGCGCTGGGCCAGCGCCGCGACTGTGCCAGGTGTTCATGCCGATGTGGTGGTGGTAGCCCCCGGCAGAGATGAAGAGCGCGGAGGGCATGCGCGCCATGATCTCAAAGCCGAGAACCTCGTGGTAGAACCGTTCAGCCTGGGGGATGTCGCCGACTTGAAGGTGCATATGGCCCAGACGTGTGCCCACCGGCATGCCGCTCCACGGCTTGCCCTCGCGCTCGGCTTCCGCCAACACGCCCTCGATGTCAATCGGGTCCGCCGCCATCTGGACCTGCCCATTGCTATAGGACCATTCCGCGCGCGGACGGTCGCGGTAGACCTCGATGCCGTTGCCATCGGGATCGGTGATATAGAAGGCTTCGCTCACCAGATGGTCGCCCTGGCCCGGGAACGGAAGACCCAGGGTGATCCAGTGGCGCAGCCAGCGCCCCAGATCGGCCCGGATCGGCGCCAGAATGGCAAAATGGTACAGCCCGGTATAGCCGTAGCGATCATGCGGAAAGGGCTGCGCCCCGCTCTCTTCATTCAGAACCAGGAGGGGGGTCCCTGGGACACCCAGGGTGGCCTGCTGCTCCTGCTGTTCGAGAACAGTGAAACCAAGCGCAAGGGTATAGTATTTCAATGAGTCGTTGAGGTTGGCGACGGCCAGGGAAACAAGGCCGATCTGCGTCTCCGGGGCAATAGTGGCGCCCTCGGTCTGTTGGGGCTGAGCAGTCATGAGGAGCTTCTCCAATCTGGGGACGTATGCGTCTGCTCGCCAGAGCGCCGGGCAGATCACGCAAACGACATCAGTAAATCAGTAGGTAGGGGGCTTATGTCGCCACCCTGGCCCGCTGATCTCTAATACTGCGTATTGCGCAGTAGCTGTATAATATATAGCATAAGAATCATCTCGGTGTCAAGGAAAGAGGAAGAGCATGACGTATCCTGGCGGAGAGAGCTTTTGTGGCGTTGCGGCGGCGGTCGCCCTCCTGGGCGATGCCTGGACGCTGCTGATCGTGCGCGATCTGGCTGCGGGACCGCGCCGCTTTGGCGCGTTGCAAGCCTCCACCGGGATCAGCGTGCGGGTGCTGACCGACCGGCTGCGCGCCATGAGTGCTGCTGGGCTGCTTACGCGGCGCGTGTATGCCGAGATTCCGCCCCGCGTGGAGTATGCGCTGACCGAAAAAGGGCGTGGCGCCGTCGCCGTCGTAGACGCCCTCCGTATGTATGGGGAGATGTGGCTCCACCCATCGCAAGCCGATGATTGCCAGGAACGCTAAAAGGATAGCAGAATGAGCTTTTACGCCATCTCGCCGCTCGCGTCAGTTGCGCTCCTCGCCTGGTCGGGATCGGACTTTGGACGTGCCTTGCCTCTTCTTTGCGCCGGGTTGACCAGGCATGTTCCATATGCTATCATCATCCCATAGAGGATACAAGGTTATTGTCTTTGGCGCAGGCTTCCCCCGCGCCGCCAGTTCGGAAAGGAGGTGGAGAGATGCCCCAAAGTGTACGCCGCGCCACATCGATACCCAGCATGAAGGTCTGGAGCTACATCGAGGATGCCCTGGGAACGTAGACGCTGAGTGATCATTTCGCGTCATCCTGTTCTCGATCACAAGCAAACGCATCCTCTTTTCATCCTCCATACGCCACGTCTCCGGCAGGATAGTCCTGCCTACCGCTGAAATCCCTCTCATGCTGGTGTTCCCTGTCGCGCATCCTCACCCATTGACTCCGCTCACTTGTTTTTGATGCGGGGTAGGCCGGTTGTGCTATGTGCAATCTGCGACTGCTTGAACACCACCATGAGGAGCGTCCCTTTGCTTTCACCCGATTCGATCACCAAAGAACCGCCGACTATGCCAGCGGCGACTGATCTTCCCGTGACAAAAGCTGGCTCTGCATCCAGCGCGGCTGCGCCCGCGCGTTCGCGCGGCAAGAAGTTCTTATCGTACTACAAACCCTACATTGGCCTGTTTCTCGCGGACATGGCCTGCGCGCTGATCGTCTCGGCGATTACGCTGCTTCTCCCGTTATGCGCGCACTACATCACCAAAGACCTCTTAGAAGGCAATACGCCTCACGCGCTCAACCACATCTATCTGATAGGCGCGCTCATGCTGGCGCTGGTTGGCGCCCATACCCTCTGTACCATGTTCATTGACTTTCAAGGGCATCTGATGGGCGCCAGGATGGAAAGCGACATGCGCGGTGAATTATTCGAGCATTATCAAAAGCTCTCGTTTCGCTTTTATGATCAACAAAGAACCGGCCAGTTAATGACGCGGATTACCACCGATACCTTCGCGCTGGCCGAGTTATATCATCATGGTCCTGAGGATATCGTCATTACCTGTTTGACGGTCGCTGGCGCCTTCATCATCTTGCTGAAGGTCAATGTTGCGCTGACCTTGATCGTCTTTCTCTTTTTGCCTGTGATGGCTGTGTACGCGCTGTATTTCAATAAAAAGATGAATAGGGCGTTACGTCGCAGCAAGGATCGAATCGGTGACATCAATGCGCAAGTTGAAGATGCCCTGGCAGGCATCAGAGTGGTCAAATCCTTTACCAACGAAGCGGTGGAAACAAGCAAGTTCGCCGACGCAAACCATCGTTTTCTCGCCAGCCGCAGAGACGGCTATAAAAGTGAGTCGTACTTCTCCGGCGGATTGATGGCATTCACACAGCTCATTACCCTCGCTGTGATCATCTTTGGCGGCATTGCTATTGTTCACGCTTCTTTGGATTTAGCTGATTTGCTCACCTATTTATTATGTGTCAGTATCCTCATCGATCCCATTCAGAAATTAGTCAATTTTGGCAGGCTCTATCAGGAAGGAATTACCGGATTTCACCGATTTATGGAGATTCTGGAGGTGGCGCCCGATCTGCAAGACGCGGCAGATGCGATTGATCTGACACAGGTTCGGGGTCATGTGGAGTTTCAAGAGGTCAGCTTCACGTATCAAGCAGATCATCCCTATGTCCTGAAGAACCTCTCGCTGGAGATACAAGCCGGCGAATACGTTGCCTTAGTCGGGTCTTCCGGCGTTGGCAAAACAACGCTCTGCTCGTTAATTCCGCGCTTCTACGACGTGACTGCGGGAAAAATCCTGCTGGATGGGCAAGACATCCGCGCTGTTACCCTGCGCTCATTGCGCAGGAATATCGGTATTGTCCAGCAAGATGTCTATTTGTTTGCCGGGACCGTCGCAGACAATATCCGCTATGGGAAACTTGACGCCAGCAGGCAAGAAATCATGGACGCGGCTAAGCAGGCCCACGCGCATGAGTTCATCATGGCGTTACCGGATGGCTATGACACAGATATTGGTCAACGCGGCGTAAAACTCTCCGGCGGGCAAAAGCAGCGGTTGAGTATCGCGCGCGTCTTCTTGAAAAATCCCGCTGTTATCATTTTTGATGAAGCGACGAGCGCGCTGGATAATGAAAGTGAAAAGGCGGTGCAGGATTCATTGGAAAAGCTAGCCGCCAACCGCACCACGTTGGTCATCGCCCATCGTTTATCAACCATCCGCAATGCCCAAAGAATCGTGGTGTTAGCTGACACCGGGATCGCTGAACAGGGCACGCATGCGCAGTTAATCGCATTGAATGGCGTCTATGCAAACTTGTACAACATGCAATCAAAAATCTGAGACCGGATTCATTGTCTGGTAGGGCGGGAGGGAATCGAACCCTCATGGGTTGCCCCGAGGGA
>Ga0209166_10001875_pt1 | contig 16676 bp, 25 predicted proteins | sample Coa_R1_3_FD_187151 | JGI IMG/M metagenome (GOLD analysis project Ga0209166, IMG submission 187151) | Surface soil microbial communities from Centralia Pennsylvania, which are recovering from an underground coalmine fire - Coalmine... | ecosystem: Environmental > Terrestrial > Soil >... | reverse complement strand
AGATGATGGAGATAATGAAGATGATAATTGTTTTTGTTCTTCTTTTTCTATTGTTGCTTGTTGTCTCTTGATAAACTCATTCCTAGCAGCTTCTACAGCCATTTGAAAATCAGCTCTAGATGTACCAATAGGAGGAGGACCAAAATCTATTGGTTCATTTGATAAGACAAATGGGGTTCTTTGAATTTGTTGTTGAATCAATTCTTTCTTGATATTACTTGTTCCTTCACGAACTCTAACATGACTTGTTTGATGATTAATCATGTTTTCTAAGAACTCCGCAGGATAATTACGAGCTTTGCTTTTACATTTTATAGAACAATAAAAAGCAATAATTCTCTTAGTTATAAATGGATTCCCACAGATTATGCAGGTTTTCTCATATATCTTAGGCATGAGAATATTGTAGTGTACTCTTGGTGAGCATGTCAAGTACATTCGTGTTTTTAGAGTACATGGCTTAAGTGGTTTGTTTTCATTGTGTCTACAGAAAATCGTACTCTAAGTACGTGTACCGATAGGTTGGGGGGCTTCTGTGCGGTTGCGAATCTCGTTTGAGCTTCCGAGCTTATTTATGTCTACGATCTTGTATATGTCTGTGTTCTTGTTTCTATATGAAAAAAAAATATATAAACAAAAGAACAAAACAACCGGAAGCCACGCCCCCCTGTTTACAGTTATTCAAGTTTCAGAACTGAAGTGAGGGGGGTCAACCTATCGGTACATGCACCTAGAGTACAAACTCTTGTAGACAGACTGAAAACAAATAACTTAAGTAATGTACTTTAAGAACATGACTGTACTCTACATGCTCACCAAAAGTACATTACTTATACATAGTTCCTCTTACCAAGCTTGTTACGCCAATAGTTCTTAACTTCCTCACTAACACAAGTGGGATCAAGTTTTGTCGTACTGTCTTTTTTAACACGAAACTGTTTCTCACTGTTAAGGACAGAATCAATAATCTCATCCTCTGTCTTTAGCTCTGGCGAACCATGATGAGAATAGTCAGGCTTATTATAGCGAAACTTCACCTTCCTAATATCCATAGGAGGAAGTGAACTTTCACTAAAATCAGGCTTATCAGCGCGGCGAATTTTAGCAATTTCATTCTGCTTTCTCACTTTCTGAATAGCCTTAAACAACAATTCACGTTGTTTCATTGGAGTTATCATTGTTATTTCCTTCGATTAGTTTAATATCAATCTTATCGAAGTTATCTTGAAAACATGGTCTTTCATGTTGAAAAAAATCTAAACGCAATATCTCAGATAGATACCAACGTTTAGCAAAATCGGGAGACAAGTCAAAACTCATATGACTTGTTCTGATTATTAAACATTTCATTGTCTTTTTCCTCCCTGCTAATAACAGAATGGACAAACTATGCAGGATTACAAACCTGCATTTATTAATACTTCTTTTCCCATCCATTGCGTTGCCAGTAACCATCAGCAATGAACTTAGCATCAATAAGACTCAATTGCTTGATTTCTCTGACATGTTTAATGAAATTAATTTTCTGATTCTTTCCAAAGATAAGCGCAGCATTAGAAAGATCAGTCATATCAACAGATGCTTTGAACTCACCAGCAATAGTAGCCATATTTGGATACTTTTGACTGATTTCATAAACACCCATTTCATTTTGTAAAGCATAGCACTCTTTACGCAATGAACGGAAGTTAGCTTTGGAGTTAATGTTTTCATCTTCAATATACATTGTTGTAACCCTCCATAGCCTATCCATTCATGTTATAGCAGGTAAGGATAGTGATATTCACACTCTCTCGCAAGTGTGCGCTTGACGCCATTATTAGACGCTATCACTATCCATATCTGCTATAACATTCTTTTTTCCCACCTGCTAACAACCCATGAGGATTATTAGCAATATGATAATGGTTGTTAGCGTCCTAATACTTAGGACAACTGTTTCTTAATCTCCACTGCCTTTAACATATCCTGATAGTAAGGACGTGTCTTAGGGTTATCGCGCAGAGCCTCTTCCACTTTCGCCCTGCCCAGATTGATATAACGCTGCGTCTTGGAAAACTTGGTAACAAGATTGTCCCAAGTTCCAATAGTTTTCTGCGCCTGAGCTTTGACAAACATCAAAGATGCCTCAAGCAACGCATCCTTAATGTACTGTGATTCATTGTCATAAGGGTTAGCTGCATTCTTCTGAAGTCCGAAAGACTTCTGTAGAAGAGTAACAGTATCCTTATGCAGAATCACAGCCAATTCCTTTTCAGGAATGATCGTAACAGAAACCTTTTCCATTGTCTCTGTCTTTACATCATTCTGAATCGGAGTGACAGTCTTTACTTCATTGTTAACCGTGGCATTCGACATTATTTTTCTCCTGTTAGTTTGAAATACAATCTACTGTAATCCCATAGATTGTTAACAGGTAGGAAAAAAGATCGTGACAGTACGTGTCACTAGAGGCACCTACTACCTATCTATCGCGGTTATTTTGATGCGGCTTGGCTTTGTCCACTACTTTGACTGTATACCATGCTGGCATCTAATAGCTTAATAGACTCGGCTAGTAGCTCGCCATCCGTTTCTAGATGCATTGGATTGCACCTTGGCAATCAGGTACACCACCTGTACTAGGCTAAAGACCTAATCACCGTTTCGTTGGAGTGGCTACGCTTCACGCCAATTTCAGCCACCGCTCAACTACACTGTCATATTACCACCATACAGAAAATTGTCAACGACATTTACAAAACTTTACAATCTACTATGTCTATAATAATAGTCGTCATAATGTCTATAAACTTACTAGAGTTTACCATAATGCTATTAACCAAGGCGCCAACATATATGCACTAGAATGGCATGAAAAACGCAGACGTTACATAAAATTTTTTTAAAATTTTTGAATTTCATAAGAATAATATAAAATAGCCTCATTATTATTAAAAACATGATAATATGGGTTGTTGTAAAATATAAAATTAGCATCATGGCCGCTTGGCCGGGAGGCGATTTTCTTCATTGTAAACATTAAAAACACCATAGTAAACAAGAAAAAAGCCTGTGTTTACATGAAGATACCTATTGACAAAGGGCTTCGCCCATGATACGCTCCATGTACATAATAAGAGTGTGCCGAGACTCATGGGAATGTGAGAGGGTGGAGTATTATAATGGGAGTGATACTCCACCCTATTATCATATATGATGATGGGATAAGTGTATGAAGATTTTGAAGAGACAACAAATGTCCATACAAAGCCAGGACGAACAAGTTTTTCGGGAGACTTTTCAAAATAGTCCCCTTGCTAGAACATTAAAAGATCATATTGATAAGTATTATCCCAAGCAAGAATTAGTAAATATGTCGGAGACTGTGAATGCAACCAGTTAATAAATTTTCGAGTACTAAGAATATTCCATCGGTTACTAACCCGAAGGGTGCTGGTGGGCCGCGCCGCCCACATCAAAAAACATATGATCGTATACATCTGGCGGTTCGATTAGAATTAAGGAACATGGGCCTATCTAGCGGGGAGATTGCTAAGACAATTGGTATAAGCCAAACCGCCTATAGCATTCTCAAGAAAACAGCCCACTATCAGAATATTAAAGCTCAATATATGACTGGTGTCCTCAGCCAGCTTGATGATGGTGTCTCTGATACATATGAAGTTGGCAGGAAATATCTTGAAGTTGGCGTACCCATTGCGTTTCAAAATTTATTAAAAATGGCAATGGATGAAACTAATAAACGTCTCCAACTCAAGGCCAGTCTAGAAATCCTTGATCGTGAAGGACGCCATGCAAAAGTAAGCCGCGTGGGTGTGGCAAGTCCTGAGCAAAATGCTGCCGCGACTAATGAAGATAACGAAATGGCAAAAGCACTTTTAGCAGCAACCATGCCGCGTGATGCTGTAAATGCGGTTACTATTGATGATCCGCCGGTTACGCAAACGAAACAATAATAAAGTTTGGGAGTGTTATAAAATCTAATAAGTGTTGGCAACGTTTCCTTGGCAGGGTGCAAACGACCAACGACCATTAGACGCCGAAATTAGGACTATAACACTCCCAATTCATATAATGGCTAGAGCAGTAATAAATTTAGATTATTTTATTGTGGGTTCGGCGGAAAGGGATATAACGCGCCCTGCCGGTTTTGGGGTTGGGGTTGGTTTTTAACAATGTATAAGTTATTGTTAATTTTATTATTTTCATTAACACCTGCACAACAATGTGTTTACTCATCTGAATGTCCCGAAGGTATGTGTCGTAAGTGGGAAGGATCAAGGTTTGTTTGTGAACATGATACAGTAGCGATAATGGTTTATGATGCTAAGTGTATTAATAAAATAGAAATGTCCGATAAGATGAAAATGGAAACTCCATTAATAAATGGAGAGCCAGATAAAGATCATTTCATTATTTATGGTCTTAAAGTAAATTATAAAACTGAATGTGGTCATATTGAAATAAGGCATAGATAATGAGTAAATCTCTAAACATTCGTATAGAAAAGAAACCAGGTAAATATATTGGTCCTAAAGTTGTTAATATTCATCAATATAAAGTTAACTGGTATAAAAAGAATTTTGAAAAATTGTTAAGAGATTATAATCAAGTAATTATAATCGGTCGTGGACCTAAGAATGTTGAATTACCAGAAGGTCAAGTATATACCTCTTTAGAAAAAGAAGAATTACTCTGGGCTTTAGAACAAGCTAAGCAAGCTATACTATAATGTCCTATCTCGATCCAAAAACGAGAGAAGAAATTGGTCCTGAGTTTCTCGAAGCTATTCAGGAGATCAATAGGACTTCGTATGCAAATACGTGGAAGTTTATAAATCCTAATACTGTTCCTCAAAAATATAAAGATATTACCCACCGTCTAAACTCTCTTGGAGACAACTTCTATTTTATGAAGATTGTCCTCCGAAAACATCGCCTTTCAAATTCATTCCATCGTGATTATTGTGATGCCTTCATGTCTTGGTCCTTGCAGGAGGTATTTGAAATTCCTCGTGACCATTTCAAAACTACCATAGGCGCTGTCGGTATGCCTTTATGGTGGGCATTACCATTCACAGTGAAAGATGAAATAAGAATGCGTGACCTTGGTTATGATGACTCTTGGATAGATTGGATGAAGAGAGCACATGACCAGAATACTCGTACTCTTATTGCGATGGAAGTTATCAAGAATGCTTGGAAGGTAGGGCGTAAGATAGCGACAGAGTATGAACAAAATAGATTCTTTCAACGACTCTTTCCTGAGATTATGCCTGATTCCTCTTGTCCTTGGAACAACGACAGTCTCCACCATAAAAGAGACTACAGTAGAGGAGATGCTAACCAAGGTGAGGGGACTTATGAATTTACAGGCGTTGATGCTGCATTACAATCAAAACACTATTGCAGAATGGTATTGGATGACTTGTTTGGCAAAGAAGCACTTAAGAGTGAATTAGTAGCTGAGAGTACTTGGGAGTGGGTTAAATTATTAGTTGGTGCCTTTGACAGTAAACCGAACAGCCCAGATGAAATTATTGATCTTGTTTTTAATGGCAATCGTTGGTCTTATCACGATCTTAATTGGCGTATTCGTCAAAATCTTCCAGGTTTTAAATTTCATACGCACGATGCCGAAGGTGGGTGCTGTGATAGACATCCGGTTGGACAACCTATATTTCCAGAAGAATGGTCGTTTCGTAAATTAGCAAGAATGCGAGTTTGGCTTGGAGATTATTTTTATTCTTGCCAATTCCGTAATAAACCGATATTGCCCGGTGGTAACACCTTTAAAGCAGAATGGCTTCGTTATTTCGCCTTCACGCCGATTTCAGTGTCTATAAATAGAACATCATTTAAAAATGTTAGTACTAATCTTTCTATCAATGGTGAACTAGGAACATTTGGTGCTCAAGGTTTTAGAATTGTTCCAAGAGAAGAAGTAATGGAACGCCGTCATATGGCGATTCGTCATGAGATAAAGAATGGAGTTCAACAAAAAGATATACCTACTTCATATCTTGCAAAAATGTTATTAGTCGATCCTAATCATGCTGGAGAAAAAGGACGTGCTAATAACGTAGTTTTAACAGTTGGTGTTAATCGTGATCCACTTAATCTTTATCTTCTAGACATTTTTGCTCGTACCTGTAGTCGTGAGGATACAGTCCATCAGATATATAGAATGGGTGAACGTTGGCGTATTCGTGTTGTATGGGTAGAAGGTGCTGCTGGTCAGACTTGGCTTAAAACTTTATTAGAAATAGAAAATGAACATCGTCGTAAAGACGGTAAATGGTATTTCTATGAAGTCAAGATGTTCGCAGATAACAGGACAGAAAATGCCAAAAGTGATAGAATTGAAGATACAGAGCCATATTTTCGTCGCGGACAAGTCTGGGTTTGTTCTAATGACTCAACAGGAGATACAGAAAAATTTAAAGAAGAATACAATGAATATCCTCACTCTGCCACCCGTGATGTACTCGACACGTTAGGTCATGCTGTTCAGAATTTAGATTTAAGTGAAATGTCAGATAGAGAAAGAGATGAATTTAAGTTTAAACAAGAAATAAGTCAAGCAAGGATGGTGGGAAGCAGAAATTCTATTACTGGTTATTAATGGGGAAAAAATGTCCGAGCAGATTGTTCTTAATCTACTTACAGAAGTTAGAGATGATTTAAAAAAATATGTTGCTAAAACAGAGCAACATGCTACACAATTAAAAGATATTTTAGGTAATGGTCAGCCGGGGCGATTAGCAGAAGTAGAAGCATTAGCAAGAGATTTAGATCAATGGAAATGGAAATTAATAGGAATATGTGTTGGTTTAGTACTTTTGATGGAAGGAGCGCATACTGGTCTTACTAAGCTACTTGAACTAGTACATTGATATGAAATTTTATACAGCACATTCTACAATAATCATTTTAGCATCATACATTATTCTTAGTAATGCTGTTAACGCTATGGTGCCTCCGTCAGATAAATCGGGGAATTTTTATAAGTGGTTTTTCAATTTTTCACATGGCGTGCTTTTACAAGCAGGCCGATTTTTTAACAAAGGAGCAAATGGTAATGCGATTCAAAATGTTGTTAATGTTGACAATCCTGGTGTTAAGTAGCTTCACTTTAGCACAAGCACCGCCTAATGCTTTTAGTGGGACTACTGTTAATTTTAATTTAACACCTATTACTTTACCGGGTACTTCACAAGGTACGTTATCTGGTGTAGAAACTGATGTTGTGTTTCCTTTAACAACCAATAATATTTTTGGTGAAACTACTCTAGTAGGTGAAGCTACTTTTGTAGGTGGTCGTTATGAGCGTGTGTTTCCTAGTATTGCTAAATACTTGCAAAATCACACAGCTTTGACTGGTGGTAATTTCCAATTTGCTATTACTTCTAGTTTAGGTGTCGTAAAGGGAGTAAAAGTAAATTGGGGTGGACGTGCTGGTGTTTCATTAAAATATGCTCCAGCAGGTTCTACTAGTTTTAATATTGGTTTTGAAGCTCAAGCTAATTATCTTCCTAATTATGCTGGTCCTAATTCTCAACATTGGGTTCCTAGTATTGCAGTAGGGCCGAATTTTCGTTTCTAGTTTATAAGGAAATATGTCACTTAATAAGCCAGTTATCGTGAATCTAGGTGAAACAGAAGATACTGCTCTGGACAACTTCGTCTATGACAATCTTATCTCGTTAAGAGATACATATAAACCTATTCACGATGATAAACTTAGTAAATGGCGTAGACTGACAAAGGGACTTCCCAAAGAAAAAACACGGGAGTTTCCGTGGCCTAATGCCAGTAATGTTGTTGTACAGGTCATAGGGGAGAACGTAGATACAATTAAAGCTATCCAGCTTGGAAGCATCTATGAGATTCTCCCCTTATGGCCTACTTCTTTATTAGGAGATTGGGATACATCAGAAGAAGGAGAAGAACAGCGTTCTATTACTGAACGTTTTATGGATGAGATGGGATTATCACGAAGCGAATTGGACCTATATAGGACAGAAAGTAAGGCTGCCCATGATATAGCTTCACTTGGCTCCGTTGTTGTTAAGATGCCATATGTTGTAGAGAAACAAGTTATAGTTATTGGAGATGGTGATAGATCAGAGGTTTCAGATACTACTAATGGTGCTCATATCAGGCAGGCTTTAACACAAGAAGAAAAAGTAGTATATGAAGGTCCAAGACCAGAAAAATTGGCTTTTGAAGAATGGGCTGCTACTCCTACAGCACAAACATGGGAGAAGGCACATTTTAAATATCATTTTTATACACTTAAGAAATTTGAATGTGAGAAGAAAGTATTTGAAGGGACGTTTGATAAAAAAGCATGGGAAAAAATCTCGCTAAGTCCTGATAGAGAAGGGATGAGTGCGGAGAAAATACAGTTATTACAAGATCAGGGATTAGGTGGACCTTCCGCAGGAAAGAACTTAGCAGAGTGGGATTTCTATGAGTGTTGGTTTTTATACTGGTATGACAACAAATGTTACTCTATTTGTTATACCATGCACTTAAAAACTAAGACTCGCATGATAGCATTCTTTAATTTCTATGCTGATAACGAAGAACCCTTTGAGTTTGGTCGTCTTGGTTATAGTGAGGATGGTTTATTAGGTTATGGCTTTGCAGAAATGGGTGAGATGTATCAGGAAGAAGCATCCACCATGCATAACCAGCGGACTGATAATCGTACTCTTTTAAATACATCGGTCATTTTAGGTGGACGCAATGCTAGGATGGATGCTGGAATTACATTATTTCCAATGGCTGTTCTTCCATTCTCACCGGATGAAATTGCAATCGAGACTTTAGGAGCAAAAGCTGATAGTTCTGTACCAGAAGAAGGATTAACACTTAGTCTTGCTAAAGCTCGTTTCGGCACCGATATGCCAGGTGCCGAAGGAATGGGTTCTGGTACTGTTGATAGAAAAGGTAATTATTCTAGTATGGGTACTTTTTCTATTATGCAGCAGGGAAATAGGCGTATCAATATTAATGTAACTGATTTTCGTTACTTACATCTTAATATTGGCCGAAAGTCTCTTAAACAATATGCAACATTTGGTGTACCACAAGATAAAATTAGAAAATTTGGAGATGTAGGAGCTAAGAATTTACAGAAAGCTCTTGATAATCTTCGTCGTGGGCGTTTAGAATTACCTATAAAGGCTGCTACTGCTAGTATTAATAAAGAGATTGAAAAGCAAACAGGAATGCTTTTCACACAAGTAATGCAGCGTCATTATGGTGCTATTGCACAAATTTTACAAGGAATCACTAATCCTACCATTCCGCCGGAAATAAAAGAGTTTTTAACTGGTAGTATTGGTGGTATGTCCTATGTAATGGAAAAACTTGTCAGGGCATTTGGTTATGATGATATTTATAGAATGCAACCTGAGAAGGCGTTGTTAAATAAAATGAATAAAGGAGCTGGAAATGGAAATAACGAAGGAGCAGTTTCTCCTAATGCAGGAGCAACTCCGCAAGGCAACGGAGGACAAAGCATTCAGCAAAATGCTGGACAACCGAATGATAATAGAGGTGTATCTCAACCAGCCCCAGGCCAAAGTACTGGAGGAGTATTACTTCGCTAGGTTGCAAGATATGTTACAGGAGTTAGTAAATAGTCCTCTAAATCATAAAGGTCGGGATGTTTCAGATATTATTAGAGGAAAGATTATGATGTTGCAGGAAATTATAAATATGAAACATGTTTTTAAGACTTATGATGGTATGAAAGAACAGGTAGAGAAAGTGAAAAAAGGTAATTAAAAGGAGCTTATATGGCATTTGGGAAAATTTCAAAACAAGATTTGATTGATGCTGGTTTAAATCCAGATGATCTTGCTGCTTTAAAAGCTAATGGTGTTACTAAGGCAGATTTAGAAGCTATTAAGACAGCTAACGAAGTTAATAAAACAACTTTAGAGTCATTACAGAATTCTATTACAGAGTTGTCTAATGTTCTAAAAGCTAAGCCAACTGTTACACCTACTAATATTAGTGGTGATAATAAAACTCTAACTCCTGAAGAAATCCGCGCTCAGAATTATGAAGAGTTTACTAGTGACCCAATCGGTTATATTCAGAAAACCGTAGGTGGTTCTAGTGCCTTTGCTGCTGTAGAAGCGAAGAAAATTGCTCGGCAGTATGCATTTGATAATGCCAAGGCTTCTCTTCCCGGTTTTCGTAATGATGCTTTAAGAGCAGAAATAGAAGAAGAATGGAAGAAGTATACTGCTGAAGGTATGGTTCGTTCTAATGCTGATCCTGTTGATCTTATTAAGAAAGTACATGATATGGTAATGGGTGCTCACCATGATGATATTGTAAGGGATTCAGCTAAGAAAGAAGGTAGATTTAATCTGGTTCATTCTGGTGGGGGTGGGGGTTCTTCTAATTTCAATAATAATCGTAATACCACTGATAACACTACGAAGAAGCCAGAAGAACTATTGACCGCTGCTGAATTAGAATCTGCGAAACAATTTGGTATGACAGCCCAAGAATGGCTTGATTCTAAGAAAGCTGTAGATAATGAGACTGGTATTTATTCTAGGTCAGGAGCCGCGATTCAATAAGGAACTTATATGAAAACAATTACTAATCAACAGAAAACATTAGATGCTGTTGCTGAAGGTATTGCTAGTACTAATGATCCTGCTCTTGTGGATGGTAATGAATCTTTTAATTATGAAAAAGAACAAGCAAAGATTCTTGGTCAGCCAGAAGATACGACACAGTTTCAAGATATTATCAATACTATTGTAGATAAAGTACGAGAAACTGGCAAACCAGTAGATCAACAGACTGGTCATAGTATTTTATCTGCTGATGAATATAAAGGAATGACTCCAGATATTCAAGTTACTAAACGAAATACAGGTTTTTCTAGTGCTGAAACTGCTCAAGAATTTAGAGTAAATGATCCTTTAAAAGGAGTATCAAAGAATCCTAATCAGCCAGTTAGAACAGCTAATGATGTTGATTTATCAAAAATTGATGAAACAATGGTGATGGATTTACCTTTTATTGCTGTCACTGAGTTTAAACTTATTGATAGTTTAAATTTAAAACCAAAAGACCCAGGTATTCGTTTTCGTTGGGTTAATTATAAAAATTTCGTTGCTGGTAATATGGGTCGCTATGTAGCTCTTGGTTTTGAACCAGCTTCTATTGATGATGTAAATACGAAAGAAACACCTGTAGATAATTCGATGGTTGATGGTTCTACAGTTAAATATTATGATATTCAACTCTTCAAAATCCATGTTCTTAAATTAATGGCACTTTATAAAAAGAACATCATTCAATCTCTTGGACGTATTCGTAATTTTCAAGAGGCAGGTAAAGCTGCGGCGGAGAAACAATTTAACGATGATATTACTAGCAATCCTCAACTTATGGCTGGTCTGCATAAGATGAGAATTGCCAACAATGGTGAGGCACCGATTGAGTTTTATAAGCCAGAATAAGTAATAATAATTTTTATTGGGAGATTAATCTATGGCAAGTCTTTTAGCTAATCATGCGGAAATCAGGGTTGTTCAGACTAAATCTGGCAATACTGAGATGACGGATAATCCTAATGAAGCGGCAGGACAGACATTCTTGCGTGGTACTCCAGTACAGTTAAATGCTGGTAACGCGCAGGCTTGGGATGGAATTACTGTTGCTAATGGAATCTTTGGTGTTGTTCTTGAGGATGGTCATAACCTAGCTACTGCTGGTGCTGGAGCGCCTACTGCTTTTACTCCTGTAGGTTTTCCGGGTACTGGAACAACCTTCGGAACTGTACCAAATCAACCTAATGCTGTTAATATTCCCGAAGGTGCTCCACCGTCTTTTGGATATGTATTAGTAGCAGAAGCTAACTTTGATACTATTTTTGAAGCACAGTGTGATAATAGTACTGGCGCTGCTACTACTCCAGTACAGGCTAATGTTGGATCACAGTTTGGTATGTCTAAAGATGCAAATGGTCACTGGTATATTGATTTTGCAAAAATTACGCCCGGCGTTAATACTGTATTAGTTATTACACAACTTGATCCAATTGACGGTTCTATTGCTAATGCTCGTGTTTATTTCCAGTTCTTGAAGAGTGCAATGCAGATTGTTCTATAATTAATGAAAGGAGGTCAAACATGTTAACAGAAGATAATTATGCTCAATTTGTTGATAAAGTAACTCCACAATGGCTTGCTGGATTTTTTGATGGGGAAGGTAGTGTTTGTGCTTCCTTTGATAATCAAAACAGATTCAAATTGAGCATTGAATTAACACAGAAAAATAAGTATATTCTTATTCTAGTAATGTTTAAATTTGCTGGAAGTTTTAGAGTTCAAAAATCCAAAAATGGTAACTATCATAAATTAGCTTGGTATAATAAGGATAGTATTAAAATCCTTGAATATATTAAAGATTATGTGATAGTTAAAAAACAACTAGTAGAACACGGTCTTGAATTAGCTAAGACTTTTGAAGATAAAGAAAGTTTTAATTTATCCCAAGAGACTAAGAATTTAAGGCACGATCTACGTAGCAAGATTTTAAATATAAATCAAGCTAATAGAGAAAAGCTAGTTGTATAATTCTTGGTTTCTATTTATATAAATGGGAGATTAATAATCTTATGTCTATGGTTCGCGGGATGTATGCTCAGCTTTTGGCGCCTGGGCTACGTAAAATTTTTAATCAGTGGTTGGATACTTATCAACGAGACTTAGAGTATCCAGCAGTGTTTAATGTAGAAACAGTAAATGCTGCATACCATGATGAATTAGAATTTGCAGGAACAGGCCCAATGCTATTGAAACCTGAGAATAATCCTGTTTCTTATACACAGGTTATTCAAGGTGGCACAATTCGTGCTATTCCATTAACGTATGCCTTAGCTGCTCGTTCTTCATTTGAATTACATGATGACGATCAGTATGGTGTTATTAAACAGATTCCTAAAGCTATTGCTCGTAGTCAACGCTTTACGGAAGAGATGGTTCCTTGGAATATTATTAATCTTGGTTTTAGCACTGTTAAAACGATTGATGGTGTTTCTTTGTTTAATAACCAACATTTAATGCTTGGTGGTCCTACTGCCACTAACTATGCTCCGGGCCTTGGGAATATTATTTCTGCTGCTGGCACCTATCCTAATCGTCCTGCTGTGGATATTGATATGTCGTTTGCTGGTATCCAGTTAATGACGAATCAATTTGAACGTATTATTGATGGTGTTGGTATGCCGATTGTTTATAAGCCGAAGGCTATTTTATGTGCCCCGGCGAATAGATTTTTGGCTAGGGAATTATTGGGCAGCCCCGGTAAACCTGGAACAGCGACTAATGAGATTAACTCTCTCTTAGGCGAAGATTTAGGATATATGGTGGGTCATTATCTTACTAGTGATTCAGCATGGTTCGCATTGTGCGATAAACAATATCATCACCTTAAATTCCTCTGGAGGATGAAGCCAGTAATGGATTATGATGATGACTTTGATACTGGTGCTCTTAAAGAGAAAAGCACTATGCGTTTCACGGCCTTCCCTGCTAATTGGTATGGTGTATGGGGAAGTAATGGTCCGTAGAAATTAAAGAGGAATAAGGAGCCTTAATAATTTCTAGGAGATTATAAATATATGAAAAAGTTTCTTGTACTATGTGGTCTTTTACTTTTATCTTCTTTAGCTTTTAGTCAGACATTTGTACAGCAGTCACAGACTTATACTACAACTTTAACTGCAACTGTACAACCGACAGTACCAGAAGCTAGTGTTTTTTCTACTCATACTCTTACTTGGGTAGTTACTGGTACTGTTGTTGGTACTGCACAGTTACAGGCGTGTACTACTACTCTTACTACTTCTTGTAGTAATATGACTGGTAGTGCTGCGGTTAACTTGGCTACTTCTGGTTCTTATACTTTAGAAGGACAGACAGCAGCTTTTGGTGCTTTTACTTTAACTATTGGTACTTGTACTTCATGTACAGTACAAATTACCTATATCGGCTCTAATCCTAGTCTTACTATTGGAAACTTACAAGACGGTGCATATTGGATACCACTTGGAGAATGTGGTGCGGCTCTTACTACAGGAGCCTTTGCTGCTAACCCGGCTAATAGTGGTGCTCTTTCTGCTCCATCTATGGTTCGCGCGGCTGCTGGTGAACAGGTTTTACAAGTAACTACTAGTGCTGCTGCCAGCGCGCTTACTGTTGATTGTGATTTAACACCTCCAAGCCGACTTACAACTGGTAAAGGTGTTACTGTTACTGGTTACAATTTTTACTATGGAAACCAGACCAGTGCTCTAACTAGTATTACTACTCCGGTTGTTAATACTATTACTTTTCCAGTACCTCCAACTGCTACTCCTACTGGAACTGTGGCTACTGCTGGTGGTACTATTACTTTAAATCCAGTATCACCAACATTAACTACTACTACACTTGGACAGTGTAATGCTTTTAATGCTACTTTTGCAACACCTGTGGCTGTTAATAGTCAGTCTGTTAGGTTAGAAACTACTATTGTTTTAAACCAGACTGCTGCTTCTGCTACTGTTTATCAGGTATGTGGGGTTCAGGTTCTATATCAGAATAACCCGTTATAAGGAGTCTTATGGCACAGAAACATGGATTAGTTAAAATTGAGGAACAAACAGGTAATCTTCCTCAATATAAGTGGTATGTGGAATGTGAATGTGGTTTTCAGGCAAGACTGCCACATGAAGCTAATGTAAAGAGTCAATTTGATGCTCATTTGACTTATCATGGACAGCCTGTTTATTTTGCTACTTTGCCAACAGAATTAATGGTAAAAGATGGAGTTGATCCACAGCCAGTAGAAAAAGAAGAATGGAAACCCGCTGGAGTTTAACAAATGTTTAATAAAGAGGAGCTTCATGCTTTACATGAGATTAGAGATATACTTAAAAATATCTTTAAACTTTTACAGAATGATCTTAGTTTAGACATAGTTTTTACAAATTCAAAAGGAGACATAGTAATGGATGCACAGTTTACTCTTACACCGTCAACGCCGCTTTTAGCTACTCCGGTAGAGAAAAAGGGTGATGGTACGGTATTTCAGTATGATCCTACACAGTTAGTTTATAGTGTAAAAGATCCGACTATTGTTAGCTTTGCTGAGAATGCAGACGGTACTGCATTATTCACACCTTTAGCAGTAGGATCAACTTTAGTTGGTCTTGTTGATAAGGCTACTGGTGCTCAGGTTGTTGTTAATGCAACTGTTACTCAGGGGACTTTGCCGAATACTCTTGATATTACTTGGAGTGCTCCTCCTGTGGCAACAGCAAAAACTACTTAATACAAGTTCCTACACCGTACAAGCGGGCGGATTGTAGGGACGGGGGATAATTCCTTGAGGCTCCTTTTTATCCCCTGTTTTTATACTTATCATAAAACCGCAAAGAGAGCCTCTTTTTTAATAGAAACAGGTGATATATGGGATTCACAGGTAAGCGAAGCTATCTAGAAGAACCATATCACTTTTGTGCTCGTTGTGGTACACGTTATCATCTTAGTCAATTGAAATGGCAAAGAGGACTTCTTATTTGTTTTGATACAAAAGAAAATTGTTTTGACACTAGTGACGTTGGCCTTCCATTGACAGGTGATAGAGAGATGGCAGTTACTAGAGCATTACAGGCTGCTTATGATACAGGTAATCAGGAAATGATACCTTGGTCTAAACTAACAGATACAGAAGAGATTCAAGCAAGTATGGATGAAGATTTAATTTATTAGGGAGAATACAAACTATGCCTCCGACTAGATTTGCAGGGATTAAGACGATTAATGCTAGCGGTGTTCAGGTAATTGCTCAGGACTCTCCAGTACTGATGGATGGTGGTATTAGTATTGGACAATTACCAATTCCTTTAAATAATGCAATTGTTCTTGTCAATGCTGCTATTACTGATAATAACGCTGGACAAGCCAATGCTCCGGATATTTCTATCAACGTAGCCGCTGGTCAAACTGCGGTTATTCCTATTGTTGTTTCAGAATATTTGAAACAAGTTAATGCTTTCCTTTCTACTTTATCTGTTCCTGCTATTGGGAATGATGGTAAGTTAGCAGATGGTTCTGGTGATTCTCCAATTACTAAAGGAACTAAAGTTACTGGTTTTGAGTTCTGTTATTCAGTACAAGGTGGTCCATTAACTAGCTTGGCTTTTAGAGCAGATTTGGTTACATATTCTAACCAAGCTGGAGTTATTGCTAATACTAACACTCCAATTGTAGCTAATACTTTAATGGCTAATGCTTTCTTAGCTAATACAGCTAATGCTACTACCTGTCGTAATGCAGTGTTTAATGTTGCTGCTCCTACATTTGATATTAATGATGCAAGCACATTATATTGTAAAATTAGTCCAGTAACTCCAGGTGGTTGTACTTTTAGACTTTATGCTTTTATGGTTAATTTGACCTTTAACTTTAACTAAAGTAGGTATAAAATGGATATAACAAGCAATCCTTGGGAAATAACAGCGGCGGATGTAGCTGCTGGACCAGTTACAGTATGGCCTACTGTTTGTTTTATTGAGAATATTCAACTTGAGGCTTATAATAACGCTACAGATAATGCAACTATTAATCAAGCAAATGGAAA
>Ga0209166_10001874_pt1 | contig 16684 bp, 12 predicted proteins | sample Coa_R1_3_FD_187151 | JGI IMG/M metagenome (GOLD analysis project Ga0209166, IMG submission 187151) | Surface soil microbial communities from Centralia Pennsylvania, which are recovering from an underground coalmine fire - Coalmine... | ecosystem: Environmental > Terrestrial > Soil >... | reverse complement strand
CAGTCGGATTCCGACCCGAGCGCCGCTTTCAAGTTTCAGGAATTGGTTACGATGAGCGCCAAAACTGGGGGAACCAAACATCCCAGCCCACTCAGTTTGCCTCCTGCCGACAAGCCCTCAACCGGAACGGTTGCCAAGGATGATCAGGACCACTGGATCTTTTCGGCCTCACTGAAGGTCGCTTCGGGCGAAGAAATTCCATTTGCCCTCATCGTAAAAGGCACTGCACAACAATAAAGGCAGTCGCGCGACTATAGGGGCGAAAGTTCGTCTTCGTCCTGCTGCTTCTTATCGCGCACGAATTTCTCCTCCAGAAATCGTTGGGCCAGGTCTCTGCCGCCGATGCCGAAAGCGATTGCCAGTCCCAGCATCAGCGCTCCGAAAGCAATTCCAAAGGCCACTAGCATGGTCTGCTCCGCGAGGCCTAGCTCTTCGAAGAAGATGGACAAAACGAAAACAATAATGATACTGCGCACGGCCATGCTCAAAACGCGAGGCGAAGGAACATTCGCATTCACTGCCGCAAGCAGAGCTGCGCGGGAAAAAAAACTGGCTGCCAGCAGTCCAAGAAACAAGATCAATACCGCTATGAACAGCCGCGGAAGGAAAAGGAAAAATCTTGCGATCTGATCCTGCAGGCCCAGGATCCCCAGCACACTGACCCCGAGCAGAATGAAGCCGACCCAGGTCACCCAGAAGGCGAATCGGCTCACCATCTCCGTCGCCGAGGGGAGCGCCGCCTTGTTGAGCAGTTGAGAGGCGCCGGCGTCCTCTGAAAGCCGGTCGAACTTGATTAGCTTCAGGATGCTGCGCAGAATCACCTTCACGATGTAGGCGATCAGCCAACCCGCCAGTACCAGGATCAGCATTACGATGAGACGCGGAAGGTAGTGGGCGAAACCTCGGGCAAGGTCGTGCACCGCCTGCGTTAGTTCGCCGATAATCATTTCCCGCATAGTTGCCTCACTCTCTCGATTTCCACATCTCCAGCAGATATGGTTTCAATCGCTCAAACTCAAGGCATAAGTTTTCGATACTGTTTGCAACATCGTTCGCAGACCCATTGCGATTCTCCACGATAAACGTGAACACTCTCCCGCGAAAAAGCGGTGCGAGAGCCTGGATAATGTGATCCCTGTTAATGACCGACTTCTGATAGGCCGCCGCAAACTCGTAAACTGTCCGGACCCACAATTCCGCAGGGTAACGAAATTCGTCTTCTCCCAACAGGGCGATCCGGTGCAGTTCACCCAGCGTCGCAGGGGAAAGGATCGCCTGAAAAACAGATTCGAGTTCAGCAACTCCAGTCGCGAACATTTGATGGAGTCGCTTCCGATTTACTCGCAAAGGATCCAGAAGGATTTCCTGCTCGCTTCCGATGGTAGGAACCTCATGGGAGCCGACGACTTTGCTCCACTTGGGAAAATCTGACTCTAATGCGGAGAAGAGCGCGCCCACCGTTTGCCGCAATGCCGGTACCAGGTCAGCCGCGCGCCGCTCGACGTGATCCTTTTCTCCAAGAAAGCACTGGCAAATCCGGCATTCGCCATTTATGGCAGCCAGGGTGAGGCACAGTTCCGCACCACTCGCGGCAGTCCCGTTCTTCCAGCCATTCTCACGAAGGAATTGGCTTCCGAGTCGGCCCGAAAATCCGAATTCAGACATGTATGACTCACGGATCCTCAACCCGTAAAGGGCTCGCACCATCGGGTACAGCAAGTTGGTCATTAACAGCCCATCAAACTTGTGCCGGCGGTAGGTCGGCGACACGAGATCGAAGCCATCTCGATAAACGGGACGCAAAAGATTTGAAATCCACTCCGGTGCAATCTTTTCGGACTCGGGGGACACAACGATACATGCTTTGGCGCGAAGCAGTTCGGCGGCAGCCAGAATGGTCCGCAGCGCTACCCCACTCTGCGGAGTGCTGCCATATTTCGTGCTGATTGCGTGCAGCGTGCGGAGCGTGTACACACCGGAGGCTCGGCGCACATCATCTATCGAGATGCCGGTAACCAGTTCTGGAGTGCCGTCCCGCGATCCGCCATCCGCGTTAATGATGACCGCTCGCTCCCGGGGAAAGGCGCCGAGGATGCCGCTGCGAACGTTGTGCACGATTGTGCCAATCGTTTTCGCATTGTTGTGGGTGGGCAGGCCCACAAGAATATCCACTTCGCCAACGTTAATGAGTTGGCGAAAAAAATCATCCGTAAGAAAGCTCTCGTCTTCCACTGTTTAGCTCTGCGAATTAGCGCATGACCGTTGAAGGCCGCCTCGTGTTCTCTAATCCCAGTTGCCTAAACCCGTCGCAGGCGGAACCAGTAAAACTGGTAAGGCCCCAGCGTAAGCAGGTAAGGCAGGTCGCCGACACGAGGAAACAGATTATTGCCAAACATCTCGATTAGGATGTTTCCCTTGTAGCGCCGCAAATCCAGTTCAACAGCTTGCGCAGTCCCCGAGAGATTATTGACTACCAGAATGGTTTCCCGGTCCAGCTTCCGCAAATAGGCCAGTATCCTGTGATTGGCTGGATATAGAAACTCGATCGCCCCCCTGCCAAACACTTTCGTCGATTTGCGGACCGCGATGATGCGTTCCATCCAATGCAGCAGCGAGTGTTCACTTTCAGTTTGAGAAACGACATTCACGGCGGGATAACCATACACAGGATCATGAATCAGCGGAGCATACAAGCGTTCTTTTTCCGCAATCGAAAACCCGGCGTTCCACCCTCCGGTCCATTGCATGGGAGTCCTGACTCCATTGCGGTCACCTAACGTGATGTCGTCGCCCATCCCTATTTCATCGCCGTAGTAAATGATCGGAGTACCCGGAAACGACATCAGCATCCCATTCATCAACTCGATGCGTCTCCGGTCATTCTTCAAGAGTGGGGCCAGCCGCCTCCGAATTCCAAGATTCAGCCGCATTGTCTTGCTTTCCGCGTACATGTCATACATGTAATCGCGTTCCATGTCGGTCACCATTTCGAGCGTCAACTCGTCATGATTGCGCAGAAATAGCGACCACTGGCACGACGGCGGTATTTCCGGAGTCTGTTGCAGAATTTCAGTAATGGGTTTGCGATCTTCCAGCTTCAGCCCCATAAACATCCTGGGCATCAGCGGAAAATGGAACGCCATGTGGAATTCGTCTCCGTCGCCGAAATATGGACGAAGATCCGCGGGCCACTGGTTGGCTTCCGCCAGAAGCATTCTCTCGGTAAAGTTTTCATCCAGTTTGTGCCGCAACTCCTTCAGGATCGTGTGAGTCTCCGGCAAGTTCTCGCAATTTGTGCCTTCGCGCTCGACCAGGTAAGGCACGGCGTCGAGCCGGAATGCATCCACGCCCATGTCCAGCCAGAACTTCATGACGTTCCACATATGCTCTCGAACAGCAGGATTGTCGTAGTTGAGATCTGGCTGGTGACTGAAGAAGCGATGCCAATAGAAGGATTTGGAGACCGGGTCCCACGCCCAATTGGATTTCTCGGTATCGAGAAAGATGATTCGGGCGTTTTTATATCGAGTGTCGGTGTCGCTCCAAACGTACCAGTCGCGCCGTGGATTGTCCTGTGAACTGCGTGCTTCTTGAAACCACGGATGCTGATCCGACGTGTGGTTCAGCACCATCTCGATGATGACGCGGATGCCTCGTTTATGCGCCGAATCAAGGACTTTGCGGAAATCCTCCAGAGTTCCGTAGCTGGGATGGACTGAGTTGTAGTCGGCGATGTCGTAGCCGTCATCGCGCAAGGGGGAAGGGAAGAACGGCATCAGCCATATTGCAGTGATCCCTAGTCCCTGGAGGTAATCGAGCTTCTGTTCCAGCCCTTGGAAGTCCCCAATGCCATCCCCGTTGCTATCGTGGAATGTGCGGACGTGTACCTGATAGATGATCGCGTCCTTATACCAAAGAGCATTCTTATCTCGTTGCAACCACTGTCTCCTGGGTTCTTTTTGCCAAACCGGGCGATACGTCAGTTTATATGAAGTCAAAACCGCAGAGGTCTGGGGCTTGGGCTTTGCAGTGTGGGTTGATGTTTGGCCCACACTTGGCGCGAGTTGCGGACGACATGTCACTGCCAGACAACTGGATGTCACCCTGAGACAAGTCGGCCGCTGCGGATAAGGCGTACCCTGTCTCGAACGCTACCAGCATGTCTGATCCCAGATCCAATTTCAGACACGTGCCGAGAATGTTGTCCAAGGGGGAACCATGAACCGCATTCAGCGCTTTGCATGCTTGTTCGCTGTCTTGCTGGCCGGAAACGGAGTTGCTTTCTCGCAGGCTGCTTCCAGTTCGTTGCAGGGAACTGTCACCGATCCCAGCGGAAGCGCCATCGCAGAGGCGACCGTTACCCTGGCCAATGTCGATTCGAAAAACGAGCGAACGGCGGTGACTGGAACGCAAGGGGAGTATCGCATCCTGGCCCTGCCTTCGGGGACATACACGCTCTCCGTCACCGCGAAAGGGTTCGCCCATTATGTGCAAACCAACATTCAGTTGCTGGTAAATACACCTGCGACCGCGAACGTTCAACTCAAGGTTGGATCTGCGACCGAGAACGTCACCGTCACCAGCGAAGCTCCGGCCCTCAACATGGTGGACGCTTCCATTGGAAATTCATTCAATCAGACGCAGATCATCGAAATCCCGCTGGAGGGCCGCAATGTTCCCGACCTTCTCAGCCTGCAAGCCGGAGTTGCCTACACGGGAAACCGTCCGGATATCGACAAGAACCAGGACACGCGCAACGGAGCGGTGAACGGCGCCCGCAGCGATCAGAGCAACATCACTCTGGATGGCGTCGACGTGAATGATCAGTCGGCGGGATATGCCTTCACGTCGGTGTTGCCGGTTACGCAGGATTCGGTTCAGGATTTTCGCGTGACCACTTCTAATTACAACGCCGACCAGGGCGGCGGCTCAGGGGCCCAGGTCGCCCTGGTCACGCAAAGCGGCGCCAACGCATTCCATGGTGCTTTGTACGAGTATCACCGCAACACCATTACCAGCGCCAACGACTACTTCGTGAAAGGGGCTGAGGCGTTCAGCGGACAGCCGAATAAGCCGGATAAGCTGACGCTGTCGCGTGCCTTCGTCCGGGTGGGCGGGCCCATTCAGAAAGACCGCTTATTCTTTTTTGCTACGTACGAAGGCACGCGACAGCGCGAGGAGCAGAGCACCGTGCGTACCATCCCAACACCCTCTCTGTGCGCCGGGAATTTGCAGTACCAGTATTATCCAAACAATGACACAAGCCAGCCCTTGGCGGTGCAAACTCTCACTCCCAGTGATATTCAGAATCTCGATCCCTGGACCTCGGAGGGGATCAACCCCAGCGCGGCGGGAATCAATCCTGCGATTCTGAATTTGAGTGGCTCGGGGACGCCAGGCTACTTCAACTCGACGTTCTGCACGGGCAAGTTCAATACCAACGACAGTTCGGTCGGCGATGGCCTGAACTATTCCGGTTTCCGTTTCCGCGCGCCCGTCAGCCTCGACAATAACGCATTCATCTTGCGCCTCGATTACCAGGTCACGAGGGATGGCAAGCACAGCCTGTTTTGGCGCGGGTCATTGCAGAATTTGCATAATCCCCAGGCGCCTTTCCTTCCGGGTACTGCGCCGGAGCAGACCATTGACGATCACAGCAAGGGATTCGCGCTGGGCTACACCTTTGTTCTGAATCACAACATGGTGAACACCTTCCACTGGGGCTTTACCCGGCAGAGCACGGGTGTCCTGGGAAATTCCAACCAGGAGTGGAACGTGTTCTATGGCCTCGATCAGGGAATTGTGTACAGCCACAATGCGCAGACGCCCGTACACAATTTTCTCGATGACTTCTCCTGGACCAAGGGCGGGCACTCACTTCAATTTGGCGTTAACACCGGCTTCGCTCGTAATCCACGCGTCAGCTACGAGCACTCTTTCAGCATTGGCAAAGGCGCGACCAACTGGATGTCCCCGACGGGATTTGCCAATACCGCTACCCACACGGATCCGAGCAATCCTCTTTCGTGTGGCACGATCGGAACCACCACCGGCGGCAGTCCGCTCGATCCCTGCCATGGCAACTACCCGGAACCCGCGTCCACCCCTCAGTTCGACTACCCGATCATGGGCTTGCTCGGCATGGTCTCCGACATCGTCGGAAATTACAACTATGACAAGAGTGGCACGCTGCTGAATCCCGGGGACGCCGTAAAACGCAGGTACGGCCTGAACTGGTATGAGTTTTACGGACAGGACTCGTGGCGCGTCAAGCCGAACTTGACGATCACGTACGGCGCTCGCTGGTCACTGTTCCCGCCGCCGTGGGAGACCAACGGATTCCAGGCATCGCCGACGTGCGATCCCAGCGCAAATGACCCATCGCTCGGCGGGGTGGGATGTCCCTCGTGGGCTTACAATCTGGGCACCGAATTCGCCCACAATTCGCAGGCCATGCGCCAGGGCATCGGTTACGACGCCACGCCACTGGTGTCGTTCATTCTCGGTGGGCCGGGAAATCCGGGCCCCGGTTTTTATCACTTCGAAAAGTCTGATTTTGCTCCGCGGGTTGCCTTCGCCTACTCGCCCCGGCCTCACGGGGGCTGGCTGGAAAGGGTGTTTGGCGACGGAGACAAGACCGTCATCCGCGGCGGATTCAGCAAGGTCTACGATCGCGCCGGCATGCAACTGCTCAGTACGTTTGATGCGAATGCTCCCGGCGGCCTGTCGGCGACTGTACAGAACCCCTGTTGCGCGGCGTCGGATCCCGGAGGATCTGGGACTCCGTACGATACCGCCGATGGCGTCCCGCGCATTACCAACATCAACACTATTCCCCACACCAACTTTTTCGGGGACACGTTCTTCGAACCGGCACCTCCCGGCCAATTCCCGCAGACGCCCCCTCCCTACGGTCAAGCCATCACTTGGGGAATCGATCAGGCCATCAAGACGCCTTACGCCTATGCGTTTGACTTTTCAATCGGCCGTGAACTGCCGAAGAGATTCTCGCTGCAGTTGGCCTATGTGAACCGGCTCGGGCGTAACCTGCTGACCCAGCGCGATCTGCGCCAACCGATCGACATCTTTGATCCCAAGAGCGGAGTTGATTATTTCTCTGCCGCGACCGCGTTGGCCAAAGTCGCGCAGTCACAACTGGCAGCACCGGGGGGTGTAATCGATCCCACCAAGGTGACGGACTCAATGGTCGGACCAACCGCTGCTTTCTGGCACAACATGATTTCTCCCCTCGTCGATCCCAATGCCGCGTATGCCAACGTCTACACCGGGTTTATCGCTCAGGGGACCGGTACCACGAGTCCGAATGGCCTGATTCAAGCCATTTACGACCTCTACTACGACCCCTTCCTCTCCTATCTCGGCAATGAGGTGGTGGGATTGGGATACACCGACATCTATTACGGACTTACCGACAGCGACAATGCGGGGTTCACCTTCAATGGGAACTTCTACGGTTTTAACGGACCCGGCTGCAATAATCCGCTCTTGCTGGGCTATTGCCCCGGCACCTCACTGAACAATCAGGCGACCAGCATGTTCGCCTGGAGTTCGGTCGGCCAATCCAACTACAACGCGCTGCAGGTCAGCCTGCGAAAGCAGATGGGTGGGGGACTGCAGTTCGATCTCAACTACACCTACTCCAAATCCATCGACATCACTTCCAATGCGACCCGCCTGGGATACAGCTCCAGCACGAATGTGGGAGCTCCCGGAAGCCGCCTGGCGAACGCTTTCTCTCCTAACTCGCGGCGCGCAGTTTCCGATTTTGATACGCCTCACCAGATTAATTTCAACTGGATCGAGCAGCTGCCGTTCGGCAAAGGCAAACATTTTGCCGGCGGCGCTAGCGGCGCCACTGAAGCTCTCATCGGCGGATGGGAACTTTCCGGCATTGCCCGCTGGACCAGCGGATTCCCTTTCACCGTGGATAACGGCAACTTCTGGCCCACCAACTGGGACGAACAAGGCATCGCTCAGATGATCAGCAAGCCACAGATGGGACATCATCGCGATCCCGTGACCGGAGCCGTGAGCGCGTTTGTGAATCCCGCCGCGGCCTTTGGCTCCTTTATGCACCCGTATCCTGGCCAAGCCGGCTCGCGCAATCTGATTCGAGGAGACGGCTTCGCCGGCTTGGACATGGCATTGAACAAGCGTTGGCGAATGCCTTGGGAGGGGCAAAGCGTCCAATTCCGGTGGGAGGTCTTCAACGTGCCGAACCTGCACCGGTTCAACGCGCTCTCGGGATTGGGAACGCAGGCATGCGCCTGCATCGCTTCGCTGCAACAGATCCCAACCCAGTTCGGGAACTACACCGGACTGCTCACACAACCTCGCGTGATGCAGTTCGCCCTGCGTTACGAGTTCTAATCGAGAACAGAGCGGAGGCATCCGCTCCGTGTAAGATTGCTGCGAATTTATGACTACGCTCGCGCGCAAACTGCGTCTGGTGGACTACTTTGCCCTGGCCTTCGGGGTGATGGTCGGGACCGCGTGGCTCGTGGTCATGGACGACATCCTGCAACGTGGCGGCCCACTCGGGGCAATCCTTGGCTTCACGGCGGGTGCGCTCATTCTGCTTCCCATCGGCTACGTTTACGGCCAGCTGGTAAAGGCGATTCCGGATGCCGCGGGCGAAGCAGCGTATGTCGCAAAATTCTTTCCGCCGGCTGTGAGCTTCGCCACGGGATGGATGATGTTTCTGAGCTACTGGCTGACTTGCCCGTTTGAGGCCTTGGCTGCGGGCCGGATCAGCGGATATCTTTTTCCCAGCTTAAACACAATTGAGCTCTATCGCCTCGGAGGCTATCCGGTTTATCTTCCGCATGTGCTATTAGGGCTGACTCTGACCATAGGTCTCACTTGGTTGAACTATCGTGGCATTCAGGCCAGTGCCAGGCTGGGCAAAACGGCCACTTTTACTTTTCTCACCATGGTCATCATCTTCGCTGTGGCGGGCGTGAGACACGGATCGGTCGCGAATTTGCATCCGCTATTCAGCCATGCTCCGCTATTGTCGATCTTGCTGGTGTGGCAGGTGGTCCCCTGGCTGGTTTCCGGCTTTGAGTCGGTAGGAAAGTGTGCTGAAGAGGCGAGCCCAGGATTTGCAGGGCGGAATTTTTCTGTCGCCATTCTGTTGACCATCTTCTCAGGCCTCGCATTTTTCTGGATTGTGATCGGCTCCGTCTCCTATGTGGCGCCCTGGCAGAGCCTGAAGAGTAACCAGCAGTTTCCCACGGCGGTTGCATTCGAACGAGCACTGCATGCGCATTGGATCGTCGTGCTTATTCTCGCCTCGGCTCTGGTCGCTCTAGTACAGGCGTTCAATGCCAACATCGTCGCTTCGTCGCGGCTGCTGTTTGCAATGTCGCGGCGCAACCTGCTCAATCCGCGAATGAGCCGCGTTCACGAGAAAAATCAAACGCCGTCCACCGCGATCGTTGCCGTTGGCATTGCCACTGCGCTCACAATTCTTCTCGGGGAGTCTTTGCTCGTTCCGATTCTCGAAGTCGGAGCGGTGAGCGCCGCGGTGGCATGGATGGCCGCCTGTGCCTCGTATTACAAGATGAAGCCGCGCGGACTTGGGCGCGCCGCCGCCGTCTTCGGAGTGTTTGTAACAGCCATCATGATCCTGGTAAAGCTGGTCCCGTGGGTTCCCGGGCACTTTACCTGGCATGAGTGGGTCGCCCTGGGAATCTGGGCGGTGTTGGGCACGGCCATTCACAGGTCTCGGCGGCGGAATGCGACTTCCCAACCCGCCATGGAAATGGCGGATGCGGCGAGCTGATGACCGCTGCCTGCGAGCGTAAAAAGAAGAACTTCCCGGAAATATGACCGACTACTCCAAATACAGTTTTTGGCTCGAGACCTGCGGTGAGCATCTCGTTCCGCGTCCGGCACTCGCGGCATCGACGGACGTTGATGTTGCGATCCTCGGAGGCGGATATACCGGATTATGGACGGCCTACTACCTGCTCCGCGCCGATCCCGGCCTGAAGGTTGCGGTAATCGAAAGAGAGATTGTGGGCTTCGGAGCCTCAGGCCGCAACGGCGGGTGGTGCTCGTCCAAATTTCCGGTCACGCCGGCCATGTTGGAGCATCGTTATGGCCGCGAGCGGGCGCGGGCCCTCATGCTCGCCATGAACGCAGCCGTGACGGAAGTTGGCCGCGTCTGCGAAGAAGAAGGCATCGACGCCCAGTTTCATAAGGGTGGAATCTTAACGCTGGCTCGCGGTGAGCATCAGTTGCCGGTGATCCGCTCCTCGTTCGACGCATATTCGCGACTGGGATTGGGAGAGCAGTACGAATTGCTGAGTTCCGCGCAGGCGCAAGAACGAGTGCGAGTCACTCATGTGAGTGGTGCGCTCTATGCCCGGGAGAATGCCAGCATCCATCCGGGACGATTGGTGCGGGGATTGGCCCGTGCCGTCGAGAAACGCGGCGGCATGATTTACGAGAAGACAGAGGTAACGGGATTCGACGGCGGCTCTTCTCCACGTCTTATCACCTTAGCTGGGGAAGTTCGCGCTAGACGGGCCATTGTTCTTGCCGGAGAATCCTATCTCTCGCAGCTGAGGAAACTTCATCGCGCGGTCCTGCTCGTGTATTCCCTGATCGCATTGACCGAACCACTAACGGTGGAGCAATGGGCTGCGATCGGGTGGCAGAATCGCGAGAGCTTAGCTTCGTGTAATTACACCGTCGACTATCTCACGCGGACTCGCGATGGTCGCATCCTGTTTGGCAGTCGGGGCGCACCGTATCATTTCGGATCGAAGATCAGCGATGAACAAGACCGCCATCGAGAGACGCACGAACGTATTCACGAGACGGTGGTGGAATGGTTTCCCCGTCTCAAAGGCATCCGCTTCACCCATCACTGGGGCGGACCGGTGGGCATGCCTCGCGATTGGATGCCGATGACGGAATTCGATCCTAAGACCAGGATTGCTACCGCCCGCGGCTACACTGGGCAAGGCGTCTCGACCACCAATCTCACCGGCAGAGTTGTGGCCGAATTGATCTCAGGACAGCCTACCGAACTCAGCCGGCTTCCCATCGCTCAAAGGCGATCTCCGGCCTGGGAACCAGAGCCGTTGCGCTGGCTGGCAGTGCGCTATATGCAGAATGCCTTCCTGCGGATTGACGCGGCAGGGAAGCAGGGGCGCCCCAAACCCAAAGACGCCGCTCTGGCGGAGTACCTCGGCCGGCATTGACTCGATATCTTCTAATTGGGCTTGGGGTAGCGCCATTCGGAAGCGTCGTCGGCGCGAAGCAGATCGCGCACTCGTCCATACTGATTGCTGCGAGCTTCGTTGCTGGCAGCCTGCGCCCGAAACTCGCGCGGAGCTAAGCCGAACTCCTTAGTGAACGCGTGGCTGAAATGCGCTGAATCGCTGAAGCCCCAGAAGAATGCCAAGTCCGTAATTGTCCGATCCTGCAGCCGGGGATTAGCCAAGTCATTGCGGCATTCTTCCAGCCGCCGCGCACGAATGTACGCTGCCAACGTATAGCCCGTCACGGAAAACAGCCGGTGCAGGTGGCGCACCGAAATGCGAAAAGCTAAGGCAATTTCCTCCGGTGCGAGCGCCGGCTCCGACAGATGCGTGTCGATATATCGGCGAATGCGTCCACGCAATTCCAGGCCGGACTGTCCTCGGTCAAGGTCGACCTTCGACTGATTAGAACCGACCCCGTGGATGCAAGCTGCCAGAATTCCGAAATATGCGTCCAGAGCGGCTGCGCCTTCCGGTTCCGTCATCCGCTCCGCCTCATCGTAGAGACACTGAGAGAGTTTAAAGAGGGCGGCGCCTAATCCTGAACGGCCGCAGATCCGCTGCCCAATCGGAATCTCGCGCTGCCGCAGGCGGGCTTCCATCATCCAGCGAGGCACGCGCAAATAAAGCCGCGTGCAATCAGCGTTGCAACTGGAGCACCAGGGACGCCCCGCGTCCATGATTGTGGTGTCGCCTGCGTTGAGCAGGACGCTGCCCCCATTCTGCAGATAGCGCCTGTGGCCCAAGAGCTGCGTGATCACAATACACGGCCGTTCTTCGCTCCTGACCATATCAGCCGGCCACTTCCAAAACGCCAGCGGACTGGAACAGAATCGCGTCAGCTTCAGGCCGCCGACAGTGCGTACCTCAATACTTCCATGGAATTTCGATTTGGGAAGCTGGATGCGGCAATCGCCGCAAATCTGTTGAGCATTCCACCGCCAGGCATCGATCCGGTCCGATGCCGGCATGGTCTCTGTGGTAAACAGCTGTGACATCGTGATCCCCCCGAGCGCCCTCGTGTCACGCCTGCTGGGCCGCAACCATAGCACAGTCGGCAAGGCACCCTCAAGAAATAAGGACTCAGTGCACAGCAAACCCTGTAGCCGCCACTACGATCCCTACTAGTCCAAACACAACGCCCATGGCCCAGTACAGTTTGCGTCTGGACAGCATTGTGATGGACGTAATCACCAATCCCACTTCCAGGAAGACTTCGGCTAGATCGAACCGGTCGGCTCGATTCCTCTCGGTTGCTACCTCGGATTCCAGGCTTCGCGCTTCGTCTTCGAGGTCTTTCTGATCGTCTTTGTAGCGCGACGATTCCTGCGAATATTTTTCGCGCAGCTTGGCCAGTGCTGCCGGGTCATTGGTCGGCTGCACCGATGTCATATCCGTAAAGAGTTCATCCGTGTGCCGTCGGATGTTTTTTGCCTGATAGAACGCCCACTGATCGGATGCCTTGGCCTGCAGCACCACTTCTTCAGTGTGCGCGCGATGGCCCAGGAGCGACGTCACCGCTACCAACACCGCCAGCACCGCCATGGTCACCGAGACGGGCGCCAGCGTCGGATCCTCCTTGACGTGCTCGGCCTGCTCTTTCAGTTCGGTCAGTTCATCCGTGCTCATGCTTACTCCCCCATCACTTTGACAATCACGCGCTTGTCGCGTTGCCCGTCGAATTCCGCATAGAAGATTCTCTGCCACGTACCCAGGTCGAGTTTTCCCACCGTGATGGGCACAATTACTTCATGATGGATGAGCAGTGCCTTGAGATGCGAATCGCCATTATCCTCGCCGGTCTCGTGATGCTTGTAATTCTTGCGAAACGGCGCCAGATGTTCCAGCCACTGGTCGATGTCTTCGATTAGCCCGCTTTCGTTGTCGTTCACGTAAATGCCGGCGGTGATGTGCATCGCCGAAACCAGCACCATGCCCTCGCGCACCCCGCTCTTGCTTACAATCTGCTCGACCTGCGGTGTGATGTGAACATAGGCCCGATGTGTCTTGGTATGAAATTTTAGATATTCTGTAGTAACCTTCATCTCAGGATTCCTGTCTCTTCTTCAGCGCAGCGCGGCCGCGATTTTTCCACTCTCAATCAGTTCGGCGATACGCGCCAGGTCGGCGTACATCACGCGGTCTTTCTCAATCGTGGGGCACACGGCTCGAATGGCTGCGTGTGCGGTCTGCCCGCGCTTTGAAGTTTTCAGCGGGGCCAGAAAATCCAGCGCCTGGGCCACGGCCATCGCCTCGATCGCCAGTACGTTGCGCGTATTCTCCACGACTCGCTTCAGCTTGGTGGCGGCGGTCATCCCCATCGAAACGTAGTCTTCTTTATTGCCCGAAGTCGTGATCGAGTCCACCGACGCCGGATGCGCCAGCACTTTGTTCTCGCTAACCAGCGCCGCCGCCGTGACCTGCGGCATCATGAATCCGGAATTCAAGCCCGCGCCCGGTGCAAGAAACGGCGGCAAGCCCTCACTGAGTGCGGGATTCACTAACCTCTCGATACGACGCTCGCTGATTCCCGCGAGAGCGCTGAGCGCAATCGCCAGAAAGTCCAAGGCAAACGCCAGCGGTTCTCCGTGGAAATTTCCGCCGGAGATCACGTCCCCTTCGGCATTCCTGGGGTCGGTGATGAAGACCAAAGGATTGTCGACCGCGGAATTGGCCTCGGTCTCAAAGATGCCGCGGCAGTGTTCCAGTGTGTCGCGCACCGCGCCGTGCACCTGCGGAATGCAGCGCAACGAATACGCATCCTGCACCCGCCCGCAATTGCGGTGCGACTCGCGGATCTGGCTGCCTTCGAGCATGCGGCGCAGATTCGCTGCCGTTTGAACCTGACCGCGGTGCGGCCGCGCTTTATGGATGCGCTCGTCAAATGCCGCATCCGTTCCTTTGAGCGCATCGCAGCACAACCCGCCCAGCACATCGGCTGAATCCACCAGATTCTCGGCCGACAGCAACGCCAGTGCGCCTACCGCGAGCATGGCCTGAGTTCCATTGATCAGCGAGATCGTTTCTTTCGACTCTAAAACGATGGGCTTGACTTGCGCGCGCTGCAGCGCCGGTAAGCTCGGAATGCGGCCACCCTTCTCGTCGAAGCATTCTCCTTCACCAATCAGTGCCAGAGCCAGATGCGCCAGTGGAGCAAGATCGCCGCTGGCTCCCACACTTCCCTGGGACGGTACAAACGGCGTCACTCCGCGGTTGAGCATCTCGCATAATGTGTCAATTACGATGGCGCGAACACCGGAATGGCCTTTCGCCAGCGAATTGGCGCGCAGCAGCATCATCGCGCGAGTCTCAGCAATGGCTAGCGGAGCCCCGACTCCCACGGCGTGCGAGCGCACTAGGTTCACCTGGAGTTCTCGGATCTGGTCGCCGGCGATACGCACATCGCTCAGTTTGCCCACGCCCGTGGTAATGGCATAAGCCACCTTGTTGCTAGCGACAATTTCGTCCACCACCGCGCGCGCCCGGTTCACGGCTTCGCGCGCATCGGGCGCAAGCAGGACGGCACGCCGTTCGGCAGCCACCTCGCGCACCGCTTCCAAGGTCAGATCATTTCCGTTGATATGGAGTGCGTTCAAGAGAATCCCCGGGGATTACTTTCCTACCGCAGCGCGGAACGCGCTCAAATATTTCTCCGGCAATGCCGCAATCTTCATTGCCGAATCTGTCACGATATGGGTTGTTTCCCCCTCGGCTAGCAGCGTCCCCGTGTCGGCTCGGGTGAGTTCATAACTGAAGATGATGACTGACTCGCGTACGGTCTTCAGCCTGGTCCGCACGATAACTTCTTCATCATAAAAAATCGGCGCGCGATAGCGGCACGTGGCCTCGGCCACAGCAATGAAGCGGCCGTCGTCTCGCTCCATATCGCGATAAGAAAATCCCATTTGCCGCATCAATTCCACCCGCCCCACCTCGAACCAGATCAGATGGTTGGAGTGATAGACCACTCCCATCTGGTCGGTTTCCGCATAGCGCACGCGCAGCCGTGTCTCATTCACCGCATGATGATTGTTGGAATTCATTTGCCCGTCCACACCGGCTTGCGTTTTTCGAGAAACGAAGAGATCCCCTCGCGGAAGTCAGCCGTGCTGCGGATTCCCGCGTTGGCGCGTATGGCTGCATCAATCTGGAGGTCGAGTTCGGCGCGGGCATGATCGGTGAGCAGTTGCTTGGTCAGCCGCAACGAGGCGGCGCTGTTCTCCATCAGAAGCGTAGCCAGTTCACGGGCTCGCGCCACTAGATTTTCCGCTGGCACAACCTCACTGACCAATCCCATGCGCGCAGCTTCTTCCGCCCCGAAAATTCTGCCGGTCAACAGCAGATCCCGCGCCTGCTTCTCGCCTACCTGCCGCAATAAGAAGGTTGACACAATCGCGGGCACGAACCCAATGCGGACTTCGGTGTATCCAAACTTCGCTTCCGGCACGGCGAGCGTGAAGTCGCACAACAGGGCCAGGCCAGTCCCTCCGGCAATCGCCGCCCCGTTGACCGCCGCAATTGTTACTTTGGGAAACTCATACAGCGACCGGAATAGCCGGACCATGGTTTCCGAATCTTTCAGGTTCGCTTCCGGCGATTTCCCTAGCAGAGCCTTCAGGTTGTCGAGGTCTAACCCGGAACAGAATGCCTTCCCCGCGCCGGTCAGAATGAGCACGATCGCGTCTGACTTCGCGACCTCGCCGAATGCGCGCAGCAAGTCATCAATCAGTTCGAAGCTGATCGCGTTGCGTTTTTCCGGGCGGTTCAGCGTGATGGTTGCCACGCCACCATCGTAAGCAAGTTGGATTGTGTGATAGGTCATTTCGAAAACCGGACCGATAGAATTCGCCCGGTATCAGGACACAAACAATCTTAGTGAATCCGTGGTGATCCGTGTGAATCCGTGGCGACTAGTCCGCGGCATGCGACTCCGAATACTTCGCCGCCATCCCCCCGGTCGCCTTCAGAAGATTATCGAGTGGCTTCAATGTTGGCAACTCCGCCCCGCGCTGCCGAAGAGTCTCGATCACTTTTTCTGTCGGGATATTGCCTACCAGAGCATCCTGCGCAAAAGGACAACCACCCAATCCTCCCAGAGCAGAGTCAAACCGGCGGCAACCCGCATTATAGGCTGCAAGAATCTTGGCTGCGGCTTGGTCAGGCCGGCTGTGAAGATGTACCCCAATCTCGAGATAATCGTATTTCGCCATGACCGCCCCCACGAGTTCGCCGATCTGCTCTGGACTCGCCATTCCAACCGTGTCGGCCAGCGAGATCATCCGCAAATTCTCCACTTCCATCAGCGAGATGGCCTCGATCACTTCTTCCGGATTCCACAAGTCGCCATAAGGATTCCCGAACGCCATCGAGATATAAACCACCACATC
>Ga0209166_10001873_pt1 | contig 16706 bp, 16 predicted proteins | sample Coa_R1_3_FD_187151 | JGI IMG/M metagenome (GOLD analysis project Ga0209166, IMG submission 187151) | Surface soil microbial communities from Centralia Pennsylvania, which are recovering from an underground coalmine fire - Coalmine... | ecosystem: Environmental > Terrestrial > Soil >... | reverse complement strand
TGCCGGCATGGACAAAAATACCCAATGACCTATTCTCTCCCAAAAAGAAATCGCAACCGGAGGCGCAAGTGACTCCCCTGCGCGCATTTGGCATATTCGCTGCGGTCGTGGCCTGCGGTTTTGCCGTTCAGTTGCTCGCTCGGCTCTTCGACTCGCCGTGCATTCGCAAGCATGTGGAGCGCCAGGGAGGCAAGGTGATTGACATCGTGCCGAGAGCGGCTGGGTCCATGGCGTGGTGCCGCTTCTACGATGTGCGTTATGAAACCTGTCGCGGCGCCAACGTCACCGCGACCTGCGGCATTGATGTGTGGGGAGTCCACTGGCCGGGCCATACACCGCGCCGTAGTTTGCCGGAAGAAAACAAGATTCTGACGGGCCGATCAGGAAGCTGCGGCGGCTAATGGTTGCTCCCTGGCGCCCACAATCAGAAGCCACAGCATGATCGCCAACTCTCCAAGCATGGCCGGGAAGGCGCGGTGAAAGACCATCTCCTCGTATTGCGGCCAAAATAGGCCCGTGAAGCTGATGGCCAGGTAAGCGAAGCAGTTGATGATCAGCCAGATGCCAAGGATGCGGGGAAGGAATCGCGACCGAAACACCAGCAGGCCGAAGGGAAAGAGCCACAGCCCCCAAAAAATCTGGTTGACCAGGACGCCATGGTCATGCAGACGGAGGAACAGCATGGCAAGAGCCTCCCGTTGAGGTTTGTCGAATACAGACAAGAAATCGCCGCCGCGCGCGAGCAGCAGGGCAGCAGCGTCGTTCAGCGTGTTGACGAAGTAGATGGGGGTAGACATCAGGGCCCCCAGGATCACCATCAGCCGAGCGAGGTCCTGGTCCACTCCTTTGAGCAGCCGGTAAAGAGCCAGCACGAGGAAGATCACCATGATCCCGGTGAACAGGTCGCAGACGATGCCGAGACGGAAGAGCGTTTCGTGCGTGGAGATGTTGTTGGCCGTTGCAGTCGCGTTCCCGCGCACGAATAAAGTGCTGGGAATGTAGATGAGGCGAAAAGGGGCGGTCAAGAGTGATAGATAGAAGAGCCCAGCGACTCTAGCTGCCTTTTTGGTTGAATTCATGTTTCTCTCTCCTTAATTATTGCGCTCTCGACGAAGGGACCATAAAGGTCGTTTCCGGTATCGCGACACAATCAACGAAGCCCCCGGCAAATGCGCCCGCGACGATGATGACCAAGTACAAGACGCCCGCCATCCTGCCTCGAAGCCTGGGCGATGATTCTGTAATCAGAGATCGGTCTGTTCCACCCCTCTAATGTATGACGGAATGGAGAGCGCAATCTTAACGCAGGGTTGCAAAAATCTCCTTCCGGTAAAACGGTCAAATCCAGATGTGAAAAGCAGGTGATACCACATAGTTGATGGTTGGAGAATTGTGGAAACATCATGGAGGTGAGGATTCTATGAGGCGAGGATTCTATAAAGTAAATCTGTCATCCCGGCGGTGACCTTCTACGGTCTCTTGAACAGTACCACCAGGAACCCGGCATACAGTATTCCGAGCGGAACTCGGATGAACACGCGCCATCCCTTGTGCTCGTTGAACGTCATCTGCAGCGCCATGAACGAAAGAACGAGGGCGGCGATCAGCCCTCCCCAGTACAAGTGCCGCGAAACCGCAGGCCAGTGCCGCCCGAGGAGGTAGAAGGCAATCATGTGAACGAGAGTGACAATGAATGGATGCTCTCCATGGTTCGGGCCCCCGGTTATGCCAGTGGTCACGACTGAATAGAAGCCGGCATTCGCAATGAGAAGCGCCGCTATCCACGTCCAAATCACGTATTCGAGTGTATCAGTGAAAAGGGCGGGTGGCCCGGATGCGCCACCCGGCCAATTTTCCCTATCTAGCGTTTTGATGGTTTCATCCGTTCGTCTCTTCGCGTATGAATGCGCGTTGGTTTTTTGTTGAACTGCATTTGACTATGCTGCCTTGACCTGCATTGCCGCCTGGCGGCCGAGGAAATCTCGAATAGCGCCGGCGATTTCCTGATGGTGGGTTTCGAGCGCGAAGTGGCCGGTGTCGTAGAAATGCACCTCGGCGCTCGGGTTATCGCGTTTGAATGCTTCCGCGCCCGGAGGCAGAAAGAACGGATCGCTCTTGCCCCAAACCGCCAGCATCGGCGGCTGCTTGCTGCGGAAATATTCCTGGAACTTGGGATAGAGTGCCACATTGCTGGCATAATCCAGAAACAGGTCGAGCTGGATCTCGTCGTTCCCGGGCCGCCCCAGGAGCGCGGAGTCGAGTTCGTAGGCTTCCGGCGCGACCAGGGTCGCATCCTCGACGCCATAAAGGTATTGCGACTTGGTTGCTTCAGGCGTGAGGAATTCGCGCAGGGCAGCGCGATTCTCGGCGGTTGGTTCCTTCCAGTATTTTTGGATCGGGTTCCAGCCCTGGCTCAGGCCTTCTTCATAGGCGTTGCCGTTCTGCGAGATGATGGCGGTGATGCGCTCGGGATGCGCCAACGCAAGCCGCAGTCCAACCGGCGCGCCGTAATCGAAGACGTAAATCGCGTAGCGCTCCAGGCCGATTGTCCGGGTGAACTGGTCAATGACCTTGGCCAGGTTCTCAAACGTGTAGCGGAAGCGTTTGCGGTCGGGTGTCTCCGAGAAGCCGAAGCCCGGCAGGTCGGGTGCGACAACACGGTAGCGGTCTGCCAGGGCCGGAATCAGGTTGCGGAACATGTGCGACGACGTGGGGAAGCCATGCAGCAAGAGAATGGTTGGCGCGGTTTTCGGACCGGCTTCACGATAAAAAATCTTGAAGCCGTCGAGGGTGGCATGATGATACTTAGTCATAGCGTGTCTCCTTGGAAGATTGGATGGGGCGGCCCCTTGATGCGGGCGCCCTTTTCAGCAACGTTTTGCGCGTTCCTAGCATCAGATTACATAACCGGTAAAAAGTTTCATTATTGGTGTTATAATTTTTATTCAGGTCGAAAATATGAGCCGGGTTAAGACAATTCACAATTCCGACTGGAGAGATGGATTCCTCTTTGTCGGCAACCGGTTGGCCCTCGATTTCCTGAACACGCGTCCTGTGCAGAACGGCGAACCCACGGAGCTGCTCCCCGATTTCAACGCGCTTTTGCGCTGGTTTCAGGCAGCGGAACTGCTCAGTGCTCGCGACGCCGCGACTCTTCGGCAAAAATGGGGAAAATCGGCCCGGGCTCAGCGCACCGTGGAAGCCGCGCGTGAACTGCGGGAGAAGCTGAGGAAACAGGTTCTGGCATGGGAGGGTGGTGGCGCAGTTCATCACTCCACGCGGGACGAACTCAATAGACTCATGGCGGCGCATCCCATGCGTACCAGGCTGAAGACGAGTGCAAGCGGATCCGCGACCGAGCTGTGGTTCCAAGCGCGCCAACCCGAAGACTTGTTTGCCCCGCTGGCGCACAGCACGGCCACGTTGTTCGCGAGTGTGGAGCGCAGACGCGTCCGCAAGTGCGATCAGTGTGTGCTGCACTTTTATGACACCAGCAAGAAGGGGACGCGACGCTGGTGCAGCATGCAACTGTGCGGGAACCGCCTCAAGGTCGCAGCTTACGCAGCCCGCCAACGCATACAGGCTAACGGCTAAGAGCAAAAGCTAAAAGTGATATCACTCCGTTGACTCCCGAGAATTATGGTTCATCATGCGTATGAGCATTCTAGAAATGCGGGGGCTGTGGTGTCCCTGACGGGTCTTTGAAAATTTGTAGGAACAATACTCAGAAGAACGTCCACGGAGATCGCTCATTTACCCTTGGTCTGAAAGATGCTCTATTGCATAATCAGTAACTATCACAGCCTATTTGCGATGCTTGCTGGACGCATTATTCACCTCCGCCGATGTTTCTGAATTTGAATGACTTACATCATTCACACTCTACCAAGCAAGGGGGAGGGGGGTGTCGTGATTGCGCAGAAAGCCATCCATTAACCCAAAAGTAAACAGCCGCCCGCAAAAGAAACGCAAGATGCTTCGCCTGCGGCTCAGCATGACAACGATAAAGAAGTTACCGGTAGCGAAGCGGGGCCGAGTTCTTGGTTTTAAATGACCCAATGATCCGATGACGCAATGACTCAATGACTCAATGACTCAATCCACGTTGATCCGTGTCCATCCGCGGCGGATTACCTGGAACTCAAGACCGCCTTCTGAGAACTGAGAACTGAGAACCGAGAACTGTTGTTGTCATCCATGTGCCGGTCGCGAAGGCCCAGCAGATACAGCAACGCGTCGAGCCCCATGCGCGAAATAGAATGTTCCGCTTTTCCGCGGACCAGGGGCTTGGCGTGAAAGGCCACGCCCAACCCGGCGGCGCTCAGCATGGGCAAATCGTTGGCGCCGTCGCCGACGGCAATGGTCTGCTCCAGCGAGATGGATTCCTGCTCGGCGATCTGCTGCAGCAGTTCGGCCTTGCGCGCGCCATCGATGATCTCGCCGGAGGCTTCCCCGGTGAGGCAGCCATCGGCGATTTGCAATTCGTTGGCGTAAACATGATCAAAGCCAAGTTCGCTCTGCAATTTCCGCGCAAAGCAGGTGAACCCTCCTGAGAGGATCGCGGTTTTGTAGCCCAGCGCCTTGAGCGCGCGCAGCAGGCGGTGCGCGCCCGGTGTGATGGGCAGCCTGGCGGCCACCTCTTCTAATGCGCCGGCATTGAGTCCTTTCAGCAGCAGCAGGCGCTTGCGAAAGCTGGCGTTGAAATCCAGCTCTCCTCGCATGGCGGCCGCAGTAATCGCGGAGACTTGCTCGCCCACCCCGGCGAGGCGGGCCAGTTCGTCAATGACCTCCATCTGGATGAGCGTGGAATCCATATCGAAAGCTATCAGCCTGCGGTTGCGCCGGAAGATGGAATCTTCCTGCACGGCAATATCGAAATCCGTGCGTTCGGCGAGCGTCAGCAGCGTGCGCCGCAGTTGCACGGCGCTCACATGGTCGCCTGAGATTGTGTATTCAATGCACATGCGCGGTTCATGCTCGTGGCCGGCGGAGGCGCGGGCTGACAAGCGGTCCATGATGTCGATGTTCAGATTGTGAGCGGCGAATACGGTGGTCACGGCCGTCAGTTGCGCCGCCGTGATCTGCGGCGCAAGCAGAGTAACGATGAAACGCTGCTTATGCTGCTTGCCCACCCAGTCGCGATATTCCTCTTCTGAAATATGACTGATGCGGGCCGCAACGCTTAACTCGCGTGCCTTTTCCTGAACGGCATTTTCGACAGCCTTGATGTTGGCGGCGGAATTGATCCGGACCATAAGTCCCAGCGCCAGCGCGTCGTGAATCACCGCCTGGCCAATATCGAGAAGAATTGCCTTCGGCTCCGCCAGTACCTGGGCAAACGCGCTGGTGAGCCCGGGTTTGTCGTGGCCCGTAATGGTGATAAGAAGGATTTTCGTCATGGATATAGAAAGTATATGGCAGTGTCCAAATTCGAAGCGGCTATTTCGCGGAATCATGCCTGGGGGCCAGTTTACTGGCTTCTATGAAGGCCCTTACGAGCGGCGCTTGTTTTCAAGATTTTCCGCAAATGCATGATGTCAAATTTTGTTCCTTGGAGAAGGTTCGCCAGCCAGGGAGAAGAATCTTCCGATAAGTAAGTTGGGACTCCCTGGCGCAGGTAAAGGAGCGGCTTTAACGGCTTATCGAAGCGGGAATTGTCGTAAATGCGAAGCGTTTCCAGGCAGCTTATGCCGAAATCGAGAGCAGTAATAAGGTTCTTCATCGAGCATGTTTGAATGTGACTTCGCTTCGGAGCGTGGTCTCTAAGGCAAAGCTTTTGCCGTCTTGGATATGACCCAATATCCACTCTTGAAATTCGAGGTTCACCTGGGCGCGGATCTCTTTGGGAATTTTACGGAATGAGCCGCCATTAAGTTCGGCGGCTCGGTCATCAGCATTGAACCAATCGTAGCCGTATTCGGAAAGGGGAAAGTTGGTGGATTTGCCGCTGCCTGGTGGGCCTGCGACCACAATCATTCGCGGTCGAGGCAAAATCAACCTCCGAAGTCGCGATTTGCGTCCTCGCGCATATCTTCCGGGATTTCGTCTTTCAGGAGGTTGCCTTTAGCATCGATGATGCCCAAGCGGATAGCTTCTTCGATCTGCTTACGGCGAATCTTGTCTCCAGCAGCGTGTACCTGATCGAGAAAGACATCGAGATCGTGATCATTGTCCACGTCGATAGAATCCATGGTGTGCGGCTTTGTGCGCGTGCCCATAACCTTGCATCTATTGTACTTCTCCCAGCTTGTGGACTGACAGAAATCTTCCGGCTGACCGTCCTACACTTCGAACACGCGATACACCAGCGGAGGATTTTGATTTTGCAATAAACCCAGGGCGACGTTGTGCACGGGGATACCGGCGGTGGTTTTGCCGTCGAGGGTTCCGTTATGAGCGTGGCCGTGAAGCACAAACTCGGCGCCGTGGCGGTCCACAACTTCGGCCAGACGGGCTGTTCCCAGATAAGGATAAATTTGTTCGGGCTCGCCGCGAATCGTATCCATCACGGGCGCGTAGTGCAACACCACGACGCGCTTGGGCGCGCGAATCTGCATCAGGGCGCGCTCCAGCTTCATGGCTTCGTCGATGCTGGCTTGCACGAAGGCCTTGATCTGGGGCTCGCCGAAGGCAGTGAGCACGCCGCGTCCAAAGCCCCCCAGGAAGCCTTTGGTTCCGGCGAAGCCCACGCCGTCGCGTTCGTAACCGGTGCCGTCGAGCACTTTGATTCCTTCAGCGGTCATGATACGGATCAGTTCATCCTGCTGGTTGCTCTCATAGTCGTGGTTGCCCAGCACGGCAACGATGGGAACGCGGATTCGCACCAGCGCGTTGAGCAGTGATTCCATCTCTTCTTTCTTGCCGTAGTTGGTGAGGTCGCCGGCAAGGACGAGCACATCAGCCTCGTCGCGCACCCGTCCCAGCGGCTCGCGAATGCGGTCGTACCGTTGCGGCGAAAAATGCAAATCAGCTAGCGCGGCGATTCTCATCTTCGTTCTGGGACGATGGGCAGCGTTCGATTCTGCGGGCATTCCGGGCCCGGTTTTCCAGCAGCGGATTGGGCAGCCCCCACTCGTTCACGTCAATAGCAAACATCTTTTCATCAAGCAAGGTACCGCGAAAGCTGGTCTTGGGCTCGGGCCGGGCCACAGATTGCTTCAGCTCGCCCAATAATTTGTTCCAGACATCTTCAGGCACATAGCTGCCGCAAGCGGGATAAACATAATGAAACAAAGCCAGGACCGAAAGCAGCAACTCGCGGTGCTCTCCGGCAAGAGACAGAATGCGTTGCCAATCCAACCTTCCGCGGGTGGCATAAATCACGTGCACCATATCGGCGCCGTCGTAGCGCTCGCGGAAGAGCACGAATAACTTCGAGGCGAGCAGCTCTTCAGCGGCCAGCACGCGTGTTTCTATATCGAGGATGTTTGCCGGAGTGCTGCGGTCGATCCAGGAGCGATCTACAGTCACGATGCCGTTGCTCATGCCGGTAATCAGGTCCACAAAATAATTGCCGCGCCGTGCCTTCGCCAGCCAGACCGGATCGAGGATGTCGCACTCCAGTCCGACCTTTTGCAGATGATCAATGGCAGGGCCGACGTGTTCGGAAGGAAGAAACAGGTCCAGATCTTTTGTGTTCCGCCAGATGCCGGTGTGCTGATGCAGGGCGAACGCGCCCGCCACTGCGTAGGGCACCTTATGCTCGTTCAGGATGCCCAGCACTTCGCGGAAAAGAGACACCTGCTCGGGCGCGAAATCCGGCGCCTTCGATGAGCTCACAGGCAGCGTCGTTGCGTCTTCATAATCCACGCTCATTTGGATGGCATGGCATGAAACAATGTTGTGAATTGCTTGGAATATGTTTTCAAAAGTTGGGCAGAAGTTTCGAAATGGATATCCTCCGCGTTTAACATGTTCATTCGGAGGAGCATCTTTCCGGGCTGGCGCATCTAAATTCAACAGGATAGGTTATGGCAAAGAACACATCCACCATTGAAATCCAGGGGCGGCAACTAGAAGTTTCTAATCTCGACAAGGTTTTGTATCCCGCCGACGGCTTCACCAAAGGGCAACTCATTGATTATTATGTGCGGATTGCACCTGTCTTGCTGCCGCACTTGCGCGGACGTCCTTTGACCATGAAGCGTTATCCCAATGGTGTGGATGGCATGTTTTTCTACGAGAAAAACTGCCCCACCCACCGGCCGGCATGGGTGCAGACCGCTCCTATCTGGAGCGAAGGCAACAACCGCTGGATGGATTACTGCCTGGTACAGGACGTAGCTACCCTGGTATGGGCGGCAAATCTCGCCGATATCGAACTGCACACCTCGCTCTCGCTGGCCAAAGATATGCCGCGCCCCACCATGATGGTCTTCGATCTCGACCCCGGCGCTCCGGCCACCATCGTGCAGTGTTGCCAGGTTGCGCTGTGGCTGAAAGAGTTCTTCGATGCGCTGGACCTGGTGTGCCTGCCCAAGACCTCCGGCTCCAAGGGCCTGCAAGTCTATGTGCCTTTGAACACCAAGGTGACCTACGACGAGACCAAGCCCTTTGCCCATGAGTTGGCCCGCAAACTGGAACGCGAGCATCCGGAGCAGGTCGTCTCCGATATGAAAAAGTCTTTACGCAGCAATAAAGTCTTCGTGGATTGGAGCCAGAACGACGTTCACAAAACAACAATTTGCGTTTATTCGCTGCGCGCGAAAGAACATCCCACGGTTTCCACTCCGGTGACTTGGGAGGAAGTTGCACGCTGCCTGAAGAAAGAAGACCCGGAGCTGCTGGTCTTCACCGCTGACCAAGTGTTAAAAAGAGTGGAAAAGTCGGGCGACCTTTTTGCTCCGGTCTTGAAGCTCAAGCAGAAATTACCGAAGCTGGCTGCCACTGAAAGCAGCGTGCCGCCTGCACCTGCAAGCCCACGAAAGAGAACAGTTGCCTGATTTTGATGTTTTTATCGGAGCTTCAGGATGGATTACCAGGCTGAAACCCGAGGGAGGCCAGGAATCGTAGTCAGTCAACTGTGCTCGTAGCTCAGGACTTGCCTCCTTACTTCTGGCCTCCCCAGCGAAGCGGACTTTAACGAAAAACTACAGATGCTAGTAATTGAAGGTTCAAGCTGCAGCAGCGATCCGGTCAAGAATCGTCGCCGCCTGCCCGGCTTCTTTGACCCCGAAAATCACCAGCGGGGCATTTGTACCTGGGTCTAACCCACAGTATGCGTAATTGATGTTAATTTTGGCATCGCCCAACTGCGAGGCCGCACGCGCTAACTCTCCCGGCCGATTTGGAAGTTTCACTTGTGCAACTTCTGTTTTGGTATAGCTCGCGCGCTCGGTAACCAGGACCTTCTCGGCCGCTGTTGGATTATCCACCACGAGGCGAAGCAAGTTATTTCCCGGCGATTGAGACGCCTGAAATGCCAGAATATTCACTCCTTTATCGGCCAGTGTCCGGCAGAGCTTTCCCAGAGTACCCGGACGATCCTCTATCTGGATGGCTAGTTCTTTGTTTGTAGGCATGAGAGTTTACCTCCTTTGGTAGGCTTTGTTTAGAGGGAACGCAGGAAGGGAAGGAGAGGCGCTCCCTCGCTGCAAATCATAACTCTCCGCGTCATGCTATTCAAGGTTGGGGAGAGTCCTGAACATCTCAGCTCGGTGAAGCCTATCGAACGATGCTTCTCTGCATTTCTAAAGGCAAAGAGGATTTCGCGGGCCATGTTTATCCCAACAACATCATTACATCCTTCCACGGCTTCCCCTGGGATTGTGCGACGGCGGCATAGGTGACGTTCCCCTGATAGGTATTCACCCCGGCCCGGACGCCGCTGTCGGCCTTGATCGCCGCCTCAGCTCCATGCTGCGCCAGCTTCATGACATAAGGAAAGGTCGCGTTGGTCAGTGCCAAGGTGGAGGTATGCGGAACTGCTCCGGGCATATTGGTCACGCAGTAGTGGACCACGCCATCCACTACATAAGAAGGATGGCTGTGCGTGGTGGGGCGTGCGGTTTCGACGCATCCGCCCTGATCAATGGCGACGTCTACAATCACCGCGCCTTTCTTCATCTTTGAGACCATGTGTTTCGTGACCAATTTGGGAGCGGAAGCGCCGGGGATGAGCACACCGCCAATCACCAGGTCGGCTTCGGCCGTGGCTCTGGCGATGGAGTAAGAATTGGACGCCAGAGTATGCAGGCGTCCGCCAAAAATGTCGTCGAGCTCGCGCAGGCGGTTCAGGTTCAGATCGATAATGGTGACGTTGGCGCCCATACCCAGGGCAATCTTGGCGGCGTGCGTGCCCACGATGCCGCCGCCAACAATCACAACTGTCGCGGGCGGCACGCCGGGCACACCTCCCAGCAAAACACCACGTCCACCCTTTTCTTTTTCCAGATAAGTCGCGCCCACCTGCACAGACATGCGCCCCGCAACCTCGGACATGGGCGTGAGCAGCGGCAGCGTACCTTGTTTATCGGTGACCGTCTCATAGGCAATGCCGGTAACCTTTTTCTTCAGAAGCTCATTGGTCAGATCGGGAATAGGAGCCAGATGAAGGTAGGTAAACAGCACCAGGTTCTCGCGGAAGAAGCCTATCTCCTGCGCAATCGGTTCTTTCACCTTGACCACCATCTCAGCGCGTCCCCAGACTTCTTTTTCTGTGCCCACAATTTCCGCGCCCGCATGCTGGTAGTCGTTGTCGGGCAGGGAAGAGTCCTCGCCCGCTTTGGTTTGTACGATTACCTGATGGCCGGCATCCACCAGCGCCTTTACGCCCGCGGGCACAATTCCCACTCGCGCCTCGTTGTCTTTAACTTCCTTAGGAACACCAATAATCATTCGTCCTCAGTTGAACTTGGGATTTTGCTATGTCTCTTGAATTCGCAGCTCTTACCAGATTACCCGATACCTTAATTCCGTAACCATCAATGACCCAATGACCTGATGTCGCAATGATTCAATCTATTTCCACTCGCCCTGCAGCACAAATCCAGCCCAGTAGTATGGGGATTGCCAGGCTTTTTGCGTGCGCATCCATTGTTGGGCTGATCGCAGGGCTTGCGCTGGGGTTTGGTGATCGCGCAGCATGCCTTCGTAAAACTTCTTCATCAACTCTGCCGTAGCTTCGTCATCCACCTTCCACAAGCTTGCAACTACGCGGGGCGCTCCGGCATACATGAAGCCACGGGTCAGCCCGACCAATCCTTCTTCGCCGATTTCTTTTCCCAGGGCCGTCTGGCAGGCGCTCAGCACAACCAGGTCTGCATTTAATTCCATGTTGTAAATATCCAGCATGCGTAGGAAGCCATCCTGCTCCTTGCCTTGCTTATCTACCAGGGAGAACACCAGCCCGCTCAGCTCGGGGTGCTCATTGTTCAGCAGCCCATGGGTCGCAAAGTGCACAATGCGATAGTCCTTTAACTGCGTGCTGAGGGCAGTGGCTTTGCTGGCATCAAAATCCAGGTTTTCGGTTACGTCGCCCTTGGGAGCAATCGAGGAAATCGCGTCAGCCTCGCGCCGGGTGAAAGGTAGGCGGGGAAACGCAGCGATCCCCATCTGCTCGGCGGAACGGTCGAGATCGCGTTGCCCCGGCATTTCAGGTAGAACTTGAGGATCAGAGGGGGGTGTCTTAGTAGAGGTACTGTTCCCTGGCTGGCTGTTCGTAGGAGCGAGGTTTACACGATCGTCTTTTGCCGCAAAGACCGGGTCGGCCAGCACCGCCACTGCTTTGGTTGCTTCTTTGCGCTCCAGTTCCTCCCGCCGCAACACGGCAAGGACCGAAGCCGAGGGCAGATTCACAATCTCGTGGTCCGCCACGAGAGGAACCGCCGCTTTCGAGCCGGACCCTGATGGCACAGACAGAACCGCAAAAGGAATGTACTGTAATGCACCATCGCTGACAATCAGCAACCGTTTGCCCTGAAGTTGTCCGGCTACTGGTCCTAATACCATGCGGCTCAAATCGGATATCGTCCGCGAATACTCTAATTCAGACTTGGCCACACGCGCTCGTATTTGGCGCCCGGTTTCGCCATTACTTTTACGATTGTGTTCAATTAAAAGTTTGTAGGCGTGGCGGGCTACGGCTTCGATCTCGGTGCTCTTCGGTAACTCGTATGCGTTTAATGAATCTGGCGTTACCGCAAAGACATAACTGCGCTCTCGCCCTAACGAGTATTCCAGTAACAAAATATTGTCATCGAGTATTTGCCGTTGAATTTCCTTTGCGCTTAGTGGTTGTGGCCGGGTCAATGCGGCATAGCTGGGGCTGGTTGTCGTTATTTGTTCTTCCACGTCTTTGTATTGCGCTAGAAGTCCACTGATCTCTTTATCAAGTGCTACCATCTGTTCTTTTGCCTGTGGATTGCCGGACAGTTGTATGCGACGGCTTGATTTTGCGTTAATTGATTCTTGCAGCGACCGCTCCTTATTTACCAAGGCAGGATCAACCCCTTTGAGGATATCGGCGTGGACTGCCGTCAGCATCTCCAGCAAGCTTCGCGCGCGTAAGCGCTCCAATACCTGAAACGCGGTTTCGGGCCTCTTCTGTTCTAATAGCAGATCAATGTAGTCTTTATAGTAAGCAACGTATTTAGCGCGAAAGCCCGAGCGAATTTCCTCTCCGCCTCCCAGCCGTGCCGTTTGGCTCTCGAGCGACTTCAGTGACTGTTCATAGAACTGCGCGGCAGCTTCCGGTTGCTGCTTGCGGCGCATAATACCGGCCAGAGCAAAGAGCAATTCGGCATGCATCGAACTTTGCGGAGCATTTTTCTCCAGGATGGCCAGCGATCTGCGGTAGTACTGTTCCGCCTTGACCAGATCCTGGCGATTCGTTGCGACGTCACCAAGGCCTTCTATGGTTACCGCCATTTCAACGCTGTCAGGAGCCTGTTTTTCCCGGATCCTCAGCGCCTGCAGGTAATATTCTTCAGCTTTGGCCCAATCGTGGCGATCTTTGGCTACGTCGCCAAGGTCAATGAATGCGTCTGCCGTATCAAGGCCCTCGGGAGCCAGTTTCATCAGGATTGCCAAAGCCCGCTGAAGATGCACCGCTGCCGCGACATTGTCGCCACGATCTCTGGTAACCTGGCCGAGATTCAAAAGAACGTAGGCTACGCTAATGCTATCCGGCTGTTGTTTCTGGCGAATCGTCAGAACCTGACGATAGTAGTCTTCCGCTCTAACCAGATCACCGCGCTGCCAGGAAACGTTTCCCAAATTATTGAGTATGCCCGTAGACTTAGATATCTCAGGAAGGAATTTCTGACGCATCGCCAAGGCCTGAAGATAATAACTTTCAGCTTTTGCCAGCTCGCCCCGTAAACAGGAAACATTGCCGAGCATAACGAGCGTGTTCCCAAGGTCCAGGCTGGCCGGAGTGTGATTTTTTTGCAGCACCAAAGCGTGATTAAGGTAGTCCTCAGCTATCGCCAAGTCACCGGAATAACTGCCGCCCATTCCGGCATGATAAAGAGTGATTGCCTCCAGAAGGCTTCCAGGGGCAGCTTTCTGGACGATCACCAAAGCCTGGCTAATATGTTTCTCGCCACTGGCGATGTCACCCTCGGGAAAATCAACAACGCTCAGCAGGTTGAGAGTGTTAACCATGGGAAGACTGTCGGGCGCAATTTTCTGTTGGATCGAAAGCGCCTGATTGCAGTATTCCCGGGCCTTCACAAATTCGCTCCTGAGTGCCAGAACCTCACATAGATTGCTTAAAACTGCCGCAGTCAGTAAGGATGGATCCCGCCCCAATTTCTGACTTTCGGTTGCGGCTTGTTGGTAATATTTCCCAGCGCTGGGCAAATCGCCGCGCCGCTTATAGCTAGTGGCCCATGCCTGCAGCAGTTGTGCCATAACCAGTGGTGAAATCCCGGTCTGTTGCGCCGCTTCCTGGTAAGCATCATCGGCTTCCTTCCATTGCTTTGCGTCGGCTAATTGCTCCGCCGAATGGAAGAACAACCACAGGCTCAACCAAGTAGTGGAAGATTTGTGTGCTTCGACCGCAGCCGCCCTCCAACGCTCTACAGCCTCGCTCAGCTTACCGGCTTTGGCCAGCTCTTGACCTTCACGATAGACAGAAAAGAGATTCTGCGGAAGGTTTGGTCGTGCCTTGACGGCCCAATCATCCGGCCCCAATACCCATACCCGCTTCTCCTTGCCCCTGAAACCTTCCAAGGCTACATTTCCCCTTGGCGCCTGCTCAATTTCAATATCCGATAAATCAAATGGCGACTCAATTTTGCCTTTGACGTCGCTCCGGCTCCAACTCAATAGGACATCTCCCTCCTTCAGGTCTGCCCTTTCACCCTCGGAATTCTTTTCGACGCCTTCGACCACAACTCCCAGTTTCAACTCTTCCGAAATGCTTGTGTTGGCAACATCTCCCGATTGGGTAGTGGTTTGGTCGAGAGGCCTCGTCTGATTGAAGGATGCGGTCTGGCTAAAGGCGGGAAACGTAAAGGCAGAAAACATTAGTAAAGACAAAATGCCACAGACGAGGATTGACCTACGCAGCTTCATGGGAGGACTCTAAAATAGTCCTGTATAGGATACCTCTTGAGGTCTTTCTCTGTTTAGGCCTCTTCGTATTCTTAATAGAATGTGTTTCAAGAATCCAAAAAATGTCGAATTTTGAGCACCCAGAGGCTAAAGCCGCGCATATTTAGAACCTTGAACGGCAAGACTGGAAAGTCGTGCCCTGACACAAACCTATTCCGAGTGAGACGCGGGCCTTGTACAGCCGGGGACCTACGGCAAGCCGGGGCAGACGGGCTGTGCCACACAAGCTGGCTGTGCCAGACATACTGTAGCCCTTACGAGCCGTCTATGAGATAGGCTCTCAATGATTTCAATCGACTTACTCGCCTCGGTCTATCTGCGCCCTTTGCAGTCGATCAGAGTAATCCACATACACCGATTTCCATTCACTATAGAAATCTAGGGCTGTCTGGCCGCCTTCGCGGTGGCCGTTGCCGGTTTGCTTGGTGCCGCCGAAGGGAAGATGGACTTCGGCGCCGATAGTGGGGGCGTTTACGTAGGTTATGCCGGCGTCGAGGTCGCGGGCGGCGACGAAGGCCTTATTGACGTCGCGGGTATAGATAGAAGTTGAGAGTCCGTACTGCACGTCGTTGGAAATTGCAACGGCGTCGTCAAAATCGTCGCAGGGAATCACGGCAACTACAGGACCGAAGATTTCTTCCTGCGCAATGCGCATTTTAGGATGAACGTCGGTGAAGATGGTGGGCTCATGGAACCAGCCGCGGTCATAAGCCGGGCCCTTCAAGCGGTTGCCGCCATATAGAAGTTTGGCGCCTTCATTTTTACCGATCTCTACATATTTCTGTACGGTCTTAAGCTGCTGCTCGTTAATCACCGGACCCATGTCGGTGCCTTCGTCCAATCCATTGCCGACTTTGAGTTTGCGCGTGCGCTCCAGGAATTTATCCACGACTTCGCTGTATACGCTCTTCTGCACAATCAGGCGGCTGGCGGCGGTGCAGCGCTGGCCGGTGGTGCCGAAGCCGCCCCATACGGCGCCATCGACGGCGAGGTCAATATTGGCGTCTTTGAGTACGATAATGGCGTTCTTTCCGCCCATCTCCAGCGAGCAGTGCTTGAAGCTACGCGCTGCGGCTTCGCCTACCAGGCGTCCAACTTCGCTTGATCCGGTAAAAGAGATGGCCCTTAGGGCTTTGTGGCATGTCAGCGGCGCGCCTGCTTCTTCTCCGAATCCGGTTACGATGTTGATCACGCCCCTGGGAAGGCCGGCATCGATAAGGGCGTTCACCAGATTGAAGGTTGAAAGCGGAGTATCTTCCGCCGGCTTAATCACGCAGGTATCTCCGCAAACCAGGGCGGGGAAAAGTTTCCAGGACGGGATTGCCATGGGGAAGTTCCAGGGCGTAATCATGCCGCATGTGCCCACCGGCATGCGCACCGACATGGCAAATTTGTTGGGCAGCTCCGAGGGCACGGTCTGGCCAAACAGACGCCGGCCTTCGCCCGCCATGTAATAGCCGGTATCCACCGCCTCCTGTACGTCTCCCCGGGTTTCGTTCAGCACCTTGCCCATCTCCCGGGTCATGTCGCGGGCGTAATCTTCTTTGCGCTCGAGCAGGAGTTCGCTGGCGCGAAAGATTATCTCGGCCCGGTGGGGCGCCGGCACCAGCCGCCACTTTTCAAAGGCCATTTTAGCGGCATCCACGGCATTGGCGATGTCTTCGCTGCCGCTTCTTTGGAAGATGCCGACCACGTCGGTGGTATCGGCGGGGTTCAGGTTCTCGAAGGTCTTCCCGGTCGGGGATTCGACCCACTCTCCGTTGATGTAGTTTCTATAGATTTTAGGGGTAGCCATGTGGTTTCCTTAGCGGGGGTTATGGATTGCTGCGCAAACGCGGGAACGACCTCGAACTATTTATCGTACATCATGGGCCGGGTGGCCGTCTCTTCCGGGAAAACAGGAAGAGGGCAATAAGCCGGTACCTTGATTCCTCAATTTCCCCAATTCCGGGCGGAATTTACGACCCGGAACAGGGGTTGTTGGTGCCGGGCTATACTTTCCGGGCTTTGTTAAGTCGGGTACGGCATGCGCAATTCCGTCTAAATACCTATTTCCGACGGGAGTTCCTTGTGTTACTCTGCTTGCAATTTCACGCGAATTCCTGAGCCGTGGCCGACATCAAAAAAGGCGGAATCCATGTTGACTG